>Ga0265299_10004645_pt1 | contig 12943 bp, 13 predicted proteins | sample AusTroGonzalo_MG_4_FD_193485 | JGI IMG/M metagenome (GOLD analysis project Ga0265299, IMG submission 193485) | Bovine rumen microbial communities from tropical cattle in Woodstock, Queensland, Australia - Gonzalo_02 | ecosystem: Host-associated > Mammals > Digestive system > Stomach > Rumen ...
GGTTGAAATCAAACCCCAATACCCAATAGCTAATGTCATTGTTTCCCATACCAGTTCTTCTTCATCAATATCCCATGAGGAGGTAGTGTATACTCCATTCCATACAACTGGTGTGTCATCAGGTACAATGTGTTCGTTTTCATCGATTACTAAAGCAGATAATGTTACTTTGTTTGGGTTTTGGGTTGTTCCTTTCTGCTCAATACTCTTATCTGCGGAGAGGATAATCCCTTTAGTTTGATGTTGGATTTCGAGTATCTTATCTGCAAGGGTTAATCCACCATCACTGAATGAAGCGGAAACTCCCATTGTTTCCAAGTTGGAGGCCATACGGTTTCCTAATGCTTGTATTTTTTCGTAATGTGTTGTCATCATACCCTCTCCTTAGCTTGTGAGCCAGTCATCAGCATCACCAATGAGTGTATCGACGTATGCTTTGATTACTTTGTTCTGAACAGCATTAGTAGAACTATCTGACATTGCGGTATCGACAGTTCCACCGCCACCGCCTCCACCTGAGCCGAGAGTAGTTAAAACACCATTAACCATCGCCTGAATATTGGTTTTAGTCACTTCCAATATGATATGCCATTTAGTAACATCCATATCATGGATATCATTCGGATTCGCAGAGGTATCATTATACATTACAACAAACCTTGTCTGAGTCAAATCCTTTGTTAAATAAACTTCACTTGACCCATCCATTAACTGCGGACTGATTAAACCCATAAACCAACTGTGATGCTTGTTATCGTCACAATCCCAGTTACTAGTTGAAGCATGATAAGCATTATCAAACAATCCCAGGAAGTAATATTTAGTACTGCCAACATAACCAACAGATGATGACAATCTAGTGAATGGGAAAATACCATTGCCGTCCAGTTCAAATCCTGCACCACCAACTGTAACACCCCCAAAACTATCAGTCATGAGATTGTTGTTCCAACCAGTAGCCACAGCAAAATCTCTCCAAGTACCATTCAAAGTACCCCAACTGGAATTATCATATTTAGCACCGATATAATGCTTAGTGGAATCTTGAACATCAGTATAATCATACATAGTAGTATCCATATAGACAATCCAATTATCATTAGCATCCAACCAAGCAGGGCAACGCCAAATGTTAATTCCCATAATATCATTATAACCCAAAGCAGCTTCACCAGGATAAGTACCTGAAGCCTGAATCTGAATACCAAAACTGGTATTATACATGTCGGTCTTGACAAACCGTTCATGATCATAATCATAGTAAGCATTTGACATTATCCAATACTCAACATGTTTAACTCCATCAATTGTTTTAGTGATTTGAGCGAAATTGAACTTATCAATATCGGTTTCACCAAACCCTAATTTATCCAACAACAAAGAATCCACTGTTTCCTTGTTATATACATTCATTAAGTTATTGTTACTACTCACTTATCTCACCAACTGTATCATATTTAATTTTAAAGTTAGTACTGTCATATGTTATGCTGGTTAACGCACCAGATAACGTGGTTAAATCATCATCATATAATAATGCATTCTCTGATTCGAAAGTATTGTAAGTGATTTTGTTGTTGCTGAAGCTGATTCCAGTAACAACACCGTTTAAATCACTTACAGTACTGACATCTTCTGCAGAAATACTAGTGTATCGTATTTGATTATTATCAAAGGTAATATCCTTGACTAAAGTATTATCAATCAGTTCCATTACTTCAACAACACTGTATCCTTCACTTTCACCAGTAGATAATCTGAAAACGGGTACAATGATATCATTAATCGATTCATTATGCACTACAATATCACAATCAGACCTAACAAAATCCGAAGCCAAACGAGCATCAAGGAGGAAACCTCCTCCTCTTACACCGTTTGGTATTGTGTTTATAAAATCAACCATTATTTTATACTCCTTTAGCCCTGTTTATCCTTTTTTGGATTTCCAGTTTGGTTTTATTATCCAATGCTTGGAATTCACGGTTGCTGGTTAATGCTTTCAAGACTTCAGGCTTTTCCATCATCTTGATTAATGTTGCAGTATCAATATGTGCAGGAACATTAATCAAATCAAGGATTATCTTTTTGGTTTCCTCGACAGTGATTTTGTTGTTTGGATCATGTTTCCAACCGACCGCTTTACTGACATTCACATTTGCAGTAGGTATTGTTTCACCACCAGCAGCCATTTCACCACCAGCAGGACTGATTCCTACCAGTTTGCCAGCTTCACTTAAACCCTCACTGACTTTCTGTTTGATGTTGTCCACTATACCGCAAACAGTATCATATGCATTTTGGAATGGTTTAGTGATGGCATCTTTAACACCACTTAAAGCAGAGTTTATTTTGTCAGGGATTGTTGCTAATGTGTTGTACGCTCCATTGACAACTTCTTTTGCTTTTTGGATAACTGCACGTACCCATGCTGCACCGGCACTGTTGATTCTTGAAACAACCTGTATCAACCTTGAATATGCTTTGCCAGGTAACTGGCTTAACCATTGGATGACCCCATTGACAAAGTTTCTTCCTGCAGCAATACCTCTTTGTAACAGTTTAGCACCGAATTGTATTACGAAATTGATAATCTTTGTCAAGATGATATTGTAAGCATTCCATAACATAGATAATACTGTGAAAATCAATGTCGGCAAGTTTATCTGACCATTCTTGAATCTTTCAAATGCATTGATAATTCCCTGAACCAAACCAACAATAACACCAATAATAGGCCCTACAAATGACATAACTGCATTCCAAACTTCAACAAATACATCATACATTGCTCTTAATGCAGGAACAATTCCAGGACTGCAACCAAGGATGATGCAGACAATCGGTTTCAATGCTTCAGCAATTGCTGCACCTATTGGAGCTGCGAAGTTATACAATGCGGTTAAAACTCCTATGACAAACTTGATTTTACCTGACATGACTTCCCATGCTTGGCCTACACTGTCAATGATTGCTCTTACTACATCCCATTCACTGCCTGCAGATATACCAAAGAATGCCAGTATCTGTTGACCTGCCCATGTGATGAATTTTCCTAATTCCTGCAATCCCCATATAATACCTGAGATTGCAGCTTGAACATCTGGATGATTGATGAATGCACTCCACATTCTCTGCAATCCTGCACCGATTGCAGCTAACATTGTGTTGACATCAGACCACCAACCGAAAGCTTTTCCGACTTCATAGATTGCTGCTATCACTAAACCTATTGCTGCAACAACCGCAACTAGAGGCCAACTGATTGCAGTTACTGCTGCTATCACTGGAGCAAATGAAGCTGCTAATGATAACAATACCGCTTCCAATCCTCCACCTGCAGCAATAAGTAACCCAACCGCAACTGCTACACCTGCAATGATGATTGCCATTTGCGCCCATTCAGGAAGGCTACTCCAAGCAGACTGCAATTGACTTATGAATGTTCTGATACCTCCTACAGCTTCGGTTAATCCGTTTACAATAGCTACGATTGTAGGAGTTAACGGTAACAGTATTGATTCTAAGAAGTTTGATAATGTAATGCTTAATACTTGCCATGCGTCATCAAGTGTATCAACACTTTTTGCTAATTCATCATAATGTTGTTCTTTCAATGCTTTGTTCATGGCTTTTAGCAGGCCTGTTTTATCATTGATATCACCACTCCAACCATTGTTCATTAAGTCGTCTTGACTGATACCGATTTCTTTTAATCTGCGGAATTCACCATCCATTGCATCAGACATTGCCAACATTGAATCCTCTGCACTACGGCCGTTTCTTGCCATTGCATCAGAGAATATGGCTGTGGTTTCTGTGAGTTCTGTTAATGCTGATTTTGGTATGCCCAACCTATAGGCCATGTCAGTTGCTTGTTGACCTACTACATCCATGTCAATTTTTTTGTAGGTGTTCTGTAGATCATCTAAGCTTTTTTGGAATGTGTTCACTTCAGTTGCACTCATATTCAATCTTGAAGCGAATGCCTGTATACTTGACCTTGCGTTCATACTGGCCCTTGTGGTTTGCATTATGCTGTTTACTAAATCGTAACCTAACATTCCAACAGTCATGCTTAATGCATTTCTGAGGAACCCAAACCCTGTGCCTGTTTTTTGGGCTTCAGCTGTTAAACTTTTTAATTTTGTTTTTAAGCTATCAATGCTACTTCCAACATTCCTTATTCTTCCTTGTAAACTTGTGAATTTTGCTTTTACACCATCGGCAACTGATTTAATCTTTTCCATTGCCAATTTAGCAGTGTTGCTGTTAGTGATTAATTTCCCAAAACTGTTAGCAGCATTACTGATTCCTGCTCTTAATGAACTTAGTTTGCCGCTGCTGTTTGTGAATTGATTGAATTTTTCTCTTGCTTTTTCAACATAACTGCTGAGTTTATCGAAAGTAGAATGCACCTTGCTTGAAGCAGTGTTGATTCCGTTCATTACTTTTTCGCCAACATTCCCCATCTTGTTTAATGCATCTTCCGCTTTCTTTGCGACTTTGGAAACTTCTTCTTCAGCTTCAATCAATATTTTAATCACTTGCTTTGATACCACAAAATTCACCTCCGTATAATCATGAATTTTTAAAATTAGTTATTCTTTGGGCTTATGCATCTCTTCATGTAGTTTCAATCTTCCTTTTGCAATGAATATCTCTTGAACTATTGTTAAATCTTGAACACGGTCTGCTAAATGATATCCGCAGTAATCAAGCCAGATTATTTCCATGGATTCATTCTTCTTCAGGAAAGTTATCTACTTCACCTTCAACATCATCATCTTCCATGTGAGAGATCTCTTTCACATGTTGCAATATTTCAAAGAATACATCAGGAATCATGTTGCGGACATCATCTTCAGTGAACTTGTCAACATTACCTTTGTTGTCCAATCCCCATTCAACGGTTTTGATGTCTGCTTTATTGTCTGCAAGGGTTAATTTTTCCATGTTCATTTTTGCTTGAGCTTCGATTTGAGCTTTCATTCTCTTCTTGGATGTTGTACCCTTTTGATTTGCAGTATAATCTCCTAATGCTTTGTTTTTGATTTGTGAAATCTGATGTATTTCACCAATTGTTAACGGCCTGATGTAGATTGTATCATCTGCAGATTCTATTCTTACTTCTTCATAGCTTTCATTGCCCATTAAAATATCTGTTTTCTTTAAAACCATAAGTATCCCTTTAAAAAAAAATTACACCTGTAATCACTTGATTTAGAAAGGAGATATTGTGCATCTCCTTCTAAATGGTGAATACTGGTGTATCTATGCATTTGCTTCAATTTCTTCTTGATAATTTACAAGTTTAACGTACATATCGGTAGTGACTTCTGTTTCACCGTCTGCAAGTGTTACTTCACCGCTACCTAATGTGTCTAAGCTTATAGTTACTTCAACTGCATCTGCTCCAGACATGTCATATTCAACACGTAATGTGCATTGTGGGAACAGGATTGTGCATCCAATATCTGAATCTTCACATAATGCAATATCTATTTGGAAAGGTTGCTTTAAGATTTTACATGCTGAAGGTTCTAAAGCATTTACTTCACCATATTCAGCATTCAATATGCTTCTTACGGTGTCTGCAGTTAAACTGGTTGTAACGCTTATGCTGTTTTCTCTCTTTCCTGCTTGAGCAGTTTTTTGAGGACCTCTTGAACCGAATCCTATTGTCTTGTCGACGTCGAAGTTGTTCTTACCTTCATAAGACATGGCGGTTGCAACACCATCTAATAATTTAGGAACAGTTTCGCTGTTTACTAACTGTGTGCCTAAGTATAACTTGATATCGTAAAACATCAGGAAGAACTCTTCATCAAGTTCATCTGGCCTTGTGAAAGTTTCCCCAGATGTACCTATGATTCCTGCTTTTTCGGTTTTGTAAATCCAATCGGCGGAAACGGATAAACTATCGTTGGAACATTCTAATTTGAGGCCATCGATAAGCATTCCGTAAATGTATTTCTTCAGCATGTCAAACACGGCAATTCCTCTGAATGATGGTAAGGTTTTGCCTTCACCACCGTAATATTCGTGAGTGTTTACATCTACTCCAGTTCCGCCTGCGGTATATACATAATTGTCAAGGAATCCGAAGAAATACCATGCAAGTTTCTCAAGGTCTGCATCTGCTTGAGTTGAACCTGTTGGTTTGAGTATTCCTGCTCTTGCTTTCCTGTTCATACGTGATGTTCCAGACTTTGTGACTGGTTCATCACCTAACTTGAAATTGACGCTGTCTGCATCGCTCCACCAATCAGGAGTGAAAGCAGTTTTTTGTACGGGGTTACCGTAACTTTCTTCAACTTGTATTCCAAATCCTCTATCTACCATTTTTAATCACTTTATCCTTGGCTTTTCATGCAAGCCATCCAATCAACATAATAATTAACTTTAATCCTAATACTTGTAGCAACAGCTTCAACTCCTTTGTCTTGAATTTCAACAGTTCCTACTGGATACATTGCTTCGATTATCGGTGCTTTGACAGAAACCTGTTCATCATCAACAGTAACTCTTTTAAAGTTTTTAGCAATACTTGCTGCTACTCTGCCTGCTAAATCTTTTCCTTTGATTTCTGATTGTTCAATATCTTCATCATCAAAAACAATGCAGATGAATTCGTAAGGAGTTTCTAACTCTATTTTATGAGATAATGTTCCATCTACTACAGGGGTTGTTTCGTGTTCAAATATTCCTATGCACGGTTCAATCAAATCCTTGTCGAACTGATAGGATGGAATGAATGTGTTTACATCTTCCAATATGCCATCTTCAACCATTTCTGCAGTAATGCAATTCTTCATTAATTGAGTTACTAATGCTGGACCTTCTATAATATTCATCATTCTAATGTCCTCCTTGCTGCGATTACGGCAAGTTTACTCACTGATTTTGCAATATCGTTTGCACCTCTTTCAACAAAATGTTGACCTGGTTGACCTCTAACGCTTTGAGTGAATACTTCTTCACCAGCTAAAGGTATTCCACCAACCCAGAAATGCAACACTTTAGCATGAATTGGTCGGATTGGAGTTCCTCTTCCATAGATTCCAGTACCTTCATTCACATATGGCAAGTAAGGCATCTTGTTAGTGATTGTTCTACTGTTTTCAGTTTTATCTGAAACTCTGTAGGATTTAGCACCTCTGCCTGTGAATCCTCTTGGGGTTACTGCTTCCATTTGCAGTACACCGTCCTTGGCTACTAAATCTAACAATTCTTCTTTGAACCTTTCACCTTTCGGTGTCAGTAATATTTCGTTTAAAACTTTGATTTTTACTTTCACCAAACAGATCATCCCCATTCATATTTTAAAAACAGCTACTCGAGATGATTTCTTGAAAGGTTTCAAATCTTCCTTTAGGTCATCAGTGAATATCTCACTTGAAAAAATAGTCATAGAAAAGTCATTTACCTTTTTAATAGGATTTTCTTTCCTTGCATATCTTAATGCAATGATATTTGCTACAAGCCTTATGCAAACATTTTTTACTGCTACTGGAACTTGAACAGGGATAGTAGTGTTGTTTTCAACATCTACTATCGGATTCCAGTTCCTCTTACAGTAACTGTTGATAAGGCCTTCAGCTTGGGAAATCCATTCTTGAATGAGCGCATCAAATGCAGTTTCATCATCCTTGAATTGACTTCCTAATCGTTCTGGTCTTACACCAGACATGTTTTTGACATCATCAACTGTACAGTAAGACATTGTAATCAACCTTTTAAAAATTTAAATTATTCATCAATCTTATCCACTAGGGATTCTCAGTTCCTGAACCAGGTTCCGCTTCAGAATTGGTTGTTGCAGTCATTTGAATTGCAAGAGAATCAGTTTCTACAGTGACTTCTAAGTCTTCTGCTCCAGTGTAATTCTCATATCCTTCACATGATGCAGTGACAACATAAGTTCCTAATGGCACGTTACTTAATGTACATCCCCCAGCGCTACCGGATGTTCCTGTGAATGTTTTAGTATCATCGGTTTTGTCAGTTAAAACAACGGTTGCTCCTTGAATTGGAGTTGTTCCATCGCTAGTGACTGTTGCTGATATGTTCACAGATGTTGGTGTAACTGCTACTAAACTGACGGTGAATGAAGTGTGTGTACTGTCAACAGATAATGATTCTGTTTTGGAAGTGTAACCATCTTTTGAGATGGTTGCAGATACAGTACCTTCAGTAACGCCAGTAAAGCTTGCTACACCTGAATCATTAGTAGTTTTGGTGGTTCCACCAATCACAACACTTGCGCCTGCAATTGGATCTTCACCATCATCTACTGTGATTGTAATATCTCTGGTGGCTGGGTCTATGACTCCTTTACTGTACCGCATGCAATAGCATCACTAAATGCATAGTTAATATCTGCATAAATGGTGGAAGCAATATCCCAAGCGTTAGCTCTTAATACGAACTGAGCTTCAACTTCAATGTTGTCAGGGTCTGCTAACCATTGGATGTTTTCTTTGGTGGTTATAATGAAAGGCTTCTTAGTGAATGTGTTTTTAGGTACGCTGAATGCAGGTACGGTAATGAAAACAACATCTTCAATTACTAAGTCGCCGTTGCTGGTTACTTCGTAAATGTCACCGAACTTGTCATGGTTGTCAGCAAGGAATCTTCTTAATGTTCTGCTGATTAATGCAGGAACGAACATTACAACATTTCCTGGTTCTTTGTACTTGTCAGGGAATGAATCGATGATTGCTCTTACCTTTGCAAGAATGGATGTGGAACTTGAGGTTAAGTCAATTTCCAGGTTATCGGTTGCAGCGGAATCATCATCAATCTTCTTGAGGATACCATCAATCACTTTGTAACCTGAAGCGATAGTTTCAGTGGAATCAGTGTCACCGTAGATTAAGATTCTTTCTAAAGCACGGCCGTTAGCTTCACCGAACTTTTGGGTTAAAGTGTTCATGAATCCTTTGCCTTCGATGTTTTCCTTTAATGCTGTTTTGTGGATACCTGTTAAGGCTCTTAATTCTTCAGCACTGAATGCTCTGTTTGCAAAGTTAGGGTCTTGCATTGTAGAGATTGTTTGAGGAGTTCCTGAAATCCTACCTGCATAGAGTTCTAACTCATAGGACATGGTGTCTAATTCCCTCTTATGATTGGTGGAGGTAATCATCTTTGTCCTGTCCAAGAAAACAGTTGCGTCAGACATAGCTTGAAGGAACTTATCTGCTTTTTCTGCTTGGACAACACCGTTTCCGAGTTTTCCACTACCTGAACCAATATCAACGAACTTGGTTACGAACTTTTCTCCAGCAAGGACTTTCTCCTTGACTTCTTTTTCAACTAATTGCATTGACATAAAAATTACCTACTTTTTTGGTTTGAACGTAAAAATAATTTTTTTCTGTGATAGATCTACCAGGTCATACCGTTAGTTTTTCTGCCAGCTCTTTCGACAAGTGACTTGTCAGATTCACCAGAAGTAACTACAGTGTCTGGGTCTATGCTCTTTGATTTTACAACAACTTCTTCTTCATCAACAACCTCTTCTTCTTCAGTGGTTGTTTCATCTTCAGTTTCGGTTGCTTCTTCAGTTACAGTTTCAGCTTCACCTTCACTTTCACCTTCAGATTTGGTTACTGCTCCAGGTGCAGTTTCCTTTTCTTCAACCTTTGGTTTGGCAGCTTCTTCGAGTTTTGCAATTCTTGCTTCTAACTCTTTGATTCTTGCTTCAAGGTCAGGTTTCTCTTCAGGTTGAGGCTTTGGCGGTTCTTCTTCATCAGCAGCTTTACCAACAGCTCTACCTAATAATCTTTCAAAAAAACTTTCTGAAACTTCAACTTTAGGCTCTTCAATAACTTGTGGTTTTTCTTCTACCATCATTTCACCATTTTCAATTTCAATCGATTTTTTAATGTATTCTTCATCATCAGAGTACACTTCAAACTTGCACAATGGATGTGACGGTTCATCTACAATTGAAATACTTGATGGTGTCCATTCATCAATGTCATCAAACTTCAAGTTTCCCATGGTTAATGTAACCCCCTGTCCATTTCTGCAACTGTTTTGACTGGTGCGCCAAGAATGCTGAATCCAGTATATTTACCATCGTTGATTGCTTGCTGTATATCTGCATTCAATACTTCAATACTGCCGAACAATGTGCCTTTTGGTAATTTACTGTTCCGCCATTCCATCGGAGCGTCGGTCACGTACAGTTCTAATAATTTACCAACATTCATTAGTGAATGCTGGACATCAATGAGTACTCCATTTCGTGAGATGATCAAGAATGCTTTTCTAATTGTTTCTTCATCCAATACATCACCAGCACTGTCAGGTATGTCTGGCACTAGAATTGGACCTTTAACAATCATAATTAATCACCCCATTTGGGATTAATAAACGTGAAAAAAAGGTTATTCGTATAAAATCAGAGGTTTTGAAGAGGAGAGATTACATGTTTTGGAAATAGAAAAACATATGATTGAAAAATCATGTCTTCATTATTATTAATGATTATCATAGAAAGGAACTCAATAAAATTATTGCATCAAATTAAATTTAAACTGTTAGAATATGGTTTCCCTCCTCTTCAATATATAAGGTGGAAAAATAGAAATTTTATCTAATTTTGAACCTATTCCTTATACTTGAACCAACATTAGTGAGTTTAGTTTTGACATTACTTGCAGTATCTGCAACTTTGCTTCCAACATTTGATAATGCATCACGAATTGTTACTGTGATTTTTCGTGTATCTTGATTCAAGTAACTGCTAGGCGGTGCTTGGAAAACAGTCTGCCTTAAACCTTCAGGCTTACGGTTGGTATATCTTAACCAACATCTGCAATTGGCAACATTTTCTGCTCCACCGTTCAAGTCACCAGGATAATATAATTCTTTACGGCCACGTGGACCATTGATGATGAAAGGTTCATCAATAGGTACGGGTGAAATATACCTTGCAACATGCCATGCTCTAGGCCCGCTTCTACTGCTGCCGTTCATCCATACCTTATATCTGAAACCATCATCAACAGCACTGATGAAACTGACATTAGCTTCTTGACTGTGAACTGCATCTTTGATGATATTTTTGGTTCTTGCTTTACCGTGAGTTTTAGCATATTCTTTCACCGCTTGCCTTGCTTGAGCAGGGCTTGCACCATTCTCTAATGCCTGACCTTCGATGATGATTACTTTCTCAACAATTCTTCCAGCTTCAATTGATAATCGATTCTTCATGAATTTAGTGTATTGCTGTGTATGTTCATCAACAACTTTGTCAATGAATTTACTTTCTTTCCTGTGAATCCTGTTGCGCTCATTCACTAACAATTCAACCATCACATTTTCAACTTTGGCATCGAAATTATGATCTCTTTGAATTTGCTTGATGTCACTTCGGTTCGGATAATCCCCAGCAAGTGTTCTTTCAACAATCTCATTTTGAATCTTATCTTGCAATGTATGGATGTTGGCTGTTGCTTTATTCCTATTGCGGTATATATATGTCAAGTGAATATCATCTTTGAGAACATATGCCTGCCGTAAATGCAACAAGTGATTCAAATACTGCAATTGTTGTTGTTTACTTCTCTTCATCTTCATCAGTATATGCTAATTCTTCATCGAAACCTTCGATTCTTACATTAGTATTTTCCTGTTCAAGCTGTTCTGTGAGTTCACGCACTTTCGCTTCAAGGAAATTCGGGTCCTCACCATACAACACAGTAGATAATGCCTGATTATTCATGAACCTTATATTATAATACTCATTATCTTCATCCATATGCAATTCAAACTGTTCACCGAACCTGTTGACAAATTCCCCAAGAGTCATTGCACCATTTTGTAACAATTTGATTCCACGTTCAAGCAGATCATCATCTTCATCAAAGTTGGCCGGCAGGTATTCAATCTTATGGTCTGATGTTAAAAATTCATATTTGATGATTGTGTTGTTAATGTAATTGGCAGCTCTTTTCTGTAATGTTCCAACTGTTGACTTTGAATAATTTTTAAGTAACATCTGTGTACGATTTGAAGCAATTCCTGTTGATTTGCCTTCACCCATTCTTTCTCTTGGTACACGGTGAATTCTATAGATACGGTCGGCAACACTTTCAGCCAATTCAAGGAAGCTTCCCTCTTTCTTCTCTTCACCTATCTTATGAACATTAATGTTGACACCATTCTCTTCACTTGGAATTACTAAGCATAATGCGGTTCCAGGTTCATTTGTGATATCCTTGAATTCATTCTCTAAATCTTCTTCGAAATCATCCATTGTGTAATCTTCTTTCTCTTCAATGCTTCCTGTAACTGTGATGATGTAGTTAGGTACACCGTGAGATTTGAAGTGACCTTGCTGATATTCAACAATCGCATTATCTGTCAGGATTGCATCTGTTTCGGAGAGGTATTTTGGTTTGCCGTATACTTTTGACTCTTCGGATTTGGTGTTGAACCACATTACCTCTGTGGCAATGTCATCAGGGTCATCAAAGTCAGATTGCCATTCACCAGTTCTCCAGTTCAGATTCCGTGGTTCTTTAGGGTCATAAAGTTTGAAGAAAACTGTTTTTGCACCTATCTTTTGAACAACACGTTTCTTATCACGGCACATCCTCAAGTATAAACTGGATATATGGTTGATTCCCTTGAAATCAATTCCATCACGCAATACCTCAAGACCTGCAAAAGCATATGTTTCTAAATCTTCAAGGAAAGCTTCCATTTCTTCATCTGTCAGGAAGTTATCAAGGAATTGTTCCAAACTTTCAGGAATTTCAGTTCCCTCTTTGGAGATGATCTTCTTTCCAGAGTAGATTGCATCTTCACATTTGGTAGTGATACATATGTCATGCAATCCTGAAATCTCACGTAACAATTGAAGTTTGAATGGACTGTAAGGTGGTTCAATTACGTCAGTTCCGTAATCCAAATCTTCTTTTGTTAT
>Ga0265299_10004646_pt1 | contig 12943 bp, 10 predicted proteins | sample AusTroGonzalo_MG_4_FD_193485 | JGI IMG/M metagenome (GOLD analysis project Ga0265299, IMG submission 193485) | Bovine rumen microbial communities from tropical cattle in Woodstock, Queensland, Australia - Gonzalo_02 | ecosystem: Host-associated > Mammals > Digestive system > Stomach > Rumen ...
CGTAAACCTTTCGTTCTTCTACGGTGCGCACATAGGCGTGATCGGCGCCAACGGAATGGGCAAGTCGTCGCTCTTGAAGATACTTGCGGGCGTCGACACCGAGTTGATGGGGACCGTGCAGGTGGCGAAGGGCACAAAGATCGGCTACCTTCCGCAGGAGCCGGTGCTGGACGACTCGAAGACAGTCCTAGAGACCGTTATGGAAGGCGTTGCCGAAGCTCAGGCCATGGTCACGCGCTACGAAGACCTCTGCTGCGAACTGGACGATCCCAAGGCCGCCGAGGAGATGGAGCGCCTCCAGGCGATCATCGACGCGAACGACTACTGGAACCTCGAGAACCTGGTGGAGCGCAGGATGGCCGACCTTGGGTGTCCCGACGGTTCGCGGAGCGTCAGCGTGCTTTCCGGCGGCGAGCGTCGCCGTGTCGCGATAGCGAGGCTGCTCCTGTCGAATCCTGACGTGCTGCTGCTCGACGAGCCGACGAACCACCTGGACGCCGAGACTACGTTCCGCCTGGAAGCGTATCTCAAGGAGTTCAAGGGCACTCTCATCGTCGTCACGCACGACCGCTACTTCCTTTCGGACGTGACGGACTGGATACTCGAACTCGACCACGGCATCTGCTATCCATACAAGGGCAACTACGAGGAATGGCTCAAGCAGAAGGAAGCGATGCTCCAGCGCGAGGCGAAGGTCGAGAAGTCGCGCCAGAAGATGCTCGAGAACGAGTTGAAGTGGATCCAGATGAATCCGTCGGGGCGCCACGCCAAGGCGAAGGCGCGTGTCGAGAGGTACGAAGAACTGCAGAAGCAGGAGGTCAGCACGCGCGAGGACGATCTCGTGATCAGGATCCCTCCGGGGCCGCGGCTCGGCAATCTGGTCGTCCGCGCCGAGCATGTGAAGATGGGCTTCGACGGAGAGGTACTGTACGACGACCTCAACTTCGATCTGCCGCGCGGAGGAATCGTAGGCGTCATCGGCGCGAACGGAGCCGGCAAGACGACGCTCTTCAAGCTCATAACCGGACAGCTCAAGCCGCTTTCAGGCACTCTTTCCATTGGCGAAACGGTTCGCCTGAGCTACGTTGACCAGACGCGTTCCGAACTGAAGCCGGACGAGACCGTCTATGAGGCGATAACCGGCGGCGGAGAGTTCGTCAAGCTCGCCGGCACTACGATGATGAACGGGCGCGCGTATTGCTCTAGATTCAACTTCCGAGGGCCTGACCAGCAGAAGAAGGTGGGCGTGCTTTCCGGCGGCGAGCGCAACAGGGTGCATCTCGCGAAGCTTCTCGCAAGCGGCGGCAACCTGCTTCTCCTGGACGAGCCTACCAACGACCTCGATGTCGCGACGCTGCGTTCGCTTGAAGAAGGCCTTCAGGATTTCGGCGGATGCGTGATGGTCGTCTCGCATGACCGCTGGTTCCTGGACCGAATCGCGACGCATATTTTGGCATTTGAAGGCAAGGGGCGCACTACATGGTTCGAGGGCGGCTACAGCGAGTATCACGAAATGCTCTCGCGGAGGCGGTGAAATATGGTATAATACGCATTAATAATTTGAGTGCGCAAATTGATAACTAATGGAAAGTGCAGGAAATACTCGATATATTGGCCAAAAGGAAGGGGAAGGGTAATGGCTGACCGCTCTGGTGGAATAAAAATACTCGTTGTTGACGACGAGAAGTTGATTAGACTTACAATGAGCGCAAAGCTGAAGAGCGCGGGCTATACGCCTGTCGCCGTAGGTTCGGTGGAAGAGGCGGTGTCCTTGCTGAAGGAGCATCACCGTGCGTTCAGTGCGATCATTTCCGACATCATGATGGGCGACATGGATGGGTTTGTGTTCCGCGACATTGTGCGCGGCTTCGACTCCGCCATGCCGTTCTTCTTCCTGACGGCGCTCGATCCAGAGGAAGGCAGCGGCTTTCTCAAGAAGATCGTGGAAGACCCGATGAGCTACTACCTTCCGAAGTCCGTCGATACGAAGGTCCTTCTGCATCGCGTCCAGCGCATTGTCGCGTCCCGCCGTGTCGAGCAGTTCATTTCGCGTCAGGTTGACGAGCAGAAGCAGTCTCTTGCCCTTGCCGCGCACGTTCAGCGGAGCATGCTTCCGCAGAGGATGCTTATAACGCAGAGGGGTTTCTACACGACGTGGTGGCGTCCGCAGAACATCGTGAGCGGCGACCTCTACGAGGCCGTCCAATTCGGTTTCGGCCGTTATCTCTACGTTCTCGGCGACATTCAGGGGCACGGAACGAGCGCGGCGCTCGCGATGACTGCGGTTCAGTCGTTCATAAAGCAGCTGACGCGCCTGGATGGCGTTCCTTCCGCGCATACGTACGACATCGCGAACATGATGCACAGGTTCTTCAGGGCGAATCTTGCGGATGTCTCGTACATGACGGCGCTCATCTGCATACACGATCCCGTCGCGGGCCATGTCTGCTGGCTTAGTTGCGGTGCGCCCGATCTCCTGGTCATCGACGAGGGCAAGGCTATAGACCCCAATCCCGAGAAGAAGGGCGGTATGCCCATCGGCCTCATGCCGGAAACGGAATACACGGCAGAAGACGAGGTCTTGACGCAGCTTTCCGATTCCGCCGTCTGCGTTCTCTTCACCGACGGCATACAGGATCTTTCGCGAACGGACGACGGCGACGACGCAATGGGCATTTCCGACGACAAGCTCATGGATACGCGCGTCGAGCTGGTTTCGTCGGCCCGGAGCAACGGTTCTATGCTTGCCGCGCCGTACAGGATCATGAAGGCGCTTGCGGAAGACGGCTTCACGAACTATCGCGACGACATGACGACGATCATGTTCGGCGCCCGCCACGCGCTCGACGGCATCTACGAGGCGACGGTTCCCATCGCGCCTGACAAGATCGACGACGCGGCGCAGGCCGCGGGCAAGTGGTGCGCGACCCAGGGGTGGAGCCAGGACCTTGTCGAGCGCATGCTTCTCGTCATCGAGGAGAAGCTCATGAACGTGCACGACCACGGCTTCGATGACCGCGAGCGTCTGCACGAGGTCGCCGGGATGAGGCTGCGCAAGCTGCGCGACTGCGCGGAGCTTACCGTGTGGGAATGCGGCACGCCGGAGCCGAGCATGGAGGTTGCCGCAGGCAATGCGGACACTGCCTTCGAGCTGGCCAACATCGGCATGCGCAACCACGGCAGGGGTCGTCTTATGGTGCGCTCGCTCTGCCGCTGCATCGCGCGCAACCGCATAGGAAATCTCAACGAGACAATCTACTACATTCCGTTTGACGGTCAGACGGAAAAAGAACCATGCCAGGATGGAGGTGCGAAATGAAGCCATGCTGTGAAGCGTATCTCAACGAGCAGTTCGGAGGCGACGCCGACGTCGTCGGCGAGATATACTCCGAATACGTCACTTCGCTGAAGGACAAGATAGCCGAGGCTGCCGCCGCGCTCGAGGGAGCGCAGTGGGATGTCCTAGACAAGGCGGCCCACACGATAAAGGGCAATGCGCTCGCAGCGGGCGACACTGAGACCGCCGAGGCGGGCATAGCCCTTAGAAGCACGGCGAAGTTGCAGGACCGCGATGGTTCGGCGGCTCTCATCGTAAAGCTGGAGGGCTTTTCAAAGGAGCTTTGAAAAGCGTAGGCTGGAGTAGGGATGGAGAGTTTTCTTGACAGGACGCGCGACGCGGATCTGGACCAGCTGGTTAGGGAACTGGCGGCCAGGCAGCGCGGCAACAAGCGTAGGAGCATGCGGCTCATGGCATGGCGGCTTACCGTCGGGGCTTCCTACGCCATGAAGCGAATAATCGACATAACGGGCAGCGCAGTCGGCATGGTGCTGCTTTCGCCTCTTTTCCTCGTAATCGCAGCCGCCGTCAAGTTCTCGAGTCCAGGCCCCGTGTTCTTCAAGCAAGTGCGCGTCGGTCGCTACGGCCGCCACTTCGACTTCTGGAAATTCCGCAGCATGTACATCGACGCCGAAGCCCGCAAGGCGGAGCTCCTCTCGAAGAACGAGTCGAAGGACGGCGTCATCTTCAAGATGAAGGACGACCCGCGGATCACAAGGGTCGGCAAGTTCATACGCCGCGCTAGCCTTGACGAACTGCCGCAGCTCTGGAACGTCTTCATCGGCGACATGAGCCTCGTAGGGCCGCGTCCGCCAGTCCCCAAGGAGGTCGAGCAATACACGCTTGAGGACAGAAAGCGCCTTGACGTAATACCGGGCATCACATGTCTCTGGCAGATAAAGGGGCGCAGCGAGATTCCGTTCAACGAACAGGTGCGGCTGGACAAGGAATATATCCTCGCGCCGGGCATCTGGAAGGATCTTGCGATACTTCTCAAGACCATCCCGGCAATCATCGGCGGAAAGGGGGCGTACTGATGGACAACGTCCTGTTCGTCCCGAGCGATTCATCTTCCGACTGGGTCCGCGAAACCCTGCCGCTGGCAAGTCCCCTCGAACTGCCCCTGGCCGGACGCCGCTACATAGACTATGCCATCGAGTGCGCCCGCAAGTTCGGCATACTCTTCGCCGAGATTCTCGACTGGGACTTCTCCGACGCGCTGCTTGCCGAGTTCAACGACTTGACGCGCACGGGTCTTGCGATCTTCTACCTGAAGGGAGAGGGGGAGCGTCCAAAAGGGCTTGGCGGACTTGGCGAAATAGCGTCGCCGCTCACGCAGCCGATCAACGACAACCTTGTAGTCGTCTGGGGCCTTTGCCTAATGAACCACGATCCGGAAACGATTACGCTCGAGCCTGTGACGGACGCAGACATCGCGGAGACTCCGCCCGGCATCTACAAGCGCATAGACGGCAAGTGGAAGCGAATCATTCCGCGTGGCGTCGTAGTGCGCAACGTGAAGAGCTGGCACATGACGAACTTCGCGGTCTTGGGCCACCCTGACCGATATACTCTGCCAGGCTACTCCGCCGAAAAAGGCGTGTATCTCGGAAGGAACGTCGTAATGGAGCATGGAACTTCTGCGACGGCGCCGTTGCTAATGCAGGACGACTCCTGGTGCGCGCGCAACGTCACGCTTGCAGGCGACGTGATTATCGGCAAGGGCGCGTTCGTCAGCGAAGGCGCGATGCTGAAGCGCACGGTCGTATGCGACGACACCTTTGTGGGACAGGGCCTAGAGCTTGTCGGCAAGATCGTCGCCGGCCACCGCATCATCGATGCGGAGACGGGCGTGTGGACTGATGTAGAGGAGCCTGGAATCGCCCGACGCATCGGCGCGATAGGCGGAATATTCGGCGCATTGTGGAGGTTCCTCCAGGGCGCTTCGAGAGGGCGCCGCAACTGATGGGCAGGTTCGTTCCAGGAAACGCGCCGGAAATCGATCGGAAGATCGACGAGGCAATCGCGTCGATCGGACGCGAAATCGACGCCATGCACGTTCCGTGTCTTGACGGCGTCGTGCTTGCGGGCGGATATGGGCGCGGAGAAGGTGGCGTCCGAGAACAGGGAACGGAGAAGCGACTGTCGAACGACTTGGATTTCTTTGTCATCGCCAAGGAGGGCGCGTCGGACGCTGACGCAGTCGCGATGGCGGCTGCGCTGGAGCCTGTTTCGCGCCGTTGGACAGAGCAGCTGGGCATAGACGTCGATTTCACTGCAAGAACGCCGTGGCGCATCCGTCACGACGTGGAGCGGCTGATGATCCAGGAGCTTGTGCGCGGGTTTGTCGATGTCGCAGGACGGAAGGGTTCGGAGCTTTTTGCAAGTGTAGAGAGACGTCCGGCGGAAGCCCTGCCCTGGATGGAGGCGGCCCGGCTCATGATGAACAGGGGAATGGGGCTGTTGTTTGCCAAATGTAAGATTGAAAATGTAGAATGTGAAACGGGGCGGCAGTCGGCTGTCGAAAGTCGAATGTCCGTCATGGAGAGGGATTTCGTAAACCGCAATATCAACAAGTGCATTCTCGGCGCGGGCGATGCAAGGCTTGTCGCGAAGGGCGATTATCGCTGGAAGGCGCTGGATCGCGCAGCCGCGCTCGGCGACTCGCTTTATTCCGCCGCGCTCGAATGGAAGTTCCATCCGACGGAAAAGCCGGTGTGCGACTTCGAGCGGGCGCGAGAGGTCTGGCTCGAGGCGATGGACGAGGTCGCAAGAAGCTCCAGACCCTCTGGCGACTCAATGACGTCCAGAAGCCTGCGCAACGCGGCCAGGTGGCTCGTTCGCCGCCGCACCGTCGGCGACTTGCGCACGTTCGCCCTCAATCCGGTCGTGCGCGTCCTCGAATCCGTGGCGCGGCACGTCCGCGACAGGCGAGAGCCTGAGTCCGCGCTGATGCGCGACTGGGAGATTTTCAACTGAACTTGAATACATAAAGAAGGGAGCATTAGTCATGGCATGGGAAATAAACGAAGAAGGAAATACGCTGAAGGTATCGTTCGAGGGGCGTCTAGTCGCGTCAATCGCTCCGTCTCTGAGAGATGAAGTGATAGGGCGCATGAAGGACGGCTGCAACGTGCTTTTCGATCTCGCCAAGATGGTGCACATCGATTCCAGCGGACTTGGCGTTCTTGTGCAGATCCTTCAGAAGGCGAAGGCCGGCGGCGGACGCATGGTACTTGCCGCCCTCCAGCCCGGGCCGAAGATCGTGTTCGACATAACCAAGGTGAGCCGCGTGTTCGAGATCGTTCCGACGGTCGCAGACGCGAAGTTCTAAAGAATGTAAATGTAGAATGTGGAATGTAAAGTGGAAAGTGTAAAGTGGTGGGAGAGCGTAAAGTGAAGGAGTGTAAAATGGAAAATGTAAAATGTAAAATTGCGGATTTATTTTACACTTTTAACTTTACACTCTGTTTTGCACTTTGCATTTTGCACTCGCTTTCGGCATCCGCCGAAAGCGTGACGGTCGTCGACTGCGAGCGCGACGCAAGCCTCGACTTCTGGGCGGCGGCGGACGTTAAGTTCTGCCGCAACGTCATGGACGAGGTGTTCAAGGCGGCGGGCGTGGAGCCAGTCACGTCGCCGTTTGACTCGCACGGAATATTCACGGCCTCCAACGCGGAAGTGATATGCTCGGCGTTCCGCACGCCGCACCTCCTCAAGAACTACGACTTCCCCGTGCAGCCTCTGGGGCGCATGCACTTTGCGCTTTACGCGACTCCGTCGCGCGCGATGTCAATGATGTCCGTGAAGATAACGGACTGGCCGCGCATGCGCGTAGGCTATTCGCCCGTCTCGCAAGGGCAGATACGAAACACCGACAGGACAAGGTACTTCGAGCACGCCAGGCTTTCGCCGGAGTATGTCGAATACCCGACGAGCGCAGGCGCGGTGAAGGCGCTCCACGACGGTGAAATAGACGCGCTGTTCCTCTACACGCCTTTCGGGAAGAGGCCGGAGGGCGTTGTCGAGGTCGTCCCCATTGGCGCGAGAAACGTGTATTTCGGCGTCCGCAAGGACAGGCCGGAGCTCTTCAAGAAACTGGCGGCCACGTACCGCGAAATCTACATCGACCGCATCGACCAGCTAGACTCCTGGCGCGAGAGCCTTCTTGGCATTCCAAAGCCGCAGAAGCGCGTGAGGATAGCGGCGTACAGTCGCGGCGACCTGTTCGCGGTATCGCCGGACGGCGAGCGCAGCGGCGCGCTGGAGTCGTGGATGAAGACGATCACCGGTCACACTCGCTGGACGACGGACTACGTTTACGGCGGATACGACGAGAGCCTGCACGACGTCATGCACAATCGTCTCGACATCATCGGCGGCGTAGGCTACGCCCCGACGCGGCGCGACAAGTTCCTCTATCCGCACACCTCGATAGGAATGCTGCGCGTCTATCTCTGGACGCACAAGGACAGCCCCTACAAGCCAGGCGAGCCAGAGACGTGGAAAAACATGAAGGTCGGCCTCCTGGCGGGAACGGTGAGCGCCGCGCGAGCCAAGCGCCAGTTCGACCATGTGGGAATTGCCTACAAGGAGTACTTCACCGACAGGGCGATGCTCACGGCGTATTTCAACGGCGACATCGACGCGTGTGTCGATGTCGAGATGCCCGAGCTTGCAAACGAGAAGGCGCTGCACGTCTATGCCTCCCACCCGATGTACATCTGCGTCGCGCTTGGAAGCAGGGAGATATTCGACGAGCTGGAAACGGCGCTCGAGGAAGTCTGCGACGACTTCCCGAAGTACATGCGGATGATCAACGAGCACCATTACGGCGTCCACAGCGAAATGTCCGCCTTCTCGCTAGAGGAGACGGAATGGCTCAACCAACGCATCAAGTCCGGGACTCCGGTGATGATAGACTTCTCGCCGTGGCCGTTCGATATTTTCGACAAGAACGGCAAGCCGACCGGTTTTGTCGCAGAGTTTCTCGCTGAGCTTTCCAAGAGGACCGGACTCGTCTTCATGCCGCAGCAGCAGACGGGCATACAGACGGCCGAGGCGAAGTTCATGCGAGGCGATACCGACCTCTGGGTTCCATATCCGGACAGTTCGAAAGAGGCGACGTTCGGAGCGCAGTCGGTGTTCACGATGTCGGTGCCTGAGTCTGTTGCGCAGTTCTACGGCGTCAAGGACGATTTCCAGGACTTCGAGCTTTTTGCAAAGCCAATGGTCCCGAAAGAGCTGATTTCCATTCTTCACAAGACCGTGAGCGGCATGGACGCAATCGACGTTCAGGAGATGTTCATGCGCGACGAGGCGGAGCACACGGTCGTGCACCGCGTTTTCGGTTTTACTAAGCAGGAGCTTATCTGGGCTTTCGTCGTGGTTGGTCTCGTTATCATGCTTGTTGTTGGCGCGTACGGCGCAATCATGCTGCGGCTTCTCAAGCGCGAGGCCGCGCGAGCGAACGCGGCGGCTCTGGTGGCGGAGGAGCACGCCCAGGCAAAGACGCGCTTCCTGGCGATGATGTCCCACGAACTGAGAACGCCGCTAAACGCCGTCATAGGCTTTGCTGAGTTCCTTGACCGTCCAGATACTGACATTGAGCATCGCAAGGAGTACACGGAAGGCATCCTCATGAGCTCAAACGCGCTTCTCGAGCTCATCAACGACATTCTGGACCTCTCAAAGCTCGAGGCGGGCGCGATGCACATGCGCGGAGGCATCTGCGACATGAACCAGCTGCTGAAGGAGCTGCCTGCGATATTTGGCTATCGCGTGCGCCGCCACGGCGTCAAGCTTCGTGTCGAAGCTCCGAAGGGTGGCGACTTGCCGCTTATCAGGCTGTCGCAGCAGGGCATGCGCCAGATTCTCATCAACCTCGTCGGAAATTCCGCGAAGTTCACCGAGCACGGCGAGATTGCGGTCGAGACGACGTGGAATGGAGAGGATAAATCTTTGCACATCGAAGTTCGCGACACTGGCATCGGCATTTCGCAGGACAAGATGGAAAAGCTTTTCGATCCTTTCGTGCAGGATATCGCAAGCCGCATGAAGGTGAGCGCAGGGGAGATCAAGGGTACAGGCCTCGGGCTTCCCATCGTGAAACGCATGGTGGAATCCGCAGAGGGAACGATACGTGCGGAAAGCACGCTCGGCAAGGGAACGCGTTTCTTCATCGACATTCCTAATCTCGAGGTCATCGAGGAACTGCCGTCCGTGCGTTCCGCCGGAGAGTCGCTCAAGATGGTCGTTCCGGAGCGCGTGCTAGTCGTGGACGACATGACGATGAACCGCAAGATCCTCGGCATACACCTTGCAAACCTGAAGATCAAGGACGTCCGCTTTGCCGATAACGGCGAGGTTGCGATAAAGGTGATGGACGAGTGGATACCCGATCTAGTCCTCACGGACATGTGGATGCCGAAGATGGACGGCACGCAGCTCGCCGAGGCCATGCGCCGCGACAGGAGGCTTGCGGAGATTCCGATAGTGGCGGTCACAGCCGACGTCGATGTAGGTTCGACATATGACATGAGTCTGTTCTCGAAGATTCTATCGAAGCCGGTCACGACCGAAAAGCTGCACGACCTTTTCGGAAAGGTGATCTGACATGCGGCTTCTCGTTTCATGCATTCCGTTTGACGGCGGCAAAAGCGGTATCTCCGTATATGTGCGCGAGACCGTTCGCGCCCTCGCCGCCGAAGGACATGAGCTTGTCCTGCTGGCGGAGCCGGCAGGACAAGCGAATGTAGAATGTAGAATTGAGAATGTAGAATGTAGGATGGAAATTATACATTCTCCATTCTACACTTTACATTCCCCAGTCTTTAGCATGCTCTGGCATCTCTTCGTTCTGCCGTTCTGGATATGGAAGCATCGCCGCGAATTCGACGGTTTCGTCATTTGCGCGGCGAACCGCCGCGTCTGCGCGTGGTATCCGCTCGTGACAACGGCGACGGTGCATGATCTTGCGAACTTTCACATTCCGGGGAAGTACTCTCGCCTCAGGATGTTCTATCTTGCGCACGTCTTGCCTTTCTTTGCGAAGAGGGCGCAGCATCTCGTCGCCGTAAGCGAAGCGACAAAGACCGACATGATGAAGTTCTGGGGCTGCCGCGACGAGGATGTGACGGTGCTTTACAACGGACTTTCGGGGGATGTCAAGTGTAAAGCTGAAAGTGTTTCAATTCGCAATTCTCAATTTTCAACTCTTCTCTACATCTCCCGCATCGAGCACCCGGGCAAGAACCACGTGAGGCTCATCGAGGCGTACGGCAAGCTGCCGCGCTCGCTTGCCGAGGCGCATCCGCTGGTGATCGTTGGATCGGACTGGAAAGACGCCGATGTCGTCCATGCGGCAGCCGATGCGTCGCCGCATTCCGATTTGATCAGGTTCACTGGTTTTGCTGACGGCGAGACGATTGAAAAGCTGTGGAGCGAGGCGGGCTTCTACATTTTCCCAAGCCTCTTCGAGGGTTTTGGCCTCTCGCTTATCGAGGCGATGGCGCGCAGAGTGCCTTGCGCCTGCTCGAACAACGGTTCGCTGGGCGAGATCGCTGGCGATGTCGCGATTACCTTCGACCCTTACGACGTCGAGGCTATCGCCACCGCGCTGCAGGCTCTGCTGGAAGAGTCGGCGGAGTCTCGCGCCGCACGCGTTGAGCGCGGGCTTGAGTGGATCAAGCGCTTCTCATGGCCAGACCACGCGAAAGGCTTGGCAAGGCTGATAGGAAGGAAACCATAGATGGAAACTACTTCTTTGTTCAAGATTCCTGTCGCGCGCGTTACCGAGGCCGAGGCAGTGGAGCGCATAGTCGCCTTTGCCAAGAAACGCAAGGCAGCCAAGCCTGCGTTCGTCGCGACGCTTAACGTCGATTTCGTCGCCAACGCCGTGAGCGGATGGCCGTTCGGCGGCAACGACGAGCTGTGGGGATATCTCAAGAATGCCGATTTCGTCACTGCCGACGGAATGCCGATCGTCTTGCTTTCAAAGCTGTTGCGCAAACCCTTGCCTGAGCGCGTGACTGGAGCGGACATGGTTCCTGCGATCTGCCGCCGCTGCGCGGAAGAGGGGATGTCGGTTTATGTCCTTGGAGGCGACCGCGACGCTGTATCCGAAGCGTTCGAGAAGTTGAAAATTGCAAATGGAGAATTGAGAATTGCCGGCGTTGACGATTCTTTTGTAAAGCTCGACCGGGACCAGCCCGAGATCATCGAGCGCATAAACGCCGCGAAGCCCGACATTCTTTTCGTCGCGCTCGGCAATCCGAAGCAAGAGCTTTGGATGGGCCGCAACGCGGCCAAGCTCGATGTCGGAGCGATGATCGGCATCGGCGGCACGTTTAATTTTATCGCGGGACGCGTGAAACGCGCGCCGCGATGGGTCCAGAAATGCGGCCTTGAATGGATATACCGCATCATCCAGGAACCGGGGCGCCTCTGGCGGCGCTATGCGTACGGGCTTGTCAAATATTCGTGGCTTTCGCTTAGGGCCGTTCTTGGAGGCTACAGATGATCTGCCGTCCCTGCGCTCATCGGGTTCGCGGCGTTTTTGCACCGTTATGAAAATCGCGCATGTCATAAGGCGTCTCTCGTTTGACGAGTGGGGCGGCACGGAGCAGGTGGTGTGGAACATCGCCAAGGCGCAGCTTCGCGCCGGGCACGACGTACGTATCTTCGCCACGACCGCGCTGTGCGCAACGGAGAGGGAGACGGTCGATGGAATCGAGATATTGAGGTTCCGTCCGATCTATCCGTGGTGGCCGATGCCGAAACGCATTGTTGACGAACTAGACAAGAAGGGCGGCAATCCATTTGTCCCTGGTCTTGGACGAGCGCTTCGCGACTGGAAGCCGGACGTCATACACTGCCATGCCATGGCTCGCATAGCGGAGTTGTGCCTGAGAGTAGGGGAGCGGTGCGTTGTTTCCCTGCATGGCGGAGGCGCCAACGTTCCACAGGACGAGGCGAAGAGCCTTATGGCTCCTACGCGAGGCCGGTTGCCCTGGGGCAAGATGATAGATCTCGCGATGCGTTGGACTCGCCGCATACCAGAGGATTTCGGAGGCATCGTTTGCGTCGGCGAAGACGAATACGAGAAATACAGGACGCGCCACAAGCATGTCATGTTCTTGCCAAATGGCGTTGATACGGGGCTCTTCAAGTCGGTTGCATCTTCCAGGAATTCGAATCGCTCCAGCATCTCCAGAGTTCTTTGCGTTGCGCGAATCGACCGCCAGAAAAACCAGATGATGCTGGTTGAGTGGCTTGCGCGGCATCCAGAGGCAAGCGTCCGTCTCGTGGGGCCGGTCACTCAGCCTGACTACCGCGCCGAAATAGAGAAACGCGCTTTAGAACTTGGCGTTGCGGACCGCTTGTCGTTTACGGGGGCGCTTAAGCCTGGCAGCGAGGAACTTCTTGCCGAATACGGAAAGGCAGACGCGTTTGTCCTGCCTAGCCGTCACGAGCCGTTTGGCATCGTGGTTCTCGAGGCATGGGCCGCGGGCATTCCGGTGGTCGCAAGCGACGTTGGCGGACTTGGACGGCTCTGCGCGGCGCATCCCGGCGCGGCTCTTTTGTTCGCGCCAGGCGATCTTGATG
>Ga0265299_10004649_pt1 | contig 12931 bp, 10 predicted proteins | sample AusTroGonzalo_MG_4_FD_193485 | JGI IMG/M metagenome (GOLD analysis project Ga0265299, IMG submission 193485) | Bovine rumen microbial communities from tropical cattle in Woodstock, Queensland, Australia - Gonzalo_02 | ecosystem: Host-associated > Mammals > Digestive system > Stomach > Rumen ...
GATCCCGAGTTACTTGAGAAGGGATTTCGATAAAAAAAGAAGCGAATTCATCACCCAGCTCATCAACAACAAGGTCTTCGAATACGCCGCGGCGCACGAGGATTTCAGCAACGAGAAAGGATACGCCGAAGCGATAGAAGACGCCGTGCACAAGGTCAATCTGGAATACTTCTACGACCGTTACATCAATCTTAAGTCCGATGTAAGCGAAAAGGAAGTTAAGGATCACTACGAGGCGCACAAAGCCGAATACACAAAGCCCGCCCAGTTCAGGGCTTCGCACATACTTGTGAAAGTCGCTCCCAACGCCTACAGAGCGGAAGTCAGCAACGCCTATACGAGAGCAAGTGAACTCAGGCGCCGCGCCCTTGAAGGCGAAGATTTCGGACAGCTTGCCTCGGCCTACTCCGACTGCCCCTCCAAAGTGAAAGGCGGCGACCTTGACTTCTTCTCCAAAGGACAGACCCATCCCTCCTTTGAGAGGGCTGTCGAGAGAATGAGCATCGGCGACATCTCCCCTGTCGTGGAAACATCCCAGGGATACCATGTGATAAAACTTACGGACAGAGTCCCGGAGAGGACGCTGTCATATGAAGAAATAAAAGACGAATTGAAAAATCAGCTGGCTCTGCAGAAGACCGGTGAAGCTTACGAATCGGTCTTGCAGTCCCTAACCAACAAATACAAGGTGATCCGCAATGAAAGCCTCATCAGAAAATTGGTCGAACAGTATTAAGCTTCTTGCCGTCCTTCTTCTTTTCTGCGCCCCTCTGTGCGCAGAGGAAGTGAACAGCATCGTAGCCAAAGTCGGCGACGCTTCCATCACCGCGGTCGAGCTTGACCGTTACATCAACCCCGCCCTCAAGTCGTACGCCAAAATGATGCCGAACGATGAGGAGATCAAAAGCGAATACCGCAAAGAAAGAGTCGATGCCTTGAAAAGCATCATCGACACCAAATTGCTCGTCAGAGAAGCTGACAAACTTGAAGTCAAGATCCCTCCCATCGAGATCGACAAGCAGCTCAACAAGGAAAGGGAGCGCTACGCCTCGGAAGAGGAATTCCAGGCTTATTTAAAGGAGAACAAGATAACGCTTCTGGAATTCAGGCAGCACATGGCCGACGCCATCAAAGCCCAGGCTGTCCTTCAGGAAAAAGTCTTCAAAAGAGTCAGGGTGCTTCCCCACGAAGTGCACAAATTCTACACTGAAAACAAAGACCTGATCTACTCTCGCCAGCCCAGCGTCCACCTCTATCAGATCTTGATCAAGGACAAGACCGAGGAAGGAAAACTTGATCCCGAGACCAGGATCAGGGACATCAGATCTCAACTCGTTCAAGGAGCCAATTTCCAGAGATTAGCCCTCATGTACTCCGAAGGCCCGATGAAGGATTCCGGCGGCGACTGGGGCCTGATTGAAAAGGGCCACTTCGGCGAAGAGATGGCTGAAGTCGAAAGAGCGGCCTTCAACCTCGCTCCCGGACAATTCAGCGACATAATTAAGACCCCCTTCGGCTACCACATCGTCTATGTCAGCGCCAAGCAGGACGCCCATGTCCAGACGGAAAGGGAAGCTTACGACGACATCTACCGCCGCGTGGCTGAATCGAAGAGCGCTTCTGTCTATGAACCCTACATGAACGGCCTCAGACGCTCCTGCAGCATCGAGATCTTCGATCCGGAACTCATGGAAGCCAAACCTTCCACCAGACCCGGCAAAAAGGTCGGCGATTTTATGACAAAGCCCGCCGCCGTTACGGAAACTGCCGAAGAAACCGTCGAGACCGTTCCTGTCATCACCCCGACGACCGTTGAGACCGTGGAAAGCAAACCGATAGAACTGACGGAAAAGACGGAAGAGAAAGTCGAAGAAAAGGTCGAGGAAAAAGTTGAGGAGACCGTGGAAAAAGCTGAAGAGAAGGTTGAAGAAAAAGTCGAAGAGACTACCTCCGCTTTTGACTCTCCCGCAGTGACCGAAAATGTTGAAACGGTCGAAGTGATCGAAAAAGTCGATCCTCTGAAAGAGCTTGACGCTCAGCTTGACGCTTCCGCCGCCGACCAGAATCTGCCCGGCGCCAAGCCGAATCCCGGAGCGCCTGTCTTCGAGATGCAGGAAGTCGAGGTGAAGTAATGCTGGTCCTCGGCATCGATCCCGGCACCCGCGTTACAGGCTACGGCCTGGTCCGCTCCGAAATGGGAGCGATGGAGTGTGCGGAATTCGGTGTCATAAAGAATTCCGCCAGCCTTCCTCTCGTTGAGTGCTACGCCAGGATCTTCGAGGGGATCGACGAACTATTGAAAAGCTACGACGTGACGACGGTCGCTGTCGAAAGCCAGTTCTTCTATAAGAACGCCCGCAGCGCCCTGAAGATCGGCGAAGCCAGAAGCGCCGCGGTTCTTCCCGCCGCCTTGAGGAGGATCCCCGTTATGGAGTACTCCCCCACCAGGGTGAAAAAGGCCGTGGTAGGAATAGGCGCCGCAACGAAAGACCAGGTGCAGGCCATGGTCACGAACATGCTGAGGATCAAAGACACGCGAATGCTGCCGGACGCTTCCGACGCTCTGGCGATCGCGATAACCCATATTCACGCCCTCAAGTACGGGCAAACCATAACCGACGCGGAGGAAAAATGATCACGTTTCTGGAAGGCATCATTGATGAAAAGGAACCGACCTTTGTCGTTCTTAACGTGGGCGGCGTCGGCTATGAAGTCAGCATTTCCCTCAACACTTACGAAGCGCTCCCTCCCGCCGGCGACAAGGTCAGGATCTTGGTCTTCCATCACCTCAGGGAAAATGAGGAGAAGCTTTTCGGCTTCTCAAGCCGCGAAGAAAGAGAAGTCTTTTTGAAGCTCATAGAAGTGTCCGGCATAGGACCGGCCTCGGCGCTCCTTATCCTGAGCAGCCAGCCTATCTCTACTCTCTGCCATACGATCGCCTGCGAAGACGTCAAAGCCCTCTCCTCCATCAAAGGCATAGGCAAAAAGACCGCCGAAAGGATCATCGTGGAACTAAAGGACAAGCTGACGCACCTGGCCGGCAAGACCGCGCCCGCTGGCATCTCCAAGAACGCCGCCGACGCCGTCATGGCGCTCGTCGCCCTTGGCTTCCGTCAGACGGAAGTTCAGGAAGCGGTCCAGAAAGCTCTGCAGAAAGATCCGGACGCCTCCACGGACCAGCTCGTCAGGTACGTCATCCAGAACCGGAGCTGATATGCCGAAGGTCGTCTGCTACGGATCTCTTGTCCGCGACATCATCTATCACGTCCCCCACTTCGTAAAGCCGGGGGAAACGCTTCCCGCCGAAGACCGCAACGTCTTTTACGGCGGCAAGGGCTTCAACCAATCCATCGCGCTGAAAAGAGCCGGCCTTGCGGACGTCTATCAGGCCGGAAGCTGCGGCCCCGACGGGCTTGATTTTCTGGAATATCTTAAAAAAGAAAAAGTCGAAACTGAACTGCTCTGTCCCGTCACCGTTCCGCAAGGCCACGCCGTCATTCAGATCACGCCTGACGGGCAGAACGCCATTCTTCATTTCGGCGGCTCCAACCGATGCGTGCCCGAAAAGCTTGTCGGAGAGCTTATAAATTTCCTTTCCGAAGGCGACTGGTTCATCGCCCAGAACGAAGTGAACCTTCTGCCGGAAATAATGAACGCCTTGGCGGAAAAAGGCGTTCTGATCGCTTTCAATCCCTCGCCCTGCGACGACTCCATAAAAGCTCTTCCGCTTGAAAAAACATCTTATCTCATCGTGAACGAATTGGAGGGCGCGACCATTTCCGGCGTTCCCTCCGACCGCCCGGAAGAGATCTTGGAAAGGATGCGGGAAAAATACCCCCGTACAAAAACGATCCTGACGCTGGGAGAAAACGGCGCATATTACGACGACGGAAAAGAAGTTATAAGGCAGGAAGCCTATAAAGTCAAAGCCGTCGACACCGTGGGCGCCGGCGACACTTTCTCAGGCTTCTTCTTCGCCTCCATCATAAACGGCCTGGCGCCGAAGGACGCCCTGAACCTCGCCTCCAAAGCCTCCGCCATTTCCGTTACGAGGCCCGGCGCCGCGCCTTCCATACCAACGCTTAAAGAAGTTTTAGACTACTAATTTTAGGAACTATTATGTCGAAAGATCTTCCCCACTGGCAATTAAAGGAGCTTTATCCTTCCCTTGATTCCCCGGAACTGAAAGCTGATCTCCTTAAGATCAAAAACAACGTTGCCGCTCTGAAGGAATACGAATTTCCTCCCTGCCCGAAGAGCGTTGAAGAACTGGCCGACGATCTTGCGAAAATGATCAAGCTGGAAGAGGAGCTCATAGATCCTGTGGAAGCGATCGGCGTTTACTGTCATTCCATCATAACGACCGACTCTTACAACGGCGAAGCCGTTAAGATCGATTCTTCCTTGGACGGCGCCAAGATCGCCCTTAGCCTTCTGCAAGTACGCTACCTTAAATGGCTGGCCGCTGTTCCGCAAAAACTTTGGGATGATTTCTGGTCATCTTCCGCTTCCGAAGAATTGAAAGATTTCCGCTTCGCCCTGCAGGAAGAGCGCGACAACGCCGCGCATCTTCTTAGTGATAAGGAAGAGGAGCTGGCCGCCAAACTTGAGCAGTGCGGGACCAACGCCTGGGCCAAAATGCAGGGCCTCATCACTTCCAGAGCCACCGCAGAATTTACTGTTGACGGCGAAACAAAAACAATGCCGCTGACCGCCATCAGGGCCTATCAGACCAACAGCGATCCCGAGGTCCGCTTAAGGGCGCAGAAGACCGAGGAAGCGGCCTGGAAGGCCATCGAGGACCAGGTGGCCGCCTGTCTTAACGGCGTCAAAGGCAGCGCCAACACCATGGCGAAAGCCAGAGGCTATTCTTCCGCCCTCGAGCAAAGCCTTAGGATCTCGCGCTTGGACGACGAGACCTTCGCCGCCCTCTGGGACGCCATGCAGCGCTCCTTCCCTCTTTTCAGGCGTTACTTCAAGAGCAAAGCCAAAAAGCTCGGGCTCCCGAAACTGCGCTGGTGCGACCTGGACGCTCCTGTTGGCAGCAGCACGAAGCGTTATTCCTTCGAAGATTGCCAGGCTTTCCTGCTCAGGCATTTCGCGAATTTCACGCCCGAAATGCACGACCTGGCCAAGAGAGCTTTCGACAACAACTGGATCGACGCTGAGCCCAGGGACGGCAAGCGCGGCGGCGCTTTCTGCATGCCGGTCAGGAAACTTGAGGAATCGCGCGTCATGGCCAACTACGGCTACAACTTCGATTCCGTCAACTGCCTGGCTCACGAGCTCGGACACGCCTTCCACAACTACTGCATGAAAGGCCTGCCCGCCAAGCAGCGCAAATGCCCCATGACGCTGGCCGAGACCGCCTCCATCATGAACGAAGTCGTCGTCTCCAGCTCCGCCATAAAAGAAGCGGAAAGCAAGGAAGAGGAACTCTACATCACGGAGAACATGCTCATCAGCGCAAGCGGCGTCATTGTGGACATCGCCTCCCGCTTCCTCTTCGAAAAAGAAGTCATGAAGCGCCGGGAAGAAAACGAGCTCACGGCCAAAGAACTTTGCGCCATAATGGAAGAGGCCCAGAACGCCACCTTCGGCGACGCTTTGGACGAAAACTGCCGCGGCCCCTACATGTGGACCTGGAAGCCTCACTATTATTTCTCAAGTTTCAACTTCTACAATTACCCCTACGCCTTCGGCCAGCTTTTCGCCCTGGCGCTCTACTCCCTCTACAAAAAGGAAGGTCAAGCCTTCATTCCCAAGTACATGGGATTCCTCCGCTCCGCAGGCCAGGATTCCCCCAGAGGCCTCGCCGCGCGTTTCGGGTACGACATTACCAAAGCGGAATTCTGGGACAACAGCCTTGCTGTCATAAAAGACTGGATCGACCGTTACGAAGAACTCTAAATGAAAGAAGGACTGCTTTTCATAATTGGACTCGCCTTCCTTATCGCGGGCGGCGAAGTTATGGTGAGAGGCGCGATCGCGCTCTCCAAGAAACTTCGCATTTCCGCTCTGGTGATAGGAATAGTCGTTGTCGGTTTCGGGACTTCCGTTCCGGAACTTCTTGCCAGTTTGTTCTCAGTCGTCGGAAAGATAAATTCTCCGGGTCTTGCAATTGGCAACGTGATTGGCAGCAACATTGCCAACATTATTCTGATCCTCGGCTTGACCGCCTTGATAAACCCCATCGTCTTCACGGAAAAAGCCCGCTTCAGGGAGCTCTTCTCGCTCGCTCTGAGCGTCGTCCTCCTCGGCCTCACCTTCTCTTTGGGGTACATCGGACGCCCTTACGGGATGATCATGACCGCCGCGATGCTCTCCTATATTTTCTGGAGCGTTTTCAGCCCAGATGCAAAAAGTGAAGAAGTCTCTGAGGTAACCGGACTCCTTAATAACTTTTTCATCAGCTTCATTGTTACCGCCGTCGGCATAGCCGTCATGGTAGGCGGCGCAAAACTTATGGTTACGAACGCCGTTGTTATAGCAAGGGACTGGCACGTCAGCGAAACGGTGATCGGGCTTACAATAGTGGCGGTCGGCACTTCCCTGCCTGAACTGGCGGCCTCCGTCATTTCAGCCATTCACAAGCGAAGCGATCTGGCAATAGGAAACATCATCGGCAGCAATATCTTCAACGCCCTGATGATCCCGGGCGTCACTGCGATGATCAAACCGTTCCCGGTCGCAAAAAACATTCTTCCAGACTTTGCGATCATGACAGCCGTCACAGTCGTCTTTATTCTGTTCATGTTGCGCGGAAAAATAAGCCGCCTGGCAGGCGCGCTCTTCTTTGCGGCCTACGTTGCCTACATGATCTTTATCTGGAAATAATACCGCAGGAACTATTCGGTTTTCGCCTTTTTCTCGGCGGCGGCTTTCTTGTTGGCGGCCCTCCAGTCCGCTTCAAGCTCCTCCGCCGTTTTTCCGGTCGCATCCTTCCAGAACTTGCCGTCGTCGAAGGAGTGGTCGCGGAGCGCAGCGTTGAACTTCTTCATCGTCCCAGGGAATTTGCTCTCCACGAAACCGAAGAAATGCGCACTGACGCGGTAGGAGTCGTTGTAGTGGTATCTGTCGGGATCCCTTAGCACGAAATCGCAGCCTTTGGACTCGGGCTCGAAAAGGACCCACCTGATGTAGTCCGCGTAGCCCTCGCTCGCCCATTCCGGGCAGTTATCCTCGTTTGCCCCATCCGTCCAGTAGTTCTGCATGACGTGGGTAAGCTCGTGAATGGTGGAACCAAGCGCCTCGCCGTCCAAATTGTCCCTGAACCAGTCAACGCGAAGACTGACCCGACTTTCACTCGGCACAGCCCAGGCCGGCGCGTGATCGGCGTTCTGCAGCTTCACGACAACGAACTGGAAGTAGATCTTCTTTGGCGGCGTCCAGCCGTCGGAAGCCATGATATCGGTCAGCTTCACGACCCACTCTTTAATAGCGGGTGCAAACTTGTCTTTCGTCCACTGCTTAAGGTCCGGGGCGTTCGAAGTGTCGAATTCAAGCGTCGCAATACTTGTCGCGACTTCAAATTTGTTCGTATCACCGATTTCCTGGCCGGCCTCCTTGCCGCCATCAGACGTGCACGAGGACGTCAACGGCAGGATAAAAAGACAAGCGATCATTAACTTCAACCAGTTTTTGTCATGGCTCTTCATTATGTTCTCCATATTTTATTTGATTTGATTATTGTTCTCTTTCCTCGGGTAGATCCCAATTGTAATTGTGGATCTCGCTGCCAAAGCGCCAGCGCGCGGGGCGAATATTTTTCAGCCAGTCCAGCGGTTCGCCGGTAGGCTGAACATTGGCCGAGCGGCGCAAAGCCTCCTCCAGCGCCGTGCGGATCTCCGGCGTCGTCAAGCCGCGCTTCCATGAGACGAACAGCGCCGTACCGGAACGCGAGACAAGGTCGAGCCACTGCGAATTCAGCCTCCACGGAACGGCGTCCTTATCTGAAAGCCCGAAGCAGTCGCCATCCGCGAAATAGAATGTCCCATGATGGATCGTGCGCATGCCGACCGTGTTCGGACCCATTTGGCGCGTCCTGCCCCAGTCGTTTCCGCTCGTGTCGTCGCCCGTGCGCTGTATTTCAAAGAGGCCGGCGGCGAAATGGTCGATCGCGTTGCAGCCGATGATGACCATTTTGTCGCCCGCTGATTCGCGAAGCGCCGTGTAGAGACCCTTTATGACTTCCGCCGTCGTACGGCTCCTGTCGCTCCACTCGGGAAGGTCGCGGTTAATGGGGGCGAGCCCGCCGCCCCAGGATACGCACCAGTCGAAAGTGATGTAGTCTATCTTGATGAGCTCAAATCCCCATGCGGCGAAACGCGCCATGTCAGCGCGGATGCGACCCTCAAGCGCCGGATCCGTCGGATCCATGGGAAGGCCTTCATTCGGCAGCCCGTCGTCGGGAAGGAAGGGACGGTACCAGAGTCCCGGCTTGGCGTCCATCGCCTTGACGCGTTTAGCCACTTCGTCCATCTCCATCCCCCACTTTTCGTTCACTCCCGCCCAACGCTTGTCGGCCGTCGTTTCGGCGCATCCCTGCTTGCCGCGCTGCCAGCCGTCGTCCACGACGACGTACGGGCGCACTTTTTCGCCCTTGACGAGCGAAATTATGAACTCGGCGTCCGCAAGGAAATTCGTCGCCGTGTTATTGCCGTAGGCGCAGTACCAGTCATTGTAGCCATAGATTGGTTCCTTCGGAAGACGCGGTTTCGGACACATCATCCTGCAGAATTCCTGACCAGCTTTGAAGGGCGTCTCGTTATCATTGCCGCGCCGGGAAATTAATGTGCAGGCATTGAGCTCGCGGCCCTTGAGTTCCAAGGGACGCGAACCGGCGCGAAGGTCAAGCGAAAGCAAAAGGCGCTCCGGAGCGACTTTCCAGGATCCGAAGGTGTTCGGCTGGACCATGAGGCCGTAGCCGTCCGTACGCTTTCCGTTGTTCACTAGGCAGTACCACGGCTTCCAGCCGTCGTGCGGAGCGGAGGAGCCATCAATGCTAAACCATCCCGAGTCACCGTATGTGCGCTCCCAGTCGCCGCCGTAAACGAGGGCGTCTTTCGGGAGCGAGACGTTCCAAATAAGCTCCACCTTGGAGATGGGAGCTTCACCGGAAACGGTTACAGATACTTCTTGATGCGGGGCGGTTGACAGCGACAGTTTCACGCGCCCGGCGGAATCCTCCGCACCGTCCACAAGGATCTTGTCAGGCTTAAAGATATTGACAAACGACATCTCAGTGCATTTCTTAACATCATTAGCGGTGGCGGGCTCGTCTGCGGAGACGCACAGAGCGCCAATCGCCAGCGTCGCCGCGCCAACCAGGGATAAAATCGAAACAGCTTTTTTCATATCCATAATTCTTCATTTAACGCCAATATTACCACGTATTGCCTAAAGGCAGCATAGCCTCGTCGAACTCAGGGATCGTAGCCGCCTTTCCTGCTAGATATTCGTCTACGCGGCGCTTGGCCTCCTCCAGGCGCGCAAGCACGCTGACATTGCGTTTCTGGATAAGATCGAAGCCGAAGGGCTGACTGGTCTCGTTCCAGTTGTCGCGGTAGATCTCGCAAAATTCACGCATGGCATCTACCGCCTTGTCGAGCTTCGCCGCGGCCTCCTTTATCTTCTCGGCGTCTTTAGCCTTCCATGCTTCCAGCATAGCGAGCGAATAGTCTAATTTTGTCCGCGTCGCGCGACTGTAAGCGCAGGAGACGGGGGCGCCGGACTCCTTCGCTCCCGCTTCCACTTCGGCAAGGGCGTCGCGCCAGGCGCGGAGGCGGTTTACGCCGTCGCCGTCCCACTTCGCGAGGGCGTTCCTTATCTCGAGCATGTAAAGCGGATCGTCATAGAAGAAGGTCGTGTCGTGCTTCCCCAGATTGAAGTTCGGGTGGCTCTGGATGTCGGAGATCTTGGCGAGGGTCTTGAAGTCCATGCCGGTAATCGCTTTGAAGCGCGCGCAATTGTCGTCGTTTGGCTCCACGGGGCGTCCGGCGGCAAGTTCGGCGCAGGTGAACATGGCTTCGTCGATGATCTCAGGGATATGATAGGCGCCGTTGTCGCCCCAGAGAGTGATCCACATCTCAGGGCACTCCTTATCCTTTGCGGCGGAAAGAAATGTGCCCAAGGCTTTGAGCGTATACTCACGGAAGTGAATGAAGCGGTCCCACACCAGGGCGCCGCCCGCCAAGACCGGTTTGCCGTTAAGTTCGGTGTGTCCGTCGATAGTCTTGCGATAATAATCAGCGTCCAGATTGTAGTATTCCCAGAAGACAAGGCGCACGCCGGGAGGGATCTTTTCTGAGATCTCCTTGGCGGAGGCCCCGTTGCTGTCGCGGTACAAGCCGTAGAACATGTCGCTCCAAATCAGGACTTCCTTGTAGCCGTGGCGGTTGCAGATCTCGCAGACTTTTTTCAGATGCTCAAGGAAAACGTCGAAATTCGGACGCTTGCCGTTGCGCTTGGCATATTCGTCGTCCGCGAAGCCCCACGCCTCGTCCATGCCGACGTGGATGCGGCTGCCGCCGGCGGCCTCCTGCCAGAACGCGATCATCTTTTCGATGAGCTCATAGGTTTTCGGCTCGCCCACCAGCACCGTCCCGTCGTTGTTGCGCACGTCCTTCGAATCGCTCCAGCGCAGCCACTTTTCCAGATGCCCGAGCGTCTGGATGCAGGGAACGAGTTCAAGTCCGTTCGCGTCCGCGACCGCCTTGATCTCCTTCACGTCTTCAATAGTATATCCGCCGCGCGTTAAGCCCCACTTCGGCACACCCTCGAGGCGGTAGGTGTCCTCGGTGTAGAGCATGACGCTTTTGTAGCCCATCTTGGACATGCGCTCGAAGCAGCGCTTCAGATACGGGACCTTATAGACGCGTCCTCGGGAGACGTCAAGCATGGCGCCGAGTTTCTTGATCCCCGCCCCTTCGGACTGAGATTCAGCTGCCGTACAAACCAAGGCGCCCGCAAGCGCCGCGATCGAAGCGATAGTTTTCATTGTCTTTGGTAAAAAATCATCTTTCTTCATAGGTTATATATTTGTGTCCGTTTCTCCAGTGGATGCGTTTGCGAGGTTTAAGTTTTTTATCTTTCTCCGTCCCACCCGAAAAATTAGCGTCTTCCTCGGCTATAGCTTTGTTCCATTCAGCGTATGCCTCCGGATCGGTGGCTTCCTTGGTCAGCGGGAAGAAGACCCTGAAACTCAGATCGTTGCAGAAATCGTCGTAATTGTTGGCCCAGACCTTGGAAACGTAAAGATTCTGGAAACTGTTGCGGAATCCGGAATTGCCGCCGGAGACCGTCTTGACATAACTTATGAATTTATCTTTGCTGGCGTTGTAAATATACGAGACCACGGCTTTCGACTGCCTTGTGAAATACAGCCTCCTTTCAGGGTCTTCCAATTTGGAAGGCAGGAATAATTCCGATGGCAAAAGCAGTTTGTTTTCCAAAAGATACTTGGATTCCACGATCTTATTGGGCTCAACGCAATCGCCAAGGCCCGAGCACAAGGCGGCAAATCCGACTTTGAAAGCGTCGCAAAGCTCGCCTTTAGGATTGGACAAAGCCAAGTGTTCCTCCAAAACCATGCTGGCTACGCCGTAACCGACGGATTCGAGCAGACGCTTGCTGATATTCGGGCTGACGAACACCAAGACGGAGCGAGCCTTCCTGTCGGTGTAAACATTCTTGGCAGGCGTCAGGCGATCTTTGCCCTTGAGGCTGGCGAACATTTTCGGATTGGTCACGAAATAGATCTTGGCGTGCGAAACGGAATAATTTATCATGTCATAGCAATTCAATCTTTCCGTGGCGTCTCTGTAAATGTTTTCCAAGTTTTCGTTCAGCTCTTCAAAATTGTAGTATTTGTACGTTTCTTCCTCGTGCAGCTCTTTGCCTTTCTTAACAGGCTTTTTGGCTTCTTGGCCTTTTTCTGCGTTCAACTTGCTGACGTCGATTCCCTCTTTGGCTGCGAAATTCGGATCGAGCAAGGCCACGGCTTCCTTCAACCTCTTTACTTCTTCCGTCGCCGCAGCCAGTTTTTCCTTGGCTATTTTCATTTCCTTTTCGTCGGTGTCTTCAAGCCAGGCGATCTGCGCTTCAATGTCGAGTTTCTCCTCTTCGGCGTTCCTGAGATCGATCTTTAGCCTTTCCACTTTTTCTTCTTCGCTGTAAAAAGGTCCGTTTGCCTCCGCTTTCTTGCCGCCGGGCGCCATGCATTTTTCAGGATAGTAAAAATCGAAATAAGAAAATTCGTGCTTTTTGTAGCCTTCGCCTCCGAAAGCCTTTTCCCATTGGGTCGCACCGGCGCCTTGGACGTTAAGGGAGCAAACGAAAGCGTAAGCTAAAAAGAGAAAAATCAGTTTGGAGGTTTTCATGTTTTCTACTCCTTGCTTGATTAAACGGACATTAGCAACTTAGATTAATTATAGCAAAAAAGATGTATCTGTTTTTTACGAATATCCGGCTCTAACCCCAAAGGGCGGAACTTTCTGATATAATAAATAAAATAAAATTAAGGAATATTTTTATGCTGGAACAAATCGCTAACGAACTGGAAAATCTTAAAAACGAAGCGGTCGCGGCTATAGAGGCTGCCAAAAGCACAGCCGAACTGGCCGAACTTGACATCAAATATTTGGGACGCAAGGGCTCTTTTTCCGCTTACATGTCCCGCATGAAAGACCTTTCCAACGAGGAAAGGCCGGCTTTCGGCAAGATCGTGAACGAAGCGAAGACCGCCGTCTCCACATCGCTTTCCGACCGCCGCATCGCCCTTCTCGTGGCGGAAGACACCGCCAAACTGAAAAAGGACATGATCGACGTGACGCTGCCCGGGCGCTTCGCCTCGGTAGGCTCCATCCATCCGACCTCAGCGGCTCTGAAAGAGATCTCCGACATCTTCCTGAGATTGGGCTTCACCATTGAG
>Ga0265299_10004651_pt1 | contig 12916 bp, 9 predicted proteins | sample AusTroGonzalo_MG_4_FD_193485 | JGI IMG/M metagenome (GOLD analysis project Ga0265299, IMG submission 193485) | Bovine rumen microbial communities from tropical cattle in Woodstock, Queensland, Australia - Gonzalo_02 | ecosystem: Host-associated > Mammals > Digestive system > Stomach > Rumen ...
GCTTACAAAAGGTACAATCGAACTGATAACTCCACCCTTTGCAATAGATGGACATGTAAATATTGAAAGGTAGGCATTGCGGATAAAGTCTCCACTACCACCAATACCATTCATCATCTTAACACCGCTGATATGAGTTGAGTTCACATTTCCATATAGATCGGCCTCAATAGCTGTATTAATAGCAATCACACCCAATCGACGAATGATTTCAGGCGAATTAGAAATCTCGCTCTGACGCAGAGTGAGGTGATGCTTCATATAGTCCATATTGTCGTATACCTGCATCAGACAGTCGTTAGATACTGTCAAAGAACATGCCGAAGCGTCTTTTACACGACCGTTGAGCATCATCTCGATTACAGAGTTCTGGATAACCTCAGTATAGATATTGAAGTTAGGCACATGTTTGTCCTCACCCAGGGCACCCAGGATTGCATTGGCTGTAGAACCTACGCCACTCTGCAAAGGCAGGAACTCCTTTGGAATACGCCCTTTATGCATCTCCTCTACAAGGAACTCTGCTGTTAGGAATCCTATCTTCTCTGTAACAGGGTCGCTATCCTTAAAGGCACGTGCCTCATCAGGAATATTACACTCAACGACGCCTACCACCTTATCTTTAGGGATACTTACATATGGCTTACCAATACGGTCGCCGACATTCTCAATGGGAATAGCCTTGCGATAAGGCGGATCCAATGGCTCATATACGTCATGAATAAATTTGGCGTTAGCATTGTGGAATGAGTTAAGTTCCAGGATAACTTTCTTGGCAAGACGAGCCGCAGTAGGCGAAATACCACCAGCAGCAGTAAGATATACATGATAGTCGTTACCTGCCTCCTCGATATCACAAACCTCGAGGATTGCCCAATCTACATCTCCATAGAATCCATAGCGCAACTCCTGAGCCATATGACTCAAATGAAGATCGTTGTACGGAATCTCACCCATGTTAACGTGCTTACGGAAATCAGGGTTGGTGGTATAAGGTGCACGGTATTTTATAGCCTGAGCGTTAGCCAAGTCACCATCAGTACTCTGTCCAGTTGATGCACCAGTAAAGATACCAACTTTAAATTCACGACCAGCTTCGTGTTCTGCTACTGCAATCTTAGCCAATTCCTTTGTTGTTGCCTTAGCAACACCTGCTGGTGTAAAGCCACTCATAGCGATGTTATCGCCGTTTTTAATCAATGCTGCAGCCTCGGCAGCAGTCATACGCGTATATGCCATAATTTTCGAAATTTGCAAATTCGGGTGCAAATTTACAACTTTTTAGCCAAACTACCAAAAAAAAGACCTAACTCTTAACAATTATAAGTACTCCATTAACACGTCCCATACAGCAATGATATGACAAATACTACCTGCCAACACAAAAAAATGGAATACGGAATGCATATATTTGGTCTTATTCAAAGAATAAAAAACTGCTCCGGTGATGTAACAAACACCCTCGGCAATAATCCAACTTACAGCAGCAGTCGACACAGAATCAATAAGAGGTTTGAAAGCCACAAGCACGCTCAAACCCATTCCTACGAAGCAAAATGTCTCAAAATTTGAATGTTCTTTAAGATGAATAAAACTGATAATTGTGCCAGCAACAGCACAAGCCCATACAAAGCAGAAAAGACTCCACCCCCAATAGCCTTGTTCACGCAAAGCAACCAGTGTCAACGGCGAATACGAGCCTGCTATATGCCAGTAAATAGCTGCATGGTCCCACTTACGCAAGCGCTCTTTCCACTTGGAATGATGCTTTATCGAGTGATAAATAGTAGACGCCGCATACGACCCCAACATGCCGAAAAGGTAAAGAATTACTCCCACTCTAGCCCAATCATTATCAGCCCGGAAACACCATACCAAAAAGATAATGCCAAAAACCACCCCTAGCAGAATTCCCCCGCCATGAGATGCCGCATTCCAAATTTCCTCTTTTTTGGTGTACCTAATCATATTTTTACTTTACCGTTTGAGCGCTGCAAAGTTAAGACTTTCTTTGAAAATAACACATATTTTAGTAAAAAACTTGCAAAACATTTGGAAGTTTCGGTTATTTTTCATATTTTTGCCACGGTATAAAAGCCTAAATTCAGATTATTAACCAACATATTGAGAGAGAACAATGAGATCTATTAAAAAGCTTATTGCTGTTTCCATCCTGTGGTTTACCATTCCACTAGTATCTTTCGCCCAGAAAAAGCATTTTGAGGGCGAAATAACCCACAATATGTCTATAACCCTTGACAAGACAGCCCGTAAGTTTCTGAAGGGAAGTGATGGAGCCTACGAGATGAAAACCATATACAAAAATGGTAATGAACTTTGTCATGAGAGTTATTACGGATTCTATACATTAATATCAAGGACTAAGGATTCTGTCTACATGTACCACCCCGATATGAAGAAAGGGTATAAATGCTCATTCTCAGCTTCTATTGATAATTATAAGGAATCCAGAAAAGACACAAAGAACACCGTTAAGGCCACTGGCGAGACCAAAGAAATGTATGGTTTTACCTTTAACAGATATAAAGGTGATGTTACGGCAGAAGTAGACTTGAGCATTGCAAAATTGAACACTGCCGAGCAACATGACTACTGGATTTGCACCGACTTTGACGACAATTGGGTTACAAGTATTTGCCTACCAGGTATGATTCTTAGCTTCGACTATTTCAGCAAAGCCAGTATCCCCATCCTAGGAGAGATGACTCAACACTTCGATATGAGCATTAAAGAACTCAAAGCCCGCGAAGTTAGCGATAGCGAACTTGCTCTACCTAGTGATATCGACTTCACTTGGGTAAGCAATCTAAATACAGCTGAGTCGAAACTCAAGAAGGATCACAAGAAATGGATGAAAGAGAAGGGAAAGAAGGTTGGCGAAGATATACAGACCCGTGGCGCCGCCAAGACTAAAGGTGATTGGGACTTTTAAACCTTCTGTATTATTTTTCCTCTAATATATATAATGTGTAACTAAAATGAGAAAACTGATTATAACACTAACCCTGGGGTTTATTGCACTGACCTGTTTTGCCCAGAACGACGAGAACTTCAAATATATGAGAGGCTCGCTCTGCATTATGATGGTTGAGCATCCAACACTCGAATTCAACGATCAGATTGAGAAAGCATTCGAGAAAATGCCTATACCCAACCGTTTCAATAGTCATGAGTTAGGTGTAAGAGTACTTAGTTTCCCAAATAGTGATGACCAGCTGGCCAATCTTAAGTTATTCAGCAACGAGAACCAGTTAGCCAAGCGCATAATTTCAAAATGGTTTGGACGTGACAAGACAACTGGAGCATTCAATACCGAACTACTTAGAGAGCGCGGACACTACAGTGCAACAAAGATAGATGTAAAGGCTGCGATGGCTCAGCAGAGAGGGACAGCAGTACTCGAAGATCTGGGCGAGAACCTGATTGGGCATACATATTGGGTAGTCAACGATATTCAATATGTGAATCAAGGAAATTTCTTTAAGAGCCTGAAAGATGTTGCCAATGTTGCAAAAGAAGTTGCTGGCAACAGCACTACATCCCTCGAAGAATCATTGGGTATCGATTTCGAGGACTCTGCTGTAGAACTGCTTGACAAGGTAAAGGGATTCCGCGTAAAAGTAACATCTCACTTGTTCCGACTGAAGTGGGATGAGGAGACATCAAACACATTCTATAGCGAGTATTACACTGAGACTCCTAATGAGGATGCCGACAAAATCAGTGGATTCAAGGGAGATAAAGACCTTTTCAAGATGGAATATGTTGGTTCTGTAACCAGCACAAGCAGTAAGACATCCGTATCGGGAGTTACCACCAACGAACAGATGATTCGCAAGGTATGCACACGTGCACTTGACAAAAACATAGCCGACTTGCAGCACAAGTTTGCCGACTTCCGTATCAAGGCTCCACTGATAAGCGTTGAGCCACTAAAGGCATATGTAGGCATGAAGGAAGACATCAACGAAAAATCACGCTACGAAGTTTTGGAAGCAGTTCCCGACGAGCGTGGCATAACGACATACAAGCGTGTGGGTCTCATCAAACCCGTAAAGGACAAGATTTGGGACAACCGCTTTATGGCTGACGAAGAAAAGACAACCGAAGCTGCCCTTGATGGAACTCTGTTCGAAAAGATTTCCGGCAAGGACTTCTACCCTGGAATGCTCATTCGCGAGACAAAATGAGACGAGATAATCCTATTATTAACAACTTAAAACTTTTTTATTATGAAAGCTATTAAATTTTTTGCAGCTTTGTTTATGATGTTTGCTGTATCGGCAAGCGTAAATGCACAGGAACTGAGTAAGGCTAATCAGAAACTTCTGAAGAAGCAGCTTAAGGAGTTCAAGAGTGAAGGTTGGAAGGTTAACCCAGGCCAGCTGCCACTTGAAGTACAGCTGACAAAGGCTTTTGCATGCCAGTCAGAAGTTGACGCTATGGGTTACGAGGTTTGGATTGTAGGCGAGGGCCGTAGTACAGGTAGCGTTTACGATGCAGCCAGAACTCAGGCTATGACTGTAGCAAAGGGCGAAATCGCAACTAAGCTGAGAACCGACATGACTTCTACTATCGAACAGGATCTGGCTAACGAGCAGTATGGCGCTGATGAGGCAGAGTCTATAGCAAAGACTATTGTTACCCAGCAGGGCCGTAGCATCGACCAGCAGTTGAACCGTCCTAAGACTCTGATGGAGTGCTGGCGCAAGCTGCCTAACGGCAATACCGAGGTACTTATCCGTTGCGCAATCTCTGCCGACACTGTTAGCAAGCTCGCCAAGGCTGCTATCCAGCAGGCTCGCCGCGACAATCTGCTTAAGGATGTAGAAAAAGTTAAGGCTCAGAACTAATGAAGCAATTGCTCATACTGATCACCATATTCTCCTGGACGCTGACAACTAGCGCCCAGGAGAAGGGTAAAGTAAAAACGGTGGAGGATACCTATCTCTACGAGATACCCTCCAACGTTTCCTATGTCCAAGCTTGTCAGTTTGCGCTTGTAAAAGCGCAGAATGCAGCTATCGAGAAGGAATTCGGTACGTCTGTAAGTCAAAATGACCTTGTTCTTATTTCAAATGAGAACGGCCAGTCGAGTACCTCATTCCATTCCATGACAAGTGGTCAGGTGAGAGGTGTGTGGCTGGGTGACGTTGCCGATCCTAAGTTTGAGCGCGTGCTCGACGGAGGCAGAGACCTGCTGAAGGTTACCGTTAAAGGTAAAATCAGGGAACTGATTACTGCCGGAGTGGAGTTCGAAGCTAAACCACTACGCGTCCAGCCAGACAAGAAACTCGTGTCCGACACCTTTAAGAATGGTGAGGACTTTTTCCTATATTTCAAATCACCCGTCGATGGATATCTTACGGTATTCCTGTTCGACATCCTTACTAATCAGGTATTCTGTATGCTACCCTACCAGAGCTCTGGCAAAGGATCATTCGCCATTACCCACGACAAGGAGTATTATCTGTTCTCTGCAGCAAAAGCCGATCCTGCAGATGGAGAGGTTGACGAAATGGTGCTAACCTGTTCGGAGGGCAACACAGAAGAATATAACAACCTTTATGTGATATTTTCACCTAACAACTATGCAAAAATAAGCTCTAAGGTTGGACAGAAGCAATTGTCTGACGACCTTATCGTTCCGAGTTCGCTTGACTACAAGGAATTCAATTCCTGGCTGACAAAGTATCAACAGAAGGACGAACAGATGCAAGTAGAACGCATCCCTATCAGAATAGAAAACAACTAAAACTTATATAGATATGAAAAAGCTATCGCTCACATTGCTCAGTCTGGTTCTGTTCATCGGCATTGCCTATGCACAGGGTCAGAGACCTCAGAGACAAAGAGGTAGTCTGAAACAGCAGATTCAGAACAAGCAGAAAATGAACTACGACGATTTCGTAGAAGATGCCAACAAGAAGTACGAGGAATTCCGCGACAGCGTCAACAAGAAGTATGCCGATTTCATGGAGAAGGCCTGGAAGGACTACCCCATCGAGGACGCTGTTGACCGTCCGAAGGAAGACGACATCAAACCTATCGAATACGACAAGATGACCGACGAGGATTATCTTGAAGACCTTAAGCGTCAGGAAGCCGAGAAGAAATTGGCCGAAGAACAGAAAAAGCGCGAGGAGGATCAGGCCCGACTAGCTGCTGAGAAGAAAAAGCAGGAGGAAGAGCAGGCCCGACTGGCTGCCGAACAGAAGCAACGCGAAGAGGAGCAGGCCCGACTGCTTGAGGAGCAGAAAAAGCAGGAAGAAGAGCAGGCTCGCTTAGCCGCCGAAAAACAGAAGCAGGAAGAAGAAAAGGCACGCATACTTGCTGAAAAGAAAAAGCAGCAGGAGGAAAAAGCCCGTATGCTAGCCGAAAAGAAGAAACAGCAGGAAGAAAAGGCAAAGCTCCTGGCTGAACAGAAGAAACAGCAGGACGAACTAAAGCGTATAGCCGCTCTTAAGAAGCAGCAGGAAGAACAGCAGAAGTTGCTCGAAAAGCAGCAGAAGAAGGAGGAGTTGGCCAAGCTGTTAGCTGAGAAGAAGAAGCAGGAAGAGTTGGAGAAGCAGGCTCTAGCCAAGCAGAAGGAGCAGGAGCTCCAGCAGAAACTGCTTGAGGAGCAGCAGCGTAAGCAAGAAGAAGAGGCCCGACTACTCGAGGAGAAGTTGAAGAAGCAGGAAGAGCAGCAGCGTCTGCTCGAAGAGAAGCAGCGTCAACAAGAGGAGAAGGCTCGCTTGCTGGCAGAAAAGAAAAAGCAACAGGAAGAGCAGAAGCGTCTGTTAGAGGAGAAGAAAAAACAACAGGAGGAACAGAAGCGACTCTTAGCTGAACAGAAGAAGAAGCAAGAAGAGGAGCAGGCCCGCCTGGCTGCCGAGAAGAAGAAGCAAGAGGAACAGGAGCGACTCTTGGCTGAACAGAAAAAGAAGCAACAGGAGAAACAGAGCAAACCTATCGAGGCAGTTGTTGTGCCCGTGGTTCTCACCGTTCCCCCACAGCCTAAACCCGTCAATCCTATCTTAGAAAACAAGGAATCGATGGCAACGAGTGCATTCGAGTACTATGGCACACCGATGAAGGTTAGATGGGGTAATGCCGAGAAATTCAAGCTTACCGACACCTCTAAGAAGGGAATCTCTGATGCATTCCTAGAGCTCACATCAAAGGGCTACACCAACTTGGTTCACGACTGTCTGGAACTCCGCAAGGAGTATAAGCTTTGTGACTGGGCATATTATAAGATGCTTCAAACCATCGCTGAGAAGGCTTGTGGCAAGGGCACCAACGAGGCTGTATTCCTCCAGGGTGTATTGCTCAACCAGTCTGGTTATCAAATCCGTTTTGCTCTTGAGGACAACACCAAATTGCATGTAATGTCCCGAATGGACGGTTTCCCATACGATCGAGGCTATTTGGTAGCCGACGGCAAACTATTCTTCCTAATGGATGGTTGCAATGCCAAGAACCTTACAGTCTGCGACGCCGCTTATCCTGGCGAACAGATGATGAGTCTTGGCGTACCCGAGCTGCCAGAATTCAAGAAGAATCTGTCAGACAATCGCACCGTCATCTCACGTTTCGTTAACGTGAAAGCCGACATGCAGATGAACAAGAACCTTATGGACTTCTATACCGACTATCCTACATCTTATGACGGTAAGGATATGATGACCCGCTGGGCTTACTACGCTAACACACCAGTAGCCCCTGAGGTTAAGGACAAGGTTTACCCACAACTCAAGCAGCAAATTGGTAATGCTCCAAAACTGATGGCAGCCAACATGCTTCTTAACTGGGTTCAGATGGGTCTCACATATGGCTACGATGATAAGGTTTGGGGACACGACCGTGCATTCTTCGCCGAGGAGAGTCTGTTCTATCCATTCTGCGATTGTGAGGACCGTTCTATCCTCTTCTCACATCTTATTCGCGACCTGCTCGACCTCGATGTCGTGCTGGTTTACTACCCTGGTCATCTCTACACAGCAGTTTGCTTCAATGAGGATGTTACTGGCGATTATATCATGGTCAACGGAAAGAAGTTTACTGTAGCCGATCCTACCTATTATAATGCCAACGTGGGTAAGACAATGAGTAAGATGGATAACTCAAAGGCAAAGGTAATTCTTCTTAAACGTTAAGTATATGAAGCAATCCTTCTGGAATAAGACTATAACGTGGATTCGTCAGAAACGGAAGCTCATCACGCTCTCCGTTCTGACGAGCACGGTTATCATCATATTTACCTATGTGATGGGCAATTCGGGCTATCCGCTTCCAGGAGAGACGGGCGCACTAAAGCAGATCACCGACTACAAGAAGTTCCTGGGAATGCAGATAGGCAATGTGCCCGACAGCATACTCTTCATCAACGTACACTACGACAAGATGCTTGTGCCCTATGAGGAAAACGAAGTTCCTGTAGGCAATATGGTTATTACCGACCGCGAAAAGCTGTTGCAGTTCCTTACCAAAGCCAAAGAGGCCAACAACTATCGCTACATCTTCATGGATGTATTCTTCGAGGAAGGTATGGAGACCGAATACGACTCGGCACTCTTCAGCACTATTAAGTCGATGGACCGCCTTGTTATCCCCAAGCACAAGGGTTCTAATATGGTTGATACCACCCTATACCAGAAGGCTTCGAACGCCGACTATGCCACCACTTGGCAGGCGCTAACATTCTCACGTTATCAGTACATCCACGACGAGGATGAATCTGTAGCGCTCAAGATATACCAAGACCGCTTTGGATCCACTATCAAGAAGCACTGGGGCGGACTATGGTATACTGACAATGGCCGACTCTGTCAGAACAGCGCCACACTGCTGCTGCCTATTCGCATTACAGGCAGCCTGCTTGATGAGGAGGGACAGGCTCGCGAGCGCAACTACATCTATCTGAGTGCAGACTTGCTCGATCTAGACGAGGTAATGCCGGTAAGCGAGCAAATAGAAGATAAGCTCATCGTCATCGGCGACTTCAACAGCGACGTACACTCAACATTCCTTGGTTCACAACCAGGTTCTTCGATTCTGTTCAACGGATATATAGCCCTGTCGCAAGGAGCCCATCTCGTCAATTGGCTCTATATGGGCATTCTGTTTGTCATCTACATCATTATCGGATTATTCTACCTGTCAGGGCATTCGTTCTCATCTATGTGTATGAATCCTTGGCTCAGCATTGTCCTATCGTTTGCCAGTACGGCTACGGTATTCTTGATTATCGCCCTTGTGGCTAGTTGGTTCGATCTCGCATTCAATATGTGGGTACCCACCACAGTCTACTCTCTCTACGATACATTCATGCAGAAATACAATATCTATAAAAACAAAGCGAAATGAAAAGACTATTCTTACTTAGTTGCCTGGGCCTGTGGCTCAGCCACGCCAGCGCAGACAATTACAAGGTGCTGTTTATCAACGACGCCAATCTTACCTATAATAATGGAAAAGCCGTCAAAGTGGGCGACACCTTTACCGATGTGAATGCCATCAAATGGCAGAAAGACAAGCAGGCCATCAAAGTGTTTAATCTTACCACCAAGAAGCAGATGCTGATGCTTGGCAAGCAGTATATGCGCAAGACTGGTATGGAAGCACTTATCAGCAGTAAGCGCCTGTCTACCAACGACTTCATGGATACTAGCGATGCTCCTAAGACCATTTACGAGAAGCTAGGCAGTGTGTTCGAAAGTCAGTACGATCTGCTCGACGCTATCGAACTTCCCGCTGATGTAGAACTTAACGACAAGTGCTACTTCCAAGCCACCTATAAGTATGGCGACACCATGCTTACAAAGAAGCTAAAGAGCAAGAACGGCAACACCGTCATCCTCGACAAGTCAATCTTCGAAATCGACGGCAAGCAGCTTGGTCCTCGCGACGTCATATTGTCTATCGAGTACGTAAACACCGAGGCCGGCATGCCAATATTCGTTAAAGACGGCATCGAGGTAACATACATTCCTGATACCCTCAACGAATAAAAGTCACTAACATCTTACGGTATAAAAAAGATTTTACCCTCGCTTAATCATCAGCGAGGGTAAAATCTAGTTGTTTGCGTTCCAGATTGGCACGGGCCACCTGGATGCGTATTGGGTCGCCAAGTTGATACTTGGTATGATGACGGCGTCCGATAATCATGTAGTTCTTCTCGTCGAAGTCGTAATAGTCGTCACCCAAGTCGCGGATAGGTATCATACCCTCGCAGTGGGTCTCGTCTATCTGGGCATAGATGCCGTACGATTGGATTCCACTGATATGAGCATCATAGGTATTACCTATCTTATCGGCCATAAACTCTACCATCTTATACTTTATAGAGTCGCGCTCAGCATTCTGGCTTATCTGCTCCATATCGCTACAGTGTTCACAGAACTCCTCGTACTTTTCCTTATTAGCCGAACGAGCTCCATCCTGATACTTAGTAAGCAGACGATGAACCATCATATCGGGATAACGACGGATAGGCGAGGTAAAGTGGGTATAGTAGTCGAAAGCCAAACCGTAGTGACCAATATTGTGCACGCTATACTTTGCCTTCATCATCGCTCTCAGTGCAACCGTCTCGATGGCGTTCTGCTCACGTGTTCCTTCGGCTTCGGTCATCAGGGCATTAAGCGACTTGGTGATAGCGCCCTTGGTGCCTGCAGTCTTAACCTTATAACCAAACTTTGCCACAAACTCGCGCAAATTCTCCAACTTCTGAGGATCGGGCTGGTCGTGTATACGATAGGGCAGCGTCTTTGCCTTTACACCCTTCTTTACCCTGCCTACACTTTCGGCAACGGTCTTATTGGCTAGCAACATGAACTCCTCAATCAGTTTATTGGCATCCTTCGACACCTTAAAGTAAGCTCTTATTGGCTTGCCTGTCTCGTCGATATCGAAGTGCAGTTCCTCGCGATCGAACTTCACGCTACCGTTTTTGAATCGTGCGGCGCGCAACTTTTTTGCCAACGCATCGAGTGTTATCAGTTGTTCGGCATTCTCGCCCTTTCTCTCCTCCAATATCTGTTGAACCTCCTCATAAGCATAGCGACGATCGCTCTTAATTACGGTATGTGCCAGGTGCCAATCTTTGATATTAGCCTCATCGTCCATCTTGAAGATTACACTATAGCACAGTTTTTCTTCATCAGGACGCAGCGAACAGATAAAGTTACAGAGTCGCTCTGGTAGCATAGGTATGGTACGGTCAACCAGATAGATACTGGTGGCACGTGCATAAGCTTCCTTGTCGATGGTCGATCCCTCGTGTACATAATGAGATACATCTGCAATATGAACACCAACCTCCCATAGTCCGTTGTCCAGTTTCCTGATTGAGAGTGCATCGTCGAAGTCCTTAGCATCCTTGGGGTCGATGGTGCAGGTAAACACATCACGGAAGTCCTCGCGACGGGCTATTTCATCTGCGGTGATGGCTGCATCAATCTTCTCGGCAGCCTCTTCTACATTCTTTGGATACTTATAAGGCAAGTTGTACTGAGCCAGTATAGCGTGCATCTCTGCATTGTTCTCACCAGTCTTACCTAGTATATCAACTACCGCTCCAATGATGTTCTTATGCTCCTGATCGGGCCACTGTATCACTTTTACTACTGCCTTATCGTCAGTTTTTCCTCCTTTAAGCTTGCGCTTAGGTATGATGATATCATGTACAAAAGTTGTATCAGGAGTTACCAAGAAGGCCATGTCCTTCTCTACACGCAACTTACCTACGATGGTATCGTGGGCACGCTTCACTATCTCAATCACCATCGCTTCCTTGATATGCTTGTCGCGACGGGCCATCAATGATACTTTTACACGATCACCATCCATTGCCGACATCGAGTTTCGCTCTGCCACGAATATAGGCGTACCGCCATCATCGGGCACAAACGAGTTGCGACCATTGGCTTTTCTGTGGAACACGCCTTCCTGTACCTGTGTCTTCAGGTTCAGCTTATACGAATTGTCGCTAACCTTCAGCAGGAAGTCGTCCCATGCCATCTCTTCCATCACATCGATGGCAAGCATTTTCAGCGGATGAGTATCTAGTTTAAGTACCTTGAATATCTGCTTAAATGTAAATGTCTCGTTTGGATTATGCTGGAACAGGTTTTGCAACAGCTCGCTCACCTGCTTCTTTCCCAGTCGTTTTCCACCTTTCTTCTTTCCCATAGAATTGTTGTTTATATGTTTCTTTCTGACTGCAAAGATACAAAAAATTATTGTACGGATAGCACGGATTACAAAAAAAAGTGTACCTTTGCAGGCAAAATTGCAAATGGTATGAAGATATTGATAACTGGTGCGAGCGGATTTATCGGCTCGTTTATCGTCGAAGAGGCCATAAACCGCGGGTTCGACACATGGGCTGCTGTACGTAAAAGCAGTTCAAGGGCTTACCTGCAGGATGAACGTATAAACTTCATCGAGCTCAACCTCTCTTCGAAATCCCAACTCGTTGAGCAGCTTCGTGGTCATAATTTCGACTACGTGGTTCATGCAGCTGGTGTAACTAAGTGTATCAACAAACAAGACTTTTCGCGTATCAACACAGAGGGCACCAAGAATCTTATCGATGCACTCGTAGAGCTGCAAATGCCACTCAAGCGATTTGTGTTCGTAAGCAGTCTTAGTATCTTCGGCGCCATCAAGGAGCAACAGCCCTACGATGAAATCCGCGAATCGGATACACCAAGACCCAATACTGCCTATGGCGAGAGTAAACTTGCCGCCGAGCAATATCTTGACCAAATGGCCTCGCGCGTACCTTATATAATATTAAGACCAACTGGAGTATATGGTCCACGCGAGAAAGATTACTTCATTATGGCCAAGAGCATCAAGCAGCACTCCGACTTTGCCGTAGGCTATAAGCGTCAGGACATCA
>Ga0265299_10004653_pt1 | contig 12915 bp, 11 predicted proteins | sample AusTroGonzalo_MG_4_FD_193485 | JGI IMG/M metagenome (GOLD analysis project Ga0265299, IMG submission 193485) | Bovine rumen microbial communities from tropical cattle in Woodstock, Queensland, Australia - Gonzalo_02 | ecosystem: Host-associated > Mammals > Digestive system > Stomach > Rumen ...
CAAATGTGATCCCGACTGCTATATTACAGAACAAAGAGCCTGCGGCTCTTGCCCTTATATCCATCGGTTAAAACCGACGGCTTTACGGGCAAGATCTGTAAGAAAAATCCCGGACTGAACCGGGAAATTTCTGACTTCTGGTTGCAAGGAGCGGTGCCCGGCACGGCCGGGCATTCGCATTCGAGAAGCTTGCCCCTGCATCGGGCAGGCAGGACAGTGGCCGCCAGTCATCGCCGCGCCTCTACACGTAGGCGCCCGAGAGCAGGCCGAGGATCCGGTCGCACGGAGCGACCGAGCCGGGACGGGTTGCCCGGGTGGTTCTCTGTCCTGGCTGGCTCTGCGCCCGGGTGACGCGCACCGACCCGTCGTCGGCGATTTCAAAATTCACGGCGCTTGACCCTTCCGTCAGTCCGAGAAAGTCGCGGATTTCCTTGGGGATGGTGACCTGGCCCTTGATTGTCAGACGATTGCTCATTTTTTAACTCCTGTCGAATTGTTCTGCCTTTTTGATCTTTTGTCCGGATACAAAAAACCCGGGAAGTGCTTTCATGCTCCCGGGCTTTCGGTCCTAAACCAAATGTCTTCGATCTATCGGCGGCAACAGCACACGAAGCCGCCCGACCGCATTTGCGCCCGGGAGACCTGCATTCGACACATGCTAAAAAAGTTGCGTTGAGCCATTTTTATGTTCGCGGCGCACCCTGTGCGCCGTCAAGCGTTTTCAGTGCGAATCAGTATACCCAACAGGGAATCGGGATTTCGATTCGGGGTTGGGTATTTTTACTTAAAAGGCTTGCAGTGGGAGAAATGATTCTCCCAATTCTTTTCGTATTTGTCCGCGAGTTCCTTGGAGCGGATGACAAGGAGGTTTTCCGAATTCTGCGTTTCAGCCTTGCTCGTGAAGTTGTAGCTGCCGGTGATCACAATCCGGCCGTCCACGATGATGACCTTGTTGTGGGCCGTCGAGTGTGAACCGTCGGCAAAGACAGGAATGCCAAGGGCCGCCGCTTCGCGCACGCGGGAATTATCCCGATCGGCGTCCTCCGAATCCACCAGCAGCCGCACGTCCACTCCACGCTTGACCGCCTTGGCAAGGGCCTTGATGATGGGCTTGCTTCTGAAGTGAAAGGCCTGCATGTGCACGCTTGTTTTCGCTCCGTCAACCTCGGCGAGGATCGCCTCAAGCGCTCCCCCGTTGGGAGAGAAGTACACGCTCATCTGCGCGTCGCACGCGCAAAGCGGCTCGGCAAGAGCCGGGGCGGAAAAAGCAAGCGTTGCAGCAGCCAGAAAAACCGTCAGTCCTCTCATGTCAGTTCCTTTGAAAAACCGGATCCGGCGTCCATAATAGAGCATCGGCCCGGTGCCATAATTGGCGCCTGCTGATTTCTTTTGAGGATTTGCAAGTCCATGCTCTCTCGCCGCCGTATTCTTGCCGCATTCATGAGCGCCGCCGCTTTTGGCGTTCCGGCCGCACGCGCCGCCAGCACAGAATACGGCGTGACGCTTGGGAAGACGACGTTGAAGGAACTGCGCAGCAAATACCCGCAGGCTAGACTCGCGGGCGAGAACCTGTACAGCTCCGGGCCCATGCTGAGAATCTCCGGGCGCTCCCTCGCCCCCGGCTCCGCCCTGTATTCGCTCACCGTCATCTGCAGCCGCTCGGGCACGGCGATCGCCATGCAGGCCGTCTACGACGCACGGGCCATCAACTCAATCCACGAATACTTCGAAAAGCGCTACAAGGTCAAAAGCATCCGCAACCCGTTCATCGGGGACACCGTGGTCGAATATGAGAGCGGCACCGATGAGGTGGAGCTGCGAGCTCCGGAGATGGATCCGCGCCTCACGGTCTCCATCACAACGCGTGAATTCCGACGCCTCATGATCCTCAAGAGAAGCTTCGAGCGCCTGCCCCAGGGCGAGCGTCAGAACGGCATGATCTAGCCTTGCTTCCCCAGGATCCACTCAAAGTCCAAAAAGCTCTGCTGGCTTCGGGCCGCCCCCTTATCGAAGAGCGGCCCGAATGAGGCTGAAGAGCCTGGTTCCTAGCGGCGGATGATGACGCCCGCCTCCGGCACAAAGCTCGCCTTGACGGTCGCGCCCTCATCAATCATCTTGGTTCCGGGCAGGAACGGCACGGACATCGAATAGGGCTTGTCCTGCTTCTGTCCCGAATGCACGACGTGATAGTCGATTCGGTCGCCCTCGAAGAGGCGGTTGACGACGTCGACGCTGAAGGCATTTCCCTCGCCCCCCATCCTGAGGTTTTCCGGACGCACGATGAGATAGGCCTCCTGCCCGACCTGCGGGGGATTCTGCCGGCCCATGCGGGCCTTGAGCTCCGCGTCGCCCAGGGAGAACCGCCCGAAGCCGTCCGCATCCACGCCCAGGAGCTTGCCGGGAATGAGGTTCGCCTGGCCGATGAAGTCCGCAACGAACGGAGTTGCCGGATCCTCGTACAGATCCATCGGCGTGCCGAGCTGCTCGATGTGGCCGCGGTTCATCACCATGATGCGGTCGGACATCGTGAGCGCCTCCTTCTGGTCGTGCGTGACGTACAGGCACGTGAGCTTGAGATCCTGCTGGATGCGGCGGATCTCGGTGCGCATGTGCAGGCGCAGCTTCGCATCAAGATTTGAAAGCGGCTCGTCCATGAGCAGGATCCTGGGGCGCAGCACGAGCACGCGGGCGAGCGCCACGCGCTGCTGCTCGCCGCCCGAGAGCTGGTTCGGATAGCGCTGCTCGGCCTTGGTGAGGCCCACCATCTCAAGACCCTCGCGCACCTTGGCGCGAATCTGCTCGGAGGGCTCTCCGCGGATTCTCAGACCGTAGGCCACATTGTCGAAGATCTTCATGTGCGGGAAGAGCGCGTAGTTCTGGAACACGAATCCCATGTTCCGCTCGTTGGCGGGAACATTGGTGATGTCCTCGCCGTCGATCAGGATCTGGCCGCTCGAAGGGGTCTCAAACCCGGCGATCATGCGCAGCGTGGTCGTCTTGCCGCAGCCGGAGGGGCCGAGGAAGGTGAGAAACTCGCCGGGATTGACCGTGAGGTTGACGTCCTTGACGGCGTGGAACTGTTCGTTGTCCTTCACGTAGACGCGATTGATGTCTTTCAGGCTCAGGGCTACCGACATGATTAATGCACTCCAATGTTGTCACCCGTGCGGCAGAGCACGCGGGCCAGAAGGGCCATGAAGCCCGAAGCAATGAATACGAGGATGATCAGCACGATCGAGAAGGCGCAGGCCTGCGCGAACTGCAGCTCGGTCATGCACTCGAGGATGCGCGTCGTGATGAGCGTCCAGTGCACCGACACAAGGAAGATCGTGGCGCTGATGGCGGTCATCGAATGAATGAAGAGATACTTCATGCCCGACAGAACCGCAGGCAGCACCAGCGGAATCGTGACCGAGGTGAAGGTTTTCACGGATCCGGCGCCAAGGCTCCTGCTCGCCTCCTCGATCGAGGGATCGATCTGGGTGAGCGCCGCAATCACGTTGCGGATGCCGGCCGAGGAATAGCGGAAGAGGTACGCAGCAACGAGAATGTAGATGGTTCCCGTGAGCACGATCGGCTTGTCGTTGAAGGCAATGATGTACGCGATGCCGACCACGGTGCCGGGCAGGGTGTAGTTCAGCAGCGAGATCGTCTCGAGCGTCTTGTGCCCCCTCACCTTAAGGCGCGTCGTCGCGTAACCCACCATCACGGCGAGCAGACCGCCGAGCGGCGTGCCGATGCAGGCGATGAGCAGCGTGTCCTTGATCGCCTTCATGCCGAAGGTGAACACGTACCGGTAGTTGTCAAGGCTCACCGTGTGGTTGATGCCCCAGACCTTCACGAGCGAGCCGATGAGGATCAGGGCGTAGAGGTACACGATGAAGGCGCAGACGATCGTCACCGAGCCGATGATGATCGAGGAGAGCACGGCGCCCGGTCCCTTCACGCTGCTGCGGCCGCCGGCCTTGCCGGAAACCGTGACGTAGCTCTTCCTGCTCACCCAGTAGTGCTGCAGCAGATACACGGCAAGCGCGGGCAGCAGGAGCATGAACGAGAGCGCGGCGCCGCCCTTGAAGTCATACATGCCGGTGATCTGCAGGTAGGCCTGCGTGGGCAGCACCGGGAACGAGTGGCCGCCCAGGACCTGGGGCGTGGCAAAGTCCGCGAGCGAACACGAGAACACCAGCAGGAACGCATTGGCGATGCCTGGCACCGCAAGCGGCAGCGTCACCGTGGCAAAGACCCGGCTGCTCGAGGCGCCAAGCGAATAGGCTGCGTCCTCAAGATTCGGATCGATGCGCGAGAGAATTGTTGACAGCGTCATGAAGGCCACGGGGAAGAACGTGAGCGTCTCAGAGATGAACGTTCCCCAGAAGCCGTAGAAATTGAAGTTGTCCAGGCCCAACGCCGTGAGCAGGATGCCGTTCGGGCCGAGCGAGAGCGTGAGCGCAATGGAGCTTGTAAAGGGCGGCGAGATGAGCGGCAGAAGCGTCACTGCGCCGATTGCGAACTTAAGCCAGCCGGGCATTCTCAGGCGCGTGACGGCATAGGCGAAGATGAACCCGAGCGTCGTGCCGGCAAGCCCCACCGAGCAGCCGAGGATGATGCTGTTCACCGCCGACTGGCGGTCATACCAGCTGCTGATGAAGGGCTTGAGATTTTCCAGAGTAAAGCCCCCGTCGGACCAGAAGGTCATCAGCAGGAGCCGTGCGAGCGGATAGACGACAAACACGCCTAACAGCAGCCAGAGCATCAGCACTGAGAGCCGTGTCGCTGTATCGGCGCGAGCCGGTCGGGCAGTCGCAGACATACAAGAACCTGTGCGAAAAAACTTGACTGGCGGCCGCCCGCAGCGGGCGGCGGACTCCGGAAAGCATCAGAGCGCAGAAATCTTCTTCCTGCGCTCTGAACTGTTCCGCTTACTTGATCACTTCGTTGATCCAGCGCTGGGTGTATTCCTTGCGCTTCTGACCCTTCCAGGCCGTGTCAACCGCGATCGTGTTGATCTTGGAGAGATCAAGCAGAGGATTGGTGGTCGTCACGTCCTTGCGGGTCGGCACGTAGTTGATCTTGTGCGCGACAATGAAGTCGGCGAACTTCTTGGAGGTGGCCCAGTCGACGAACTTCTTGGCCTCGGCATTGTGCTTGCCGCCCCTGACGACGCCCGTCGCCTCGATGCCGAAGCTCACGCCGTCGGACGGATAGGTGATCGTGACGGGATATCCCTGCTGCTGGATGTCGAGGGCGTCAACGATGTAGAAGATGCCGGATGCGCACTGACCGGTGGCGATCGGCATGGCGCCGCCCGCACCGCTCTTGGTGTACATCTGGATGTTCTTGTTCATTTCCTTCTGGAACTTGAAGGCCTCGTCCTCGCCCATCACCTTCACGAGCGAATAGATGCGCTCGGTGGCAGTGCCGGACGTGCGGGCGTCAGCCATCTGCAGGCCGTTCTTGTAGCGCGGATCAAGCAGATCGGCCCACTTGGTGGGAGCCTTCATGCCGTTCTTGGCAAGGAACTTCTCATTGGTGAGGAAGCACAGCGGAATCACGCCGATGCCGGTCCAGTAGTGCTTGGGATCCTGCAGCTCAGCGGGAATCATGTCGGCGCCGGCAGGCTTGTATGCCTCAAACACGCCGTCCTTTTCAGCCGCAGCATACGTGTCGGCCGGACCGCCCAGCATGACGTCGACCTGGGGGTTGCCCTTTTCGGCCGTCAGACGGGCCAGAGCCTCGCCCGCGGAAAAGCGCAGGAAGTTCACCTTGATGCCGGTGTCCTTCGTAAACTCTGCAAAGACCTGAGAAGCATACTTCTCGGGCATGATCGAATAAGCATTGAGTTCAGCTGCGCTCAGGCTGAATGCAACAGCGCACATGCCCACGAGGGCAGCTACCTTCTTAAGCTTCATGATGTAAGAGTCCTTTGAGTGGTTTGTCCGGCGATCCGACCAGCGGACCGCGTCGGGATGGATTGTAATGCCCGGACACGAGATCAGCACTAGAAGCAGCCGACGTGCTTTTCTCTATTGACGAAAGCATTCGCAATCGTCAAACTTGCGCAGATTCATCCGGCGTTTTCGAGTTCCCCTCTTCCATGAGCTTCCGCCCTTCAAGCACTCTGAAATCCGCTTTAGCCGCTGTTTGCTGCCTTGCGGTTTCCGGCTGCACCGTGGTGGGAGTCGTTTCTTCCGGGGTCTCTCATGGCCTTGGATTCGGAACGGCCAAGATGGGCTGGTTTGACGCCTCCTCCTCGCTCGCCCAGATCGAGGAGATCAAGAAACCCGCCGAGCCGCTTAACCTTACCCTTGACGTGCGGTACATCTTCCAGGGCTACGACACTGATGCCGAGGGCTCGATCGAAGAGACGCTCGACTGGGCGTTTTCCGAAAACCTCACAAAACAGTTCACCGACATTCTTGAAAAGAACGGCATCGCGCTCATCAACGACCGGGGACTGGACGGCGACGTCTTCATCGAGGTCTCCAACCGGATCGAGGGATTCGGCAAGCGCTATGTTCCGTTCCTGAGCGGACTGCGGCTCACTGAAGAGAAGACAGGCCGCATGCGCATCACGCTCAAGAACCGCAAGGGCGGGATGCTGGTTTCCGACCTCGTGAAGGAAAAGGTTTTCGTGCAGTCAGGCATTTTCACCGACCCGATCATGAGCGAGGACAAGCAGGCGGTCTTTGACGTCCCCCGCGTCGACTACACGCTCGAGGGAGAGACCGTGGCGCTCTCGAACCTCAATGAGCAGCTTTTCCTGCAGACGCTCAGAAACCTGCAGCAGAAGGTTGACCTGGAAGCGTTCTTCGCAACCGATCCCGCGGACGTGGAACCCGCTGCTGAAACCATGGACCCGGTTCCGCCCGGCGCTCTCAACGAGCCCCCGGCTCCCTGAGCCTCAGGATCATCCCTGCCGCCGCAAGGCCGTCCGGAAGAAATCCCGCCTGCGGCCCTGAATCCATTCCGGCAGCTGCCCTGCGTCTTTGCTCAGGCGAGAAATCCTCCAGGGGCTGCGCGAGCAGCAGCCGCATCGTCTCGACGGAAAACTCCGGATGCCCCTGAAAGCCGATGACGCGCTCGCCAAGGGCAAACGCCTCCACCGGGCAGAAGTCGCTCGCGGCGAGCACCTCGGCGCCAGGCGGAAGCTGCACCACCTGGTCGTGGTGGTGGTAGTGCAGCGTGACTCTCCCGCTCTCTGCACCATTCCCGGCGACTGCCCTTGAGAGCCGCTCTGAAACCACGCGCGACGAGCGCCTTCCAACCCACCACTCCGGAGCCCTCAGCACACGGCCGCCGAGCGCCTCGCAGAGCGCCTGGTGTCCGAAGCAGATACCGGCAAGGCGCGCCCCCTGCCCGTGCGAAAAGCGGATCCACGCGAGAAGATCGAGGATCCAGGGATCCTTCTCATAGACGCTTTTGCGGCTGCCGCCGATGAGATAGACGCCGTCGGGGTCAGCCGTTCCGGGGAGTTCTCCGCGCACTGCATCGTGAACGGCAAACTCGATTCCTGGGGCGATCTTGGAAAAGAGCGTGACATAGGGGTGCTCGGGACTCGGGAACCATCCCGAAAAATCATCGCAGATGATGATGTGCAGCATAGAACCCGCCTTTCAGAAATGCGTGCGAACATCGCGGAATTGTAGCCGCCGCATTCGCTCCAGACATTCGACAATTGTCCGCGAAGCGGTCACAATACAGGCATCCCAACAAGGAGAGTTTTACATGCGCCCCTCAGTCAGTTTTTCCGCCGCCGCGGCATCCCTTGCCCTTGTGATCGGATGCGCCTCGGCCGCGCCGCTTGGCGGCTTGTGCAGGGTGAGCACCATCGCAGAAGCCGACGGCTGCCGCGTGGGCGACTCGGTTCTGTTTCTTGCAAAGGACACCCTCAGCCACAAGCAGATCCTCACCTTTGCCGCCACGCGCTGCGATCCGCGCTTTCCCATCGTGCAGAACATCGCGGGCGTCACCTGCACGTACACCGACTGGTATGCCGAGCGCACGTACCGTGGAGCCGACTTCCTCGCAAGAAAGCGCGAGAACATGGCCAAGGCCTACCTCGAGATGGAAAAGTACGTGCGAAAGGACCTTTCCTGGAAGCGCACCGAGGAGCCCGGCCGCGCAGGGAGCCGCGCCTACTACAAGGTGCTCTCCGAAGGATCCGGTCCGGAACTGATTCTCGGCAAGAAGTTCCGCGTTGCGACCTGGACGTTTGATTCGGCCAACCGGCTGCTGGTTTCCGAACCGAAGATCACCGTCACGGACCTCCCGAAGGTGCTCTTCAAGGGCATGAAGGTCGGCAGCGAAATCGAATACCTGTCGATTTCGGCCGATCCGGCGGACTCGCGTCACGTCAAGTTCCGCATCATTGAGGCTCTGAAGTAGAGTTCACAAGGGGCGCCGCGGCGCCCCTTTGCCCGTCCTACTTGTTCTCCTCCCGGTCCGGCTCCGCGCTTGCTTCGGCCAGAACCTTGAGCGCGTTGCTTCGCATCTGATCCAGATCGTACGGCGTTTCCTGGTACACGAAGTAGTTGAGCCAGTTGGCGAACTGCAGGTGCGCATGCGAGCGCCAGCGCATGTTCGGGCTTCTGGAAGGGTCGTTCTCGAAATAGTAGTTTTCGGGAATCTTCGGATTGCGCCCGGCCTTCAGGTCGCGCCGGTATTCGGCGTCAAGCGTGAGCGCATCGTACTCGGAGTGTCCGGTGATGAAGATCTGCCTGCCGCCCGAGGTGGACACGGCGTAGACCCCGGCCTGGACGCTTTCGGCAAGAATCTTGAGACGCTTTTCGGCAATGATGTCGTCGCGGTCCACGGTCGTGTGCCGGGAATGCGGAATCCAGAAGATGTCGTCAAAACCGCGAAAAAGCATTGAGCCCGTGTTCGTCACGCGGTGCGGGTACACCCCGGAGAGCTTTTCGGCAAGCGGGCGCTTCTTGATGCCGTAGTGGTAGTAAAGCGCCGCCTGCGCACCCCAGCAGATGTGGAACGTGCTGTAGACGTGCGTCTTGGTCCACTCCATGATGGCGCAGAGCTCGGGCCAGTAGTCGACCTCCTCAAACGGAATCTCCTCGACGGGGGCGCCGGTGATGATCATTCCGTCGAAGTACCGGTCCTTGACGTCATCGAACGTCTGGTAGAAGGAGAGCAGATGGCTCATCGCGGTGTTCTTGCTGCGGTGCGTGGCCGTCCGGATGAGCTCAAGCTCGACCTGCAGAGGCGTGTTGGAGAGCAGCCGGCTCAGCTGCAGCTCGGTCGCCTCCTTGGTCGGCATCAGATTGAGCATCAGAATCTGGAGCGGTCGGATGTCCTGGGTGCCGGCGCGCACCTCGTCCATCACGAAGATATTCTCGGCGTTGAGCGCCCGGATTGCCGGCAGATTGGCCGGTACCTTGATCGGCATGCCCTACTCTCCCAGTCTGTCCTGAATGTCCTACTGCGCCTTCTTCGCGGCCTTGAACGCCTGGTCAAGGTCGGCGATGAGGTCGGCGGCGTTCTCGATGCCGCAGGAATAGCGCACGAGCTCCGGTCCGATGCCGCAGGCGGCAAGCTCGGCGTCCGTCATCTGGCGGTGCGTGCTGCTCGCCGGGTGCAGGCAGCATGTGCGGGCGTCCGCGACATGCGTCTCGATCGCAGCGATCTTGAGCTCCTTCATGAAGGCTTCGGCTGCCTGCCTGCCGCCCTTGACGCCAAAGCTCACCACGCCGCAGGAACCGTTCGGCAGGTACTTCTGCGCGCGCTTATAGTACTTGTCGCCGGGCAGCCCGGGGAAGCGCACCCAGGCCACATCGGGATGCCCCGCGAGGAACTCGGCAACCGCCTGGCCGTTTTCGCAATGCCGCTTGATGCGCAGGTGCAGGCTCTCCAGGCCAAGGTTCAGGAGGAACGCATTCTGCGGGGACTGGATCGCGCCGAAGTCGCGCATCAGCTGGGCGGTCGCCTTGGTGATGAATGCGCCGGCATTGCCGAAGCGCTCGGCATAGGTGATTCCGTGATAGGAGTCGTCCGGCTCGGTGAGCCCCGGGAACTTGTCCTTGTGGGCCATCCAGTCAAAGCGGCCCGAGTCGACGATGCAGCCGCCGACAGCCGCCCCGTGGCCGTCCATGTACTTGGTGGTGGAGTGCGTGACGATGTCCGCGCCCCACTCGAAGGGGCGGCAGTTCACTGGAGTGGCGAAAGTGTTGTCCACGATGAGCGGCACGCCGTGGCGGTGCGCCGCGTCGGCAAACCGCTCGATGTCAAGAACCGTGAGTGCGGGATTGGCGATCGTCTCGCCAAAGACCGCCTTGGTGTTGGGCCTGAACGCAGCCTCGAGCTCCTCGTCCGAGCAGTCCGGAGAGACAAACGTGAAGTCGATCCCCATCTTCTTCATCGTGACGGCAAAAAGATTGAACGTGCCGCCGTAGATCGAGGCGGAGCTCACGACGTGATCGCCCGCCTGGGCGATGTTGAAGACGGCAAAGAAGGATGCGGCCTGGCCGGAGCTCGTCAGCATCGCGGCCGTGCCGCCCTCGAGTTCAGCGATTTTGGCCGCCACGCTGTCATTGGTGGGATTCTGCAGTCGCGTGTAAAAGTAGCCGCTCGCCTCCAGGTCAAAGAGCCTGCCCATGTGCTCGCTCGTGTCGTACTTGAAGGTCGTGCTCTGGACGATGGGAATCTGGCGCGGCTCGCCGTTGCCGGGATGGTAGCCGCCCTGCACGCAAATGGTTTCAATTCGCTGCTTGCTCATGATGATTGTCCCCTGAATGACATTAACTGGCTCCGGCGATTGTACAGGGATCGTTGCGGCCTCCAAGACGGCCGGACGCCAATCCGGGGGTTTTCTGAGGTATTACCAGCAGCCGGACACGGCACGACCCGGCCGCAGGGCCCCTGGCCCTGCACTCCGGCGGTCAGCAGGCCTCGGGCGGCCAGGAGCCATGGACCCCGCGGCTGCCCTGTGCCCCGCCCCTCGCGCAAGAACAGCTTCGCGAGCGACGTGATGGTTCCCGGAACGAGCCCTAGCTGCTCTTTCGGGGCTGCATGCCCAGAGAGCGAGACTGCTCCGCATCCTCGTTGCTGATGTCGGAGCTGGAACCGACGTGCGAACTGACTCTGATGAACAGTCGTCTGCCCGCCTCGCCGCTCTGAGGCACCGCAAAGTACTGCAGCGATCGCTTGCCGCTCATCAGGCCGCTCATGCCCTTGGGAATGTCGATGCCTCGCGGCATGTTCAGATGCCCGTCGATCTGCTGGCGGTGATACTGCGGCTCATCCCTCGAGGAGCGCAGGTAGACGTCCTTGCTCGTATCGAGCCATTGGTACAGGTGTCCGTCCGGATCATCCACCGGGAATTCTCCGCGTTGGTTTTCCACACCGTTGGCGACTGCGCTCGATTGCATGGCAAGCATCAGGCACGCTATGTTGCGGGGCGAAGCCTCGTAGCGTGATCCCCGTCCGGCAAGGACGGCCGTGGAGATTTCGCGGCCTCGCTGGATGCGGCTTTCGAGGATTTGCTTGAGCTGCTCAATGCTGCGCGGCCTGTCTTTTGCCGGCGTCTCTTTGACCATGCTCTCGTAGTGCTCGCGTCTGAGCTCGATCTGCTCTCCGCCCACGGTGATCGCCAGACTATCGGGCAGCCGCAGGTTGACGGACGGCTGCGCTGGAGCTGCCGGAGCCTGGGCCTGGGCGCGCCTCGCGGCCTCCAGAGGATCGCCTCCCGTCTGGCGCGCGGCAAACTCTTCGGGATGCGTCAGCTTGGCCACGTTGTTCTCGGAGAAAACCGAGAGCGACCGGTCGGCGCCAGCCTTGGCAAAGGTCAGCTTGGCACATCCCTCCGCGTCAATTTCAAGCTGGGCGCCGGCGGACACGGCCAGGGCCGTCAGTTTTTGCTGGGATTGGGCCGAAAGCGGCTGATCGCAGTGGTAGACGATGTTGTTGCCGTCAACATGAGCGCGCCACGGGATACGGGTTTCCTGCTTGACTTGCAGATGCTCGAGGGCGACCTCTCCCTGGGGGCTCACCCATGTGGTAGGAGAAGTGAGCTTTTCCAGGTTTTCGATCGTCTCAATCGCCTTTTCCTGGATCTGGGGTCCCTGATCGGCAAGGTCATCGTACAGGGCAAACTGGTTGCCTGCCACGTTAAGAACCTTCTGCATGGAATCGTTGAATTCCTTTTGCTTGGCCAGGATGTCCTCCCGGATCTTCAGACGGAGATTGCGCTCGGCCGGACTGAGGCCCTGCTCCGTCGGGTCGAATGCTCCGAGATAGTCCGTAAAGAGCTTATCGGCGTCGCCTGAGTTCTTCAGGGCCCGCAACTCGAGCGCACCCTGGAACTTGGCAAAGCGCGTGTCATCATCGAACACGGAGAAATTGTTGAACCGGGGCTTGATGGAAAAGCCGTAGGTGTCGCGGAAGGCAAAGTTGTCGTCAACTTCCAGGTACCGGCCGTTGCCTTCGAGCGAATGTCCCGGATCAATGGCGAAGAACTTGCCTTCGGCAAAACCCTTGTTCTGACCGCGCTTGCCCACGCCGTCCCGGTCAGCGGTCACCAGGAAGAATGCCTTGTACTTGCCTAGCTTCTCTGTAGTTCCCGGCCCCTTGGAGACAACCTGTCCGTCCTTGAGGAACCCGTTCTCAAGATCTTCGTAGCCCCTGGCGAACTCGGCCTCGAGCATGATCTTGGGGTGGCCGTCGGAATACTGGCCGCGCACGATGGAGAGCTTCTGGGTCGGCACGCCTGCAAGACGCGAAAGATCGTTGGCAAGTGCCTCGGTCACGGCGCCAGAGGAGATGTTGTCGGGCTTGTCGGCGGACTGGAGGCGGTAGACGCGCCCCACGATCGCGCCGCGCGTGGTGATGATGCGCTCGGGACGCATGAAACTGGTCTGGGCGATCGGCGTGCCTGAGGTTTTCCTGTCACTCTCGCTGTAGTCGAGC
>Ga0265299_10004654_pt1 | contig 12914 bp, 12 predicted proteins | sample AusTroGonzalo_MG_4_FD_193485 | JGI IMG/M metagenome (GOLD analysis project Ga0265299, IMG submission 193485) | Bovine rumen microbial communities from tropical cattle in Woodstock, Queensland, Australia - Gonzalo_02 | ecosystem: Host-associated > Mammals > Digestive system > Stomach > Rumen ...
GCGACAAGAGGACGCGTCGTGACGCTCAGGTACCTGCCTGTCTCCGTGCTGCCGACTACCATGTGTCGTTTCACTACGACGAGACACTAAGGTATGCCAGCTGGCACCTGTCGGGACGGATGCTGCGGTCCAAAGTGCGTCTCTGCTTCCTCGCCAAGAGCGGTTCGGTGGCGGCCCACACCCAAGGCGACCTTTTGCTGGGCTACCTCAGTCCCGAAGGCGACGAAGAGCAGCCTTTCACCGGCCGTCTTTACCGTCCTGTGGAGGCCTACGAACGACTCTATGACTACTACGTCAGCCTGCGCGCCAACCACGGCGACTTTCTCCTACGGGTGGAGCCCACCATGGGCCCGGTGGCGTTCCTTCCTGCTGTCGAAGCGCCGATGCTCTCTCCCGACTTGGTCCGCCTGGAGGATTACATCCTGCAGACATTGTAAGTACTGGGTTAGTTACTTTTAATACCTTAATACAATGAGTAAAATTCTCATCAAGGCTCAACAGCAGCCTGTCTACAACTTGAATGGTACTGGTACTACGGGTATGGCATACGTGCTTCGCCCGGTGCGTTACACCACCATGAACGCCGAAGACATCGTCAACTACTGCGTGGCCAACTCGGTTGTGCCCAAGACCTATCTGAGTGCATCGATGATTGCCATAGCGCAGTGCATCGAGAACTTCCTGCTCAACGGCCACTCGGTGGAGTTCCCCAACTTGGGCATCTTCTCCCTCACCTCAAGCGGCATCTCGGAGGCCGACATCAACAAGGTGGGTGTGGAACAGGTCCACAAGCTCAATGTCCGCTTCCTGCCTTGCACCCAACTCAAGGCCGAGGTCGAAGCCGTCACCCTCGAGTTCGATGGCATCTACGACATTGCCGGTGAGGTCGTTGTGGGCAACCGTGGCGACGGCACCTCCAAGTCGTACAAATACTACAAAAAGGTGCGTCGTGGGCAGGTGGAAACCAATTTGGAGAATGAGGCATGAAAACGTTGAGTGCTGACAAAAAGGAGGCCATCCAGTATGCCACTGCCGTGGGCATGCTGGTGGCCGGCCTGGCCCTCACCGTGGCTAGCTTCATCGTCGCCCCGGTGGGCGAGATCTCCGATGGGGTCTTGTATGTCCTGGCTCAGTGTCTCATCTACGCTGGCAGCATCTTCGGCATAGGCATATACGTCGACAAGAAGTTTGACGGGCTGAGCCGTCTAATCCAGAAAGGAGGGGACGATGCGCAGGATTGATGAGATCATCGTGCACTGCACCGCCACGCCGGAAGGCAGGGCGGTGACGGTGACCGACATCGACCGTTATCACCGCCAACGTGGCTTCGTCTGCATTGGCTACCATTATTTGGTGTACTTGGACGGGACGGTACATGAGGGTCGCCCCCTCGACCAGGTTGGCGCGCACTGCATCGGCCACAACGCCTACAGCATCGGCGTCTGCTATGTTGGCGGTCTCGACCAGCAAGGCCATCCTAAGGACACGCGCACGCCCGAGCAGAAAGTAGCCCTTCGCGACCTGATCGCCGTGCTTAAACAGAAGTATCCTGATGCTAAAGTCTATGGTCATCGCCAGTTCAACAACACCGCGTGCCCCTGTTTCGATGCGGAGAAAGAGTATGGTGAACTTTGAAAGCATAGATCCTAAGCCCCCCACCTGCCATCGCAGGAAATGCTCTGCATTCGACGTAGTCAATGACACGTCTTCAAAGGTGTTGATTCTCCTCGTGGTCGTGGTTCTCCTGTCGGCTTGCCAAGGTAAGCGTAAAGCACTTGAAACCCTTAACCTGTCGCAACGGTATGGGCAGCAGATACAGTATCACGATACGTCGTGGCAGGCGCTGAGCTTGCACCTCGACGGTCTCACCATGGAGTGGCAGGCCGACAGTGTGGGAGGGACGGGCACTCTCGTCCGCGTCCAGGCTGAGCAAGCCGAGCTTGGCACGCAGCGGCAGACGCACACCATGGTCTATGCCGAGGTGCAGCATCGCGACACTTTGGCGACCCATCAGGAAACGGTAGAATCCGTACCGTCCAGTTCTGCCACACGCTCCGCATGGTGTGCCTGGCTGCTCCTGATACTGTTGGTCGCCGTCATCGCGGCCTACGTATGGTTCCGACTGTGGCGTCCCCGTTGGTGGGGGTAAGGAAGGGACTGGAAGAACAGCGGATCCGGCTGAGGCTGGCTCCGCTGTCTGTTTTAAAAAGTCTCAAGAAAAAGAACAGGGAAAAAACACGTGGAAATGTAATAATTACTATTTTTGCCATAGTTTATTTGCTTCCATTGTCATTACATGAAATGTGACTGACGGGGCGAAGCTGTGGAGGGGGTGAGAATTGAAAATTTGGTTGAGAGTTTAGAATAGGGAGTGGTTTAAGCGTTTGGCAGTTTGGTGGGTATTAGTTTTGGCCACAATTGAAACGAAACCATGGAAATAGACAAGGAATTGTTAGACGATTTGTTGGCTCAAGCCAAGGCAAGTACTCGGCTGCGCCAGTCATACGATCTGCGCAATACGCCCGGAGATAACTCCCAGCGGATGCTGAATGCTTTGGAACCAGGAATGGTGATGCCCATACATAGACATTTGCATGCTTGCTGGAATGTAAGAATGGCGAGTGTGGGCTGCTGAAGATCAAATTTGATGTCATTGAAGATAAAGAAAATAAAGTATGATGAAGATTTATAGTGTAGAGTCAAGAAAAGGCGGTGTAGGAAAGACTACCATCGCACTTAATTTGGCTAAAGCATTGGTCAAGAAGAAATATGATGTGCTATTGATAGACTGTGACATTACTGGCACCCCTATCACAAGAGCTGCAATGCATTCCGTTTATTGGAAGAATGATGTTATAGTAGCTTCAAATAATGGTGTACCCTATAATTTGATTGACTTCTATGATAATGTCTTTTTGAAAGGCAAAATTGAAGAGGATGCTATTATTGCCGGCTTGAATTATGACCCTAAAAAAATACATCTGATAGGAACGGAAATATATGACAGCGAAGGAAGGCTAATCATCGACCCAAGAGACTTAATGGATGACATACACAGTTTCTGGTTTCTTGATTTGCTGAAAAGTATAGTCAGAAAATTTTGTGATGCCACAAAACAAGTCAATAAAGCTATCGTACTGGACAATTCGCCTGGTTATGTAGGCATTGGTAGGAGCGTAAGAGAGTGGTTGACCTCTGACCAGAAGGAAAACTCAAAATTCGTACTCGTGTCATCGTTAGATGAACAGGATGTCGATTCGACCATTATGTCTGCTGCTGAAATTGCCCAAATGATGAACGATGGAGACAATGCTGCACGATATATAAAAATTGTCATTAATAAAGTGCCAGAGGACTTGATGACTGAAGGAAGCGGCTATGAGTTCAAAGCTGCTAATGATGTTCGATTGAGAAACCTTGTGGAGACCCTATTCCCTCTTGATGATACAAACTACCCCAAGAATATAGTTAAGTATGACACGGCAATCTCAGGCCAGTTTATAGAGGCAAACCTTATTCCGGCTAAACAGAATGTAGATGCAGAAAGTGATCTTAAAAGTGCTTTTAGAACATTAGATAAAAAGGTCGCCAATTATGAGTATAAACAAGATCCTTATTCAGATATTGGTTCAATAGATTATTATTACAGGAAGTTTCTAAAAGAGTTGAGCAACAGCGGATATGTGAGGATGAGCAGGTCTTTGCGGGGAGATTTGCTGCCTAACAGTATAACAAAGAACCTAACAGATTCTGTTGGAAGGCTGGGGAATATGGCACACACTGATACAATGATTATGGAGTTTACTCGGGATGACCTGAAAGGATCTGGATTGCAGCTGTTGTACCGCTTTATTGACTATAGGGATTTGTCTGCCTTTTCGCCTATATTTGTTTCGCTTTATCATGGCATATACAAGGCGGCGGGATATGAACGTAATGAAGCCAATATTTACCAAATGTATAATCTAAATGTAATGTTGTCGGCATTCTATGCATATCAAAAAGAATATTACCACACAGGTGATGATTATCGAGTATTTCTAAAGGAAGAATTTATTAATAGGAAAGTGAGATATTTCGATGAAAATCTCATTTCGGGGAATATAATTATGGAAACAAATCGAGGGCCGGTATTGATTGATGGATATATTACGAGTTTGCTGAAAGCACATTTCAGTAGATTCTATCAGGCGATGAACACAGCCATACTTGGGATGATTGATTGCCAGAGGGACTATATGTTGGTGTTGGATGCTTGTAAGGATACCATAAGTCAGGGCGCAAAAATGATGAGCGAGGATTTGCTAAAATATATAAAAAACGTAGTGTCTAAAAAAACTGAAGAACCTGACACGGCGAAGTATATGCGTCTGGCGAAAGAACCCTACGAGATGAAGTCCATTCAGGCCTTAATGAAGAACCATGTATTGATATAAGGATGGAAATGGATTTTTCATTTGAAGATTATCAGAGGCAAGGTATTAACTACGTTTATACGCATTCTCTATATGAAACGTGGAATAAAGAACAATTCCGCGAATTGGAGAAAAATCAGGCCAAACAATCTGTAACGGTAAACAAAACCTTTGAAGAACTGGGAAAACGTACCACCACCAAGTATTATAGAAAAGTATTAGCAGCGCAGACAAATGCAATTACATTTTCAAAGAAGTGGTTTCCACCGTATAAATTTATTTTACCAGACACTCTCACAGATGATTGGCTTTCGACAATGGATTGGCATAAAAAGTACCAGACCCGAGACCATTCACTTCATCAAACTTTGACAACATATATCGTCGGTAAAATGCTTGGCAATGGAGACCCTTCGAAGGGGTTAATGCTGACAAACGACGAGAGTCTGCTATCACGTTGCGCAAAACTGATGGTTGATCATGAGAAGATGAATTATCTGAGAAATTATCTTGCGGGCATTGATATTGATTATGTTAATCATCGAGGTGAATATAATTATGATTGGGCTGTTGAAACATTTTATGAGGCTGCTATGATTGCAGCACAGTTTCATGACATGGGCTATCCGTGGCAATTCCTCAATACACTGGCCAAGGCATTAAAAGAGGCAAGCTACGGTAAAATGTCAGAAATGCTCATCAATACTGAAGAGGCATATAAAGAAGTGAAAGACCGACTGCTATTCTACCCTTTTTATGGTTATGATGAAACTGCGGTTAAGAACAAAGAGGAAGAATTGACAAAGTTTGCTAAAACACTCTTTCAAAAAGGGCTGGAAAATACTCATGGAACACCTGGTGCATTGGGATTTATGTTCTTAAACGAAAATATCCGTAAATATAGCCAGACCCCGCAAAAAGAAGAGGCGACAAGCCGTTTCATATTGGACTGGGCTGCTGTTGGCATTATGATGCACGATATGCCTGGTATTTATTGGGGTAAAGATAATGAAACGAATAACCCAGTGACCCCTCTTCTGCGGTTGGACTTTGAGAAAGACCCGCTTTCGTGTCTTATTTCTTTGGCAGACATTTTGGAAGAGTTCGAGAGACCGCAGGCTATTTTTGAAAAGGACGAAAAGAAAGTGGATACAGATGAGGAACGCGTAGAGGTAGACTATGACTTTATGTGCCATAGTTCCCAAATAAAGATAGAAGATGGCACCCTAATGATTACCTACTACTATAAGAGTGAGGGTAATCCAGATGATTGGGAAGGACTAAAAAAAAGACGCAAAAAAGAAGTGTGGCAATACTTGAACCCTCAATCTGGATATTTGGATCTTAGTTCATGGAGGATTACAGATGTGGGGTGTGAAACAGAAGTCTCAAAATACACTTGATTTGTTTACGTTTTATGGCTTTTGTATGAATACGAAAATAGTGTCAGAGCTTTTATCAAATGAGGATGGGATTATACAAGATGAATGTATAGTCCGTTTGAAATTCGTTCAGTCTATGTCAGGAGATGAACTTATTGATATTATTGGGAAAGGAGTAGAAGGTGATATTAATAATCTGAAAAACCAATTGTCTTGTTATGACAAAGAGACTCTATTTAAAGTCTGGTTTCATTATGTAAGATTGGTAGAAGAGTTTATAAATATCAGGTATGAGTTAGATAAAAGGTTTACACAGTTTTTTAACCATATACACATTGGCAATGAATGTGAAATGAAAATAATATCCTCGATGGTAGAGGAGTTGTTTGGGAAACAAGTTTCGAGTCATTTACATGATATTACTGACTTGTTTAAAGGGTTTTCCTCAAGAGAAGTGGTAGATGACAAGGTGGTTGAAGTACCAATTGTCACATTAGGTGATTTATGGAATTACCTTCAGAAGAGTCGTTTACATATCATGACCATTCTTAATCTCATTCCAATCCGTGCTCAAGGCAACAGGCCATTTTGTATGGATGAGATAAAGGTTAAGATGAATGATTGGGTTGAGAAGTTAATGATGAAAATTACAGCAGGATGCCAAGCCATGTTGGAGGCAAAATGTATGCCTAACTTTTATGGAGAATTAACCAAATATGGCATAAGGTTTAGTCACCATTATACCCATCTGGAAGATATGTTTTTAGAACCGCAGAGATTAACCCCTGTGGATATTGAACTTTATCGGTCAGAGGGGTTAGAAGAAAGAAAGAGAAAGACGAGAAATTCAATCTGTTCTTTGGAGGAATTTGATATTGTTCTGTATAACGACACTATTTATTACAAAAAATATGGACTTCTCAATAGTGATAAATATAAGAGTCTTGTTGCTTTTATGTACGAAATGAAAGCTTATTTCAAGGATGATTACGAAATTGAAGTGCCTCAGAAGGTTTTCGAGCAGCTTTGTCAGAAATATAATAATATAGAATTATACAGGGAAATCGTTGATTTTTACGATATCCAAAACTCTCGGTATGGTTTTGTCAAAAATGAAGACAGTTACTACTCGACTTATTTCATGCTTATAAGGTTTTATTTTAATTACATTGAGAAAATACTGAGAAGGAATAAGACTTTTCAGATAGATTCTGGGTTTGTGTTTGAGGCGAAAGTGGCGGAAATGGTGGCAAACTACGGTTTTGAGGTACAAAAAGACTGCAAAAGAATAAACCATAAGGAGTTTGATGTGGTATGCATTAAAAATGACACTATCTATAACTTTCAGTGCAAAAATAACTATACGAGTGTTGCATCGATAGGGGTGTGTGAGAACGAATTGGCTGCCCGTTATAACCGGCGACTAATGCGTTATTATGAGAAAGCAATGCAAAAAGAAAAGAACAGAGAGCATTTGCTTGTAAACAAATTGAAAACAGGGAAGATACAACATTATGTAATTTCTCGTTTCCCTATTATTACCGATAGTGTGTATGTGATACCATTCAATCGTCTGGAAGCTTGGCTGGCAGTGCATTAGAGATATGGATTATATGAAAGATAAATAATGAAGCCGCTAAATGCAAATAGAGCCCGACTATTGTTGTTGTTTACCAGAACACCAAACGTAAAAATGGTAAACAAGGAACTGGAGTATTATCAATCTGATGATGAAAAGCTGATAGGATTTGTGTCGTTTGATATTATTGACCATACTTATCATGCCATGCTATTCGATAGAAACAGCCTCGGACGTTATGAGACTGTAGATATGAGGCTTGATCATGATACAATTGCCGAGGCAAGAGTTGGCCTTGCGGAGATGATGGATGGTTATGTTCGTGACGATGATGCTCTAAAGAGGAATGGCAAAAAGAATGACTATTATACTTTAGAAGTAGAGAAATCGCAGATTCACCCTAACTTTATGATATTGAAGGATGACCGTTTCTATTCAGCGGCAAAAAAAGTGATAGAGGAAGTAGGGTATCATCATATTGACATAGATGGAAACTTCACCAATCAGATGCAGTCAATCAATGGCTTTGATGCTCGGATTTGGGAATTATATCTTTGGTGTTATTTTCGAGAGGAAGATTTCGAGTTCGATACAACGCATGATGCACCAGATTTCATGCTGAAAAAGTATGGAGAAGAGGTCGCGGTAGAGGCTGTACACGTCAAAAGAACACAAGGCCTTGACGAGGATATGACGGAAATAGACATCAAAACAATATTTGAAAAGTTACGGAATGAGATGCCAGTGATGTATGGTTCATCATTGTTCTCGAAATTGAAACACGAGAATCAAAAACAAAAATATTGGGAGTTGTCGCATGTAAAAGGAAAACCATTGCTGTTTGCCATAGCAGACTTTCATGCAGACATGTCAATGACCTGGAGCTTTCCTGCTATTACAAGTATTCTGTATGGCGTAAATCAGATGGCAGAAATAGACGAGGATGGAAAAACAACATTGGTGAATGCTTTTGGTGAAAAATATACAAAGAAGAATAAAGTGGAGATTTCTCCTTTGTTTCTTAATGATGAATTTAAGCATGTAAGTGCGGTTTTATTTTCGCCATGCGGTACTATAACCAAGTTTAACAGAATGGGAGTGCAGGCTGGCTATGGCGATAGCAAATATACACTGCTTCAAATGAAGATTTGCTACAATCACCTCCAGAACGCTCTATACCCAAACGTTTTTTTTAATGTAATTGACGAGAGCTGCGGTGAGACTTGGGCTGATGGAATACAGATTTTCCACAATCCAATGGCAGAGATACCGTTAAATCCTGAATTGTTTCCACATGCTGGTCACCATTTTTATAAAGATGGTCTGCTCTATAGTGATATGCCTCAAAATTCCATTATTTCAACAATGACTTGGAATATAAAGAATATGCCTGTAAAGATGCGGAACTTATCTTTTCACACGAAGGAGGCTTATGACCATATAGTGAAGCAATATAATTTGTAGGATAATAAAAATGAGGTGAAACGCTCATTAAATGTCATTTAACCAATACATTCTTTCCATTTATTGATTAAGATCTGAGTTTAGCAGATTATGTTTATATCCAAGGTAAAACTTCACAACTTCCGTCGTTTTAGAGATATTGAAATTAGATTCAATAAAGGACGAAATATTCTTGTTGGGGATAATGAGTCTGGGAAGTCTTCGGTACTACAGGCTATAGACCTTTGTGCAAGAGGTAGTTGCCATCGCATAGAAGATATTGGTGTTGAAACACTATTTAATGTAGATGCTGTAAGGGAGTTCATGAGTAGTGATAGGAAGATGGAAAATCTCCCCAATCTCTTTATTGAATTATATCTTAATGATATTATAAATGAAGAATTGGAGGGGAATGAAAATAGCGATAACACCTACACTAACGGAGTAAGATTATTGATAGAGCCTGATTTGGCATTGAGCCATCAGACGAGTCAAGTTCTACAAGTGGATAATGCTTCATTTCCTTTTGAGTTCTATTCCATTTCTTTCACCACATTTAGCGGAGACTCATATAATGGCTATACAAAGAAAGTGAAGACGTTATTGCTGGACAACAGCACTATAGGAAATGAGTATGCTTTGAATGAGTATATCTCTGCGATTTATGGTTCTGCATTATCACAGGTGGAACAACTGTCAACAAAACATAGTTACGGAAATTCAAAAACAGATTTTAAGGCAGGTGTTCTAGCTCCTTTTAATGCAAAACTGCCAGAAGGATATTCGTTTTCAGTTAAAAATACAGGGAGAAACTGCTTAGAGAACGACTTGACAATAGAAATGGGAGGCGTTCCTATCAGCGAGAAGGGGACAGGAGTTCAGTGTATTGTGAAGACGCAATTGGCACTGAGTAGGGCTTTTGATATTCCTGTCATTCTGATGGAAGAACCCGAGAATCATCTGAGTCATTTAAATATGAGGAAGATGATTGAGGATATTGAGAATAGTCGGCAGGCACAATTATTTATATCCACACATAGCGATTTGATAAGTACTCGTCTCGATTTAAGGAATTGTATTTTAATGAATAGTGCAGAACCTGCAAGAACCACTTCATTAGGGTTTATAGATGATGGTACAGCTAAATTCTTTATGAAAGCACCCGATAACAATATGTTGCAATTTGTTTTGGCAAAGAAGGTTGTGTTGGTGGAAGGTGATGCCGAATTTATTCTAATGGATGCTTTTTGCAAGAGGGTGCATGGGCATTCTTTGGCAGAGCAAGGAATTGACGTGATTGCCGTAGATGGCAAATGTTTCAAACGTTATTTGGAAATTGCCAAACAGATAGGTGTTAAGGTGGCTGTAGTGACTGACAACGATGAAAATTATGATGAGAATATTACAGCTTCCTATAATGGCTTTATGAATAATGAATACACGAATATTAAGGTGTATGCAGATCACAACAATGAAAGATACACCTTTGAAGTAGCCGTTTATAATGATAATACCGCAATCTGTGATGAGTTATTTGGGGCTGACCGTCGGACATTGTCCGTAATGAATTATATGTTGGCTAACAAAGCAGAAGCGGCTTACAAGTTGTTGACACAGAAAGAAGAAACGATAGTAGTACCACAATATATTAAAGATGCCTTGGAATGGGTAAATGCTTGATGTTGGCCGTGGCGGGTTCGGGCAAGACTACCTATCTGATAAGTTTGTTGAACCTCGAACAGCGTTTCTTGCTAGTCACATATACACGTAACAACTATGAGCACCTTAAAAGGTTGGTCATTAGGAAGTTTGGTTACTTTCCAGACAACATCAAGGTACTAAAGTATTTTCAGTTCGTATACTCATTCTGCTACAAACCTTTTTGTGGCTTGGATAAAAAAGCAAATGGCATTTGTTTTGATGTGCCGCCGGAACAAACTAGATATAGACCTGGTAGTGATGAGTTTTACCGGACAAAATCAGGTCGTTTGTATCATAACCGCATAGCCCATTATTGTAGTACTCAATGTGTTGATGGTATCAAAGCGAGGTTGGATAAATATTATGATTTCTTTTTTATAGATGAAGTTCAAGATTTTGCAGGACATGATTTTAATCTACTGCTTAATATTTTCCTGACTTTGACAGCGTTTTTTTCTAAGTTTTGTTAGTTGTTGACAATCAGTTACATCCAATAAGGGTGAGAATAATTTGGGTGAATCGCGTCACCTTTGCGTACCTTTGTGGCATGTTTGTACGCAAGAGGAAGAACAAGTCCGGTACGATTAGCGTAGTTGTCGTGGACAAGAGCGGCGGTCGATTCAAGGAGCTCAAGACCATCGGTGTTTGCTCGTCAGTGGAGGAGCTGTCAGTTTTGGAGCGGAGGGCCCGGCGCTGGATTGACAGATATGGTGGCCAGCAGTTGTTGGACTTTGAAGAGAGCGAAAAAGCGCGGGAAGAGGCCCGCAGGACTATATCCAGGATAGAGAGAGCTCTCCAGAACGCGCCACAACTCATTCTTGATCGGGTTTATGACCGCATCGGCTTCAACGCCATCGGGGACGACATCCTCCGCCAGCTTGCCATTGCCCGGGTCTGCCAGCCGATGAGCAAGACCGCGACGGTTGACTACCTGAAATCATACTTCGACGAGGACGTGCGCCTTCATAACATCTACCGCTACATGGACAAGCTCCAGAGCACGCAACAGGAGAGGGTACAACAGATCAGCGTGGCGCATACGATGGAAGTGCTGGGAGGGCGTATCGGCTTGGTGTTCTACGATGTCACCACCCTGTACTTCGAGTCCGCTCCAGACCCTGCGGACGAGTTGCGCCAGGACGGGTTTTCCAAAGACGGCAAGACCGCCGAGTCGCAGATTGTGTTGGGGCTGTTGGTGAGCGAGGACGGATATCCGCTGTCATACTCCGTATTCAACGGCAGGCAGTACGAGGGATACACGATGATACCCCTCATCGACGACTTCGTCCAACGCTTCAAGCTGACAGACTTCATCGTCGTGGCCGACTCGGGGCTGATGAACGAGACCAACGTCGGCCTGCTGGACTCGGCAGGCTACAAGTACATCCTGGGGGCACGCATCCGCAGCGAGTCCCCAAAAGTGAAGGAATGGATGCTCGGCATCGACCGGGTGGACGGCCACTGCGAAGAGTACAGAAAGAAGTCCGGCCAACGGCTGATAGTCAGCTACTCCGAATCCAGGGCAAAGAAGAACGCCCACAACCGCGAGAAAGGCGTCGCCAGGCTCCAGAAGGCGTATGCCAAGGGAACGTTGACGAAGGACAAGGTGAACAAGCGAGGCTATAACAAGTTCCTTGACATCAGCAAGGAGGTCACCGTCAGCATCAACTACGACAAAGTCAAGGAGGATGCCCTCTGGGACGGCCTGAAAGGTTACATCACCAACACGGACCTTGACTCGGTGGAGGTCATCAAGCAGTATCACGGGCTTTGGGTGGTGGAACGGGCCTTCCGCATCGGGAAGTCAAGTCTGGAAATGAGGCCGATCTTTCACTTCACACCCAAACGCATCGAGGCCCACATCTGCATCTGCTACGTCGCATACAAGGTCTACAAGGAGCTGGAAAGGACCATCAGGGAACTTGGAATAGGAATGAGCGTAGATAAGGCTTTGTTCTATGCCAGAACCATCACGACGCTTAAAATCAGGTTGCCAAACGGGGAGTTATATACCGAGACCCTATACAACACACCCCAACAGATGGCACTTCGACCGCTGATTGAGGATTGCTCTCATGCACCCGCGTGAAACGGGTGAAGCATTGTCAAAGTCAGGATCAAATAATAAAATCCAACGCAAACACCAATACCGAGCAAGACGGCCAAAATGACCTTTCCAGTTGAAACGGGAGCCTTGCCGCCCACCTTGCCCGTCTGCCCGTTCACGGCAAATTGGTAGATTTTGCCCTTGTATCTGAACGAGGAAATCCAAGCCGGGACGAGGAGGTATTTATAAGTGATGTTGCTGTAGAGCGTTGAGAACCTGACGGAATCATAGCAGTTGGCGTGCCAATGCTTGCAGACGTATTTGCCAATGTCCGATTTCAGTTTCGA
>Ga0265299_10004655_pt1 | contig 12912 bp, 6 predicted proteins | sample AusTroGonzalo_MG_4_FD_193485 | JGI IMG/M metagenome (GOLD analysis project Ga0265299, IMG submission 193485) | Bovine rumen microbial communities from tropical cattle in Woodstock, Queensland, Australia - Gonzalo_02 | ecosystem: Host-associated > Mammals > Digestive system > Stomach > Rumen ...
TTTTCAGCGATGTTGGCGGAGAGAGAGGGATTCGAACCCCCGGTACCTCTCGGTACGGTAGTTTTCAAGACTACTGTAATCGACCACTCTACCATCTCTCCAGTGCTTCGATTTCTTGAAAGCGGGTGCAAAGGTAGTAAAAATTGTTCAGAGTTCATAGTTCATAGTCCAGAAATTTATCCGAATTAAACAATTTTAACCTTTTGCAAATAAAATATGAACTATGAACTATGAACTATGAACTAAATTTCGTACCTTTGCAGCGTGATTTATCCGAATAACTTCGAACAAAAGATAGGATTCGACGAGATACGCGAGCTGTTGAAGGCACGTTGCCTGAGCACGCTGGGCAAGGAAAAGGTTGACGAAATGGCCTTCTCCAACGATGTCAGTGTGGTGAACGAATGGCTCTCGCAGGTGCGTGAGTTCCGCCGTCTGCAAGAGGAGAAAGACGACTTCCCCATGCAGTATTTCTTTGATGTGCGTGAGAGCATCAAGCGCATCCGCCTGGAGAACACCCATCTGGAGGAAAACGAAGTGTGGGATTTGAGGCGGTCGTTACAGACGATAGCGGATATTGTGAAGTATCTTTCGAGGAGTGAGGAGGGAGAAATGAGAAATGTAAATAGTCATGCGGCTGATCAGACCACCCCTAGCCCCTCCTACTCAGGAGGGGAAAAACCACAGCATGGTAACATTCCGCAATACCCTGCGCTCTATAGATTGACGGAGGGGGTGACAACGTTCCCAGCCATGATCCGACGCATAGACTCGATACTGGATAAGTTCGGAAAAATCAAGGACTCCGCCTCGATGACCCTTGCCGGCATCCGACACGAACTCTCGAAAATGGAAGGCTCAATATCGCGTACCTTATATACAATATTGCACGCTGCCCAGAAAGACGGATTGGTGGACAAGGATGTGACGCCAGCCGTTCGTGACGGACGATTGGTGATTCCCGTATCGCCAGGCGTGAAACGCAAGATCAACGGTATCGTGCACGATGAGTCGGCCACGGGAAAGACCGTGTTTATTGAGCCTGCCGAAGTGGTGGAGGCCAACAATAAGGTGCGCGAGTTAGAGGCTGCCGAGCGACGGGAGATCATCCGCATCCTCACCGTGTTCAGCGACGAGCTCAGACCCCACGTGGCAGAGATTCTCAACTCCTACGAGTTTCTGGCACAGATAGACCTGATTCACGCTAAGACCGAGTTGGCCAAGTTGACGAAGGCTTTCGAACCCGAAGTGAAGGCCGAGCCGCATCTGGACTGGATAAGGGCCATTCACCCGCTACTGCAGCTGTCGCTGGAGAAGCAGGGGAAGAAGGTGGTGCCGCTGGATATTCGCCTTGAAGGCGGAAGTGAGATGGAAGAAGGAAGAAGTAAGACCTTAGGACGGCTGCTGATTATCTCAGGCCCGAATGCGGGCGGAAAATCGGTGTGCTTGAAGACGGTGGGTCTGCTGCAGTATATGCTGCAATGCGGACTGGCCATTCCCATCGGCGACCGCTCGACCACGGGAATGTTCGACAACATCATGATCGACATCGGCGACGAGCAGAGCATTGAGAACGACCTCTCGACCTATTCCTCGCATCTGCTGAACATGAAGAACATGATGAAGCAGGCCAATGCGCACACATTATTATTAATAGACGAGTTCGGAGGCGGCACAGAGCCCACCATCGGCGGAGCCATCGCAGAGGCCGTGCTGAAGCAGTTGTGGCAAAAAAAGACCTTCGGCGTGATTACAACCCACTATCAGAACCTGAAGCACTTTGCAGAAGACCATGAAGGTGTGGTGAACGGCGCGATGCTCTACGACCGCAATCAGATGCAGGCATTGTTCCAGCTGAGCATCGGACAGCCTGGCTCATCGTTTGCCATAGAGATAGCCCGAAAAACGGGGTTGCCTGAGGAGGTGATCAAAGACGCATCGGACATTGTGGGTTCGGAATATATCCAGAGCGACAAGTATCTGCAGGACATTGTTCGCGACAAGCGTTACTGGGAGGGCAAGCGCCAGACCATTCATCAGCACGAGAAATCATTGGAGCACAAGATCACCCGCTATGAGGATGAGCTCTCGGAGATAGAACGCCAGCGCAAGGAGATTCTCCGCAAGGCCAAGGAAGAGGCCGAGGAACTGCTGCGCGAGAGCAACAAAAAGATAGAAAATGTGATTCGCGAGATACGTGAGGCGCAAGCTGAAAAGGAGCGCACACGACTGGCCCGCGAAGAGCTGAACAGCTTTAAGGAAGAGCTTGACACCATCGACACCCGCGCCAACGACGAGATGATCGAGAAGAAAATCCGCCAGTTGCAGGAGCGCAAGGAGCGCCGCGAAAAGCGCAAGAAAGAGAAGGCCGAGAAGGCCAATTCTAGAGAATCTAGAGAGACTAGAGATTCTAGAGAATCTAGCATCGCAGTGGGCGGTACGGTGAGGATCAAAGGACTGACGAGCGTAGGCACCGTTGAGAGCATCGAGGGCAAGATGGCGACTGTGATCTTCGGCGGCATGAAAACCAAGATGCGCGCCGAGCGACTGGAACATGCAGAAATGCCCAAGCAGCAGGCCTCGAAACAAGAGGAGCGTAATGCGAATATCGCTGGCGCCTACGGCAATGCCTCGAAGGACACCCGCGACGTGATAGACACCCGCAAACTGAACTTCAAACAAGACATCGACGTGCGAGGCATGAGAGGTGACGAGGCCATCAATGCCATCACCTATTATATTGATGATGCCATCCTCGTGGGCGTATCGAGGGTGAGGATTCTGCATGGCACAGGCTCAGGTATCCTGCGCCAGTTGATACGCCAATATCTGGCCACAATCCCCAATGTTTCGCACTTCCGCGACGAGCACGTTCAGTTCGGCGGAGCAGGCATCACGGTGGTGGATCTGGACTGAAAAACACGCCTTCTGAGGCACGAAAATGAATTGTTGTGCGCACACAATAATTATTAAAAAACCTTAAATAATTTGCATAACTCATTGATAATCCGTACCTTTGCATTCCCGTTCGACGTGAAGTCGGGCTTTTTGAAGAAGAAAATCTAAAGGATAACGCGGCAAAATCTCGTGATGAGACGGCCGCCTAAAGTATAGAGATATGATTCAATTTATCAAGAAAGTAAGTGTGAGCCTGATGGCCTTGACATTTACATTGATTGCCTCAGCGGGAGGCGGCAACGTCAAGAGTTCCACTAAAACATCAGGCGTCGACTGGAATCCAGTAATGGATGCGATTATTCAAGTAGAAAGCGAAGGAAATCCCAATGCCGTGAGCGGTAATTCCGTAGGTGCTATGCAGATTACTCCGATTCTTGTGAAGGATTGCAATGACATTCTGAAAAGGCAGAAGAGTAAGAAGCAGTACACGATGGCAGATCGCTACAGTGTAGCTAAATCGAAGGAGATGTTCCTTATTATCCAGAAGTACTACAACCCCGAGAACAACATCGAGAAAGCAATCCGATTGTGGAACGGCGGTGTGAAGTACACAACGAGAGCCACCAACCGTTATTACAAAAAGGTGCTCGCCAAGATGAAGTAAGGATACATAGAACTTCGCAATCGTTTGAACAACGAAACTATTTGCAAGACTTATAATCCGATTGTCAAGGTTAAAACCTGACGACCGGATATTTTGTTTTTAGGCCACACCGACTTCAGACCATCGCTTCAGACCACCCCGCCTTCGGCACCCCTCCTACTCAGGAGGGGAAATGAAAAATGCAAGCCGGATGGCTTGCAATTTTCTTGTAGTTGCGGAGGCAGGATTCGAACGTGCGACCTCCAGGTTATGAGCCTGGCGAGCTACCAACTGCTCCACTCCGCGATGTTGTTTTTTTGAAATCGGCTGCAAAGGTACAAAGATTTTTCGAATTACCCAAAAATTTATGCCACTTTTTTGAAAAAACACGTTTTTCTGCACATTTCTTTCGCTTTTTCTTGCGTATTTAAAAGGAAAATCGTAATTTTGCACACTGAAAGGATGTGTGCAATTTTATTTAAACCTAGGAGGATACAGTTATGTCAATATCGAAGACAAGACAAAAACTCGTAGATGTGGCCCGTCAGTTGTTTGCCAAAAACGGACTGGAGAACACCACGATGAACGACATTGCCACCCAGTCTGGCAAAGGCAGGCGCACACTCTATACCTATTTTAAGTCGAAGGAAGAGATCTATTTTGCTGTGATCGAAGGCGAGTTGGAACGCTTAAGCGACAAGCTCGACGAGGTGGCAGCGCGCAAGATCCGTCCTCAAGACAAAATCATCGAACTGATCTATACCCATCTGAGCATGATCCGTGAAACGGTGGTCAGAAACGGAAACCTCCGTGCGGAGTTCTTCCGTAACATCTGGATGGTGGAGAAAATACGCAAACGTTTCGATGATGCAGAAATCGAATTGTTCCGCAAGGTATACACCGAAGGCAAGGAGGACGGAGAGTTTGATATCGACAACATCGATCTGGTGGCCGATATCACCCACTATTGTATCAAGGGACTCGAAGTGCCTTACATCTACGGCCGTATCGCCCACGGCATGAAAGAGGAGGATACCAAGCCGCAGGTGGCGAAAGTCGTCTACGGTGCCCTGGGCAAGATACAGAGAAAGTGAAAAGTATTTAGTGAATAGTGAAAAGTGAATAGTGAATAGTATTATTAACAAATAAAAATATTATGGGATTATTAGAAGGTAAGACAGCGCTGATTACAGGTGCTGCACGCGGTATCGGAAAAGCTATCGCACTGAAGTTCGCCGAAGAAGGCGCCAACATTGCATTCACCGACCTCGAAGTGAATGAGGAAACAGAAAAGGAAATCGCCGCCAAGGGCGTGAAGGCCAAGAGCTATGCCTCAAATGCCGCCGACTTTGCTCAGACAGAGGAAGTGGTGCAGGCCGTGAAGGCAGAGTTCGGCAGCATTGATATTCTGGTGAACAATGCTGGTATCACGAAGGACGGCCTGATGCTGCGCATGACTGAGCAGCAGTGGGATGCCGTGATTGCCGTCAACCTGAAGTCGGCCTTTAACTTCATCCACGCCTGTGTGCCCGTGATGATGCGTCAGCGTGGCGGAAGTATCATCAACATGGCCTCTGTGGTAGGTGTTCACGGTAATGCAGGTCAGGCTAACTATGCCGCTTCGAAGGCTGGTCTGATTGCGCTCGCCAAGAGTATCGGTCAGGAGATGGGTCCTAAGGGTATCCGTGCCAACGCCATCGCTCCAGGTTTCATCGAGACTGCCATGACAGCCGCTCTGCCCGAAGAGGTTCGCGAGCAGTGGAAGCAGAAGATTCCTCTCCGTCGCGGTGGACAGGTAGAGGACATCGCCAATGTGGCCACCTTCCTCGCCTCCGACATGTCGAGCTACGTCAGCGGACAGGTGATTCAGGTTGATGGCGGAATGAACATGTAAAGAATTGAAGAATTGAAGAATTGAAAAATTGAAAAATTGAAGTATGGAAGTCGTTTACGAAGACAACCATATCATCATTGTAAATAAAAAGAGCGGGGAGATCGTACAGGGCGACAAGACTGGCGATCGCCCCCTTTCTGATATTGTCAAAGACTATATCAAAGAGAAATATGCCAAACCTGGGGCTGTGTTCTTAGGAGTGGTACATCGCTTAGACCGACCTGTATCAGGACTGGTGGTGTTTGCCCGGACTTCGAAAGCACTGTCACGATTGAACAAGATGTTTGCCGAGGGCGAGGTACACAAGACCTATTGGGCCATTACCAAAAATGTCCCTCGCGATAGCGAGGGCACGTTAACCCATTGGCTCGTGAGGAATGAGAAGCAGAACAAGAGCTATGCTTACGACCACGAGAAACCCAACGCCAAGAAGGCCGTGCTGAAATACCGTGTACTCAGCCGTAGCGATAACTATTCCTTGCTCGAAGTGAACCTCATGACGGGAAGGCATCATCAGATACGCTGTCAGCTGGCTGCGATGGGTTGTCCTATCAAGGGCGACTTGAAATACGGAGCTCCACGAAGCAATCCCGATGGCAGCATCTCACTGATGTCGCGACGGGTGGAGTTTGTGCATCCCGTCTCGAAAGAGACAATTATAGCCGAGGCTCCCCTACCCGACGACAAGCTCTGGCACGCTTTTAAACTTTAGTTTAGAGTTTAGAGTTTAGTGTTTATAGTTTATAGATGAAGAAAGCGCTGAAGTGGATGGCGATAGCGGTAATGACGCCCATTCTGCTGTTTCTCATACTCGCCGCACTACTCTGCCTGCCACCCGTACAGAACTGGGCGGTGAAGAAAGTAGCGGCCATCGCTTCAGAAAAAACGGGAATGGAGATCACCGTGGGACATGTCAACCTGGAATGGCCCTTCAACCTCGGCATCGACGATTTCCGCATGCTCCATCCAAATGACTCACTCAAGAACGTTACAGACACCATTGCCGACATCGGCCACCTGACCGCCAATATACAACTAAAGCCACTTCTGAAGAAGCGCATCGTCATCAACGAACTCTCGATGCAGGAGGCCAAGCTCAACACCAACGGCTTTATCAGCGACCTGCGCATCAAAGGCCAGATGAAGGAACTCTGGCTATCGTCGAAAGGCATCGATCTGGATAAGGAAACCGTAGAAGTAAACGGTGCCAGACTGGTCAAGGCCGACCTCGATATCCAACTATCAGACACAGCGGCTGTAGACACCACCACCTCAGACAACAAATGGATTATCAATGCCGACAGCCTCAGCATCCACCAGACACACCTCGCACTACACTTGCCTGGCGACACGCTTCACATAGATACTTATATGGGCCACGCCGTTGCCAAGGAAGCCAACATAGATTTAGGGAAAGACATCTACGAGGTGAGCAGTCTCAGATGGAACGACGGGAAACTGAGCTATGACAACCGCTTTGAGCCCAGTGTGGCAGGCTTCGACTATAACCATATCGACGTGAACGACATCAACCTCGGCATCGATTCCATCAGCTACACACCCCAAGGCACCTCGTTCTATATCAGCAATACGAGTCTCAAGGAAAAGAGCGGTCTGGAAATCACCAAGCTTGAAGGTGGTGTGAAGCTTGATTCTGCATTCACCAAAATACAGATTCCTGCCCTCGTTCTCAAAACGCCCGATACAGACATCTACACTGAGGTGGATATGGACTTCAACGCCTTTGACCAACGGAATCCTGGTAAGATGAAGATGCGACTGAATGCGCAGTTGGGCAAGCAAGACCTGATGCGATTCATGGGCGACATGCCGGCATCATTCATCCGTCGCTATCCCAACCATCCCATCGCCATTAAAGGCTCGCTCAACGGCAATATGCAGCGAATGGAGTTTACAGGACTCGACATCAACCTGCCTACCGCCTTCCATCTCTCTGCCAACGGTACGATGGGCAACCTGACAGATATGTCGAAATTGCAGGCTGATCTGAAGATGAACGCCAAGACACAAGACCTCGGCTTCCTGACGGCTATGCTCGACCCCAAGACGATGGACAACTATCGCATACCCAATGGCATCGCCATCGACGGTACGCTGAAAGCCAACGGTCCACAATACGCGGCCGATCTCACAGCCCATGAAGGTCAGGGCACTGTTAAACTGAAAGGCACCGCCACCATTCCGCAGAATGCCAAGGGCGAGATGGTGCCCAGTCTGATGAGCTATGACGCAGACCTCAGCATCAAGAATCTGGATCTGCATCACTTCATGCCCAAGGATTCCCTGTATACCCTCACAGCCGACATCTCCGCCAAGGGCTATGGCACCGACTTCCTTTCCAAGAACACCCGCCTGACAGCCGATGCCACCCTCCACCAACTGCAATATGGCAGCTGGGATCTGAGCGACATGTCGGCCAAGGCCAACATCAGCAACGGTCGCGGTCATGCCACCATCACGGGCCATAACGCCCTCTTCCAAGGCGACATCACCGCTGATGTGCTGCTGGCACCAGCCCTTTCCAAAGAACAATCCATCGAGGCCCAGATCTGTACCGACCTCTCCAAGGCCGACCTCTTCAAGCTACGCATCTTAGACGAACCCCTTACCATTGGTATGATTGGCGACCTCGACATCAAATCCAACCTCAAAGACACCCACTACGTCAGCGGCCTGATTGACAACATCAGCATTCAGGATAGCAAAACGACCTACTATCCCACGAAGGTAGGCATCTTACTGAAGACCAATCCCGACACCACCTATGTCAGGATGCAGAGTGGCGACTTCATCGTAAAGCTCGATGCCCAGGGCGGTTACGAGCGGGTGATGAAACAGCTGACCACCCTTGGAGACTCCGCTATTGCCCAATACGAGGCCAGGGTGATTGACCAGCCAGCCATCAAACGACTGCTGCCCACAATGAAACTGCATGTGGAGAGTAAAAAAGACAACCCCGTAGCCAATCTGTTGAAGACCCAGGAGATTGACTTCAAGGACCTTCTGCTCGACCTGCGCACGTCGCCAGAGTCGGGAATCAACGGCTCCGGCCATCTCTATTCGCTGAATTACGACAGCACCCGCATCGACACCATCCATCTGAACCTGACACAGAAAGGCGACCGTCTCACCTATCAGGCTCAGATCCGCAACAACCGCAGGAATCCACAGTTCGTGTTCAACGCCTTGATCGACGGTCATGTGCATGAGCACGGTGCCCTGGCGGGATTGCGCTATTATGACAAAGAGGGCAAACTGGGTGTCAGAATCGGTGCCACCGCCGAGATGGAAACAGGCGGCATCCGCTTCAAGCTGATGCCTGACCGTCCGACGTTGGGTTACAAGGAGTTCAATCTGAATAAGGATAACTACATCTTCCTCAGCAGCAACAAGAAGATACAGGCCAAGGTAGACCTCATTGCCGACGACAAGACGGGTCTGAAAATCTATACCGAGAATCAGGATTCCACCATGCTGCAGGATCTGACCCTCTCCTGCAACCGCATCGATCTGGGTGAGCTCACCTCCGTGATGCCTTATTTGCCCAAAATCACTGGCAGGCTCAACGGCGATTATCACATTCTGCAGGACCAGAACGAGCAGTTCTCCGTGGTCTCTGATATGGCCATCCAGGAGATGACCTACGAGGGAGCCCCCATCGGCAATATCAGCACCGAGCTTGTCTATCTGATGAAGGAAGACGACACCCACGCCGTCGAGGCCCATCTCATGCTCAACGATGAGGAATTCGGCACACTGAGCGGCAACTATCAGAATAAGGACGAAGGGCATATTGATGCCATCTTCAATATGACCCGTTTACCCATGTCGCTCATCAATGGTTTCATCACCGATCAAATCGTGGGTCTTGAGGGCTATGCCGAAGGAGAGCTCACCATCAAGGGCACCCTGAAGCATCCACATGTCGATGGTGAGGTCTATGTAGAAGATGCCTATCTGGTGAGCCAGCCCTACGGCATCCGTATGCGCTTCGACAACGACCCCATCCGTGTCATCGATTCCCGTCTGCTGTTAGAGAACTTCGGTCTCTATGCCTATAACGATGAGCCTATCAACATGATGGGCAACATCGACTTCTCTGATATGGACCATATTACGATGGATATGCGTATGCGAGCCCGCAACCTGCTGCTCATCAATTCCAAGCAGGAAGCCAAGAGCATCGCCTACGGCAAGGCCTACGTGAATTTCGCAGCACGTATGCAGGGACCGCTGGAGCAGTTAGATATGCGAGGAAGGCTCGATGTGCTCAGCTCTACCGATATGACCTACATGCTCCTCGACTCGCCCCTCTCAACGGATAACCGTCTTGACGAGCTGGTGAAGTTTACCGATTTCAGCGACTCCACCCAGACCGTTGTCGCCAGGCCCGTACCCACTGGTCTGAATGCCGACCTGACCATCTCTGTGGCACAAGGTGCGCATATCGTCTGTGACCTCAACGTAGAGCAGACCAACTACATCGACCTTATGGGAAGTGGCGACCTCCGTATGAAATACAACAACGAAGGCATCAACCTCACAGGCCGCTATACCCTGAACAGAGGCGAGATGAAATACTCGCTGCCAGTGATTCCGCTGAAAACCTTTACCATCAAGGACGGCAGTTACGTGGAGTTTATGGGCGACGCCATGAACCCCAAGCTGAACATCACGGCCACAGAGCATGTCAAAGCCAGCGTCGGCGGCGAGGGCACAACCCGAGTGGTATCCTTCGAGTGTGGTGTGATCATCACCAAGACGCTCAAAGACATGGGACTGCAGTTCATCATCGAAGCTCCTGAGGACAATCTCATCAATGGCGACCTCAACAGCATGACCGTCGAAGAACGCGGAAAAGTGGCTGTGGCCATGCTTACTACAGGCATGTATCTTGCCGACTCAAACACCAGCGGTTTCTCGATGAACTCCGCACTCAGTACGTTCCTCCAGAGCGAGATCAACAACATCGCAGGTTCTGCCCTGAAGACCATCGACCTCAGTGTGGGTATCGACAATACCACCAATGCCACGGGCTCCATGCAGACCGACTACTCGTTCAAGTTTGCCAAGCGGTTCTTCGACAACCGTCTGAAGATTGAACTAGGTGGTGTTGTCTCCTCCGGTGCCAACATGCAGGGACAGAAACAGTCGTTCTTCGACAATGTCACAATGGAATATCGTCTGAACCAGAGCGGTACGATGAATGCCAAGCTCTTCTACAAGCAGAATGTCTACGACTGGCTCGACGGCTATACCAACATGTATGGTGGCGGTTTCGTCTGGCGACGGAAACTCAGCAATTTCTGGGACATTTTCCGGTTCTGGAAGAAAGAGGAACAGCCCTCGCGACGCCTCACTACACAACAATTGTCAGAACAGACATTACGCCGCGACAGCACGGCTACGGACAGTTTAAAAGTAAATCAGAATAAGGATGAAAGAAGATAAAAGAAGATATGGGAAGATAAAAGAAGAGAGAAGACATATCTCAAGTCTTTTAAACCTGTCGATGGCAAAAGTATTGTCATCTGTCTTCCTCTGTATTCTTTTGTCTTCCTCTGTATTCTTATCCTCCTGTTCCCTCACGAAGAACATCCCAGACGACGACCAACTCTTCCGAGGGCTGAAAGAAATAGTATATATTGACGAGCAGAGCAACGAACAGCCTGAGGATAAGGCCCGTGAAACCCAAGAGGCCACTATGAAGGAAGAAATAGAAGCCGCCCTCGCTACCATACCCAACGGTTCGCTCTTCTTCAGCAGCTATTATGCTGTCCCGTGGTCATGGCGACTCTGGGTCTATAACACCTATGCCTCGAAAAACTCCAAATTTGCCAAATGGATGACCAAGTCGTTCGGCAAGGCTCCTGTGCTGATGAGTAAGGTAAATCCTGCCCTCCGTGCCTCTGTGGCCACGTCTGTTCTCCATAACTACGGTTATTTACGCGGTTATGTCAGCTACGAACCCGTGCCCATGAAGAATCCCAAGAAGAGCAAGCTCCGCTATACCGTCACGCTTGATTCCTTATTTACCGTCGACTCCTTAGCCTACATCGGCTTTACCGATTCCCTACAGCAGCTCATCGACTCTACGCGTCAGGAAACGCTCATCCCTAAGGACAGTCCTTTTAGCGTTTCGTCCCTCGATGGTGAGCGCAACCGCATCAGTTCGCTCTTCCGCAACAACGGGTACTATTATTTCACACCCGGCTACACCACCTATTTCGCCGATACCATCGCCGTACCCAACAAAACGCAGCTCCGTCTGCAGATGGTCGACGGTCTCGGAGAAGAGGTATTGAAGAAATGGTATATCGGCCATATCGACGTGCAGTTCCGGAAGACATCACGCGAGATACTCTCCGACTCCATCCAGCGTCGGCATCTCACCATCCATTATAACGGAAAGAGCTCACCCATCCGTCCACGTACCATTTTGAAAGACCTCACCCTCCGTCCGAATCAGGCATTCAGTCAAGAGAAATACCAGCAGTCGGCCAATAAGATCAATGCCACAGGTGTGTTCAGCAGCACCGATTTCGTCTTCACGCCACGGGTTGGTACCGACACCCTCGACCTTACGCTGAACTGTGTATTTGACAAGCCCTATGATTTCTACTTCGGTGCCGATATCAACGGACGTACCATCGGCCGTTGGGGTCCTGAGGTTAAGATCGGTTTCACCAAGCGCAACGCCTTTAAGGGTGGCGAGCTCCTCGACATCAACCTGCACGGTTCGAATGAGTGGCAGAGTGGAGCCTCTGCCGACATGAACACATTCCAGTATGGTGCTGATATATCGCTTGAATTCCCGCGTATCATCGCACCTTTCTACAACAGCGAAAAGGTACGTCGTGATAAGAACGGGCGTCCCAAACCCCGCCGTTTCATTACCACACCTACCACCTATGCAAAAATTTCCACCGACGTGATACGACGGCCGGAGTATTACAAGATGCATGTCGTCTCTGGCGAATGGACCTACCGCTGGCAAACCTCTCCCAACAGTCGTCATGAGTTTTCGCCCCTCACACTCAGTTATCAGTTTCTGAACAGTTCCACCGACAAATTCCAAGAACTGAAGGACAGCATTCTCTATCTGGATGCTGTCATGGGCGACAAGTTCATCCCAAAGATGCGATACACCTATACCTACACCAGCCCTTCCCGTTACCGCAATCCCATACGATGGGAGACATCTCTCGAAGAGGCGGGCAACCTTCTCTCACTCTACCACCGTTTAGGCGGACACAGCTATGACGAGAAAAATAAGACGCTATTCAAGAACCCATATTCACAGTTCCTGCGTCTGGAAACCGATTTCACCAAGACATGGAGTCTGGGCACCTCATCAAGCCTCGTGGGGCATGTCAATGCAGGCATTATCTGCAGCTATGGCAACAGCCGCGAGTCTCCCTTCAGCGAGATGTTCTATGCTGGAGGCGCGAACAGC
>Ga0265299_10004657_pt1 | contig 12908 bp, 11 predicted proteins | sample AusTroGonzalo_MG_4_FD_193485 | JGI IMG/M metagenome (GOLD analysis project Ga0265299, IMG submission 193485) | Bovine rumen microbial communities from tropical cattle in Woodstock, Queensland, Australia - Gonzalo_02 | ecosystem: Host-associated > Mammals > Digestive system > Stomach > Rumen ...
TCAAGCTGGGATCCTCCGTCAACTGCGCGGGCATCGTCAAGTCGAACTGCCCAATGTAACCGAGATGGAAGCCCTCAAACAGTTCTTCCAAAATGGGCGATTCCTCATGGTGCTTACGGTCGGACTTTTGCTTCTGACAACGCTCCATCCCTGCTTGCTTTTGATGATCAAAAGACAAGCGTATCGTATCATGCACGTAAGTCGTATCGCGGGTAATCAACGTATCATGCTCAATCACCGTTTCGTAGATGTAGAGCGTGTCGGAACTTTGTGCAAAAAGTCCCGTTGCCGTCATCGCAACCAGCAGTAGAAGGAATCTACGGAACATAGGTGGTGTCTTTAATGATAACGGTTTCGTTGATGACAACCGTGTCGCGCTGAACGATGGTTTTCTTGATGACGACGGGCTCCGGTGAGTTAGGTGTTGGTACTTGGGGGTTAGCCGTCGTGGCGTCAGACGTGGAATGAGAGACGTGAGACGTTTGATTGGTGACGTTGGATATAGGTTTTACAGATGAGGGGATGGAATGACCTTCATTCCGAGGAGACGTTTCATGAAACGTCTCTACAGCGGTTACGGGCGTTTCCGTTGATAGAGCAACTGTATCCTCGGTGATGATCGTCGCATCCGCTTGCGGTTCAGAGGATTTCGGGGCGTAAAAACGCAGCAGGGCAATCATAACGAGGCAGCCCACCGCGAAGAAGATCGCACCCAGCAGAATCTCTTTGGTGTGGGAGCGTAAGAACACGCCCGCGCCCGATTTCGAGGCTGCTGCTGCGGCCACGATTTCCTCCTCCGACAGCGATTTCCGCGGTTCACGCGCCACGTCGGATATGCCTTTTTCGAAAAGGCGGTCCAGGTCTGTTCTGCTCTTGTTCATATTATTACTTTTTTACAAAGGTACTGCAGAATCCGTCGCATGCATCGTCGCACAAATGGAGCACTTGTCCGTCTGCCCCGCTATTGCTGATGTTGCCGATGACACCCCTTGGATCCATAAAGAAGCTGATTTTCCCATTGGTAGCCTTCGATATCTTCTCGATCTGTGCTATTGAAATGTGGAATCTGAAATTTGAATAGAAGGACTTATCTGCCCCGCCTTTGTTGATTAATGGTTCATCTTCAATGTAATCAATACTATACGTACCCGAAGTAACCTTTTTCCCATCTTTGTAGAAGGTGAATTGGCTGCCTTTAAAGACGAACTTGGCTTCGAAGCCTTCGCTCTCAGGTGTGTAGCACCAGCCGCCTATTCCGCCTGTGGTCGATTTCCATTGCCATGTGCCGGAGAGTTCTTGTTTTTCGGGTTTGTTGCAGGCGGTGGCCAGCAATGCCAGCAGAATCACTGCTATAAATTTCACTGTTTGTTTCATAATGCTATAATTTTTGGTATTACTCCATATTTTTGTCTGATGCCCGCACACCTAACGGCGTGCGAACCAACCGAATTTCTGCGTTTTCGCGTTTCATATTTCCGATGATTCCGTATTTCATTCGTTCCTACCGAGCCTTGCAGACCTAACGGCCTGCACCTTCCGCGCACCCAACAGCTTCATCTTCTCACCTTTTCATCGCCTCATCGCTTCATCGTAATGCTCATCGGTGATGGTGAACGTGAGCTTTCCGTAATAGGGCAGGTCATGAAAGACACGCCCAGTGTTCCGCTTCTCTTCGTAGGTGTAGTTCGAAGATTTGAAATTGTAGGGACTGATACCATCGGTATCCCATGTATAATACGTTTTCTCACGCCAAAGTCCGTCATCATAGAAATTACCAAAGGCCAGTGTCACTGAATCGCCATAAAAAACCTTGAAATAGTTCACGCCCTCTTCGAAACTGGCACTGCCAATGCCGCCTAGCTGCTCAATGACGACCTCCTCATTAGGGGCAAGCGTGTAAGTTTTCCCTGCAATGTTCGCAGTGGTGTCATTAGTTTCCGGATGTAGAGGAATAATGGTGACATAGTGCGTTGATGCGTTACGGATGACCACGTCTTCCGTGTAGCCAGGGTCGCAGGCGGCTGCCAGCAATGTCAGCAGAATCATTGCTACGAATTTTGTGGTTTTATTCATAATATTGTTGTTGTTTTTAATTGTTTGTCTGTTAGCTATTTAAAAAAGTCTCAAGTCTCAAATCTTAAGTCTCAAGTCTTAAGTCTAAAGTCTCAAGTCTCAAGTCTCAAATCGTTATTTCCTCTCAAACATATGTGTGGAACCTTCAACCACTCCCACTTTTACCCCTCGAATGACGAGCTTTTCTTTTTTCGACGGGTCATCGTAGCGGATAATGTCGGCATGATACCAACCCTGGAGTTCAATTTTTCCATCAGTTTCCTCTCTTATTTTTTTGATTTGCCCTCCAGTAAGGTTTAGCTTCAGTAAGAATTTCCTGTGATATGTGGCATCGCTTTTGCTATAGAGGGAGTTGTCTTCTTCTTGTTGTATTTGAAAGCTGCCCGATGTGATTTTTCCCCCATTTTTGTAGAGGGTGAAATTGCCTCCAGTGAAGACTATCTCAGCCCCAAAACCTGAGCTTTCGGGGGTGTAGGATTGACCGAAACAGCCGCCAGTGCTGCTGTAAGTCCAGCGCCAGTTACCGGCTAATTTTTCCTTTTCGGGTTTGTTGCAGGCGGTGGCCAGCAATGTCAGCAGAATCACTGCTGCGAATTTTGTTGCTCTTTTCATAATGTCATATTTTTGATGTTTCTAATTATCTAATATTTATTGGCTTTTGGCGTGAGTCTCAACTGCTAACTACTAACTCTCGTTTTCGCGCCACTACTTTCAGCCGCTGTTGCAGTTCTGCCCGTGCGCGGGTGAGCAGCACTTTGGAGTTGGCGACTGAGATGCCGAGCGTTTCGGCGATTTTCGAGTGCGGATAGTGCTCCACCGCATAGAGGTTGAAGACGGTTCGCTGTTTGACGGGCAGCTTCCCGATGGTCTCCAACAGCTCCTCCTGAGAGAACTCCGTCTGCGGAACGGCTTGCTCGTTGGACTCTTCCTCCACTTCCCGACCGTGCAGGTTCTCGTCCCACTCCACCATTTCCGGACAGTCGCGCAGGTGCATCAGTGCCTGGTTGATGGCGATTTTCTTCAGCCAGCCCTCAAAACTGCCGAAAGCATGGAAGGTACTGGCTTTCTCCATCGCGGCAAGGAACGCGTCCTGCGCCAAGTCCTCAGCGAGATCCCAGTCTGCGACATACCGGTAGCATGCGCCCACCATCTTCCCGATGTGCCGCCGATACTGCTCCGCCCAGAATGCTTCTTTCTTCATTCTTTCTTGCCTCTCTGTTATTAGGATGCAAAATTTTGAAAAGGTTACATTTTTTGCTTTTGGCTGTTCGCTGTTAGCTTTTTGCTTTTGATTGTTGCGAGTGTATGTGTCATATAGTCAGGTGTTTGTTTAATGTTTAAGGTTTAATGTTTAAGGTTTATGGGGGTTAAAGGTTATTCGGAGAAATAGCCCATTTCAATTGTGAAGACTTTATCTTCGTAGAATTCGATAATCGTAGCTTCGTAAGGGTCTCCAATCCAAAGTCGGTCTAATGGAACAATGTATCTCACATCGTATGGCTTGTCCCAGTGTGCTTCGTTCAAATCCAACACTTGGAATGCTTCGTATAAATCCAATACTTGTTTCTTTGGCGTGCCGATGCGAATGCCTTTAGTCGTGACAAATGTTGTAGTAATCGATGAATCATCATCCGTAATTTTGATATATTCGACGCTGGATGGGGAGCCTATGGTGTCCGACACCATCCATAATGTCAGTCCCAACGAGAAATAATCCCAATTCTGGTGATAGTTGCCGTCGGATTCCAAATACTGGAATTCACCCTCGAGATCCGGTATGCCCAGAGAATCGATCACCGTTTGCCCCGGAATGTTATACGTCAACCAATGATTCAACGTGTCCTGCGCAACAACGCCCTCCTGCGCAAACCCACTTGCCAGCAGAAAACACATCATAACAAGTATGGACAATCTTTTCATCATATTCTATCAACTACTAACTACTAACTACTAACTGCTAAAACCCCGCGAACGGGATGAACAACGGCGGGAGCAACAACAGGAATCCCAACACGATGAGCACCAACAGGAATTTCCAGATGAAACGGAACCAGGTGGAATACGGGATGCGGGCGACGCCGAGCACGCCGATGAGCACGCCGGAGGTCGGAGTAATCATATTCGTAAAACCGTCGCCGAACTGGAAGGCCAGGACGGTGAGCTGTCGCGGAATCTCCATCAGGTCGGACCATTCCGCCATCATCGGGATGGTGAGGGCGGCCTTGGCGGAACCCGACGGGATAATCAGATTCAGCAGGTTCTGCATCGCGTACATGGTGGCGGTGCTGCCGATGCGGCCGGCACCTTTCATGCCCTCCGCCACGGCGTAGAGGATAGTGTCGATGATATGGCCTTCTTCCAAAATGATAATGATGCCGCCAGCCAAACCGACGACGAGCGCGGCCACGAGGATGTCTTTACAACCCTCCAAGAAGCTGCGGAAAATCTTGTCGAACTTCATCCCGAAGGCGAAACCGGCGGCAATGCCCATCGCAAAGAAGAGTCCGGCGATCTCCATCACGTACCAGTCGTAGCCGAGCACGCCCGTCACAAGAATCAGAATCGTGAAGAGCAGCAGCGTAAGTATCAGATGGTGGACAGATTTCCGGGTGGCGAAGAAGCCGATAAGGACGAACAGGGCCGCCCAAATCGGGAACAACATCACGTGACGACTGCCCAACCCGACGGTGATATCGGTGTAAGGCATCGTGATAGCACAATATATCAAGACTGCGGATATGCAGCCATAAACGATCCACGCAGGAGCACTTGACTTCACCAACTCGTGCTTGTCCTCCGTGTCAGCGGTTTTCTCGCGCCAGTAGCTGTCGATACTGTACGTCAACGACTTTTCGGGATTTTTCTTGATATAGTTGGCGTAAATCAGGGTGAAAACGACAGCAATAATCGTCAGGATAATCCAGCATAACAGCCGATAGCCAATGCCCGAGAAGGTGGGCAGTCCGGAAAGCCCTTGCGCGATACCGATGGTGAAGGGGTTTAGCATGGCGCCCGCAAAGCCCACGTGCGCGGCCACGTAGCACATCAGCACGCCCGTGATAGAGTCGTAGCCCATGGAAACGGCCAACGGCACGAAGACCACAATGAAGGCGATGGTCTCCTCGCTCATCCCGAACACCGAGCCGAACAGGCTGAACATCAGCATGATGGCGATGATCAGCAGGTTATTGACGCCCACCTTTCGAAAGAGGGCGTGCTGTTGCATCCGCTGCGTTTTGTCGAGGAAGAGCCAGATGCCGCGGTTGATGGCGTCGGTCTCGTTCATCACCCAGAAGGCACCGCCGATCATCAGGATGAAGACGATGATGCCGGAGGTGCGCTCGAAGCCCTTGAAGAAGGCGGTGAAGACCTGCCAAGTCTGCGGCGCGGGATCGACCCGGTGATACGAATCGGCGACCACCACGTTGCGTTCGTGCCCATCTACCGTAACGGTCTGACGGTCAAACTCTCCGCCCGGCACAATCCACGTCAGCACCGCGCACACGGCGATAATGCTGAAGACGATGGTGAAGGTGTGGGGAATATTGAATTTGGTACGCATTTTTTTAATGGTTATTGGTTAGAGGTTATTGGTTATTGAGGGTTAGAGGGTTAAATCCATCGTATCGCGCCCCTGATCGGGGCGCAGGGAAAGGGGCGGCTCCATTATTCTACCGAGCTTTCGCCCCTGCCGGGGCTGCAGGAGGGTCGGCTTCCCTATTGCAGTAGGAGGGTTGACATCTCTGCCTACCGCCGTAATGACGATAGTTTCCGCCCTGTCCCGACAGGGACAAGAGCTCGGTAGGCCGATGCGGCTGCAGTTTCTGCCAGACCCCAGCAGGGGTCAAAGCATTTGACTGAGATTCCTCTCGCTCTCTGCGTTCACGGCGGAATGGTTCGCACTGACGAACACCACTTTCTTAAGTGATATAATAATTTGTGTCTTTGTCAATTGCGCACGCAACGGACGGAAAAACAGAAGTCCCTCCCGTATCTGGCGCTTAACACGTTGGGGTCTCCTTCGTACAGGGAACGGTAGAACGCCAGGGTGCCACCCTTCGTAGAACTCCAGAAATAGGCACGGTTGCCGAAGGTATCTTCATCGCTGTCAAGGAAGAGCCCCGCAGGTATCGCTGAAAAACCAGAAGCGTTGTTTGTGGTCTGGTCATTACCAGGGGCATCTGGATTAGAATTACTTTCCCAACCCCATCTGGCAGCGAGTGCTTTGGCCAAGTGCTCCGGATTTCCTCCTGCCCAATATATGGATTTGCCACTCATATAAGTCGTCAATTCCGTCCACTCTGCGTCACTCGGCACATGCCATCCCTCCGGGCAAATTCCTTGAACCCCGCTGGGATTGTCATCGCTACCGGCCGCCCCATGCATTACTGCTGACCAGTTGTACAAATAGCCATAGTTCTCCACATAATTCTCGTTATTATCGGGACAAACACGACAAGGGGAAACGGATGTGCTACCTTCACTCCTCGGTATCACCGTTCCATCAGCGTAGTGGGTGGTTTTGAGGTTCTCCGCCATCCACACCTGATTGCCGATTTTCACGGCATCATACTTATTGCCGTCAATGTCTGTCACTGCGTTGCGGATTACTTCTGCCGTAGCAGGATACTCCTGTTGGTTACCGTTTCCACCACCGCCACCGCCATTGTCATTCCCTCCGCCTTCGTTCTCACGATTGCAGGCTGTCATGCAAAATGCAGCAACAAACATCGCAGACATCATCAGTTTCATCATTTTTTTCATCATATTATCGCCGCGTTATATCCCATCCGGCTCCGTCGGGTTTTATTCGAAAAGAGACTGCAAAATTACAAAAACACCGATATATCGATGGAAAAAAATCACTTTTGTAGAGACGTTGCGCGCAACGTCTCTACCTTAAATGTATCAACGCCGCAGCACCTAGAACCGCCGCGTCATTGGATTGTAATTCAGAGAGTTGGATGGAGATTCTATCCTTATAGATGTACAGCAGGTTCTCTGCGAAGTAGCGGCGCAACGGTTTGAGAAGGGCTTCGCCGGCGCGGGTGGGACCGCCCATGAGGAAGAAGGTCTCCGGAGAGCAGAACGAGGCGGCGTTGGCCATGCCGATGGCGAGCCAGTAGGCCGTTACTTCGTAGGTTTTCAGTGCCAGCGCATCGCCCGCGACGGCCATCTCACCCACGTCCTTGCAGGTCAGCTCGCTTCCGTTGAAATTGTCGGGCAGGTCGCCCTTGGCAGCCAATTCCTTATAAGTCTGGCAGATACCCCTTGCCGAAGCATACATTTCCAAACAGCCTTTCCGTCCGCAGCTGCAAAGCCTGTCGCTGTGGGGATCGACGATGGCATGGCCCAATTCCCCGGCCATGCAGCTGTGCCCGTGAATAAGGCGGCCATCGACGAAGATGCCGCTGCCAACGCCTGTGCCGAGGGTGATTGTCACGAAATGCTGCATCAGCTTCGCACCGCCGTAAATATGCTCGCCCAAAGCGGCAGCGTCCGCATCGTTGGAGAGCGTCACCGGCAGCCCGAGCATGGCACCGAGCTTCTCACAAAGCGGAATTTCCTCCTTCATCCGCAGGTTGGCGGTGTTCGCCCCGATACAACCCGTGTCGAAGTGGGCGTTTGGAGCTCCGATGCCCACGCCCGCGACCTCTGTGAGGCCGTTCTCCACCATCAACGCCCGCACCACCTCCGCCATATCGTGGATATAACGGTCGGAATCATCGTATTCCTGGGTCTTCAACCCTCTGCGTTGCAGCACCTTGCCGTCCGGATTCACCAACCCGATGTCCGTGTTCGTGCCGCCAATATCAATGCCAATGGCCAGTTTGTTCATATTGCGTGGTTTTGGTTGGGTAATCAAAATTTCTGGGTGCAAATGTACAAAAAAACGGGACACCCGAAGATGTCCCGTTTTTATTGCGCTTGTAGAGACGCACGGCCGTGCGTCTCCCCGGTCGTGCGTCGTTTGTCGTAGAGACGCGGCGCGCCGCGTCTCTACAGGGGATTACAGGAGGTGAACCGCCACCGTCAGGCCGGCCATCACGATGGATACCATGCTCATCAGTTTGATGAGGATGTTCAGGGACGGACCGGAGGTATCCTTGAAGGGATCGCCCACGGTGTCGCCCACGACCGTAGCCTTGTGGTTGTCGGAGCCCTTGCCACCGAAGTTGCCTTCCTCGACATACTTCTTGGCGTTGTCCCAAGCACCACCGGAGTTGGCCATGAAGATAGCCAACACGAAACCGGCGCCGAGACCACCGACGAGCAGACCGAGCACGCCAGCCACACCGAGAATCAAGCCCGTGCAGATGGGAGCCAAGATAGCGAGGATAGAGGGCAGCAACATTTCGCGTTGAGCGCCCTTGGTGGAGATTTCCACGCAACGAGCGTAGTCAGGAGTACCCTCGCCGGTGAGGATGCCCTCGATTTCGCGGAACTGACGACGAACCTCTTCCACCATCTTCTGAGCGGCGCGACCCACAGCGTTCATGGTGAGACCGCAGAACAAGAAGGCCATCATAGAACCGATGAAGACACCCACGAGCACCTTCGGGTTCATCAGAGAGACATTATAATATTCCATGAAGTCGATGAGGGAAGCTTGAGCCGTTTCAACGACACGGTTGCCAAGGTCGAGGGTGTCGGTGCCGATACGCACGAGCGCAATCTTGATTTCTTCCACGTAGGAAGCGAGCAGTGCGAGAGCGGTCAAAGCGGCAGAACCGATAGCGAAGCCCTTACCGGTAGCAGCGGTGGTGTTACCCAGAGCGTCAAGAGCGTCAGTACGTTTACGAACCTCAGGTTCGAGGCCGCTCATTTCAGCGTTACCACCAGCGTTGTCGGCGATAGGACCGTAAGCGTCGGTAGCGAGGGTGATACCCAGCGTGGAAAGCATACCCACAGCAGCGATACCGATACCGTAAAGACCCTTGGACAAGTTCACAGCGTTGAACTCAATCTGGAAGCCGTTGGCGCAGAGGAAAGCGAGGATAATCGCGACACCGATGGTGAGCACCGGAATCACGGTGGAAATCATACCCAAACCAATACCGGAGATAATCACGGTAGCGGGACCCGTTTGAGAAGCTTCAGCCACCTTCTGGGTCGGTTTGTAGGATTGGGAAGTGTAGTATTCCGTTGATTTACCGATAATCACGCCGGCGAGCAGACCCACCACCACAGATAGGGAGACTTGCCACCATACGATGTCGGTAGAATCTTTGAAGAGGACGTACATGATGCAGAAGGTAGCCACGGCGATGAGGCAGGCGGCGGTGTTGGTACCGCGGCTCAAAGCCTTCAACAGCTCGGTCATGGTAGCGTCTTCTTTCGTGCGGACCATGAAGATACCAATCACAGAGAGAAGCACACCCACAGCAGCAATCATCATAGGAGCCAGGATGGAGCGCATCTGCATTTCAGCACCGAGAGTGGCGAAAGCAGCGGCACCGAGAGCCATCGTGGAAAGAATGGAACCAGCGTAAGATTCGTAGAGGTCAGCGCCCATACCGGCGACATCACCCACATTGTCACCCACGTTATCCGCGATGGTGGCGGGGTTACGCGGATCGTCCTCTGGGATGTTGTACTCGGTCTTACCCACGAGGTCGGCGCCCACGTCAGCAGCTTTGGTGTAGATACCGCCACCGACACGTGCGAACAGAGCCTGCGTGGAAGCACCCATACCGAAGGTCAGCATCGTGGTGGTGATAATCACGAGGTGGTGTTCCTCCGGAATGAAGTGGTCGAGGATGAAGAACCACAAAGAGACGTCGAGCAGAGCCAAACCGACGACGGTGAGACCCATGACGGCACCGCTGCGGAAAGCGATCTGCAGACCTTTGTTGAGGCTCTGACGTGCGCCGTTAGCGGTACGTGCAGAAGCGTAGGTAGCGGTCTTCATGCCGAGGAAACCGGCCAAACCGGAGAAGAAACCGCCGGTCAGGAAGGCGAACCACACCCAGCCGTTCTGCAAATCGAACAGCGACATGATGAAGAACAGCACGGCAAGGATGATGAACACGATGCTCACCACCTTGTACTGCTGTTTCAGGTAAGCCATAGCGCCCTTGCGGACGTGAGAGGCGATTTCACGCATGGTGGGTGTACCCTCGTCTTCCTTCAGCATTTTGCGATAGAAGAAGAAAGCGAAACCCAGCGCGACGATGGATGCGCAAAACACGATCCATACATACTTAACGAGTTCTTGATGCTCCATAATTTTTTGATTTTATGAATAAATTTAGTTAGTTGTTTGCCTACAAAAAAATCAAGCTGCAAAGATGCAAAATTTTTCAATACAACACAAAAGTTCTGCCATAAATACACAACAACAAAAAAAATTGTATTTTTGCGCGGTCATTGCGTGGCCTTATGTTAAAGGATTTCGCATAAGGTCAGGCAATGGCATCAGACAATTATTAACCAAGAAATCCTTCAAAAAAGAATGAAAAAAATCTTTTCATTGGCAGTTATTTGCTGCATGGTAGCCTTGTCAGGCATTGCGTTCTCCTCATGCAAACCGGAGGAAAAGGGCGATTATTTCTTCAGCATCAAGCTGGATCCCGCATCTGTGGAAGAACACGTTTCTTCTTACACTGTTCTCGTTTACCCCAAAATGTTCGACGCGATGGCAAAGGATGCAAAAGAGTCCTATCCCGAAAACGGCACGCTCATTTTCAGCGGCGAGAAACAAGAAGTCATGAAGAAAGCGAAAGAATCTTTCCAAAAAGCTGCCAAAAGCATTGAGGATGGTCCAAACTACAACCAAGCAGGTGTCATTTACACCGGCATGAAAGTCAACCTGATGTACACCAACACAGATGGCGAGGGCCAAAAAGACGAAGTGGTTGACTTCCACACTTTCAAATAACAGATTTTCCTGTAAATAGCAAAAGCGCCGCACGGATTTGTGTGGCGCTTTTTTTCTCGGTTTTGCGCGACGCTCGGAAGCGTCGACTACTATAAGTTCTCCAGAATGTATTTCGCCAACTTGTTATATAGGTAAGTTCGCGTGTTCCCTCCCATGATGAAGTGGTTCTTATTCGGGAAGAAGAACTGGTCGTAGTCGATGCCGGCTTCGTTCAACCCCTTCACCAACTCCATGGCGTTCTGGAAGTGGACATTGTCGTCGGCGGTGCCGTGGATCAGCAAGTACTTGCCTTTGAGGTCCTTGGCGTAGGTCGTCGGGGAGTTGAGGTCGTAGCCGTCGGGGTTCTCCTGCGGGGTGCGCATGAACCGCTCGGTGTAGATGTTGTCGTAGTAACGCCAGTTGGTGACCGGCGCGACGGAGATGGCCATCTTGAAGGCACCGTCGCCACGGAACATGGAGAGTGCGGAAAGATAGCCGCCGAAGCTCCAACCCCAAATGCCGATGCGGTCGCCGTCAACGTAACTCAGGGTTTTGAGCCAGTTGGCCGCCGCAATCTGGTCGATGGCCTCGTACTTGCCCATCTGCTGGTAAATCACCTTCTTGAAGGCGTCGCCACGGGTGGCCGTGCCTCTGCCGTCGAAGCAGACGCTGATGTAGCCGTGCTGCGCCAGCATCTGGTAGAAGGCGAGGTCCTGCGCGCTGCTGTAGGCGTTCTCCACCTGCTGCGAGCCGGGACCGCCGTAGCAGTTCATCATCACCGGATACTTTTTGTTGGGGTCGAAATCAGCGGGTTTCATCATCCAGCCGTAGAGCGTCACGCCTTCCTCAGTGGTGAAGCTGATGATCTCGCGGTTCACGAAACCGTACGAATCCATCACGTTCTTCACGCCGAAGTTGTCGTTCAGCACACGCAATTCTTTACCCGTTTTGTCGTTGATGGTGTATTTCGGGAGCGTGTTCAGGTCTGAATACTGCAGACGATAGTAGTTGCCCGTCGGACAGAACTCCGTGGCCGCCCAGCCGTTTCCAGCGGTCAAAAGCTGTTTCTTCTTGCCGTCGAAGTTGATGACATAAAGGTCGCGGTTGAGCACGCCGGATTCGTTGGAGAGGTAGTAAATCTGTTTCTTGGCCTCGTTCACGTATTGGATTTCATTCACTTCCCATTGACCGTCCGTCAGCTGCTTGATTTCGCCGCCGAACGTAACCATGTAGATGTGGTTGAAACCGTTGCGCTCGGAGGTCACAATCATGGAGTTGTTGTCTTTCAGGAAGTAGTAATTGTCGGTCACGTCGAGCCATTTCTCGTTGAGATCTTGATAGACCACATCTTGCGCTTTGGTTGCCGTATTATAACGGATGAAGTCGAGCTGGTTCTGATGGCGGTTGAGCTTCAGCACGATAGCATCGCGGCTGTTGGGCAGCCAATAGACGCGCGGAAAGTAGCAGTTGCTGTTGTCGCCAAGGTCGAGGCGGGTGTCGGTGCCGGTAGCGAGGTCGTAGATATGGACCTCCACGAGGGAATTGTCCTCGCCGGCTTTCGGGTATTTGTACTTGAATTCCGTGGGATAGAGGTTGTCGTACATGGCCATGGTGAACTCCTTCACGCGGCTCTCGTCGAAGCGGAGATAGGCGATTTTGCTGCCGTCGGGGGAGAACGAGGCGGCCTGCGACATGTCGAGTTCCTCCTCATAGACCCAGTCGGCGAAGCCGTTGAGGATGTGGTTGGGGTTGCCGTCGCGGGTGATCCGCACTACCCTACCCGAGTTCAGGTCCTGGTAGTAGAGGTCGCACTCGCGGGCGAAGACCACCTTGGATCCGTCCTTGGAGAGTTCGGCGAAGCGAAGCAAGTGGGCGGTATCGGAGATGGGCGTAAGTTGCTTTTTGCCAATGTCATAGACGTAGTAATGCGCCAGTGAAGAGCGACGGTAGATGCTCTCCTGGTCGAAGGCAAGCA
>Ga0265299_10004658_pt1 | contig 12906 bp, 5 predicted proteins | sample AusTroGonzalo_MG_4_FD_193485 | JGI IMG/M metagenome (GOLD analysis project Ga0265299, IMG submission 193485) | Bovine rumen microbial communities from tropical cattle in Woodstock, Queensland, Australia - Gonzalo_02 | ecosystem: Host-associated > Mammals > Digestive system > Stomach > Rumen ...
TCCAGTCTGGTGACAATATATACTTCCTTCTCTGCACCACCTGTAATGTTCTTGGCAGCGCCGTCGGCACCCGGGAAGGCGAGGCTTCTGTTCTTGGTTTTCACTGGCAGGACATCAGGATTTCCACCGGGGTCGCCACCAGGAGTGCTACCGGAATCGTCTCCTCCACCTCCGCAGCTGATGAGTATCAGTGTTGTCAGGAGTGTGAATGCTTTAGTCAGATTTTTCTTTATCATGTTTTGTTTTTGTTAGAAAAAGACGGAACGGCAGATTACCGTCCCGTCTTTTATTAAGTTGATTGAAATAATTACTTCTCGAACTCAGAGTTACCGGCTCCGGCATCAACCAATGTCTTGTTGGTAATAGTGAAGTCACCAGCGTCGGGATCCTTGAAGGCGCTCTTTCCTGTGTAGGTCAGAGGACTGGGGTCGTAAGCTGTCTGTCCTGCAGCATAGGCCTCCAGCAGTTTGTCAGAATCCTTGTAGTAGTTCTTGCTGAATGACAGACCGTTGGTCTTGGCGTCTTCGCTGAAGTAAACACCTGCAGCATCCTTACAAGACTCAAATACGCAGTTCTTGATTTCTGCTTTGAACTCCTTGGTGTCGGCAGCATTCGAACGGACATACATGATACCCTTTGATGTTGCGTTGACCTTATAGAAACTACAGTGATCCAGAGTAATCAAGTCAGGCATCTTGCCGGCATAGTAGTCGTAGCGGAGGAAGTCCTGACCATTGCAAATCTCAGCGAAAGTGCTCTGAACGATGTTAATCTTGTGAATCCAGCACATCTTCTTCTGGAAATCCATCCAACGACCGCTGATACCATTGTGCATGAAGCAGTTCTTCACCTCCAGGAGGTTCAGCTCTGTAGCGGTTGTACCGGGATCCTGAGCGAAGTTCTTATAGCCTTCAAGCTCTACGCCACTGATAACGTAGTTACCGCTTGCGGGACTGCTGAACTTCAGGAATGCGTTCTTCTTCTCAGCATCTACGCACTTGATATTCTCAATTGTCAGACCAGTAGAACCAACGAGGTCGAAGGCAACCTTGTTGACAATAACGGGTTTCGTGTCGCGAGCCATGATGCGCACTGTCTTATTGATGGTAATAGTGCTGGCAGCAAGATTGAATACGTTGTTTTCTCCGTCAGGTGAGAGCATGATAGCATAACCATCAGTAACGTTGTCAATAGCACCCTGCAGGTCGAAACCGTCCTGAGCCTTGAACTCTTGATAGTTGGGGAAGGTAATGAACGTGGTACGTCCCAGACAGTTGTCACCGTCGAAGAGATAGAAAATATACTCTGTGTCGGCAGCTAATCCGTCCTTAGTGAACTTGGCAGCAGTAGCGTCTGTAATAGCATCCTCACTGACAAGCTCCTCAGTAGCACCGTTCATCTTCATGGTCCTTACCTTTGTAGCAGCTACGTCGTTAGCCCACTTTACAGTAATGGACGTATTGGTACGGTCGTCGTCATCGTTCTCCTTGAAGACACCCTCGGTAGTGGCAATGGCAGAACTGGTGTTAGATACCTTACCATTTGTATCGCGAGAGCTGAAAGTGACACGGTAGTCCTTAAAGTAAGTCAGACCAGTAATGTTAGTTGTAACAGTCCTGTGGTCTCTCTTAGTTTCTGTTGTAAAGTCCATTGTACCTGTGCGATAAGGCTTCCAGTTCTTGGCTTCTGACAGAGGATTGTCGTTTACCTCCACGGTATAGTCAACATAGCTGGGCAGGGAAACGAAGTCCATCGTTGCCTTGATGTTCGTCTTGTCGACGATCTTCAGCTCAAGTCCTGTCGGTCTGAGCAGACGATCCATGTTGACCGTTGTGATTTCGTCGTCAGGATCTGAGCAGCTGGTGGTGGCCAGCAGAGCCACACCAGTCAGCATCATACATGCGATTTTATATAACTTATTCATAGTTGTCTATTTCTTTATTTGTTTACTGCAATATTAATAGCCGTCGTTATTCAGCATTCCATTGCTGGAGTTGACGAATACCTGCCAGATTGGCCAGAACATCTTCTTGTCGGGATCGTTAAGATAGTAGGTATCGATATACTTCTGTACCTTGGTCTTGTCAGCGGCGGTAGTAGTGCTCAGACTGAATACATAAGAACTGGTACCTGTGTCGGGATACTTATTCTTACCTTCGTTGTCGGTATCTCCCTTCTCCAAGCCGTAGAGCTCGTAATCATTCTCTCCTACAGTCTTCAGATAGGTTGCGTCATAAGCTGTAACAGGAGCCTTCTTCATACCAACCTCGTAGTAAACTTTCTGAGGATACTGAGAATAGTCATAGGCATTGCCCATGAAATCTGTGTATCCGGAAGCAGTCGTAGTGCGGTTGGCAAGAGCCTCAAGCTTCTCCTTGGCCTCTGCCATGCTGGAAGAGAGGAGACCCCAACGCATAAGGTCAACTTTACGGAGAGCCTCACCGGCAAACTCAAACTTACGCTCTTCAACAATGAGTTTGAACATCTTGTCCTTGTCTGTTGCAGCATTCAGCTTATCGGAAGCCAGTGTGGTGCCATTCAGTGTGTAAGCACGATCCAGAACGGGTTTGAGATAGTTCTTGGCGTTACCCAGGTCATTCAGTTCGTTAGCAGCCTCGGCAGCCATCATATAGATGTCGGCCAGACGCATTACCTGCCAGTTGATACCATCGTCGTTAGACGAGATAACACGGCGGGTCATCCACTCCCAGCGCAGCTTGCCGAACGACCAGCCACCACCGGAGAGGTTAGATGTGCTACGCTTAACAAAGCTCCAGTCGGGATATTCGGGGTCTTTGGCTCCATCGGGGTCTTCTGCCCATACGAAAGGCACAACGGTAATGTTACGACGAACGTCGTCCTTGCTGTAGTCGTACCACAGAGTGGGGATAGGACCACAGACACCACCCTTTGCCAGTCCGGTGAAACGGCTGGTTGTAGAGTGCTTGCCGCCCCAGGTGTAAAGTACACGGCCACGACCTGCAGAGAAAGGAATCTCATAGATAGACTCCAGACCGGCAGTGGTAGTCTCCTTACAGAGGTTCATGAAGTTATCCTTGAAGTTCAGGTCTGCGAGCTTCGTGGGATGAGCATTGATAGCTTCTACACACTTGTCGTAAGCCAGCTGATAGTATGAATTACGCTCAGAGGCATCGGTCAGATTGTAGCGAACGCCTTCACCGTTATAGTAAGACTTACCAGCCAGAAGGAGGGCGGTACGAGCCATCAAACCACGTACGAAGGCCTTGCTGACGCGCTCTGTTGACTTGGCATAGTTGGCACCTACATCGAAGACGAACTTCTCAGCTACCTTCAGGTCTTCAATGACTTTCTTCAGAACAATCACACGGCTGGTGCGGCCCAGATAGATACTCTCAGAGGTAACAGGCTCGAAGCGATAGGGAACGTCGCCCCATGCCTTTACCAGGTCGTAGTAAATCATGCCACGCAGGGTGAGCAGCTCACCATAGAGGTGCTGAATCTCACGGTCAGCGGTAGAGATGTCGCTGTGGAGACCTTCAATGTCCTTGATGCCCATGTTGGCGCGCTCAATACCTTCATACAACTTAGCCCAGGCATTGTTGCTGGTATTCATATAGGTGTTGTCGGGCTGTGCGCTGTAGCAAGCCAGCGATGCTTCCTTGTCAGTGTAAGCATCGGAAACACCACCATAGTTGTTGAAGATTTCACAATCGTTGTTGGTACCGAAATAGGGGATAAAACGACCACGGTAAGAGTTCGTCTCACCAAAGGACTGGTGGATTCCCATTACGGCACCGTTAGCCAGCTCGGCAGAAGAGTAAATAACGCTACCTTCCATGGCTGACGGCTGGTCGACATCCAGAGTGCATGATGCCAGCGACATAGTGCAAAGAGCCAGACCTGCCAGATATAATGATTTATTGATTTTCATTGTCGTAAAATGTTTTAGAGGTTCACGTTAATACCAAATACATACTGACGGCTCTTGGGATAAGCAGAGTAGTCTACACCAGGAGTCAGGTTAGTTCTACGAATAGAGTTGACCTCGGGGTCTGTTCCGTCGTAGCCAGTGAAAGTCAGCAGGTTATAACCTGTGAAGTAAACGCGTACATTGCTCAGATGAACCATCTGGGTGTACTTCTTAGGAATGGTGTAACCCAGAGTTACAGTACCCAGGCGCAGGTAAGAGGCTTTCTGAACATAATCGCTAGTCAGCACATACTTACCAGTGTAGGGAGAGGGCTTCGAGGTGTTGACGTTCAGTGCAGCCAGCTGTTCGGCACTATTCCAGTCGAGCAGGTTGCCGGCAGCGTCAATGTTAGTCCAGCGCTTGCCATCCTCTACCTCAGTAATCATGTTACGATAGCGATACTTACCAGTCTGTGTGTACTCAATGAAGTTGGCATTGTAGATGTCGTTGCCCAGTGAGTAGTTAAAGTTGGCAGCGAAATCAAAGTCCTTATAGCGGGCATTGATGTTGAAACCGCCCGTGCAGGTTGGGTTGGTGTCGCCAATGATGGTGCGGTCGTCGGTAGTAATCTTACCGTCACCGTTGGTATCGCCAATCTTCATAGAACCCGGACGTACAGGAGTACCGATGACAGTACTTGCATCGGGAACACCGCTCTTCAGCACCCAAGTGCCCTTGGCCTGAGATGCAGCAATATCGAAATCGCTGACCTCATAGCGTCCTGCACCCTGATAGCCGTAAATCTGTCCGATAGGCTCACCGGTCTTGATGATGAAGTCCTGATCGATTTCGGTTGATGCCCAGCCGGTAGCGATGTTGTCAATAGACTGCAGATCACCCAGGTCTTCCACCTTATTCTTATTGAAGGAGATGTTGGCACCTACATTGATGCCCCAGTCCTTCTTGTCAACGATAACGCCGTTGATAGTGAACTCGATACCCTTGTTAGAGGTCTTACCCATGTTGCGATATTGGTAGTCGTAACCAGTACCGGCAACGGGATACTGAATCAGCAGGTCCTTGGTGGTGTTCCAGTAAAATTCCACGGTACCATTGATTCTGCCACGCAGGAACGAATAGTCAAGACCGAGGTTGCGAGTGTATGTGGTCTCCCACTTCAGGTCGGGGTTAGCCATCGTCTTGGAAGGAGCCCAATAGCTGCTAACACCGTTAATCCATGAGGTTGCATTCGGGTTGTAAAGCTGCTGAATCAGACCAGAGGGGATATTGTTGTTACCGGCAACACCGAAGCTGAAGCGAATCTTCAAGTCGTTGAGCCAGTTCTCAGCAAATTTCATGAATTTTTCGTCTGAGATACGCCAAGCTACAGAAGCGGTGGGGAAGAAGCCCCAGCGGTTACCATCGCCGAACTTCGAGCTACCATCGGCACGGAATGTTGCTGATACGTAGTAGCGGCTCATGTAGTTATAGTTGGCACGTCCGAAGTATGATGACAGGATGTCGTCGGGATCAGAGTAGTTGGAGATTTCGAAAGGTACACCCACATTCGTGTGAGTCCATACGGTCTTGGCATCCCAGCTCATGGGGAAACCGTGAGCGGTATTGGTCAGCAGGGTGTTACGCTGCAGGATGTACTCCTGACCGAGCAGAACGTCGAGGTGATGCTCAGAGTTCTTGCCGAAGAGCTGCTTGAAGTCGTAGCTCAAGGTGTTGGTATTGCGGAACTTACGACGCTCCTGACGTGTCAGGGTAGTAGCGGGCTTGCCCTGGTTCTCCTGGGCAGGAACGTTCTTGACGTAGTAAGTCGTCGTACCATAGAAACGGTCGGTATTCACATTGTAAGTGTCATAGCCGAACTCGGTCTTGAATTTCAGGTTCTTGATGATTTCCCAAGTGAAGGCACCTGACAGGTTCAACTGGGTGCGCTTACGCTTCTGGTCGTTGTCGCTGATAGAAACCAGTGGGTGATAGAAGTTACCAGAGGGGTCAGAGTCGTCGTCCGACAGACCAGTGATACCAGCTACGGGGAAGGGAACAAACTGAATAGCGTAACGCAGACGCTTGTCGGTATTGTAAGCAGAGCTTACCTCGTTGGCACCACCACCATTGATAGTCGTGCGCGACCAGCGGCTTTGGAAGTCCAAAGTGACTCTCTTGCCAATCTTGTGCTTCAACTTCAAGCTGAGGTTATCACGGGTGTAGTCAGAGCTCTTCATGATGGCCTTGTCGTCCATGTGAGCATAGCTGAAAGCATACTGCGTAGCTTCCGAACCACCAGTGATGTTCAGGGCATGGTTCATCGTGTGACCGATACGGCCGTACACCTGATCCTGCCAGTCGTTGGTTTCTACGTTGTTGTAGAGACTCATGTCGTCCCACTCACCGAAGTACTTGGTGTAATAGTCGGGATGACCAAGCAACTGAGCGTGCTCATACTGCCACTTGGCATAGTCGCCGGCACTGAGAACGTCGAGTTTCTTCATCATCTTCTTAATGCTGTAGTAGAAGTTGTAGCTTACCTTCACCTTGCCTTCCTTGCCACCCTTGGTGGTAACCAGGATAACACCGTTAGCACCGCGGCTACCATAGATAGCGGTAGAAGAGGCGTCCTTCAACACGGTGATGTCTTCAATGTCTGAAGAAGGAATATCGCTGATGCTTTCTACAGGGAAACCGTCGACGATATACAGCGGCTCATTCGACTGGGTGATAGAACCACCACCACGAACGCGAATGCTTACGTCGGCATCGGGCGAACCTTCAGTCGTCGTAACCTGCACACCAGCCAGTTTACCAGACAGAGCTTCTGATGCGTTGGCTACAGGCACTTGCATCAGAGCATCGCTGTTAACAGTAGAAATGGAACCCATCAAGTCCTTTTTCTTCTGGGTACCATAACCGATGGCTACTACCTCCTGCAACTGGGTATTGTCGTCCAGCAGCGTAACGCTGATTTCCGACTTTCCCTTGGCATCGACAGTCTGTGCCTTCATACCAATGTAGGAGATTGTGATGGGCTTTCCAGCCGTTAACTTAATTGTGAAATTTCCGTCGAAGTCCGTAATGCCGCCGTTCTTAGTGTCTTTTTCCACTACGCTGGCGCCGATAATGGGCTCGCCCTGAGAGTCTTTCACGTTGACCTTAACGGTCTGAGCGCTAATGCTGCCCACAAACAAAAGGAAGGCTAACAAGAGCGCACTTCGCATACTCTTCATTTTAGGAATCATAAATCAGTAGTTTAAAATTAATTAGTAATAAAGTGTATATTTGGTTGCAAAGGTACGAAGAATTCTTAATATTACCAAATTTCTGTTGTCTTTTTTAAGTAAACGTTTACGTATATAAAAGGTTCTTTTGCGTTTTTCATACGTTTTCTATTTATCTCCCTTACGTTATAATATAATAATGTACGCGTGTAAAGGGCAAAAAAGAAGCGGCCTTGCATAGTGCAGGGCCGCTGACTCTTATTCGTAGAGTAGTGGTCTTACTTTTGAATCATCTTCTGACCGTTCTTGATAACAACACCCTTGAAGCTGTTGTCTACCTTCTGACCAGCGAGGTTGTAAGTAGCAGCGTCAGCGTTCTTCACAGCCTTTACAGTCTGGATGCCAGTGGGGAGATCTGCGTTGATGGCAATAGCATAAATGTTGATTGCCTTGCTCTGTGTCAGTACGAGATCACCATCTGCGGCAATTGTAAGCGTTTCCTCTATCTTGGCCTGATCCTTAGTAGCAGTTAGGCTTGCCTTGTCGGCATTGGTGACTGTGAAGGTGCGATCTTCTGAATTAGATGCACAGGCAAACGAGATCTTTACAACATCATTAGCCTTCAAGTTCTTTACCTTGAACACACCATTACTGCAGTTCAGCTGAATTCTCTGGTCGACATCAATACGAATACAGGAACCTGCTGACATCTTACCACCAGAGCGGCCGACTTCAATACCTGCACCATCACTAAAGCCCAAAACGGCATAGTCTGTATAGGTGTCTTTGGCAATTTCTTCTTTGTACTGATAACGAGTAAAGGTGTTGGGGTCAGTACCCTCTGTTGAGGCTGCCCACTTGTCGGTAGCAGCTGCTAAAGCTTGCTTGGCAGCGTCAGACACGTTTGTAAAGTCATAAACTTTCTGTGCGTTAGCACTCAGAGCCATAGCGGCAACTGCAATAAGAGTAAAAATTTTCTTCATAAAGTTGTAGTTTTAAATGAAACAATTATTTGAATTAGTGTAATTACATTAGCATTTTACGCTGCAAAGATACGATAATATAATCAAAACACCAAATATTTTGGTGCTTTAATTGTAATTTTGTACACGTAAACGTTTGAGGGGAAATCAGCCTTTACTCTCCCCAGATGGGCAATAGTCGCCCTGTACATGGGCTTTCCGACTGGGGAGGGTGATGGGGAGGGTGATGGGGAGGGTAACCACATTACTCTCCCCAATGGCAATGTCTGTCTGCAGGGCACTAAAACGGTTTTTGGGGAGAGTAAACGAAATATAGGCTTTTTCTGAGCATAAACCATATACTTAGCACTCGTAAGTCATATACTTTTTGCACTTAAACCATATACTTAATGCAACAAAAGCGGGCTCCCATATAGAGAGCCCGTTTCATAAAAACTTTAATAGTTAATCATTTGCTTTGTTTTACTATAACCTTGAGCATTGCTCGAGCTTGCTCCCGCTCGAAAGTGAGAGCTACTCTCACTTTTCTCACTTAATCGCAACCTTACGGCCATTGATGATATACAGACCACGGGTTGCCTTGTTGACGCGCTGGCCAGAGAGGTTGTAGATAACCTGCTCGCCACGCTCCATAGCGGCATTGATAGCCTTGATGCTGGTAGCAGTGTTAGAAACCTGCTTGGCCTCGCCAAAGCCGCCACGGGCATTAGCAGAACGGATGGTCAGCTTATCCTTCTCAGCATCGATGGTGATAGCGAAGGTATTGCCGGTGGTGATGCCTGCATACTCACCATTCTTCTCAATCAGGTAGGCTGTTGAACCATCGTTGGCGGGAGTCCATGTGACATTGCCGTCTGCATAGGTGGCGTTAGGAGCTTCGAGTTGCTTAGCTTCCTGCTTGGCAGTTGCTGCCCAGTCGCCGAGAACATACTCTATGGTGTAGGTAGCAGCCTGCTCAGCGTTGAGAATCGTGTTCAATGTAGTGCTCTGCTTGGTGAAAGTAACAACGTTCGATTCAGGTGTGATATCCTGACCTTCAGCGTTCTTCGTACCATATTCGCCGGCGATGCTGTAGTCGCAGTTGATACCGCTGAGGTTCCAACGGGTGCTCTCCAGCTTGCTGGGGTCAAGCAAGGTAGTGTTCAGGTAGATGCAGACGGGATTGTCGCTCCAAGCACGACCGAGATTATACTTGTCGGCATTGTTCTCCACTACGCAGTTATTGAACACATACAGTTCACTGTTAGCAGAAATCGTTGCACTTGAGCGCTTCTCGTTGATAATCTTCATTCCCTCGAAGTAAGCTTTACCATTACCGCAGAGATAGTCAACCGTTCCGTGCATTTCACCGCCCTCGAAGTAGTAGAGACCACCTACCTTATGAGAGTAGTAGGTATCCTGATAAGAGAGGTGACGTACGTTCTTGTTGATAGTCTTCGTGCCCTGGTCGTGCAGTGTGGCAGCACGTCCGGCAGAGCCTGCCTTGTAGTAGTCGAGTGCGTTCTGCAGAGTCAGATCCTGCAGGTATAGACCTGTGCCAGTGTTATTGAAGAGGTCGGCAGAGCCCAGACCTTCCTTCTCGATGGGAGGAGTGTTCTTGATGATAACATTCTCCATCGACTGACCAACCATTGATACGTTGGTTCCGCTGATGCCTGTCAGCGTAATCTCGCCTAAGTCATAAGTGCCATCCTGCAGGAATATCTTGCTGTTAGACTCAGAAGCAGCATTATTCAAGGCCACAATGAGACTTGCACCATCGTTCTTAGGAATGATGTAATAGCCGCTTTCGGCATCCTTCTCTATAAAGCTGCTTACGTTGAGGACAGTAACCTTGTGCAGATAGGTCTGACTAGCGAAGGTGAAGGTCAGGAAACCTGCTGCACCCTCATAGTTGATAGCTGTTACACCGCCATCGGCAGCAGCCTTGGCAGGAACGTCGTTGCGTATGACTGCTCCGTTGGGGTCGGTAACAGTAATGGTTGTTCCACCGCCATACTGACAGAGCGTGAGTACCACCTGAGCCTTGCCCGTTACGGCTACGGAGAAGCTGCTGTTTGCAGTAAAGTCCCAGCCGTGATTGTTGTAGTATGCTGCACCCTCGGAAACGCTGAAGTTCTCATGGTCCTCTGGGTAGAATATAGACTGTGTCAGGTCGTACATCTGGATGCTGCCTACAGTAGGAGCCTCCTCAATAGGTGTCACGCTGGCATTGATGCTCAGGTCGCCATTAACGATATCGGTAGCCTTCGCCTTAATCTTGCTGGCATAAACCCAACCACGGAATTTTTCACCTTCGGGAATAGTCAGGTCTGCCTCTGTAAATGGAATCTCACCGAGGGCATCACCTTCGAATGCTTTCTTCTCACCCAGCTTGTTGCCATTCTGATCTTTATAGGTTATGGTTACTTCTTTTACGTCAGTAGCCTCTGCCTTGAAATAGGGCAGGTAGGCAATATTGCTGAAAGTCAGCGTGGTGGGTTCGCCTACATAAATGTAAGTAACGGCCCTTGTGCTAAAATCCTCGCCTGTCTGATGGTAACATTTGGAGGTCTTCAACAGGGGAGTAGCCAGCTCATCACCGGCAGTGTTGGTCACCTTGCAGTTGGCAGGATTTGCATACTGGCAACCACCGATGGTGAACTTCACAGTGCCATCAACGGGAATAGTCATGGTCACGTTTCCATAACCGTGGTTGTCGTTACGCTGTGTTCCGTTAAAGGTAACACCAGTGGGGAGGGTGGAAGCATCGAATGCACCAGACATCTGCTCGTTGGTGATTTCAAAGTCCACGAAAGTACGTGCTTTCTTCTCTTTGAATTCAATTTTCTGCAAAACACCTTCTGAACTGGTATTGCGCTTGATGTATATTCCGGTAACATCTGCAGGAATATCAATGGTATTGGTTCCCATGCTCTCAGTGACAGATACCGTACCAATCTTATCCCCTGCACTTGCAGTGGCTCCTACATCACTGCATTTAAAGACATCAACTGCATACGCACCGTTTCCATTGCGCAATCCTATAGTCAGCTTCAGTGTTCCGGCAACATTTGCCTTTGAGAATGCTGCCCATCCGCTGCCATTCATTTTGACACCTTTCTTGGAGGCATCATTAACCGATGAGCCATAGTACAGTCCTTTGTCAGGATTGCTGGAAGGTGCGGCCTCCGTGTAGTCCCACAGTAGGTCGTTGCTGCCTGCCTGGGCAATGCCAAACAGCATGCACAGCACACTCAGCAGTGATAAGCGTAAATGTTTAATCTTCATAATTGTAAGTTTAAAAGTGTTAGTAAATATCTTATTTTTAGAGATTCGGGTTAGTTCCAGAGGGCAAAGTTAAGCATATTTCGGGAGAAATGAAAATATAAAGGAATAAAAAAACAAAAACGCCTCGTAATCGTTTACGAGGCGTGGAATTCATTTCAACCAACGGTCTAGCCATCCAAAGTAGGTGCGCTGCCAGAGAATGCCGTTCTGGGGCTTCAATACCCAGTGGTTTTCATCGGGGAAAACCAGGAACTCGGCGGGGATGCCCTTCATGCGGGCGGCATTGAAGGCTGACATACCCTGCGTGTAGTTGATGCGGTAGTCCTTCTCACCATGTATGCAGAGGATGGGCGTATCCCATTTCTCAACCATCTTATGCGGTGAGTCGTGGTAGGTCTTCTTGGCACGGGGCATCTGCGGACGGTGCCAGTAAGCCTCGTCGTACTCCCAGTTGGAGAACCAGTTTTCCTCAGTCTCCAGATACATGGCAGCGAGGTTGAAAGCGCCGTCATGGGCAATGAAGCACTTGAAGCGTTTCTCGTGCATGCCTGCCAGATAATAGACGCTGAAACCTCCGAACGAAGCACCTACACAACCCAGACGGTCTTTGTCTACGAAGGGCAGTTTCTCTGCGGCGAAGTCAATGGCACTCAGGTAGTCCTGCATACATTGACCAGTCCAGTCACCGGAAATTTCTTCCTTCCACTCCTGTCCGAAGCCTGGCAGTCCGTGGCGGTTAGGGGCCACCACGATGTAACCTTGCGAAGCCATAATCATAAAGTTCCAACGATAGCTCCAGAACTGACTGACGGGACTTTGCGGACCTCCCTCACAGAAGAGCAGGGTGGGGTACTTCTTTGTCTCGTCGAAGTTGGGAGGCAGCACCAGCCATACCAGTTCTTCCTTGCCGTCGGTAGTCTTCACCCAGTGCTGTTGTATCTTGGGCTTGTCCAGTTGGTCGAGAATATGCTTGTTCTCTTCGGTAATCTGAGTAAGTTGTGTCTTCTCGGGCTTCTTGCTGTTAGGCGTTACAACATACAGGTCGGCAGGTGACACAAAGTTATGGCGTTCCATGAGCAGCTGCTTGCCGTTGTTCATCATCTGCACAGAGCCGAAGTCTGCCCATAAGTCTGTCAACTGACATACTTCCCCCTTGGCGCTGACGCTGTAGAGGTTTTCGGTGGCGTGCCAGACGCTGATGAAATAAAGCCAGGCGTCTTTTGAGTCGCTCCAACAGAAGGCGTCAACATCACTTTTCCAGTCAATATAACGTTTCTCGCCGGTAGCCAGCGTGCAGATACACAGGCGGTTAAGGTCTGCCTCGTAGCCGTCGCGCTCCATTGAGAGCCATGCTACATATTTGCCGTCGGGCGAGAACTGTGGATTCTGATCGTAGCCTACATTGTTTTTCAAGTTCTCCTTGGCGTTAACAGCCTGAATGGCCAGCGTACGGGTGGGGTCGCAGGCAGGTGCCTTGTAGTCGGCGGGCTTACAGAGGTTCTTGGTCTCGCGCGTACCTATATTATATAAGTAA
>Ga0265299_10004659_pt1 | contig 12905 bp, 3 predicted proteins | sample AusTroGonzalo_MG_4_FD_193485 | JGI IMG/M metagenome (GOLD analysis project Ga0265299, IMG submission 193485) | Bovine rumen microbial communities from tropical cattle in Woodstock, Queensland, Australia - Gonzalo_02 | ecosystem: Host-associated > Mammals > Digestive system > Stomach > Rumen ...
GGAAGCAGCTTTCACAAATTACAAGAGAAATCCAGGACCTTACAATCAATTACAGTGCGATGTCGAAAGAAATGCAGAATTCCGATGTCGGACGAGCTGCACTTCAAAGGATCCAGGAACTTACCGTACAGGCAGGAAAATACAAAGACGCAATAATTGATGCACAAAATTCCATTAAGGTTCTTGCTTCAGATACAGCCGCTTGGGACGGTATAAAACAGGGTATCAATACAGCAAGTTCAGCTTTACAGGGTTTCGTTTCACTCGGTGTTTTAGGTGAACAATCAACAGAAGGCCTTGTAAAGGTTATAGCAAAGTTAAAAGGTATAGAAGCCGCTACAAACAGTGTTATTCAGGTAGGAAACACACTTCAGAAACAATCCGCTTTGATGATGGGTATTTCTACCATACAGGCCAAGGCACTTGCAAAAGCAAAAGAACTTGAGACTGTGGCGACAGGTAAGGCAACCGTAGCGCAAAGAATATTCAATACTGTGGCTAAAGCCAATCCTTATATATTGCTTGCGTCTGTAATATTGGCCGCTGGTGCTGCTTTATTTACGTTCTCTAAACTTCTTAAAGCATCAAAAGACGAGACAGATTTAGCTGCAAAAGCACAGAAAGGATATAATAAAGCATTAAAAGATGGTAAATCAGAAGCAGCTGGTTCTATTGCTAAGTTCCAGCTTCTTAGAACACAGTATAATGGTCTTAAAACAGATGCTGAAAGAACACAGTGGATTGAGAATAACAAAGATAAGTTTGCAGAATTAGGTGTAGAATTAAATAACATCGCAGATGCACAGAAATGGCTTGTTGATAATGCTGAAAGTTTCATAAAAGCATTGACCCTTGAAGCTGAAGCCGCTGCTTTGATGTCATATTATGAAGAAGAATATAAGAAAGGAATTGAAGCAAGTATAAAAGCACAAGAGAAGCAGTCAAAAACAAGTGTACAAGGTCCTACAGATGAACAGAGAAAGAGTGGAAAATTTAAAGAAGGTGTTGATTATATATCTCACACAACAAACCATCCATCTTCTGTAGGTCCTATATATCAGACAATATATGAATGGACACCTGAAGGAAAAGAGAAAGCAGAAAAATTCGGAGAGAACGCAGGTAAAGCTGTCCTTGATGGATATACAGAAGCATTAACTCCTGCGGCTAAATTAGCTGCACAAAAATTAGCAGAAGCGAAAGATTTAAGAGATGCTTCTACACCTAAACCGAAAACTGATCAAAACAGTGGAAATAAAGGTGGTTCTGGTGGTAAAGAAAAAGAAAGAGAACTTCAAAATGAGCTTGCTATAAAGAAACAGTTAAAAGACGAACTTGAAAAAGAAATACCTTATTTAAAAGAAGGTACAGAGGAATATGACAAACAGGTAAGGAAGATACTTGATGTTGAAAAGGAAATAGAAAGACTTCAAGCACAGTATGAAGGATTCATTGCAAGGATAAAGAACGAATCACTTGGAGAACTTCCTAAACTTCCTGGTATTTCAGGCAAGGTAGAGATACAACCACTTTCAAACGACGCTAAAGTACAGATATATAACAATGCTCAGGAAGTAGCTTCATTATATCAGAAATACTTAGACCTTGGTCTTATAGGTGAAAGAGAGGCGCAAGCTATGATAGACCATTGGAATAATGTTCTGAAACAGAATGGTATAAAGGCAGAAGTAGGAATTGAGATTAAAGCTGATGAAGGTCAGAAGATAGAGATAGACGATTCTGTATTATCACAGATAAGCGGTCAGTTCGACCAGATTACAAACATGGTCGAGGCTCCTGTAAATGCTATCAATTCTGTAGTCAACGCCTTCAAGAACCTTCAAGAAACATTAGAGGATCCAGACGCTTCAGGTTGGGAACAGTTCTTTGCAGTATTCCAGGCAGGCACTGAAGTGCTTTCTGCTATGTCTACTGTATTGAGTATTGTGAATACAGTTCAAGAAATGCTCAATGCTACCAAACAGAAGAGTATTCAGAAGACTACACAGGAAATGGCGGTTGAAAGCGCACAAATCGGTGTAAAGCAGATGAATGCAGGTGCTTCTCTTGGTGAAGCATTAGCAGAAGGTGCTGCTACATCAACAAAAGGTGCTGGTAGTGTTGCTTCTATACCCTACGTAGGTGCTTTCATGGCAATCGCAATGCTTGCCACAATCATGGCTTCGGTACTTGCAGTAATCAGTCAGGCTAAAGGATTTGCTACCGGTGGTGTCGTAACGGCGCCAGGTGGAAGAGGTGGTTTCAGTACAGGTGATAAGATTCTTGCAAGATTGAATGCAGGTGAGCTTGTATTGAATCAGGATCAGCAGAACAAGCTTTTGAATATGAATGAGGAAACGGTAGTACAGTCAGGAGCATACATCAACATACCTGACAAGATTACTTTAACGGCACACGGTAAGGACCTTCAGGCAACCTTAATTAATGTAAATAAATATAATTCTAAGATATAAAATGACATTATACGGTGATTTTAAAGACTTTAACGATGTATTATGGCATGTAGAAATACATAATGATAATCCAGGAGAAGACCAGGATGTTCATCTTGGAGAAACACCTGTAATGTTGAATACCACTTCAAGAGGACTCTTCACCCCTATCAAGTCCCGTTCTATGACAATAGAAGTACCTACATACGGTTGGTTCAAAGATTTTTATGAACCAGCTTCAAGAGGCACTAAGGTAAAGTTATATACAGGTACTATAGAGAACCAGACAGTTTATTTCAGAGGTTATTTGACTCCATGTGAATATGATCAGGACTTCACTTATTTGGATGTAGTGCAATTAGAGGCGGTCGATGCTTTGTCTACATGCAAAGATTTCAAATGGCACAATACATACAAGTATGAGAATTTCTTAGATATTATCATAAGTATATTGAATTCAGCTGGTTATAGAGGAAATCTCTATGTACCTCAGAGTTATGAATATATAAATGAAACAGCCGTACAGACAGATGTTTTAAGTATGTTGTATGCTTCAAGTACCAATTTCATTGACGATAATGAAGAACATACACCATGGACAGAATATGAGGTGCTTGAAGAGATAATGAAATTCTTAGGATGGTCTATGATACCTGACGGAGATGGCGTATGGTGTGTTGATTATAGATATGAAAATAGTGGAGAAACAAGTTATTCTGAATATACTATAGTTGATATATATGAACAAGATGGCGTTACTATAAAATATCGTTCAGGTACTCTTATAGGAAGTATAGATGTTTCAGATAATCCGAAAGAAATTGAAGTTGAGGATATGGCAGGAGGTGAATCTAAGATTTCTATAGATGATATATACAACAAAATCGAGGTATCTGACAACTTCTATAAGATAGATGAGATTGCGCCAGATATGTTCGATGATGATTATCATATATCAATTAATGATGAACAAGATTTTCCTGTAAACGAGCATATATACAGTAAAATAAACAGGACAGGATGGTGGTTTTGGAAGAAAGAAAACGAAGTCGAGACAGGATATGATTACCAGACGATATGCAGGCTTGATGAAAAAAGCGGATGGAAACATATCTATTACAGGAGAAAACCAAACCAGAATACAGGTGTATTAGATAAAGTTAATTCATATTATGACGAGCAATCCGAAACACAGTTTGACGGAATGAGCAACAGCTTAATGCATAGCAAGCTCATTTATTATATAAACAAATACTGTAATACTACATGCGCCTTGGTACAGCATCATGCATACAGAGAAGCTTCCGGAAACCAATTACCTACAAGCATCGACTGGGACAACATACTTACTTTCTTCATAATTGACGATACATGTATGAACAGCATAACAAAAGTAAGTGACCTTTCAAAATGGGAAGTACCTGTACTTGAATATACTACAGGTGAAGAGATAATGTTCAAACCTTCAAGCGGTACTACATGGATTACAATAAAGGGTGATTTATTCTATCAGAACAACCAGGCGGCACAAGAAGACGATAAAGAACCTTATTGTGTTATTAACTGGAAAGAAGGATTCTATGCTACCGCCCCTATTGATAAAGGTATTCAGGTTAAAGCAGGAAGTAAGATATTTGAAAGTAGGAAGATTGACAAATTAGGTAATAAACCTGCCAATTACGGTGAAGGATGGAAATGCTGGAAGATGAAGCTCCAGATAGGCGATAAGTTCTGGAACGGTTCACAATGGGTTGAATATAGCGATCCTAACGATACCGATAATGTAAATGCCCCTACTTTCTATATCAACTATAACAACGGCCCTACATATAATCCTAAGGATGAAGAATACCTGCCTGCATTTGCATGGTGCAGTCCTGTAAACAATCCTGAAAACAATTTCAAGGACAAGACAGGAGTAGATGGTTATTGTATTCCTATATGTTCTGATTCAGATGATGAAGATCATGTTTATGGAGAACCTCCTACGAAAGGTATTCTTAAGCTTACCATATATGTACCCGCACTCATACCGGAAGATATGAAATCAATGGCGGCGACATATTACGGACTTGTAGAAGCGGCAAACAACGATTGGTTTCTCGGACTTTATCTTAATGCATTGTTCGGCAAGGACACCAATTTTTCATACCAGTCCGTACCATGGTGCATATTCTGTAAAGATTTCGAGCTCGGTGTAGTCTATACCGATACGCAGGTATGGTGGAACAGCCACGACAAATCCAATAAGGACAAAGTATATGTAGGTTATATAGACAACACATATAAGAACGAGTTTGACGATATGGAATGCAAGCTTAATACGACGATTAAAGATGCTCCTATATCACGTTCTTTCGTAACTACCGAAGATACATACCTTGCAACAATGAAGCATGCGGCAGGCGATGAAGAGAAAGTACAGGAATATAATCTTGTAGATATGTACCTTGACCATAACAGTGAACGTAAAGTAATATTTACCAGAAGCATGCAGGAATATTTCAAACCATATAGAAAGTTCAGCAAGAACCAGTTTGAAGGTACGTTGATGATTGATACGCAGTCTTTCGATGTAAGACGCAACAGCAATACAATTAAATTTATCGAGTTCTAATAATGGCAGAAAGAAAATACAATGAATATATACCTTTTGACAGGCCTAAATTACCTAGAAATAAATACGGTATTGTATATGGTGACAACACCATTGTAGGAAGCGGATCCGTATTCGGCGCTTCTTCTTCCGAGTATGGCAGTGAAGCTTCATACATAGGTGATGCGCTTGCAAACATAGAGATATTCACAGGTGCTACAAGAAGTGAAAACGGTACTAAAGGTATAGTTCCTGCACCGCTTGCCGGTCAGGATCAATCATTCTTGAAAGGTGACGGTAAATGGACAAGGATTCCTGCTTATGAATGGTTTACGGAGTTTCCTGAAAGTGCGGGACTTGAAAAATCAGGATTGCAGTTGAACGGTGACCTCAACGTTACTGATACAATCACTACGGTAAATCTCGAAGTAACCGGTGCGGCCCATTTTTGGGAATTAATCATCGATGAAGTAAAGGCCCAGGGAGGACAGGTATTGGTATCACCAAGTATGTTCCACGTTGATTATAAAGGTGAAATAGTCCAATATCCTATATTCTCGGCCGAGCAGGACAACCCGCTTAGGGAAATGATGAAATCACGTCCTGATATCGCTTCTATATTACAGGCTAACGGAATAGAATACATACGTTGTATAAGACTTTACCAGAAATGTGATGACGGTAACAGGACGATAAAGAATGAGTGTGAAGTCGGTGATATGATGAGATGCCGTTCTTTCAATATCAAGAAAGGAGTCCATTTTAATGTATCTAATTCTGACTATTGGACATTCGTATGCAACAGGGATGTAGACGGTAAAATAATAAATGATGACGGTATAGAAGAGCTTGTAACGTTCACAGATGAAGACGGTAAAACATTCGATGCTTTTTTCATCGACCTTGCATTTACGCTCAGGACGGCAGACGGACATAATTTTCCTATTGGTACCATTCTTTATTCTGACGGAAGGGAACCTGTTTATCCTAAAGGTTGGGAAGAGATATTCGGTCCGTATGTAGATATGTTGAAACAGTATTCACAGGAAACCTTGGACGGTACTACAGAGATAACTCCTGAATATTATGAAAATGAAGAATGGACAAACATACAGGAGAATGTAATCAAGATTAGGGGTCTTGACGATCAGTTTACGGAAATTACCGGTAAGAAATCTTCAGATTCATGGTCTTCAAATGAAAATAACCTTAATACAGGTAACAGAGGATTCAATAAAATTCTCGATGAAGACGAAGGGCTTGATACGGATGATGTTAATTTACTTGGACAAATGTCTGTAAACGGACAGATTCCTACAGTACCGCAAAGTAATCCTTCAGGACAGGAAGAAACAGAAGCTACACTTCAAACCCGTGCAATTCTCGGTAATGATGATAAGTTTGTACCTGGTCTTAATGTGGATTATATTAAGAAGAATAAAATCACGCTTAGAAAAGACGTACAAGTAATACGTGAAGAAGGATTCGTCGTAGCAGACCCTGTATATGACAATGAAGGAAGGGTTATTTATAATGTCGGTGATATTATTGAACCTGGTGAAACAACATTAGAAAATGTAAATGTAATCGTTAATCCTACCAATACGGACCTTGAATATGTTCCTGAAAGCGGTATTCCAGAGGCGATAGATCCTGAATCTACGGAAGCCATAGAAATCAATACGGACACCGTTGATACGAATACCAACATGAACAGGAATCCGAATAATTACATCGACATGGACTATTCGAAGAAGACGGAATGGCAGTTCGGATATACAAGCGATTATACCGAGTTCAGAATAAAAGAAGGTGATTCCCTTGCATGTTTAGGACACTTGTTCGAATCAACAAGACAGAATGCAATCGTACTTTCTTCTAATAATCCTATAGATTCTGAGCTTGAACCACCTGCTATAGCACAATACAGCCATATTGACGAGTTTGGATTATATATTTCTAAATATCGCCAGACAGCCATAGCGGCAAATGGAAACGAATTCATAGGTTCTTTCTTGGTAAACTACAACAATACGTTCGTGGATATCAACGAAAGAATCAATATGATGATAATGGATGTAAAGACCGGTCTTGAATCAGTCGGTATTCATCTTGACGGAGAGAATTCTACGATTACGTTGGTTGGTTCGGTCGATTTAAAACAGCACTCACAGGACAGCTATGATACGTTGAATCTTTATGACAACCTCGGTGTAAAGAGGATGGAGATTATGCCGTTCGACATACCTGTTTTAGGAAGTGCTGACAGCCAGGTAGATAAATCCAAATTCATTTTCAACACGATAAATGAAAGGAAGAACGCTACTTCGGAATATATTAAATATTACTCTACCAAAAACTGGAAAGACGGTAAGTTATTCCATTATACATGGATATACGAATATACGCTTGATAAATTCAACGTAAAATTAAGTACCTCAACTTCACTTGGTTATCTTGAAGAGGGATATAAACTTGACTTGACTGACCTTCAACTTAAGATTAAGACAGATGTTCTTCTAGGCGGTATAACTGCACCTACAAACAGGGGATTCAACAAACAGTCCGTAACAGGCCTTCATTACAAACTATGGAAAGACGGTCAGTATGTGATGAAGCAAGGTGATTTAGATTTTACCCCATTTATTACCGATACGGTATTCAATGTTTATTGTTCTGACGTATTTCCACAAACAGACCCTAATGATCCTACTACTGGAATATATACCATACCTGTTTTAGGAAACGGTACCTATTCTCTTGAAGTGACCGTATCATTCAACGTATATGCATATACAAGATGCGGAGACGACTATAACAACTATTACTACTCTGTCAACTGTGAGATGAGCGGCAGCGTGGCTTCAGAGACGACAAGGGTAATTCCTGAGAATCCGAACATAAAAAATCCAGGATATAAGTTCACCATCGGTACTAACGGATTCAACGTCGTAATAGACAACTCAAAACACTTTTATGTAGCGAATGACGGCTTCAATATACAATGGGGTGCTAATACATACATATCATTTGACGATACGAAAGGACTTCAAATAAGAAGGGACACACAGGAAGTAAATAAGATTGGAAATACGTTCAGCAGTAATGTACAGCTCGGTACCAACTATGAAACTGTATATTGTGTAAGAAGGGATCAGTCATATACGGTAACACTTCCTCATGCAAGCGATTTCGGACTTTGGAGAACGATAACCATACTTGGTTGGTTGAATATAACCGAACAAATGACCGTAGCCGAACTGACCGTAGCTGCTTATACCGGCGATTCAATCGAGTTCCAGGTATGGCAAGATGGAGAATTACAAAGTCTTGTATTCGGTAATGATACAAAGATATATCAAGCACTTACACTTATGAGCACAGGTAACAACACATGGCGTGTTATAAGTTACTGCTAATAAAATATATATTAAACTGATAATGAATAAACTATGTATACTATTAGATAACGGACACGGTACAAGAAAATATACTAAAGGTAAATGTTCGCCTGACAAGAAGATATATGAAGGCGAATGGAACAGAGAGTTTGTTAAATTATTAAGACAAGAGCTTAATAGATATCATATAGATAACATTATTCTTGTTCCTGAAGACGAAGATATATCATTAGCTGATAGAGTTAAAAGAGCCAATATTTATACACGTAATCTTAAAGCTGACGGTATAGATACACTTCTTATTTCAGTCCATATAAACGCGGCCAAATCGGATAACAAATACCATGATGCAAGAGGCTGGACCGTATGGCTTTATACTAATGCAAGCGCTAAAAGCAGAAAAGCCGGACAGATATTCAGTGCAAATGCAAAGAAAATGGGATTGACAGGTAACAGGATTCTTCCTTTACTCGGTTATTATACTGCTAATTTCTATATTCTTAAGAACACGGTATGTGCTGCTTGCCTCTGTGAAAATCTTTTTATGGATAACAAAGAAGATGAAGAGTTTTTATTATCAGAAGAAGGTAAGAAAACCTTAATTCAACTATACATAAATTCTATATTAGAATATATGAATGCATATTCATATGATTCTTATAATGGTAATTGAAATTACCGATATTAGAATATATAAGTTCATTTTATAAAAATGAAATGTAATTTATATAAATAAATTTAAATACATATTACAATGCTTAATGGATTTATTTGAGATACTTAATAAGATACTTAGAACCAAAAATCAGATTAGGGATATCCTCGGTGAGAACAACAACTTTGCAAGATACTATGTAACTATACATAACAGACTTGCAAACGAATACAATAAAGGTTGGAGAAACGGTTTCTATGACAAATACCTTGAACTTACGGGTGTAGAAAGAAAGCCTAAAGTTCCTAAAGATACGCTTCCTTATGATTATTACGTAAATCCTAAATATTACGAGGCATATACGCCAAGCGTACTTGCCGATATAATGGAAGACGTATTAAACTACAGGCTCCAGATAAAGGATGAGCTTAACGATTATCTTGATCCTGACATAGAAGACAATTTCGTGGATTATCCTGGCTATCTCAATTATCTTTTAGGTGCGGTAAATGATTTAGGATATGACAAGGGTATAGAAGATGCCGCTGCGGCCGCTGCTCAGGACGAAGAGATAATTATTCCTACATATGCTTATGAGGACAACAGGTTTTATATATATTCTTCACAACCTGGCTCATTAGTTTATTATAAGCTCGGTGAGAACGGAGTACCTTTCTTATATGACGGTGCATTTATACTTTCTGAAGAGGTAGATGTATATTACTGGGTTAAATTAGGAAACGGATCGACAGAAAGGAATCCTGTAATAGTACCTTGTTCAATATCAGATGACGGTAACCATGCTTATGTATTCCCACCAGACATAATACAGGATGGTGACAGAATTTATTTGAAATGTACCACAAGCGGCGCTACGATAATGTATTCCATCGATAACGGTCAATGGAACATATACAGCGGACCTATCGTAGTAAAAGAAGGAATGTCTTCCATAAAGGTATTCGCTACAAGTAACAATGAGTTTTCTAAATATAATTCTCAGACGATATCACATGATGCAGGAGAAGGTACAAGGCCTGAAATGGTTCAATGTACGGTAGAAGAGCTTGGAACAACAAGAAGGATTACACTTACATGTCCTACGCCTAACGTAGCGATAAGATGGACTTTCGATGAGAACGACGGATATAACAGGACATACAACGGACCGTGGGAAGTAACGGAGACTTATTTTGTACTTTATACATATGCCGAGAATCCGTTGGTATTCGATAAACCTTCAATAAAGAGAATATATACATACGGAAAACCAGACGATTCTTCGGTACCTGCAAACGTACAGTTCGCCGACGGAGGATCATCAATAACTCTTTATACTGTAACGCCTGGAGCTAAGATATCATACAGGTTAAGCCGTGTAGGAGCTTATATCGATACGGATTATAACAGCATTACCTTATCACCAAGTGCAAGGACGGACATATATGCCTATTGTACCTTGAATGACGTACCATGTAGTGCGGTCACACATTATTTATTCGTTCCTGCTGGTACTACGTTGAAACCGCCTAAACCTGAAATGATACAGTCAGGAAACAAGGTAAATATCGTTTCTGACTATGAGGTAAGATATTCAAAAGGAGCGAACAGCGATCCTGTAAACGGTATAGTATATAACCCTGATTTGGGTGTTGTGATTGACGAACCTACAATAGTTTTAACCGCGGTAGCGGTGAACAACGGATTGTATTCTGATCCTAAGACAGGAAGCTTCAATTATGTAGAAGACGCACAGGGAGGACCTAGCGGCAGTACAGGAGGTGGTCAAGGTAGCGGATCAAGCACGGATGAACCTTTCGATTCGACAAAGAACTGGTTCGCTGTTCAAGGAGTAACCGATATAAACTTTGTCGGTACTTTATATTACTGTTACGGTACCGGCAACTGGAACAAAGCGAACGGAACAAAGGTATCTGGGCTTGATTCATCAAGGAAGATATATTTGAAAGGAAACGTATCAAGGTTCACTTCATTCATAGGCAATGCTTCTATTACGGGTGATATCAGCTCTATAGTAACAGGAGATACAGGAATATGGGATTTGAAATACACAAATATGTTCAACGGATGCGGCGGGCTTAAATATGCGAATATCTATATCCCTATAAGCGATATGCCGGCCAATATGATGGATAGTATGTTCGCAAACTGTACTTCCCTTATAACGGCAGGTTTCGAGATTAGCGGTAATGCTGTATCTAATTATGGTATGCAGAACATGTTCAAGGGATGTACTAACCTTACAGCAGGTCCTTCATTCAGTTTCTCAACAGTTGGTAACAGTGGAATGAAAAGCTGCTTCGAAAACTGTACAAGCCTTGCCGTCGTAGGAAATATGAACCTTACTTCAATCGGCGCCGGTGCTTTCGAATCATGCTTCAAGAACACGGCCATAAGGAGTTTCAGTATGATTACGCCTTCTGGTCTTGCCCCTGCAAACGCTTTTAAGAGTATGTTTGAGGTATGCGTACAGCTTACAGACGTATCTGGCATACAGATGAATTATGAAGAAATGGGTTCTTCAAGCTGTGAAAGGATGTTCTATGGATGTCAGAGACTTACAAAGACATTTCCGTTATATGCGAACAAGCTTAATTCTGCTTCATACATGCAGATGTTCGAAGGATGTTCAGCACTTGATAATACAGAACAGAACCCTATCATAATGAATGCGACACAGCTTGCTTCTGATTGCTGTAACAGGATGTTCTACGGATGTACTTCACTTCGAATAAGTCCGGAACTGAACGCTACCAGCATAAATAACTGTACCCATTGTTATGCGGATATGTTTAACGGATGTACAAGCTTATATCAAATTACGGCCATGTTCGTACAGGATCCTAGAAGTGGTACTTATACGGCGAATAGCGGAAGCGGAAACGGCTGGGTAAAGAATGTATATCCTACAGGTATTTTCTTTGCTAATAAAGAAGCATCATGGATTAAAGATGTACCAAGAGGAATACAGACTATACCAGAAGGATGGACTATTACTGGTCAGACAGTAACAAACAGTATAGGTGAGATTTATGCCAGAAATGGCATGATACATATTACGAAGGTCGGTGCCGGTACCATATACTACAAATACATGCCTACTAAAATAACCGATACGTCACAATATGTTGAATATACCGGTCCTTTCCAGGGAGTAGCAGGATGGTGGGTAAGCGCCGCTGTAATGAACGAGGACGGTGTATTCGGTGATCCTACATACAAACAGTTTACAGATTCTGATTTGAACTACCCTGAAATGATAATCACAAAACGTGACGGTTATCTTAAAATCGGTGTAGACAAATATGCTGATTTTGAATATGACAACTATGATTTTACAGTATATACAAATAGCAGTAAGACAAACCTTTTACAACCTAAGACAGTATATACCGGTGATAATCAATATGCTATAACACAGAGCTGCTATGTTGTCGTAAACGGTTATTACGGTACATATACAAAGACACAGGAAAGAGCACTCGACCCAAGCGTTACAGGTCCTGCAATTGAATTCTATATTGCACATGAAGACAACGTACAGGCTGCAAGATACTGGTTCGCACTTTCATATCCTGGTGCCGGTTTGGTTAAGATGTATTATAAATATAATGATACTGTTTATGATACTCCAGATGATTCTGATTTATGGATTGAATATCCTGGTGACCAGGTTCAAATAAATAACAGCTATATAGATCCTGTTAACGGATATGTAACTGTTGCAGCTATAGCAAAAGTAACAATCAATGGCATAACTCAATGGAGCGACCTAAATG
>Ga0265299_10004660_pt1 | contig 12901 bp, 16 predicted proteins | sample AusTroGonzalo_MG_4_FD_193485 | JGI IMG/M metagenome (GOLD analysis project Ga0265299, IMG submission 193485) | Bovine rumen microbial communities from tropical cattle in Woodstock, Queensland, Australia - Gonzalo_02 | ecosystem: Host-associated > Mammals > Digestive system > Stomach > Rumen ...
ACAGGGCTGTAAGATACTCGGAATCGGCACAATCTGGTCACTTAATGACATTTTCTGCACAAGGCATGAATTTCTTGAGGCGGGATTGGCGGCACCGGGTACACGTTTCAAGATAATCAAAATCCCAGCTATGAACGAGAAAGACGAATCGAACTTTGATTACGATTACGGAGTAGGTTTTTCCACGTCAAAGTACAAAGAGATCAGGGCAAGGTTTGAGAATGACGGTGATATGGCATCGTGGATGGCGCAGTATATGCAAGAGCCTGTTGAGAGAGAGGGTGCTGTATTCGTTCCAGACGATATGCGGTACTATAACGGCATCTTGCCGAGTGAAGAACCCTTAAAGGTGTGTTGTGCCTGTGACGTTGCCTTGGGTGGAGACGATTATTTGTCATTCCCGATAGCGTATGTGTACGAGGATGGTTCGGTTTACATTGACGATGTGGTTTACGATAATGCCGAGAAGAAATTTACAAAGCCACAGGTGGTAGACAAGATCATTGAGCATCACGTTACTTCGGGATATTTCGAAGCTAATCAGGGCGGAGAAGGCTACAAGGACGAGGTAAATCAAGAATTGCTAGGCAAGGGCATTAAGATAAACTTGCGCTCAGAATATGCCCCAACGGATAAGCGTAAGGCACAACGTATCTGGGACAAAGCGGGGTCAATCCGTGAATACTACTTCCGGGATCCATCGTGCCGGAACAAACAGTACAGGATGTTTATGACAAACCTGTTCAGTTTCAACTTCAAGGCGAACCAAAAGCATAAGCATCAGGATGCTGCTGACAGCCTGGCAAGTTTGGCGTACTTTCTGGAAGGCACTTGGGCGAATGCAAAGGTGGAGGCGGCAATAAACCCATTCAGGAGGAAACAGTATGGGTATTAAAAGCGATTGGTATTTGCTTGACGATAACGAGAAGGCTATCCAGAGCCTTAAAGAGCGCATAGAAGTCCTGCTTGCGGCTGCTACACGGACTACTAGGGGCTTTGAGAGCAACGGTAGCCGTAAGATAGGCGGTACGAAGGACAAGAACGCTGATATAGTTATCAAGATCATGGAGCTGGAAGATGAGCTTGCGGAGCTAGGCTATGAAAAGCACGTCAAGAGCGTATGGCTGAAATTGCACATAGCGCAGGTGGAGAGGGATAAGCGCAAGGTATTCATAGACCGCTACCTGAAAGGCATGAGCCTGAACGAGACAGCTAGGGCGAACGGCATCACGAAAAAGACCGTCTGTCAGATTTTGAAAAATTTTGAAAAAAACACTTGACAAGGTGACACCCTATGTGCTATTTTTGGTATGATGGGTGAACTGTAAACAGGCACAGAGCAGTTCAGCCTATATTTTTTTACCTGCCGATATGACGTTATATGACGTTATGTTGGCTTTTTTTATGCACGGAGGATACGATGAATAAACTTCATTTTCAGGACTTGGTCAGAGGTGAATACGGACGGAAAACTGCATACGTTGATTTCACGGAAGTTACGCCCGGTAACATCCTGAAAATCTTTAACGAGGGAGTTAGCTGCTTGAATTGGAATCGTCCGGCTATCCGTTATCTGCATAACTATTACAAAGGTGACCAGCCTGCACTTTACCGCCAGAAAACGGTCAGGGATGATATAAACAATCCTGTTGTCGAGAACCACGCATTCGAGATTGTGGCTTTCAAGAATGCACAGACTTACGGTGAGCCTGTTCAGTGCGTCAGCCTAAAGAATGACGATAAAACAAACAGTGCGGTTGACAAGCTGAATGACTATAACCGCATAGCAAATAAACGTTTGGTTGATATAGAGTGCGGAGAATGGACTTCAAGCGTAGGTATGGGATATAAGGCTATACAGAGAACCAAACCGCCTTATACGGCACCGTACAGGCTTGTAGCACCGTCACCGATGAATACGGTTATCGTGTACTCGTCAATTACCCATGAACCGCTTCTGTCAATCCAGCAGTTCAAGGACGAGCACGGAAACCAATACTATCAATGCTTTTCGGAATACCTTGAATACATCTACAAGAACGGTGTAATGTCAGCCGGTGCAATACACGCATTCGGGGGAATCCCGATAGTTGAATACCCGAACAATGCTGACAGGATTTCGGACATCGAACTTGTGGTCACTATGTTGGACGGCATCAATGAAATCCAAAGCAATCGAATCGACAGCGTGGAACAGTTCGTACAGGCATACTTCAAGTTTTTGGATTGTGATGTTGACGAAGAAGTATTCCAAAAAATGAAAATGAACGGTGCTATCGTTGTCCAGTCGAACAATGGTAGCCAGAGAGCCGATGTGAGCCTTATCCAACAGGAACTGAATCAGGAGGGTACACAGGTTGCCAAAGACGATTTACTTGGCAACGTACAGAGCATACTTGCCATACCTAACCGTGAAGGCAACACGGGAGGAGACACACAGGGGGCTGTCTCGCTCAGAAACGGGTGGGATTTTGCCAGGCAGAGAGCCAACTTGAAAGACCCTTACGTTGTATGTGGTGACAGGGAGCTTGGCAGAGTTGCCTTAAAGGTCATATCACAGGCAATCACACCGAACCCTTGTGACATAGACGAAACGGCATTTGATGTGCATATCGTACATAGCCCTACGGACAATCTGCTTGTTAAGTCTGAGGCACTTGAAATCCTGTTAAGGTCCGGCATACATCCGTTAGTTGCAATCCGTGTTGTAGGCTTGTGGGCTGACCCTGAGAAGGTATTCCTACAGAGCAAGGGTTACTTGGATGCTTTGTGGAAAACGGTTGACCAGATGATTGAAGAAAACAACTTACAGGGCGAAGTTGAGAAGGCTAAACAGATTGTAGGTGGTCTGAATGGCAACAAGAATAATTGATGAGCTGAGAAGCATCAAGCAGGAAGCTGACGAGTCGGCAATCCGTAAGGCGATAATAGACTTTTTTGACGAAATGGAAGTTGACGATGTAGGCAAACGGACGGAGTTAGCCATAAGCCTAGAAAAGATTTTCCGTGAAATGTTCCTAATTGCGTTAGCCGGGGAATTAGCAAGGGAACAGCTGATAAACAAGCTGATTACAGAGTATTCAATGGCTATCGTTGCAAGCGGATATAGACCAAATTACGCACATATCGAAAGGGTATGCGAGGATATTGTTGATAACACGCTAAAGGGCATAGATACGCCTTATATGACTTCTACGGACAGGTCAATAGCCATTGCCGAGAATGAAACAAACAATACAGCAAACGCTGATGAATATATGACCGCCATTGAGAATGGCAAAACAGAAAAAACGTGGCATACTGAAAAGGACAACAAAGTTCGCAAGACGCACAGGGAAGTAGACGAAATTACAATCCCGATAGACGAGTTATTTCAAGTCGGGGATGCTGAAATGCGGTTTCCTTGCGATATGGAACTTGCCTATGACAGTCCACAAGAAACAAATAATTGTCGATGCCATATTTCATACAGATAAAACAAAGAGTTACCTGGACGGGTGGCTCTTTTTTTATACATAAAATTTGCAGCTATGCGATAAATAGCAAACCCGAAGCGGATGCGAACCGTGTTAAAAAAGCGTGGGAGGAAGGACAATTTATGACAAGAGACGATGCACGAAAGAACTTAGTAGCTTGTGGCGTATCTGAACCAACGGACGAGCAGATTACATCATACCTCAATCAGGTTAATGGTGCTATCAAGTCTGAAAAGGACAGGGCTGACAAGTACAAAGAAGAGGCAAGTCATGTTAGTGATTTGCAGAAACAGCTTGATGAGATCAATTCTAAAGGCTTATCAGACGTGGAACGTGCAAACAAGGCAACAGAAGAAGCCTTAAAGAAAGTCGCAGAACTTGAAAAGAACATCAAGACTATGCAGACACAGAAGCAACTTGCAGAACTAGGCATTGTTGGAGAAACAGCTGAGAAATTATTTGATGCTGATGGCAATGTCGATTTTAGTGTATTCGGTCAGATATTGTCCGAAACCAAAAAGAACGCCGCTACAGCCAAAGAAAAGGAACTTGCGGGCAACGCAGGAAATCCCGGAGGACAGGGCGGATCAAACCCGCCTGAGAAAACCGAAGATGTGAAGTATGCGGAAGGTTATGCGAAGCGTGTAGCTGAAAGCAGTAAATCACAGAGCGAGGCAATGGCGGCATACCTAAAATAATCGAAAGAGAGGAAAAAGATTATGAAGTTTGCTACAAACGATGTAACCATGACTCCCGAGATTTTGAAGAGAAAGCTCGGTGCTGAGTACATGGTGCCCGTAACTATCGCAAGCACAGAGTTTGCGTACACTGACGTAATCAAGGCAGGTACTCCCATCGATGCAGATGGCAAGGTTGCCGAGGATACCGTAGTTGACGAGTATACCACAACCAGCAACGCAGTAGGTATTCTGCTTAATGATGTTTACGTTGAGAATCCCAACGGTTCACTTATCAAGGCATTCGCAGTAATCAATACTGCTAACTGCCCTGTAGTTAGTACCGTTAGCGTTATCACTGACGCTGTTAAGGCGGCTCTGCCCCTTATCGTGTTTGAATAATTGAGAAAGAGAGGAAAAAAAACATGAGACTTAGAGACGCTTATTCAGCAAAAGCTATCGCTATAGCACATACCGAAGCTGCAAGCAACAAGATACCTTATCTTGGAAGTCTGTTGTTCCCTGCTAAGAAGAAGATGGGACTTGATCTCAAGTGGATTAAGACCTCAAAGGGACTGCCTGTATCGCTTATGCCTAGTGCATTCGATACAAGGTCAACAATCAGAAGCCGTGAGGGCATCAAGATTCAGGAGACTGAAATGGCTTACTTCAAGGAGAGTATGCTTGTCAAGGAAGTTGATGAGCAGGAAATCCTTAGAGTTAAGGAGTCCAGCGACCCTTACGCACAGGAAGTTCTTGACCGTATCTTTGACGATGCAAACACCCTTGTTGACGGTGCTAGGGTTGTTCCCGAGCGTATGATTATGCAGCTGCTCAATCCTATTAACGGACACCCTTCAATCAGCATTTCGGCTGATGGTGCTACATACTCGTACAATTATGACCCCGATGGTTCATACGCAACGAACAACTATGAGGCACTTACAAGCCATGCCTGTTGGAATGACCTTACCGCTGATTCTACGGCTGACCCCTTGAAGGACATTCAGGACGCACAGGACGCTGTTGAGGCAAAGACAGGCACTAGACCTTCAATCGCAATCATGTCTAGGGAAACCTTTAACTATGTAAAGGCTAACCCGAAGATCAAGAACTATATCCTTGCACAGAATCTTACTGCAACCGTGATGATTACTGACGCAAAGGTTAAGGAGCTTTTCTTAACTGAGCTTGGCGTAACCATCATCGTTTACACAAAGCAGTTTAAGACCGAGGCAGGACTTGCTTCACAGTTCTTTGCTGACGGATTCTGCGCATTAGTACCCGAGGGCGCACTTGGCAATACTTGGTTCGGAACTACGCCCGATGAGCGTACACTTCTGAGCGACCCTAACTACGATACCGCACTTGTTGACACTGGTATCGCTGTTACGGTTACAACCACAAGTGACCCTGTTCACACAAAGACAACCGTATCCGAGATCGTACTTCCTTCATTCGAGAGAATGGATGAAACCTATGTAATCAAGGCTTATACCAAATAATCCGGGAAGGAGAAAGCTATGGTATTTGAATACACAGTAAAATACAATGGCAAACGCTACCTTCCGGGCGAGGATGTCCCTATGGAAGAACCTAAGACCGAAGAGGTCAAGGCTGACCCTATAGCGGAAGAATTGCCCGAAGAGAAAGGACCTGTGCCTGTTAAGGGCAAGGGCAAGAAGAAAGCTAAATGACAGGAGGCTGACGGATGGTTGACATAAGCTCACTTAAAACACATATTGCCAGCCTTTTGACTGCGGAGCTGATGAAAGAGGACAACTTCAATGAGAACCTTTTGAACAGCAAGGTTGAGCTTGCGATAAGGGACGTGATGGCGAAGCGTGAGTATGGCAACAGCCATTACACGGATGCAAAGATACTTGACGAGTTATCGACAAGGTATTTCAGCACCATTACAAGGCTTGCAAGGTACGATTACAACCAGACAGGCGCAGAAGAACAGAAGAACCATTCTGAAAATTCGGTGTCAAGGACTTGGTACGATAGGAATAAACTGTTATCTGATGTTCATGCGTTCGTCAAAATCTTCTAAAGGGGGTGACGATATGCCGGATATTACGATAACGCTTGCAACCTTAATATCTGTTGTATCTGTCTCGTTCGCAGTGTTTTTCGGGGTCAAGTCAAAGAAAAGGGCTGACGATGAGGATGTTGCGAAACGTGCCGAGACTATCACAAGGGTTGCTGACAATATGAGCGCATTGACCAAAAGTTTTGATTCGTTCACTACGGAGATAAAACTTGAAATTCGGGATATGCGCACAAACTTTGATGAAGTCAAGACAAAACAGATAAAACAGGAAACAACAATAGAGCATTTGATACAGAGGATTGAGAAGTTAGAGGGCGGTGTTTGATATGCGCACACTTAACAAGAATAAGCAGACAGTCTATTTTGCTTTACTCATAGGACGGGAAGCGGAAAGCACAGGGGAAACCATAACGGTTGATGAAGAAACGGTATATGTTGACGAAGGCGATTACACTAACGAATATACCGTACCAGAAGCCTTTTCAGCTAACATAAGCTTTTCGGGTCACGATTCAGTTGATGTTGAGTTTGGCTTGGATATGTCGGCTTATGACGCGGTCATAGTAAGCAATAAACAGACACTGCCTATAACTGAGACAAGCCTTATATGGTTTGAGACTGAACCGCCTGTAACGGCAAACGATGGAGCAACAGCTGATTATTCGGTTGTCGCAGTCAGGCACAGCCTGAACTACACCAAAGCAATCTTGAAGAGGCGTGTAAAGAATGGTGATTGAGACTAAGCTAAATTCGGCTGATGTAAGAAAAGCGGCTGACGAAGTAAGGCAGTTTGGGAGAGACTTCCAGACTAAAGTATATCAGGTCTTACAGCGTTTAGCCGACAAGGGCATAACTACTGCACAGACCACGATAGGCAATTTCGGAAAGTTTGTTACATTCAGCAAACAGACAGCCGGGGATGGCGTTGTGGTTGTAGCACAGGAAACCAACGTGATTGTTGCTAGATGGTTACGGAAAGGTGAAGAAGTGGAAGCAGTTGTATCTCCCTTGCTTATGGCTGAATTTGGTGCGGGTCCACACGCTATCATCTGGGAAGGTCAGAATGGTAATACAAACACCTTGCCTGACGGAAAAGAGATAGGGCGTGGATCATTCAAATATCCTGACCAAATACAGACACACGCATTTCAGAGTTCTTGGTGGTATATGGACTTAAACAAGCAATGGCATCAGGCTAGTGGTATAAATCCCACCAGACCGTTACACAATGCCGTATTAGAAATAATAGCACAGATAGAATCCACGGCAAGGGAGGTGTTCAGAGATGGCGCAGACTGATTGGGTTTTTGATATTGAGTCCAAAATCTTTACAATAATTAAGACTAGGCTCAATAAGGCTCTTCTGACAGCCTATCCGAAACTTAACATCACACAGCAGGAAAAGCTGAACGATGATGTTAGCCTGCCTACCGTATTCCTGAAAATGCTAGACAGCCCTGAAATGGGCGCAGACTTAGAAAATACCACGATCAACGCTATGTTAGTTACGTTTGAAACTCACATTACCGTATCAAAGGACATGGGACTTTCGGGATTGCGCACAGTATCAAAGGTTGTGACGGATAACTTCAAGAAGCTCAGGTTCAACATGGTGTACCGTGGCGAGATAAACAGGGAAACGTCCGATACATACAAGCTGATAGCACGTTTCAGGCGTGTGATAGGAGCTGATGAAGAAATAAACTTTTAACTTGACAATCTGAATATAATGGTGTAACATTTGGTTATGGAAAGGAGATAACCAGATGAATGCACAATGTATAGATTTGACAGGTAAAAAGTTCAATAAACTAACCGTTATCGCTAAAGGTAATGGTTATTACACAAAAGGTGGTCAGTATAAAACTACTTGGATATGCCGATGTGATTGTGGGAATGTAAAAGAAATCACATCCGAGAAAATCCGAAAAGGCTCTACTCAATCTTGTGGTTGTGTGCGAAAACAGAAAATCGCAAACGTGAATTTCGATGATATTACAGGAATGAAGTTTGGTAGATTGACAGTGATTAGATTTTTACAGCCAGAAGAAAGAGAAGATTGGCGTAGGCAATGGCTTTGTAGGTGTGAATGTGGTAACGAAATTCAAGTAAATAGTAGCAAGCTACGGAACGGACATACAAGATCGTGCGGTTGCATAATTGTTGAAAAAATCGGAAATCTAAACAAGAAATATCTAAATAGCAATAAAAGGCTTTATAGCGTTTATAGAGGAATGCTAGCAAGGTGTTATGATTCAAAGTATGCTAGCTATAACGCTTACGGTGGAAGAGGTATTCAGGTTTGCAAGGAATGGAAAGAAGATTATGATACATTTGCAAAATGGGCGTTTGAATCAGGATATGACAAAAATGCTGTATACGGTGACTGTACCTTGGATAGAATAAATGTGGACGGAAATTATTGCCCTGAAAATTGCAGATGGGTTAATTCAGTAATTCAACAGAACAACAGACGGGACAATTTATATGCCGAATATCAAGGCAAGGTTCATACTTGTATGGAATGGTCAAGAATACTTGGGGTGGCTTACAATAAACTACAATACCATTTGAAACGTGGCAGAACAATAGAATATATACTGACACATTGAAAACTTTAAAATCAAAAAAATAAGCGAGCTGAAAGGCTTGCTTTTTTTATGCAAAAAAAGGAGGAAAAATAAGATGGCAGATGTATCTGTTATGGGCGTTTCGACCCTTGGTAAAGACGCTTGAAACGTATTCAATGCGAAGTTTCAAGTATGCCGTCTATGATGAAATCGTCAGGTAAATCATAGATAATTAGTGGAGAAACAAGCTGGGAAATGGTTTGCAACCATAATCAGAATGTTAAGGCTGAATCTAACAGTTCAGTCAACGGCAACGCATAGAAGTTGAAACTTTAGCTGTGATGCTAAAGAATATAATACTTCCACGAGGCTCCACCAACGGACGATACGATTGCAGAAATCGTGTTGAAAAGCTATGCTGGGCTGCATTGTAATGATGCAGAAGTAAGGATAAAAAGCCTTACGATAACAAAACGATTACTTTCGGTTATGGCGTTGAATCTGCTGGCTATGCAGGCACAAAGCCTAGTAGCTTTACACAGCTTCACAGAATCAATAATATCGCAGGCATCACAGTAACACCGTCTACTATTGATGCTTCGGCATTAGAGGATTACGTTACAAAGACCGTTGCAGGACGTGGTGACACAGGCGGAACATGGCCCATCACCGTCAACTTTACACCTGAGACAGCTACTGAGTGGGCTAACCTTATCAGTGCTTATCAGACAGCAAAGGCATCTAACCTCAATATGTGGTTTGAGATGATCGTTCCCGGTTTCACCGATGCGTTCTTCGTAATCGCACAGCCACCCGAGGTAATGCCTCAGCCCGAAGCAGCGCAGAACGGACTGTTTACGGTTGAGTTCCCGCTCATCATTGTTGAGCCTAAGGGACTTTCTTCAAAGGTAGCTTTCACCTGATAGGAAAGCACAATTAAATAGTTTTCAAGGGATTCAAGGGCGGGGGAAACCTCGCCCTTCCTTTGATATATAGACATAAAAATGTCAGAAGGGAAGGTAAAAATAATATGATGACATTAGTAGTAGGTGACAAGGAATACAAAGTTAAATTTGGTTACAACAGTTTTTGCGATAGCGACCTGTTAGACCGTACATCGGAAATGCTTGATCTTCTCAGAGACAGAAACATCGAGAAGGATAACGCATTCACACGCAGGATGTTCAATCTTGTACGGGAGCTTGTTTTTGAAGGTCTGAAAAAGATGAATCCTGTTGAAAGTGAAAAAGAAGTCGGGGACATACTCGATGATTACTTTGATGCAGGAACAGAAGAAGAACCACACGGACTTATGAACATTTTTGAGCAATTAACGAATGAACTTTTAGCCGAGGGTTTTATCGGAGACCTTCTGAAAACAGCACAGAAAGCAGTGGAGAAGAAGGTCAAGACTACGAAGATAACGAAACGCTGACATATAGGGAGCTTTTCTACAAAAGGTTACTGCCTATGTACGTTGCGCTAGGCTTGACGAAACAGGAAGTAATGGTTGCGAGCCCTGTTGAAGTGGAATATGTGTTCGAGGCACAGAAGATACGCAAAAAGCTGGACGATCAGAGTAATTGGGAGCTAGGGCTTTACATCGAGTCGGCAGTATCGACAGCCGTAGAGCATAATCTGGCAGGACGGAAAGCGCAGTCAAGGTATGTGGAAGAGCCGTTCAGCCATAAGATAGAGCGCAAAGAACATGACCTAATGGATAACAATAAACTGCTCATGGCAACGCTGGTTACATGGGCTAATAACTGGAAGCTGGAGCATCAGAAAGCGGAGGAATAAAACGATGGCAGATTTAGAAACCTTAACGCTACAAATAAATGCGGAATCGCAAAAGGCATATAACGCCATTGACAAATTAGCACAGCGGTTAGACCGCTTATCGGGGAGCATAGCAAGCCTAGAGACAGGCAAGTTATACGAGCTTGCTGGCGGTCTGAATAACCTCCGTTTTCAGCTCCTTGCATTCAATACAAAATCTAGCAACAAGGATTTCAAGCACCTTGTTAATAACATTCATTCTTTCACAACGATAGACACAAGCAGATTGGATGCGCTTTCGGCATCTTTAGGAACTTTGTCTAATGCTTTTACAGGAATGTCGAGTGCGGCTGCCGTATCGGACAATGTAAAGACGCTAGTAGCATCAATCGGCAAGTTGGGCGGTGTATCAATCCAGAGAGCCATAACCAATATACCGTTGCTTGAAAGCTCATTATCGCACCTTATCAGGTCATTTTCAACACTGCCAAACATCAATCAGAGTGTTATAGACTTCACAAATAGCCTTGCTAACCTTGCGTCACAGGGGCAGAGGATAGGAAGTGCCGCTAACACTATAAATAATTCACTTGACAGATTCGGGGCATCGGCATCTAGGGCTACAAGAAAGTCATTCAATCTTGCTAGTGCAATCGGTAAGGTCTATGCGCAGTTCTGGATTGCTATGAGGGCGGCAAGCGGATTGAAGAACGCATTCAAGGACGCTGCTGATTACCTAGAGGCATATAATTATTTCGAGGTTGTCGCTGAGAAGATAGGCACAGATACGTTCCGTAAGGCAGGTATAGGAAGTGCTGACAAATACGCTGACGCTTTTACACAGGAAATGCGCAGAAAGCTAAAGCAAATGTCGGGATTGGAACTTGACCTGGAAGATAGGCTGATAAAGACAACCAACGCTAAGTCGTTAGGGCTGAATCTTACGGAGCTTACTCAGTATCAGGCATCTATAGCAAGCATTACAAATTCAATGGGACTTGCACAGGAAGTATCTACTTCAGCAGCAAAGGCTTTCAGTATGCTTGCGGCTGATATGGGTTCGCTCCGTAACGTGGACTTTGAACAGATTTCACAGAACTTGCAGAGCGGTCTTACGGGTGCCGCAAGAAGTCTTTATAAGTACGGCATCGACATTACTAACGCAACGCTCCAGCAGTACGCATACGCAAACGGTGTTGATAAAGCCGTTTCGGAAATGACACAGGCTGAAAAGGCACAGTTAAGGCTTCTTGCGATACTTGACCAGAGCAAGGTAGCTTGGGGCGATTTGGCTAATACGATCAATTCACCGAGCAATCAGTTAAGACAGCTGAAAACAAACCTTGCGGAAGTCGGGACGGTGTTAGGACAGCTGTTCATTCCTGTTTTACAGAAAACCTTGCCTTGGATAAACGGACTTTCTATAGCGTTCAAGGAACTTCTTGTTGATATTGCTGGAATACTTGGAATTGAGCTTTCGCTTGATGAGTTTGGTGCAGGTTTTTCCGATACGATAGACGAGGATACGGAAAGCCTTGATGATCTCAATAAGACCATGAAGGAAACCAAAAAGGGAATCCGTGAGTTTGATGAACTGAAAGTCATAGGCGCAAACAAGGACGATGATAAATCAGGATTGTCCGACCAGATAGACCTTACTCAGCAGATTTTAGCAGCAACGGCTGAATATGAGAAAGTCTGGGACGAAGCATACGAGCGCATGACCAGCAAGGCGCATGAGATAGCAAAGGCTATAAGCGGTGCTTTAGACCCTATCCGTCAGATTGTCGAGGATTTCCATATCGGGAATTTCTTCAAGGCTGGCGAAGATGTATCTAAACTGACAACCTCTATCTTTAATTTTATTTCAGATGCTATTAAAAGTGTTAAGTGGAATGATATTGGTAAAAAGATAGGTGACTTTTTTGCGGGTATTAAATGGAGTGAAGTATTCGCAAGCATCGGTGATTTGATATTCAATGCAATTCAGGGAGTATTGAATCTTTGGCATGGTGCTTTTGAAGTTGCTCCTTTTGAGACAGCTATAATAACAGCTTTCGGGATATTAAAGTTTACTTCTTTGGGACAGACACTTACTACGAACATCACAACAGCTATTAAAAATTGGTTTGTTAGTCATGGTGTAGATAAGAATTTCCTTGCAAAAGCAGGAATCGGGGCTATATCCCTTGGATTGAGTGTGGCTTTTACCATAAACAACATTGAAAGCGTACAGACAAGTAAATATGCCGCTTTCAGTGCTGAAAGTTTATTCAAGTCGGCTATAAGCTCATTGTTAGCTGGCGCAGGAATTACAATGTTAGCATCAGCATTAGGTGCAGG
>Ga0265299_10004664_pt1 | contig 12895 bp, 7 predicted proteins | sample AusTroGonzalo_MG_4_FD_193485 | JGI IMG/M metagenome (GOLD analysis project Ga0265299, IMG submission 193485) | Bovine rumen microbial communities from tropical cattle in Woodstock, Queensland, Australia - Gonzalo_02 | ecosystem: Host-associated > Mammals > Digestive system > Stomach > Rumen ...
TTTTCTATTCTTGTATTTTTGGCACCACATACGGACAATTCCTCCATCTTGGGTGTATAAATCTCCACGAGAAAGGTTTTTACCTTAAAGAAAGACAAATTATCATCCGTATAGACAAACAATTTCCCGTTTTCCACGCGGAAATGGACATATTGTATCACATTTTCGTTCGCTGTCACCGTGGTTTTGTGAACGGGTCCTTGATGGATCACCACATCCCCCACGAACCGGATGTCCACGGCGGTGAAGGGTTGTTGGTTGTATTCCTTCGTGATGACATCCCCGCTGGCGGTGATGCGTTCTTGCGCATAGATTACGCTGATGGACAATAAGATGGCGATGATTAATGTTGACTTTTTCATTGTATTTGGATTTTTAAATGTTTCGTTGGAGTTTCCGCTCGCTCACTGCGTTAGCGGCGAAACGGTGCGCACCATTCCGCCAGGCGACGATAGGAGCCGGCGGAATCTCCGACTCGCAAGAGGACAACATTACTCTTCAATGATTTTCCCGCCGCCGTGAAGTATTGAGACCTCTATTCATTCAAGAATTCTCGGATTTCCTCTATCGACGTCTCCATTACCACTTCCCCGCCGCCGGTGATTTTGAGATTGCCGGTTTTGTTTTTTCTTGTCAAGTATGCTTTTTCCGTCACGTAGGCGTTGATGCCACCGACACTGTTTTGAATGATGTGCGCGGTCTTCACCACCAGTTTGTTTGCCTGCACATTGCCCGTGCCGTTGTTCACCAAGGTCATGTTGTCGGCTTTCCCAGACAAAGTGATGTCCCCTGTCCCGAGGTTCTTCAGTTGCAAATCGCCAACAGACAGCTTTTTGAGAACGATGCTACCCGTACCGGAATTCTGGATTTTCATGCTTGAGGTGACGTTCTGTAGCATGCTCAAGCTTATGTTTCCCGTGCCGGAATTTTTGATGATTACGGTGTTTTGGCACATGTACGACACATCCATATTCCCTGTGCCACTATTCTGCAAGATCAGATCCTTCGTTACCAGCAGACAATCACATTTGAAGCTGCCGGTGCCTTTACAAGTGGCCGTAAAGGAGTCCTCTTTTACCGAAAGAGCGGTCACATTGCCGGTACCTTTCATGACCACTTCGTTCAAATGCGGGGTGAAAATGGTAATGGTAACGTGTGCATTGCTGTAGGAAATACCAGACTTTATGGAAACGGTGAGCGTGCCATTCTCGACTTCAGTAAGGATGTAGTCAATCAGATTGCCATCCGCCGTCACGACGGCCCTATAATCACTGCTTCGCGTGATGGTAATATCGAATGTGGATGGATTGTTCACTGTGTTGAAAGCCTCGAGTTTTCGTTCTTGTTTCACCATCGGACCACTGCCCACAATGGTTGTTTGAGCACTTAACATGCTCGTTGCCAATAATATGGCGCATAACAGGGTTGATCTTTTCATAATGATTTGATTTATGGGTTATTATTTCGTCAATTCTTGCAACGGAAATTTTACCGGCACCACCTCCTTGCCGGTGGTGTCGATGAAACCGTAGAATTTGCCCTTGTGTACTAACGCGCAGCCGTCGCGGTATCGCCCGAACTTCCCGATGTCTTCGTACTGCGGATGCACGACCTCCCGGCCGGTGCTATCCACAAACCCCTTGAACCCGAATATCTCCACCATTGCCCAGCCGGTCCGGTATTCGTCAAACGGCTGTATGTCCGAATATTTCGGATATACGACCACGTTCTCGTGCTCGTCTTTGAGACCGTAGTAGCCGTTGCGCTCGAATTTGTAGAGACGCCACAATGTGACGTCTCTACCGTCATGATGCGAAATCGACGCGGACGATTTGGACGTTGCGGGCAATGGTGAAACAGATGATTCGGTTCCTTTTACTTGCTGTTTAGGATTTTGGGGTTCCTGTAGAGACGCACGGCCGTGCGTCTCTACATCGGGTATGGGGTCGCCTGGTAGAGACGCAATGCATTGCGTCTCTACAACAACGGTGTCAGTATCAATATTCACGGAATCGGTTGCAACACATGTGGTTACCGCCGTTTCCTGCGGGGTCGGGCCGGCGGGGGTCTGTGCGGGTTGCGCCTGCCACGCGATGACGGAACCCGTCACGGCCGTGGCAACCACGCCCGTGGCGATGGCGGGGGCTTTCGCGGCGGTGACGGCCATCCAGACGCTCGGCTTGGGGGCGGCGGTCCAGTTGACGGCGGACAAGGGCGACGGGGCGGCGGGCGACAATGCCAACTGTTTCAGCTTCGCACGGCAAAGACGGTCGATGGCGTGCGATTTCCAGGGGAGAATGGGGAGCAGTATCATAAGGCCGGTTTCTTTGTGGTGGACAATATCTTTCAGGGTCTGCTGTAGTTGCGCCCGCGCCTCCGACAGGTAGCGTTTCGAGCTGCGCACCCCGATTTGCAATGTTTCCGCGATTTTCGCATGGGATTGGTTCTCAAAAACATACAGGTTGAAAACGGTGCGTTGTTTGTCGGGCAGGGCACAGATGGCATCGAGGATTTCAGATTCGGTGAGGTCGGAGGCGGAAATATGGGTTTCATTGGTGTCGGTCGGTAGAGACGCAATGCATTGCGTCTCTACAATGTCCTCCATCGACAAGAATTGCGGTTGCCGGCGCAGGTAATCTAATGTCGTGTTGAGGTTGATGCGCATCAGCCAGCCGTCGAAACTACCGAGGTGATGGTAGGTTTCAGACTTCTCAATGGCCTTGAGGAAGGCCTCGTGCGCGAGGTCCTCAGCCACCGCCGGGTCGCCTACGTAGCGGCAGCACATCCCGACCATCTTCCCGATGTTCCGCTGATACGCCTTCGTCCAAAACTGTTTCGCCTGCATTATTCGCTGTTTTATAATGATGACGCAAAAGTACGAAAAAGGGCCAAAAGTTGGCTGTTGGCCTTTGGCTGTTGGCTTTTTAGCTTTTGGCCTTTAGCTTTTAGATATTGGATAGAAGAAAATTTGTACGAAGCACCGTAACCTTTTTGTATTTTTGCGTCATCATTGGATAGAGGCTTTTGGCAAAATGGACAAAACGAAATTTTGGTCACGGAAATACGAGGGCAACATCGACCGGCTGGTGGCGATATGCTACCGGTATGTCGGGGAGCGGCAGACGGCGGAGGATCTCGCGCACGAGGCCTTCTTGAAGGCTATTGAGCGGGCCGACACCTACCGCGCCATCGGTTCCTTCGATGCCTGGCTGACCCGCATCACTGTAAACCGGTGCGTCTCCTACCTGCGCACGCGACCCGAAACCGTACCGTTGGAGGAGGAGCTCACCCCCGCCCCCGCCGACCAAGAGGAGGAACCCAACTGGCAGACCGAGTTCACGAAGGAGGAACTGTTGGAAACCATCCAGCAACTCTCTGAACGGCAACGCATTGTCTTTAACCTCCACGCCATCGACCGCGTCTCGCATCAGCAAATTGCCGACCTGATGGACATCTCCGTCACCAACTCCAAGCAACTGTTCCTCCGCGCCCGCATGCGCCTGCAGCAGCTGCTCGCCGCCAAAGCCCAAGAAAAAGAATCCAAAAAGAAAGGACTGCTTATGATTGCACTTCTCTTCATGATGAAACGAAACTCAGCCCACCAACTCGACCGTCTCTACCGTTCCGAACTGTCGCAACTGCGGATGCCGCCCGCACACCGTCTTTCAGAGGCGGAAATCCAGTCGGCCGTGGCCGCCTCGCCTGCGAGCGCGGGAATAGCCGTCGCCACCCACAAGACCGCCGCCCTGATGGCCGCCGCAACCGCCGTCGCGGGAGGGATTTGCGCGTGGCAGGTGGTGCGGAATACGCCAGGGGAAACGAATCCGGCACCTGTAGAGACGTGCCATGGCGCGTCTCTACAACCGGAGGAACCGAAACAGACCCCGAAATCGGATACCGTGGTTACGGAAAATTCCACCGCAAAACCTGCGGAAATCGTTACCGTGCCCGTAGAGACGCGGCGCGCCGCGTCTCTACAACGGATGCCAGAAACATCGGATCCCGATACCGCCACCCACACCATCATCCTGCACGATACTGTGGAAGTTCGCGACACTGTTTATCTGTTTAAGAATTAAAGGTATAGCACGATGCATTATCCCAAAATACTTTTCGTAACGATACTTTTCTTCGCAATTGCCGTTTCTGATACTAAGGCACAAACGCCCGTGGCTGTACGTTACGATACCGTGGTGGTACACGACACCGTGCATGTCCATGACACCCTTAACCTTGCTGACTACCTCCGCAGCGAGGAGTTTGAACGGCTCTTCTACAGCTCGGAATACGTTGGTAATCTGTCACTTACGGACTCCATGAAGGAAAAACTGCTGCGGCAGACCGTAACCTATTGGGAAAACCGCGTCCTACAGGATGAACAGCAAACGTTTTCGAGTATGGACAGCATCAAAAAATACGGATTGGCCGGATTGATCATCCTGGGACTCAACGCGATGTCGCCGGCACAAACCGACAGCACCATGGCGGGGAAACCACATGATCCTCCCCAAAAGCAAAAAACGCATCTTTATGAAAGTCTGATGAACGGGTTTCATCTTGGTTATACTATCCAGTATGATTTGATAGAACCGATTGTTTATCAAGAATATGTAAACGAGGAAGCTGGTGAAATCACTCATTCTCATCCTCTGCACGGGTTTCATGCCGGTGTGGAGTTCTCCTACCACTTCGCGGACTATTTTGGGATTTCTGCAGGGTTGAATCTCGGAAGCATTGGCCACTATAAAACCATAAGACTTGATTTCGATAATAATATCATACGACAACCTATACCAAAATACGGTCTGTCCTTACCTTTGAAATTTGAATTCCATTACCCATTATGTGAAAATCTTCTGTTTACAGTCAGTACGGGTGTCAGAATCCGGACTCCTCTCAGCTCCTTTGTGGGAGGTTTTGACGGTACGGAAGGAAAAACACAGACGCAGACATACACTTTTCAAGATTATCTGAACATACAGTATAGTAGTGTTTATGACAGGAATGTTTTCAATGCCGATATTTTGTTTGATGCCGGGCTCTATTATCGGCTTCCTAATGAAGATTTTCTGCGCTTTGCCGTCGGTTTGAATGCGGCCACCACTGTTTTTATGCAAGGCACAGAATCGGTGGAAGGAATATTGGTTATTCCTCCCACCGGAGGATATATCAAGTCCTCCCATCGAAACAACCATCTCTACTTCCAAATAGCTTATATCCAAAGCTTTAACAAGAATCGCAAAATCATCCAAGCCCAACCGCACTGGAGCACCTACGACGGAATGAAACACCGCCATGAAGTTCGATTTGAAGTCGGCGACCCGTTGGGTGTTTTTTTCTTGATGAATATATACGGAGAAAAGAATTACGGGCAAACAACGGAATATACCTTTGAACCAAACCGAGGGTTATTCAGCTCATTCCGAGCTACCCCTGTCTTTTCCCTTAACTACCACTATCGACTTACGAAATGGCTTTGGGCCGGTGCAATGGTGAATTACGCCTACTACAAAGATCACACGGATTATGGGTATGACTTCTACGATTCTCGCAACCAACACTGCATCACCTTGATGCCCGAACTAAGGTTCTCGTATCTTAACCGTCCGCACGTGACTATTTATTCGGCTGTAGCCGCTGGTGCTACCTTGTTTTTCGGATGGGAATATCATTCGAAACCGTATGCGGTGTTCTATTGGGAGAAAAGCAAAAAGGTTTACCCCACCTTCCAACTCACAGCTTTCGGAATACGTGCCGGCGGGGAGCACCTCTTCGGAACGTTTGAACTCGGAGCAGGAATTAAAGGGTTTGCGTCAGCGGGAATTGGATACGCTTTTTAATTATGAATGCTGAATTATGAATTATGAATAATAGGATGAATAAAACAATTATTGTTATTTGGGTAGTTTTGGCAATGATGGCGGCGGGATGCGGGAAGATTCGCACGTGCCAGTGCTATCATATTAGTCACATTGATATTATTGACACGGCATTGTATGACAGTATGCCAATTCCTATTTATGATAATTCTGTTCCTTTTTATGATGATTATGTTTCTATTGAAAGGGAGTCCGCCGTGGAATGTTCTTATTGGAATATACATGATACCGTCGGGACATACCTGCCAAAATATGGAATTCGGGAGTACTATGATATTGAATGCCACGAGCAAGGAGAAAGACCACAAGGTTCCCTATCAAAAAAAGGAGAAAAATGAGACCCCGTTATATAGACGCGTCGCGCCGCGTCTATACAGACAGACCCCAAAAGTCTCAAGTCTTACGTCTCAAGTAGAGACGCAAAATTTTGCGTCTCTACGCACGAAACACCCCCTATTCCCTAAAAAATCGTACTTTTGCCTTCCCTAAAAACAACGAAAGGCAATGACGAAAAAAATCCTCCTGATAGATGCTATGGGCTTGATTTTCAGAGCGTACTACGCGATGATTAAGAGTCCGCGATTCACCACCAAAGGGCTGAACACCTCCGCGATGCTCGGCTTCACCAACTCGCTGTACGAGGTGCTCAAGAACGAGAAACCGACCCACGTGGCGGTGGCCTTCGACACAGGCGCTCCCACTTTCCGGCATGTGGAATACGAACACTACAAGGAAAACCGTGAGGCTACTCCCGACGACATTGTGCAATCGATTCCCTACATCAAACGCATCCTCGAAGCCTTCCAAATCTGCATGGTCGGGATTGACGGCTACGAGGCGGATGACTTGGTCGGATCTCTTGCGAAACATGCTGAAATCGAGGGTTTTGAAGTGCTGATGCTTACCTCCGACAAGGACTACGGCCAGCTCGTTTCCGACAATATCAAAATGTACAAGCCCGGCAAGTTCGGGCAGCCGGCGGAGATCCTCGGTGTGGCGGAGATTTGCGAGAAATACAAGATCGAACGTCCTGAGCAACTGATCGATATGCTTGGTCTGTGGGGCGATGCCTCCGACAATATCCCCGGCGTGCCCGGCATCGGACAGGTACGCGCCCAGAAGCTGCTCGCCAACTATGGCAGCATCGAGGAGATGTACGCCCGCAATTTCGACAAGGACAACGATAAAACTCGTGCGCTAATGAACGAGCACAAGGAGCAGGCTTTCCTCTCCAAAGAGCTTGCTACCATCATGATAGACATCCCGATGGAATACGATTTCGAGCAGATGGCCTACAACGGTCCCGACCCGAAAAAGCTCAAAGCCATCTTCGACGAGTTAGAGTTCAAAGCCCTCACCAAACGTATCTTCACGGATTTGTCGCTGCAGGTGCCGCAACCCCAAGCCGCCCCCGATCTTTTCAGTCCCATTGAGGAAACCGAACCGCAAGTCCCAACCGAAGTCGAAACGCCCAAAACCGTCTTCAAACTTCCTCAAGCCATTGAAGTCCAGTCTATTAATGATATACGTGTAGATACGCGTGATACGCGGAGATTAAACAATCCGCGGAGATTATATTTCACATGGATTTTCCAACAGGAGCGCATCGCCGGCTTCGCCTTCGCCTTCGACGAAACCACCACCTACTACCACTGGGTGGAGAGCGAACATCGTCACTATCAGGATTTTATAAAGCTGATTTTCGGAGAGCCGCGCACCGTAGTGATGCATGACTGCAAAAACACCTACAAATACCTCAAATCGTTCCGGGTGGAGCCGAAATGCACCTTCTGGGACGTGCAGATAGCCCACTACTTGCTGCAGCCCGAGCGCAAGCACCAGCTCAGCGACCTCGCCCTCAGCTATTTCGATTGCGAGTTGGTAGAAGCTGGCAAACCGTCGCCCGCACCTGAAAACGAACAGCTTCTGTTGCTGCAAAAGCTCTATCCGATACTGGATAATGAGTTGAAAGAAAACAAGTTGCTGGATTTGTTCACACAGATGGAAATGCCGCTCGTACCGGTTTTGGCCGACATGGAATACACCGGCGTGAAGGTGGATGTGGACACGTTGCAGCAGAATTCCGAAACAATGAATGCCGAGATTGCCGCCATCGAGCAGCAGATTTACGACTACGCCGGCGAGACCTTCAACATCGGTTCGCCCAAGCAGTTAGGGGAGATTCTCTTCGAGAAGATGAACCTCGTGAAGAACGCCCGGCTGACCAAAAGCAAGCAGTACCAGACCGGCGAAGAGGTGCTCAAGAAAATGGCCTACAAGCACCCGATTGTGCCGCTGATTCTGGAATGGCGCAAGCTGTCGAAGCTGAAATCCACCTACATTGATGCGCTGCCACAGCTTATCAACCCGAAAACCGGTCGCATCCATTCCACGTTCACCCAAACGATTACTGCTACCGGTCGGTTGAGCTCCCTCAATCCGAACCTGCAGAACATCCCCGTGCGCACCGAGCGCGGACGGGACATCCGCAAGGCATTCGTGCCCTCCGATGGCAACGTGCTACTCGCCGCCGACTACTCCCAAATTGAGCTCCGTATCGTCGCACATGTGTGTCAAGACGAGCGTATGATCGAGACTTTCCGCAACAACGAAGACATCCACGCAACAATGGCCGCCCATATCTACGGCGTTGAAAAAGAGGAGGTAACAGCCGATATGCGCCGTGCCGCCAAGACCGTCAACTTCGGGATCCTGTACGGCATCTCCGCCTTCGGGCTCGCTGATAGGCTGCAGATTCCACAATCAGAGGCCAAGCAGCTCATCACCGACTACTTCCGCAGTTTCCCGAAAATCTCGGATTATCTGAACGATACGTTGGACTTCGCCCGCGAGCACGAGTACGTGGAGACCCTCATGGGCCGTCGCCGCAATATCCGCGACATCAACGCCAAAAACGGAGTCCTGCGTGCTGCCGCCGAGCGCAACGCCATCAACGCCCCTATCCAAGGCACCGCCGCCGACCTCATCAAAATCGCCATGGTACGCATCTATCAGGCTATGAACGAGCGGAATATGCGCAGCAAGATGATCCTGCAAGTCCACGACGAGCTCATCTTCGACACCTGTCCCGAAGAGTTGGAAACCCTTTCCGCCCTCGTGCGCGAGCACATGTCAGGAGCCATGCAGCTGTCAGTGCCGTTGGATGTGAACATCAATTCGGGACAGAATTGGTTGGAAGCGCATTAGGAGCCGCAGCTTCCAGCTGCGGATTTATCCACCGCAAGAATGCCGCAACTACTATTTCTGCCGCAGGGATGCGGCAGCTCCTAAAACGGCCCCGCAATTGCGAGGCCGTTTCGTTTCCGCCGTAGGAGTATCAGCTTCATAGCTGCGTTAAAATTCCTCCCGCCGCAGGAATGCGGCGTCTCCTACCGGCATTCTCATTAATATAAAAGGGGTTATTTCTTCAGAATCTTTTGCACGCCGTTGCCGACCTTCAGCAAATAGAGTCCGGCGGGATAAGCCTGCATGTTCAGGTTCACATGCGTGTCGCCATTGTTCACCATTTCAAGCAGCTGGCCGTTCAGATTGTAAAGTTCGATACGCTCAGCATTCTCGTTGATGATGTACAGGGTGCCGGTGCAAGGGTTCGGGTAGGCGAAAACCTGCGGCATCTCATGATTGTCAATACCGACGGGCTTCTGGTGGATGACACCCACGCCAGTCAAGTCGAAACCGCTGGACCAGAAGTTGGTTGGCCAAGGATCGTTGACGATGTGACCAAAAGCGTCATAGGTAGCGTATTGCGGGTCAATGGTGCCCACCACGTCAATGATGCGCACATAGACAATGCTGTCGATGTTGAGGTTTGCACTGTCAGCTAATTCCTCAAGATCAAACGGGGTACCGTAACCAATGCGGAACTTACCAGCCAGGTTATTGATCATAGTGGCATCCACACCACCCACAGCACCGCTCACTTGCTCATCGGTAGGGGTGAGTGAGGTGGCCGGGAAGCGCACAAAATGTTCGCCGTCAGAGCTCACTTCCACGAAAGCGAGTTCCAGGAACGTGTCGTTGAAGGAGTTCTCGAACACGGCAAAATCGGGACCCTCGCCGTTGCGGATGGGGCGCTCGAAGGTAACGAGTGCGGAACCTCCGTCACCAAGGCTGACAGCATCCGTCGTAGTGTTGAGCGTAGCCGGTCCAATGGCGTTGGTGTCACCGCCGAAAGAGGCCAGGGGGCCATCCGGATTAGTGATCATATACGGTCCGCGGGTGAGCTCCACGCCAGTGGCCCACGCCACGAAGCTGTTGTCACCAACTGGAATGGCGTTGCAGCCGTCAGTGCCTACAGGACCACAGAACGGACCGTGGTCGGGATCCGGACCGGGGCCAGGACCAGGATTGGTGGTGTCGGGCACGGTGACGGGCGTGATAGTCATCGGATAGACGTAGGTGTACCACCAGTAGCCGTAAGTGGCGTCGTAGGTACTGTCCACAAGGACACCGGCAGCGGGATCGGCCCACTTTTCAAGATCGCCATTGTTGAGGTATTGTGCCAGACCCATATCCATGAAACCGTTGTTGGAGCTGCCCCACCAGTTGCCGGGGGTGATGCCAAGCGGGGTAGTCATGCCGGTAGCCGTGTCAATGTAGTGGATGTCATCGAGATAGCCACTTCCCGTGTAGCTGAAGCGCGGGTCGGCAGCGGCAATGTGGGCCATCATGTCACTGACGGTGGCATCACCATTCCAGCGATAGCCCCAAGCTAAGGCGGTATCGGCCCAATTCACGGCCAAAACGGCCTCATTCGTACCTTCGCCCACCCAAAAGAGGATATCGGCAAAGTCAATGGTGGCCTCTTCGGGGGTGGAAGCGTTAGGATCGGTAGCAGGAACAATGGGCGTGGTGGAAGGGAACGGGTAACAGTCGCCCCACTCCTCCATCTCAAAATAGCCGTTGTTGACCAGCGGATCTGAGTAACCAGAGCTGTAGTTGCCGTTCAGGGTGTACATCAGATAGCCGGGAGTGTCAAGATACTCGTTATATGTTCCATCCTGATAGGAATAGGTGTTTATCATCGTGCCGCTGAATGTGACGGTAAATCGTGAATCGGCGGCAGCAATGCCGGTCAGCATATCGTAAATGGTGGCTGAACCGTCCCAACGGAAGCCATAGGCGATACCCATCGTGGCATTCTGGCACCATTTGAAGACCGCCACAATGCTGTTGCTGCCAGTACCTACCCAATACTGAATGTTTTCAGCTGGATAATCCGTAACGGAGCGCACTGCACTCACTTGGAAATCGTGCCCGTTCTGGTGAATCGTCACCGTCTCCTGGGCAAACGTCAGGTTAATCATGCAGATTAAACCGAAAAAGAGTACTAATTTCTTCATAATTTTTATTGTTTGCTGTTTACTTTTTTGCAATATACTGCCCTTCGAAGTTGAACACCATGGATGCCGGACAAAGTCCCGCCTCGAACGAGAATTTCTTCTTCCCGTCCTTGTCGAAGCAATAGACATCGCCATTGGCCGTGTAATTGCCCGCATCGGTGATGTAAACATCGCCGTTCAAGGGGTTCACTTTGATGTTGTAGGGGATCTGCAGCTGCGTGCCGTCCGTGATGAACTGATCCGTCACAATCTCCTCCGTCTCCAAATCCAACACTTTGATCCAAGAGGTCATGGTGGAGTAATTGTAAGAATAGATGTATGCCAAATTCTGGTAAATGTCAAAATTATAGACATCCATCTCGTAGGTTTTCACTACCTCATCAGTTTGACAATCAATCTTTTGGAAAGCGTAAGGAACGCTGCCATAATCGCCGTTGGAGACCACATAAACATAGCGATCGTTATAAGATTTGACACGCGTCGGGTTGATAACCACGGTAATGTCCTTGGTAACGGTGAAAGAGACGGGGTCGATAACGGAGACGGTATTGTCGTAGTTCGGGTAGTCGAGGCCGCCGGAGTTGCAGACGTAGAGCTTGCCGTTGCAGACGCAGATGCCGTCAGGGTTGCGGCCGGCATGCACGGTAGCCTCAATCTCCAAACTGGCCGTATCAACCCGCACCACATCGCCGTCAAAGCAGGAGATGTAAGCCTTGCCGTCAAAGAAGGCGAGGCGGCGCGGCTGTTTGCCGGTCATGTTGATTGTTTTTAGCGACTTGGCCGTAGCGAAATCCATCACTTCCACAATGTTGGAGTTGTTGACCACACAGTACAGCTTCGATCCATAGCGTTGCAGGTCATTGCCCACATCACCCAGTCCTCGGTGGTTCACATCCAGAAAGATGTCTTCGGTAAGCTCGCCCGTCGTGAAGTCATAATACGACAAGGTGCTGTTGTTCATCTGGAAAAGACCCTCGTTGAGGATGTACATCCCGTTTGCATAGGCTTCGGGCTGAGGTTCCGGCTCCGGATCGGGATCAGGATGATGGCACGATACGGCAAGCAGGGGTAACAAAAGTACCCAAAAAATGTTGATTTTCAAAAAATTCCATAAACGCATATCCTCGGCATTTAGGGGTTTGACAAATGCTTCGGACTATAGGAAAAGAAATGCTTGGAAACGGCACTCTTGTATCCGCCTACCTCCCGAAGCGATAACAACGCATAAATGGCAGGTTTTCTGACTTGTTCCCGAAACGGCGTCTTCCCATCTTTCGACAGTGACATTTTGCCGTTTCTCTTACGGAACTTACAGCAGCGGGTACTGTACAGGATTCGCACCTGTTTCCCTCTCAGGATTTTACAATAAAAAATCCTTCACCACTTTGCGGCGGCAAAAATACATTTTTTTCGATAAAGATGTTGATTTAAAAAACGTAGAGACGCGGCGTGCCGCGTCTCTACAAAGGGTAACAAGAAAAATCAGGGATTATTTGATGCCCAGTTTCTTCTTGATGTCTTTCGGGATACCGTCCTTGTGGACGAGGATGTTCATCGTTTTGTAACGGGCGTAGGCTTTGGAGACATAGAACATGCCATCATATTTGCCATAAATACCCCATGAGTTCTTCACCATGTAATACTCGTTGCCAA
>Ga0265299_10004668_pt1 | contig 12894 bp, 5 predicted proteins | sample AusTroGonzalo_MG_4_FD_193485 | JGI IMG/M metagenome (GOLD analysis project Ga0265299, IMG submission 193485) | Bovine rumen microbial communities from tropical cattle in Woodstock, Queensland, Australia - Gonzalo_02 | ecosystem: Host-associated > Mammals > Digestive system > Stomach > Rumen ...
CAGTTTTTTTTTACTATCTATGACCACGGTACAGACAATGCCTTAGTGCTTGCCCCCGGCAACCATCAGGGTTCTGGCAATAAAACCATGTGGTACACGCCCGATGTCTATCCCGAAGGCAACAAGGATGCTCTGTGGATGTTCGACGCCTTTGACAGCAACAACTACTCTGGTGCTAAAGGAGCTGCTGCGCAGTGGCTCGTTATCACGGGCGTAGGCGAACCTGATATCTGCCTTCAGTCCTTCGACAACACAACCTGGAATTATCGGACAGACAACAACGGCGAGGGATGGACAGATCGCTGCTACGTGACGCCTGCCTATCTGCCCGGAGGCTATTGGACGCTCCAGAACAACAAGGGCAAGGAGTATCTTGGCCGTTGGGACCAGACCGATGAGATTGCGGGCAACGTGCCAACCGAACGTGCCGGGCACTATGATCTCTTTGCAATCCTGCGAGGAAAGTATATGGCTGCCGTAGAGAATCTGGAAAAGGCCAGCGAAGAGAATCCGCTCGATGTCAGCTATCTCCTCACGAATGCTGACGCTACCCGCTACAATAACTTTCACGCCAAACAGCCTGTGGGCTGGACACTCTCTCAGGACGATGCCTTCGAGTGTGAGTATTCCAACTATCTGCCAGCCAAGGTAGGCAGTAGCTACTTCAACAAATGGCAGGGTTCCGGCAACCTCACCAACCGCACCATCAGTCAACAACTTTCAGGTTTGCCTACTGGCAAATACCGTATTTCGGTGTGTACGAATAGCGATAAGATTCATCAGGGTGCGACACTTTTTGCCAACAACGACAAAGCAGACATGACCCAACTCTCTGGCAACACTGTCAGCGTTACGACCGAAATTGCCGACGGACAGCTCACTTTCGGTGTGGAACTGAAGAGCTATCAGAGTAACGACTGTAAGTTCGACCATTTCACTCTTGAGTACATGGGAACAGACGTTGAGACAGCCATCGGCAACGTAAGCTCTTCTGGTTCCCTCGATGCCCGCAGTCTCATCTATGATCTTTGCGGTCGCCGGCGTGCACATCTTTCCAGAGGAATCAACATCATCGGCGATAAGAAAGTCGTCGTGAAATAAAAAAGGAAGAGGCTATGTCGTTTGTCTTGACACAGCCCCTTCTGCTTATTCTTTCTTGTCGGCCAAGGCTTCATAAATCTTAGCCTCAATCTCCTCGGTCAGCTCGGGGTTGTCTTTGAGAAGCTTCTTCACGGCATCACGGCCTTGTCCAATCTTGGAGTCGTTATAGCTGAACCAAGAACCAGACTTCTGGATGATGCCGTACTCTACACCGAGGTCAACGATTTCACCCACTTTTGAGATGCCTTCGCCGAAGCTGATTTCGAACTCAGCCTTGCGGAAGGGAGGAGCCACCTTGTTCTTTACGACCTTCACGCGGACTTGGTTGCCAATGGCCTCGTCGCCGTCTTTCAGCGTGGTGACCTTGCGGATGTCCAGACGCACACTGGAGTAGAACTTCAGGGCGTTGCCGCCGGTCGTCGTCTCGGGATTCCCGAACATGACACCAATCTTCTCGCGCAACTGGTTAATGAAGATGCAGCAAGTCTTGGTGCGGGAGATGGTGGCCGTCAGCTTACGCAAGGCCTGACTCATCAGGCGGGCTTGCAGGCCTACCTTGTTGTCGCCCATATCGCCGTCGATTTCGGCCTTCGGGGTCAGGGCGGCTACGGAGTCGATGACCACAAGGTCTACTGCGGAGGAACTGATGAGCTGGTCGGCGATGGCCAGTGCCTGCTCCCCGTTGTCGGGCTGCGAAATCCAGAGGTCGTCGAGGTTCACGCCCAGCTTCTGGGCATAGGTGGGGTCGAAGGCGTGCTCGGCATCGATGAAGGCTGCGATGCCACCAGCCTTCTGTGCCTCGGCGATAGCGTGGATGGTCAGGGTGGTCTTACCGGAACTCTCGGGACCATAGATTTCGATGATACGACCGCGGGGGTAGCCGCCCACGCCGAGAGCATGGTTCAGGCTGATGCTGCCCGTAGGTATGACATCTATTTTCTCGATGGGAGCTTCGCCTAAGCGCATGATGCTACCTTTGCCAAAGTCCTTCTCAATCTTTTTGGTGGCCATCATCAGCGCTTCCAGTCTGGCCTTCCTCTCATCTTGGGGTAGTTCTTCTGTTTTTGCCATTTTTCTTATCACGGCCGATGGCCGTAGTATTTTTAAGTTTAAAGTTTAAGGTTTAAAGTTTAAGGGTGGTAGGGACTTACTTTATGTATGTCTGTTCGCCCTATAGTTCCAGGTCAATATCATGCAGCTCGTGCCAGGGAAGCCCCTGCTTGTTCAGTTGCTCCATGAAAGGATCCGGGTCGAACTCTTCCACATTGTGCACGCCCGGCTTCACCCATTTGCCCGTGAGGAACATCATGGCGCCAATCATGGCGGGCACGCCGGTGGTGTACGAGACACCCTGCATTCCCGTCTCTTCATAGGCGGCGCGGTGCGAGCAGTTGTTATATACATAATAGGTATGTTCCTTGCCGTCGTTGCCGATACCGCGGATGCGACAACCGATGCTGGTCTGTCCTTCGTAGTTCTCACCAAGGTCTTGTGGATTTGGCAGTACGGCCTTCAGGAACTGCAAGGGAACAATCTTCACCTTGGCCGTGCCCGTGCCGTCGGCCAGTGGAGCCTCGTACTCGATTTCGTCGATGCGGCTCATGCCGATGTTCTGAATCACTTCCAGGTGCTTCAGGTACTGCTGTCCGAAGGTCATCCAGAAACGGGCACGCTTGATGGTCGGGTAGTTGATGACCAGCGACTCAATCTCCTCATGGTGCAGGAGGTAGCTGTCGCGCGGGCCTATCTCTGGATAGGTCAAGTCTTTATGAACCTCCAGTGGCTCGGTTTCTACCCACTTGCCGTCTTCCCAGTAGAGTCCCTTCTGCGTAATCTCTCGGATATTGATTTCGGGGTTGAAGTTCGTGGCGAAAGCCTTGTGGTGGTCACCCGCGTTGCAATCCACGATGTCGAGATATTCTATTTCCTTGAAATGGTGCTTGGCGGCGTAGGCCGTGTAGATACTGGTCACGCCCGGATCGAAACCGCAACCGAGGATAGCTGTCAGGCCAGCCTGCTCAAAGCGTTCGCGGTAAGCCCATTGCCAGCTATATTCAAAGTGAGCCTCGTCCTTCGGTTCGTAGTTCGCCGTGTCGAGGTAGTTGCAACCCGTTTGCAGACAGGCCTCCATGATGGTCAGATCCTGATAGGGCAGTGCAAGGTTGACCACGATATCCGGCTTATACTCAGAGAGCAGAGCCACCAACTCAGGCACGTTGTCTGCGTCTACGCGCGCGGTCTTTATTCCCTTATAACCCGTGGCAGCCTCCACGGCCTGTGCCAGACGGTCGCACTTCGCCTTTGTGCGCGAGGCAATCATAATCTCAGTGAACACTTCGGGGTTCTGAGCCACCTTGTGTGCGGCCACCGTGGCAACGCCTCCGGCGCCGATAATCAGTACTTTTCCCATATTTCAGTCATATTATTTGGACCTTAAGGCCACAATTTCGGGTGCGAAGATAGGAAAAATAATTAGCTTGCACCAACTTTTCTCCTGTTTTTCGGATAAAAAGCCGTCTTTTGATGCCATTTCTTCCATAAAGGAGAACAATCTTTTCGCTTTTGCCTGCCAAAAGAGACTTCGGGAACGGAATCGGGCATCGGATAAAAGAAAAGCCCGCTCGGAAGTAGATTCCTTGCGGGCTTGTTTATTAAGGGGTTAATAATGTTTACTTTTTTAGGGACTTACTTAAAGTATGTCCGCTTCAGTCATAAGACTGGATTTGTCTGAGTGTCAGTCGAGACGGCTTGCAAATACCGATGCGTTACTGACGATTGCTGCAATTGCTACAATTGCGAAGGCAATAGATGTAATTACTGATGTCATAATCTCTTTTACCTTTCTTTTCTTTAGTTAAACTTCTGTTATCCTGATAAGGTGCTTTCTTGGTCAGCACCCGAAGCTTCGCTAAGCCTCTTTTCTTTTGTTTGACGCTGCAAAGGTACGGACATTCTGGGAAACTGCAATGAATTTTATGTCAAACAGCATAAAAAGGTGTGGTTTTGTTGACTGCTATCAACAAAACCATGCTAAATAACATTTATTGATATAGATTGGGTGACTTAACGTCATGCTTTGGCACGGGAAGCCTGACAAAATGGAGCCTTCTGTTTTCTATCTACTGAATTTCAGGAGATTATGTAGATTCCTTTGCTCCCGTGCGAACGAATGCAAAGAAGCGTTTGCAGGAATGGACAATGAATAAGACGAATTACATAGCCTCTCAACACTCTTTTTCACACGAATGACCATGAATTGGTTCACAAATTTATCATAAATACCGTTTATGGCAGTCCATGAGGTTAATTCATGGATAATTTGTGGGTCAGTGTGAGAAATAAGTTATGATTATCAGCAATAACACATCAGAAGCCCGAAGGGCTGGAAAGATTACAGCCGGGGGTGTAACCCCCGGTTCAGTGGCATGCGGTTATACAAGCACCGAAGGTGCGGCAGAATGGGTCGAATGGCTCTGCCACCCTTTCAGGGTTGGTGTACCATTGCGAACCATTAGCAGGGGTTTCACCCCTGCCTGTGGTCTTGACAGCCCTTCGGGCTTTCGGGAATTAAATTCGTTTAATTTTTGAATTGTCAAGCGTCTCTTCGAGCTGAGCGCGTTTAATTCGTTGTCTGAGAAATCCGTGCTACCTGACCACGACCTTCCTCGTCGTCCCGTCGCTCATCCGCAGGATGTTCACGCCGCGCTGCAACCTCGCCTGCCGGTGGCCGTCCAGATGATATGCCTCTCTCATCTCCGCCGTCTTATCCTCTACGGCCTCCACCGCCACTTCCTCATCTGTCAGTGCCACGATATTCTTGAACTGCGACCAAGGTTTCGTCGCCTTGTATGCCTCCAGTGCTTCAGCTGGAACGTGCAAGGTTCCGCTCTCTGCTATGTTTGGGTCAAATATTTCAAAACCTGTTCCTGTTTTTGGTAATTGAATTGCATAACAATACACGTCAGTCAGGCCGATGCAGCTGGAGAAAGCATACGGGCCGATGCTGGTCACACCCTCAGGGATGTTGATGGATGTCAGGCCGCTGCAATTATAGAAAGCAGCATAGTCGATGCTGGTCACGCTCTCTGGGATGTTGATGGATGTCAGGCCGCTGCATCCCTCGAAAGTACCATCGCCGATGCTGGTCACGCCTTCAGGGATGGTGATGGATGTCAGGCCGCTGCAACCTTTGAAAGCAGAATTGCCGATGCTGGTCACGCCCTCTGGGATGTTGATGGATGTCAGGCCGCTGCAACCACGGAAAATATAATTGGCGATGCTTGTCACGCCCTCTGGGATGGTGATGGATGTCAGGCCGCTGCAACCATCGAAAGCACCGTCGCCAATGCTGGTCACGCCTTCAGGGATGTTGATGGATGTCAGGCCGCTGCAACCATCGAAAGCACCGTCGCCGATGCTGGTCACGCTCTCAGGGATGTTGATGGATGTCAGGCTGCTGCAACCACGGAAAGTATAATCGGCGATGCTGGTCACGCTCTCTGGGATGGTGATGGATGTCAGGCCGCTGCAACCAGAGAAAGCATAACTGCCGATGCTAGTCACGCCATCAGGGATGGTGATGGAGGTCAGGCCACTGCAATCATAGAAAGCATACCTGCCGATGCTGGTCACGCCCTCTGGGATGTTGATGGATGTCAGGCCGCTGCAACCACGGAAAATATAATCGCCGATGCTGGTCACGCCCTCTGGGATGTTGATGGATGTCAGGCCGCTGCAACCATAGAAAGCTGACCCGCCGATACTGGTCACACTCTCAGGGATGGTGATGGATGTCAAGCCGCTGCAACCAGAGAAAGCTGCCCCGCCGATGCTGGTCACGCCCTCAAGGATGGTGATGGATGTCAGGCCGCTGCAACCACCGAAAGCACCATCGCCGATGCTGGTCACGCTTTCGGGGATGGTTGTGTTCTTGCATCCTTGTACCAAAGTGTTAGTTCTTGTTTCTATTATGGCATTACAATTGTCACGTGAATCATATATGGGATTCTTGTCATCAACCTCGATGGATGTCAGGCCGCTGCAACCAAAGAAAGCACCATTGCCGATGCTGGTCACACTCTCAGGGAGGTTGATGGATGTCAGGCCGCTGCAATCAGAGAAAGCCCAATCGCCGATGCTGGTCACGCTCTCTGGGATGTTGATGGATGTCAGGCCGCTGCAATACATGAAAACCTCATTGTCGATGCTGGTCACACCATCTGGGATGGTGATGGATGTCAGGCTGCGGCAAAATTGGAAAGCATAACTGCCGATGCTGGTCACACTTTCGGGGATATTGATGGAGGTCAGGCCGCTGCAACCATAGAAAGCTGCCCCGCCGATGCTGGTCACTTTATCTCCTAATGTAATACTTTGTATAGAGGTAAGACCGCTGAACCATGAACCTACAGAGGGACAATTGATAGTGGCGGAAGTCAGGCTGCTGCAACCACGGAAAGCAGATTTGCCGATGCTGGTCACGCTTTCTGGGATGGTGATGGAGGTCAGGCCGCTGCAACCATAGAAAGCATAATCGCCGATGCTGGTCACGCCCTTTGGGACGTTGATGGATGTCAGGCCGCTGCAACCACGGAAAGCCTGAGAGCCGATGCTGGTCACTTTATCTCCTAATGTAATATTTTGTATAGAGGTGAGACCGCTGAACCATGAATCTACAGAGGGACAATTGATAGTGGCGGAAGTCAGGCTGCTGCAACCACTGAAAACCCAATTGCCGATGCTGGTCACGCTTTCTGGGATGGTGATGGATGTCAGGCCGCTGCAATCACGGAAAGCAGAATTGCCGATGCGGGTCACTTTATAGCTCTCTCCATTATAGGAGACCATTGCCGGAATGACAATGTCTCCTTCGTATTTTGAGAAGGCATTGAACGTAACCACTGCCTCATCTTCATTGAAGTTGTAATAGATGCCATCAATTTCGACATCTTTGGCAACAGCTTGACTTGTCATTATACTTAGGACGATGGTCAAGAGGAATGATAGTTTGAAGTGATTCATTGAGATAAAGAGTTAGAATAAGGAAGGCGTGAGGCCATTCAACCTAATGGTTGAAACAATTTTATGGGTTTGCCGCTGCAAAGTTATACACAAATCCACTTCGTCCCAAACAATTCGGAAGAAAAGTGCAGGGCGGTGGATTCGTTTTATGCTCTTTCACGACCTAAAATGACGCAGAAAAAGTTTGTTGTAAAAGTTACCATCACCCGTCACCTTTTCCACTTAACAAGCAGATTGTCAGCCAGCTATCGGGTGACGGTAAGGTGACGGTAAGGTGACGGTAAACGGCATTTCGCGGTTCTTCTGCTCAAAAATGCCCTTCAAACGGTTGTGTATGAGTCAGATAGATTCGTCGAGTTACCGTCACCCTGACTATATCGTTTTGAATCCGTAGGGGGTTACGTCAGAACCCTTAAGGGTTAGAGCGGGAACCCTTAAGGGTTGGGGCCTGAACCCTTAAGGGTTCGGGCGTGTCCCAATGGTGGGACAAACAAGGGAACCTAAATCTTACAGAAATCAGACGTAAATAGGCTGCGCCACCCACTACAATATACACCACGGATTTCACGGATTACACGGATTCCTTCCAGCTCCTAATCTGCAATTCCTAATTCGCAAGCTCCGTTAAGCCGATGCCATAGGCATCAGATAGGGGTTCTTCGAAGTATCGAAGCGACCAAAGGTCGAGCGCTTGAAGTGTCAAGCGAGCAAGCTCGAGCGGCCAGCCAATTCATTGGCTGGCTATCCCTATCAAGCCACGCTGTGGCTTTATCTTACAAGATTTTAGCATACTTGTGAAACCTGAATTGCGTATTCTTTGAATTAAATTCTTGGATATTCTTGCGCATTCTTTTCTTTATTCGTGCCTATTTGTGGCCTGAGAGTGCTTATTTGTGCCAATTTGTTTCCTTTCCTTCCCCGTTCCATATCATTTCTTTCCGTTCCTGCAAGTGTTTTGGCCTTCATACCGAAAAGGTGACGGTAAACAGAATCTTTCGTCCTCATTATCAGCCACATCGGGTTTTCTTTTCCCAAAAAACAGCTTTACCGTCACCTTACCGTCACCCGTAACCGACTGACTATCGGACGGGTAGAAGGGAAGGTGACGGTAAACGCCCTTTTTCGACTAAAACTTTGTTGTAGAAGAAGACGGGTTTAGAGAGCGGCGAGGCTCTCGCGGATGGAGGCGATTTTCTGCTGGGCGTCGGCCTGTTTCTTGCGCTCCATCTCTACGACGGCGGCAGGTGCGTTCTGCACGAAGCGCTCGTTGGCGAGCTTCTTCTCCACGCTGACGAGGAAGTTTTCGATGCGCTGGAGTTCGGCTTCGAGCTTCTTGCGCTCGGCATCGAGGTCGATGAGGTTGCCCAGAGGCACTGCATACTCACTGGTGCCGACGAGGAAGCTGGCACTGCCCTTGCTCTTCTCTGCCACGACGTTGACAGCCTCCAGGTTGGCCATCTTCTGTAGGGCGGCAGAAAGACCCTCTCCCCGCTCTCCCATGAGGGAGAGAGCCTCGCTATCGCTCGAAGGCTGTGCACAGACGATTTCGAGCTTGAGGGCTTCGCGCGGTGCGATGTTCCTTTGTGAACGCACGGCGCGGATGGAGGTGACGATTTCCTTGAGCTCGTCAATGGCGGCGCAGAGCTGGCGGTCGTTATCAGTGGCAGCGGCAAGGTGGAGTTCTGAGCGCATGATACTCTCGCCGGGCTGGCGGTCGTAGAGAGCCTGCCAGAGCTCCTCGGTGATGAAGGGCATGAAGGGATGCAGCATCTTCAGCAGGACTTCGAAGAACTGGAGGGTGGCGTCGTAGGTGGCGCGGTCGATGGGTTGGGGCTTGCCGTCGATGTAAGCGGGCTTGATCATCTCGAGGTACCAACTGGAGAACTCGTCCCAGAAGAGCTTGTAGACGGTCATCAGGGCTTCGCTGAGGCGATATTTCGAGAAGTCGTCGGCCAGTTCCTCGGCAGCGAGGCGCAGCTTGGCGGCGAACCATTGGGTGGCAAGCTGGGCTGCAGCAGGTTGTTCGCCGTCGGCTACCTCCCAACCCTTCACGAGACGGAAGGCGTTCCAGATCTTGTTGTTGAAGTTGCGGCCTTGTTCGCAGAGGGATTCGTCGAAGAGGATGTCGTTGCCGGCAGGGGCAGAGAGCATCATACCCATACGCACACCGTCTGCGCCGAAGCGATCGATGAGGTCGAGCGGATCGGGGCTGTTGCCCAAGGACTTGGACATCTTGCGGCCGAGCTTGTCGCGCACGATACCAGTGAAGTAAACGTGGCGGAAGGGCATCTGATGTTCGTACTCGTAGCCGGCCATAATCATGCGTGCGACCCAGAAGAAGATGATGTCCGGGCCAGTGACAAGGTCGGCAGTGGGGTAGTAGTATTTGATTTCCTCGTTGCCGGGGTTGCGGATGCCGTCGAAGAGGCTGATGGGCCATAGCCAACTGGAGAACCAGGTGTCGAGGGCGTCTTCGTCCTGTTTCAAATCGCTCATCTGGAGGTCGTTGTTGCCGCTTTTCTCGCGGGCGAGTTGCAGGGCTTCCTGCTCGTTTTCAGCCACGACGAATCCACCTGAAGGCAGATACCACGCTGGGATGCGGTGACCCCACCAGAGCTGGCGGCTGATGCACCAGTCCTTGATGTTCTCGAGCCAGTGACGGTAGGTGTTCTTGTACTTGGCGGGGTAGAACTGGATGTCGTCGTTCATGACGGGTGCAAGGGAGATGTCAGCCATGTGCTGCATCTTCAGGAACCATTGCATGGAGAGTTTCGGCTCGATGGGTACGCCGGTACGTTCGGAGCAGCCGATCTTGTTGTCGTAGTCTTCGATTTTCTCCATGAGACCTGCGGCCACCATGTCCTCGGCAATCTGCTTGCGGCAGGCGAAGCGTTCCATGCCGACGTACTTTTCTAACCCGATGATATAATCATCGGGCACAGTGTTGGCAGCGAGAGCTGCCTGCTGGGCGGTGGCAATGCGGTCGGAGAGGGTGGCGTCGTCGTTGAAGATGTCGATGGCTTCGAGGTTGTACTTTTCGCCGAGCATGTAGTCGTTGACGTCGTGGGCGGGAGTGACCTTCAGACAGCCTGTACCGAACTCGATATCGACGTATTCGTCCTCGATGACGGGAATGACGCGACCCACGACGGGCACGATGACCTTCTTGCCCTTCAGCCACTGGTTCTTCGGGTCGTTGGGATTGATGCACATGGCGACGTCGCCCATGATGGTTTCGGGGCGGGTGGTGGCCACGACGGCGTAGTAGCCGCGGTCATCCTTGTGGACAACAGCCCCCTCCTGGCCTCCCCCAAGGGGGAGGGAAACCTCATCGGCCAGGTAGTACTTCATGTAGTAGAGCTTGGTGTGCTCTTCCTTGTAGACGACTTCCTCGTCGGAGAGGGCGGTGAGGGCTTTGGGGTCCCAGTTGACCATGCGCACGCCGCGGTAGATAAGTCCTTTGCGGTAGAGGTCCACGAAGACCTTGATGACGCTCTCGCTGCGCGGGCCATCCATGGTGAAGGCGGTGCGGTCCCAGTCGCAGGAGCAACCGAGCTTACGCAACTGCTTGAGGATGATGCCTCCGTGCTCCTCGGTCCATGCCCAGGCGTGCTTCAGGAACTCTTCGCGGGTGAGGTCGGTCTTCTTGATGCCCTGTTCGGCCAGGCGGTTAACCACCTTGGCCTCGGTGGCAATGCTGGCATGGTCTGTTCCTGGAACCCAGCAAGCGTTCTTACCTTCCATGCGTGCGTGGCGCACGAGGATGTCCTGAATAGTCTCGTTGAGGACGTGTCCCATGTGGAGCACACCCGTCACGTTGGGTGGCGGGATGACTACGGTGTAAGGCTCGCGGCCGTCGGGCTTAGAGCTGAACAGCTTGTTGTCCAACCAGTACTGGTACCATTTTCCCTCTACGTCGGAGGGGGAATACTTGGGAGGAAGACCCCCTCCCCGCTCCCCCTCAGAGGGGGAGAGTGGAATGTTTTGTTGTTTGTTATCGTTCATGTATTGTTATATTATGATGATTTCTATTCTTGTCTGGTAATTACTCTCCCCCTTCAGGGGTGGCTCGAAGACAAAACTATTAAGTGTTTTGGCTGGAGAGGCTGGGGAGGGGGGCTCCCTCCTGTTTCTTCGCCTCCTCCCAGATGGCATCCATCTCCGCTAAGGTCATCTCGGTGAGAGGCTTGCCGATGCGTATGCTGTGTTCTTCGAGGTAGGTGAAGCGGCGGATGAACTTGCGGTTGGTGATTTCGAGGGCTGTATCGGGATTGAGCTTATAGAGGCGGGCGGCGTTGATGACGGAGAAGAGGAAGTCGCCGAGTTCCTGCGCGCTCTTCTGCTTGTCCTCGCGTTCCAGTTCGGTCTCCAGCTCGCCGAGTTCCTCGCGCACCTTGTCCCAGACCTGTTCGCGCCGATCCCAGTCGAAGCCCACGCCGCGTGCCTTGTCCTGAATGCGATAGGCCTTGATGAGCGAGGGCAGGGCATCGGGCACACCGCTGAGTACGCGCTTGTTGCCTCCCTTCTCTTTCACTTTCAGTTGTTCCCAGTTCTGGAGAACCTGGTCAACGGTAATCTCGCCCTTCTCGATGCGTTCGGCTTCTGGACCAAATACATGAGGGTGGCGATAGATAAGCTTGTCGCAGAGCTTGTTGCAGACGTCGGCGATGTCGAAATCTCCTGTCTCGGAACCAATCTTGGCGTAGAAGACAATGTGCAGCAGCACGTCGCCCAACTCCTTGCAGATGTCGGCTTTGTCATTCTTGATGATGGCATCGGCCAGTTCGTAGGTCTCCTCGATGGTGTTTGGCCTCAGACTCTCATTGGTCTGTTTCCGATCCCACGGACACTTCTGGCGAAGGTCGTCCATGATGTCGAGCAGACGTCCGAAAGCGGCTAATTTTTCTTCTCTGGTATGCATGATAGCGCAATTTTGGGCGCAAAGGTACGAATAAAAGATGAATGCGCGCATACGGAAAGGTAAAAAAGCTCGTCAAATCCTTACTTTTTCGAAGGTTAAGTAGATTATTTCTGCAAAAAGAACTATTTTTGCGGCATGAATCATCCAATTGTGTGCTAAACAGGTTATGAAAGGTATGGAAAATGCCACTTCCTGCAAGCGCGTTCGCATAGCCTTCGTAGGGTTGGGCGAGCGTGGTCGGACGGCCTTACGACTGATGTTGCCCGTTGAGGGAGCAACGGTGGTGGCGTTGTGCGATCTTAGTGAGCCGTGCGTGGCGGCAGCCAGACAGCTCTTGGTGGAGCAATGTCCTCAGATGGAAGGAGTTCGTTGTTTCCACGGTGCCGAAGCCTATCGGGAGGTCTGTCGGTTGGAGGACGTAGACCTCGTCTATGTGTGCAGCGACTGGAAATCCCATCCGCTCATTGCCGTGGAGGCTATGCGACAGGGCAAGGACGTTGCCATCGAAGTGCCTGCCGCCACTACGCTGGAGGACATACGCCTGTTGGTGCAGACGGCCACGACCACGCAACGGCGGTGCCTGTTGCTGGAGAATGCCTGCTTCGAGCGGCAGTTGGAAGATGCCGTTGCCGCCATCCGACGGGGTGACATCGGCGAGGTGGTGCACGCCGAGGGTAACTACTACCATTGCCTGGACGACCGCTGGTCGCAATGGCGTCTGGAGGTGAACCGCCATAGGCGTGGCGACCTCTATCCGACGCATGAACTGGGACCGATATGCCAGGCTTTGGACATCGGTCGGACGGATTTCTTCGAGACGCTGGTGTGCATGGACACGGCAGCCTTCTCAG
>Ga0265299_10004669_pt1 | contig 12888 bp, 12 predicted proteins | sample AusTroGonzalo_MG_4_FD_193485 | JGI IMG/M metagenome (GOLD analysis project Ga0265299, IMG submission 193485) | Bovine rumen microbial communities from tropical cattle in Woodstock, Queensland, Australia - Gonzalo_02 | ecosystem: Host-associated > Mammals > Digestive system > Stomach > Rumen ...
GTTACAAGAAACAGAACACACAATAAACCTCAGTAAAAATTTCTTTTATGTGATAGACCACGGAGAAGAATTATGATTAACATAAAAATAAAGCAAATCAACGAAAAATATGGTGATGGGCGTGCTGAATTAATCCAAAAAGATACTGGGAAGAAGATTTTAATAGCCTTACCAGAACTAGGTGAAGATGGTATCAAAGTATCTCATGACAAGAGGTTATATGAAAAACACCTTGAAAAAGTATATCCGAACCCAATATATATTGATGAAATCAGAATAAATATCACTGGTTGGTTCTATATCTTCCATGAATTAATCATACAAGCAAATAAAGAATATACATACATTACAATACTAAATAAATAAATATGCTTCTTTTTTAATAATCCTATTATACATATACTGGTATAAGTATATAGGTAATGTCATGAGAAAAGCCTAACTTACTAATATAAGAAGATAAGATAAAAAACGATTTACATGTGTAACGAAAACACTGATGATGAAATCGAAGAAGTCGAAAACATAGACAAATGCCCAAACTGCAAAACATTAACAATAGTCCGCAGTGAAAACGGCAGTGAAGAATACTGCACACAATGCGGATTAATCACCCGTGCTAGTTATGACTATGTCGCCGGAATCAAATTTGACTTACCATATGGAATACTTATCATTTAATTACCTCAATTACTTCAAGGGAGTAAAAAAAAGAAAATGATATTTTTTTTACTCCCATAAAATATAATCCTAATTCTATTCATAATGTTGTGGAGAACACAACACCAAAATTCTTTGATATTCAATTAAATGCTTTCATAATATCATACATGGTGCATATGGGTTCCAAAAGGAGGTTCGACTCCTCCCCATAACATTTAATATTTACTAATCTTTTTTTCATGAAAAAAACTAATAAAGTGATTAACCATGGTTGAATCTTTCAAATATAAAAGTAAAATAGCAACAGCAATAGCATTCATAGCTATGATAATAGTAAGTCTCGGAAAAGATGGATTAACACAAATCATCCCCGCAGAATATGTATGGACAATACCTGTAATCGTAGGTGCAGCATCATGGATTCTAGCACAAAAAACAGAAGACCATCGTGTTGATGTAGCAGAAGAAATGGTCCATGAACAATACGCTAATGATGATGATCCAACTATCAACGAAGATGAAAATATTACAGAAGATGCTGATGGGGTAGTTGGTGATGAAAATGAAAGCTGCTAAAACCAATGATGAACATCTCATCGAAGACATTGACCCCGCCGGAGAATATGAAGAACTAGTAGGTGATAACAATGACCCCACCAACTAGTCAAGACCATCCAGGATGCTTATATGAAGAAAGATTCAGCAACCTTGAAAGAGAAAATGCTGAATTAAAAGCACGAATGGATAGTAAAAAAGAAAACATTCACGACATCAACAAAGAACTTGCTACAGACAGACAACAACAGATTGAATTAATTGAGAAGGTTACTGAAGTGACAGTTTTATTGAAAGCCGGTCAAAAATCAAGAGATGAAAACAATAAAGATTTTGAAAAAAAATTCAAAGACCTTGAAGAAAAATTCGACAAAGTATCAGATGAATTAGCTGAAACTAAAGAACAATTAACTGATTTTGTAGCATCACAACGGAGTTTCCGTAACACCGTTGCTATAGGAGCACCAATCATAATCTCAATAATTGTTGGTGTATTATTCAAATTTATATAAAAAAAATTTTCTTTATTTTATTTTATTTTATTTTTTAATGCTCATTAAATCATGATTTAATGAATATAAGGGTTTGGTATAACTAGTTAAAAATTTTTCTGGAGGACATCAAAGATGGAACTTGAAAAAATAAAAATAACTGACATATACCCAGCAGATTATAACCCAAGAACCATAACTGAAGATCAAAAAACAAAACTTAAAAATAGTATTGATAACTTTGGAATAGTAGAACCAATACTAATCAACCTGCAAAATCACAGGATAATTGGAGGACATCAAAGATTCGATGTCTTATTAGACCAATACATCCTCGACAATGATTTATATGCAGAACTAAACCTGTTAAAGTTGAATGATTCATACGGATGGGTATTCCCAGACAATGATAAAAACCTTGATTCAGAAGATATGGAGAAGGCCCTGAACTTAGTATTGAATAATACCAAGGTCATGGGAACATTCGATGAAAATAAACTCGTTAATATATTCCATGAATTCAAAGAATCAGGATTCAACACAAGTTTAACTGGATTCAACAATGATGACATATTAGGCTTCCAAGGATTAAACAATGATAAGGCTACAGTTGAAGAAACCTCAACAGTAAAAGAAGAGGACATCAACCTAGACACTAATATGATAATCCCTGAAGACGAACCAGAATACGATGAATCCATAGCTGACGGTATTGAAACAGTCACTTGTCCAAGGTGTGGGTATGAAATCCCAAAATCAGACTACTCAGAAACCTAAGGTTATATCAACATTTAGTGGATGCGGAGGTTCCAGTTATGGATATAAGTTAGCAGGATATGAAGTCCTGCTAGCAGTTGAAATGGATACACATGCCGTAGCAACATACCAAAGAAACTTCCCCAATACACCAATCTACTATGGTGACATCCACAAACTAAGTGTTGAAAAAGTCCTTGACATAACCGGATTGATACCTGGTGAATTAGATTTATTTGATGGGTCACCGCCATGTCAAGGATTCAGTACTGCTGGAGCCCGTGACTTCTGCGATACCAAAAATCAACTATACCATGAATACGTCCGATTATTACGTGGATTGTATCCAAAGACATTCGTGATGGAAAATGTTTCTGGTATGGTGAAAGGTAATATGAAGATCATCTTCAAAGACATCCTACATGAATTGAAAAACTCAGGTTATGATGTCAGGGCCAAACTGATGAATGCCCAATATTATAATTGTCCAACTAGTCGGCAGAGGATGATATTCATTGGTGTTCGTAAAGATTTGGGCATACCGGCGTCACATCCAAAACCTCAAAATAAACCAATAACCTGCAAACAGAGTATTGGACATTTGGAGGGTAAGATTAAACCTAATAATTCAAGCATCACAAGATATGCAAGATATTTACGTCCAGGTCAAAAGAGTGGTGATGTTCCTAACTTCCCAACTAAGACCAGGGATATTTACAGACTATTACCGAATAGGCCATGTCCAACCATAACCCGTAAACCTCAATTAGTTCACTATAAAGAGAATCGTGAATTAGATGTTAAAGAGTTAAGCATATTGCAATCTTTCACATATGAGGATAATGAATTCAATTGGATTGGTTCAGATAATCAAGTCAAAGAAAGGATTGGTAATAGTGTACCACCTAACTTGATGAGGGCCATTGCAGAGCATATCCGAGTGAATGTCTTGGAGAAAATTTAACTTTATTTTTTTTATTATTTTCAGTTATTACAGTATTAAAAAAAGAGGAGGGTAATCCTTATGGCTAAGACTAAATTAACTCCAGAATTGCAAGAGAAGTTTTGTGAGGCAATTGAGAATGGGGATAGTATTCTTGGTGCATGTGGATACGTAGGTATATCTGAAAAAACTTATTACAATTGGATTGACAGAGCAGAGAATGCTAAAGGTCGAACCAAGTTTGTTAAGTTCAAAGAATGTGTTGATAAAGCAAAAGCAAAAGCATTGCATAATTTTGAGCAAGTAATAACAAGCGCCAGTATGGAACATTGGCAAGCTGCAGCATGGATGCTTGAAAGAAGACATCCAAACTTGTATGGAAAACGAGATAAAATCGAAGCCGATGTTACTCACAAAGGTTTAACTGGTCTTGCTGATGCTATATCTGCAAGTAAAGAGAAGCATAGGCGAGAAGATGAGACCAACTAAGAATTATTTCGAATATGGTGAATTCGGAAGAACAGCCATAAATTTTCTTGAAAACTCAGATGCTTGGATTAACATTGCTCATGGATCAGTAAGGTCTGGAAAAACAATCACCTGCAATGCAAGATGGTTAACATTCTTAGCTGAATCAAAATCCCATGAATTTTTGATAAGTGGAAAAACTTCAAAATCATTGAAAAGGAATGTTATCAATCCATTACTTGCAATGATGAACACCGAAGATATTCCACATGAATATAAAGAATATGACGGTGAATTATACATTGAAGATAAAATATGCTATTGCATGGGATTCAATGATGAGAAAGCCGTAGACGTCATCGCAGGAATGAGTGTTGGTGGATGGTATGCTGATGAGATAGCAAGATGTCCACAATCCGCAGTAGAGATGGCCGTATCACGTTGCAGTGATACCGGTGCAAAAATGTTCTGGAATACCAACCCAGACAGTCCTTATCATTACATTTTCACTAATTACATTAACGACCATGAATTATTAAAGGCTGGAACTGTCAAGACATGGAAGTTCCTCTTGGATGATAATCCTAATTTGCCACAGGAATATGTAGAAGAATTGAAACGTGTTAATCAGAAAAGTGAAGTCTTCTACAAAAGAAATATATTGGGTGAATGGGTTATTGCCGAAGGAGCAATCTATGACATGTTCGACACAAAACAAAATGTCTTCACATGGAATTACCTGAAAGATGAATTCCCCGAAAGTCAAAGGATTCATGAAATCAACATATGTTGCGACTACGGAGTTAGCACAGTAACAACCTTCGGAGTAATGGGAATACACAGAGACATTAATCAAGGAAACACCTATTACCTATTGGAAGAAACCTACTATGACAAAGAAGACATAGGAGTTGCGCAATCTGACTCTGAAAGGGTGGACGATATTGTTCATTTACAAGACAAATACCAATTAAATGAAAACAACACAGTCTACCTACCGCACGATGCAGCATCATTAAAAACTGCTTGTCAAAAAGATTCCCGGTTAAAAATGCGAGTCAAAACCTATGCACCCGATACATATGAAGACATCAAAAAAACTCAAGACTTATTCAATAATAACAAATTCCTAATACATCAAGACTGTACTAACAGTATCAGTCAAGCACAAACCTATAGTTGGGATAAAAAAGCCCAACAAAGAGGAGAAGACAGGCCATTAAAAATAAACGACCATTGCCCAGACATGTGGCGTGGTGGATTATATGGTCCAGCAAATATAACAACTCCTGCAACACCATTAGGAGTCATATACTTTGGAGGAAACTAAAATGTTAGATAACTTTCGTATGAATATGAAATCTAAATTCAGGAATGCTGTAATGCCAGTACTCCGAAAACCATATGAGGATAGTTTATTCCAAGAATACATGAGACAATATGGTTTTTTATTCAACACAGCTAACAAGACAGCAGGACAATTTGGTTTCTTCAAAAAAGCTCAACAGAATCCTTATGTTTATAGTTGTGTAAATGCAATCAGTGATACTTTTCTGATTAATGGATTTAATATAAACAATCCAGATGAATTCACAGTGAACGTTAATAATGTCCGATACTTGACTAATTTATTCAATCATCCTGAAGCTAACGAATCAAGTTTAACATTCCCAGTATTCATTAAACAAATTGTGAACAGTCAAGAACTCGTAGGAGACACATTCATTGAAATAAACTATGAAGAATTCGATTATGACCACAATAACTACCATATCATTAATGGTCTGCAATATGTCCCTGCAAGTGTGTTACGTTGGTTTGATGATACTGACCAATACGGATTCAGGAACAAACCAAATATCAGATATGAACCAGATGAACTGATTCATATCTACGAGCCAAGCATTGACTTCAAAGATTCCAAATTCGGATTATCCAAACTGGAAACAATACAGAAACCATTACTGATGATGTGGCTCGGATTGGATTATAATCAAAAACTCATGGAGAACGAAGGTATTGATCCAACAGCAATCTTAAGTTTTGATAAGGATATTGATGTTGAAGAATTCAATGCAGAGTTGCTTCGTCTTCAAGCTGCAATCACTGCTCAAGTCAGAAAGAATGGTGGAATGTTGGCAGTTAAAGGTGCAACTTACCAATCTGCAAAAATGAATAACAAGGATATGGATTACGTTAATATGATGAACATGTGCAGAGACATGATAATATCATTATTCCGTGTTCCTCCTGCAATGATTGGAGTAATTGAAACTGCTAACCTTGGAAGTGGTAATGGTGAAGCTCAGAAAGAACAGTTCAAAAATGTAATGAATGCTAAAGCCAAATTCTACGAAGCAGGTTTCAACAAAGCATTGGGCCGTAATGGTTTTGATGAAGTATTTCAATTTAATGAAATGGATATTGAAGATGAATTGAAACGTGCCAACATTGAATCAACACAGGTTCGTGATGGTGTACGTACTGTTAATGAAATCCGTAAGACTTATGGATGGGACCCTGTTGAATGGGGTAATGAACCATTAGGATATGGTCAAGCCGGTGTTAATCAACTATTAACCGTTGGTGACCAGAAAAGTTTAAGATTGCAAAATAAGAATTTACAGAAAGCATTATTAATGGAAAGATTAGGGAAGGAATATAGATGAGTATACTTGCTTCTGACCGTATTTTAACCAATCAATTATTAATTGATGAATTGGATTTATGGGAATTATTCGATAGTAAAAGCATTGATGATGACAACACCAAACGTTACTATCAAATCATAGATAATATAATTGATTCACAAATTGATGAAACTATCGCTTGGTTAAACTCAGATGAAGCAAAAGAAAAAGCATTTGAAGATGTAGAATTACAAAAAGAAATCTTTGATTCATTGGAAGATTCATGGGATGATATTCTTGATAACCATTATGAAAATGTAGATGATTTGCTTGATGAAATATATGATGAAGGGAAAAGACAAGGATATGATAATATCCAAGAAACTCTTCGTTATACCGATGCAGATATACAAGCCATCAGATTGGCTAAAGATTACAATTATGATTTAATCAAAAACTTAACTGCTGATGTTCAATCTACTGTGAAAAATAAAATATTACAAGCAATTATCATGGGTGAAAACCCTTATAATCTTGCAAGGACTTTGCAGAAAGCAGGTGTAACTCCGTTAGATGGGTCACCATTCACAGCTAGGCAAAGAGCTACAATGATTGCTAAAACTGAAACATCACGTATGCAGAATACTGGAATGGTTCAATCATATTTGAATGAAGGTTACACTCAGGTAAAAATATTAACTGCTGAAGATAATCATGTTTGCAGCACTTGTCTTTATTATGCTTATCATTATAATACTGATAAAGGATTAACTTATGAAGGCCGTGGAGAAGAAAGAGTTCATAATATTGTTGATTTAATTAAAGGTGGGCAATTCCCTCCATTCCATCCATTATGCAGATGCACTTACTTGACTGTTTGGGAAACAAAAACTGATGCTCCGGAAAATCCTCCAATTATTAATTTAACTCCTTTATCTGTAAATGTTCGCCGTGCTGAAGAAGAATTGCCTGAACCTACAAAGGAACAATTGTATAAGAATCTTCGTCCGGGTGAAAGAGAAAAATATGAAAATTATAAACGTAACATTCCTAAGCAAAAGGAATGGTTGAAGAATAATCCTAATGCCTCTGCAGAAGAAATAAATAAACATGCAAAACGTTTGGCTTTTTTGGAGAGAAAATTCAACGATTTGAAAAAGAAAGCTTTAGGTGCTGATGCACATCCTACTCCTAAACCAACTGTTAAACCTAAAAAGGATAAACCAGAACCTAAGCCAGAACCTAAACCTAAACCGGTGCCCGAAGTAAAATATGATGAAAAAGTATCTGATTTGAAAAAAGATTTACCATTAACTGAAGAAGCACTTGATGAAGTTCTAAAATGGTCAAGTAAAAAAGTTAAAAATAAAAGTCGTTACGGTTATGAATTTAATCCCGAAACTGGTCAATTAACAGGTAAAGAAATAAGAGGTCGTGAAGGAACTATCCAATTCCGGGATTTCTATGTAGGAAAACAAGTAAATACAATCCGCACAATTTCCAATAATGAAGGCCATACATTCCCTAGTTCTACGGATATTAAATATTCAAGAACATTAAGTGGTAAAGATCACATTATTGTTTCTGATAAAGAGTTATGGTATATTCGTACTTCAGAAAAATTAGATTTACATACAGTTAATCATGGTCAATATGAAGTTAATGCAATATTTGACAAAGCACATGTTAACGCCACTAATAGTGTAAGAGAAGCTAAATCTAAAAATAAAATCACAAATGAGAAGGAATTGAATGATTTATATAATAAATCATTTGGAGATACTTTACTCCGCGAATTCAATACTAACGAATGGCGTGACCGTGGATTCAGCATCCGAAGAGGATATCGTGAAGACTATAAAGAACCTCGTAAAAGAAAAACCACGAATAGTCAACCCACAACTAAACAAACCAAACCAACATCTGAATTGACTTATGATAACTTGAAAACTCCTGAAGATGTTGCAGCTTTTTATCATATGGATTATGAAAGAGGGGTTGATAGTAAAGGCAGACCAACTCAGAAATTCACAGATCATGTTAGTTATACTGACACTAAAACTGGTAAGACAATCAACCATGATGTTGAAATTACTTTTGATGTTTATTTCACAAAGAATACTGGAGCTAAAAAATATATTGATAATACCAACTCCGGTAAATGCACTTATGATTTGAAAGAAATCATTAAGATGTATAAAGAAGCCCCAGAGATTTTTAAATTCGCAACAAGGGGAATTGACTTTGTTAATGAGAATAAAAGACTTACATTAGGTTATACTAGATATACTGATAAGATAGTTAGGGTATTGCCTAATTCATTTAACCGAATTCAAACTGAAAGGGGTAATGTTAGACAAACCATGTATCATGAAATGAGCCATTGTCTTGATTTTAGTTTAATTAAAAAAGAGATAATTGATGCCATTAAAAATCCTCATAAATATTCTAGTATGGAAGTGTGGGATGCTCGTGAGAGATTAAACCGCCGTGAATTTGGAATCTGTTCTACTGATGAGTGGAAAGAGATTGTTAAGAAAGAGGAGAAATGGTTACGTGATAATGGTTATCCTGTTGAACATTGTTCCTGGTATGGTGATGGTTGGCGTAATATAGATATCTCTGAGAATTGGGCTGAAACTGGTTCAATGGCTGCAATGGATGATTTATCTGATAAGTCTCAAGCTACCATGCAAAGGTCAAAAGGTTGGAGTTATGAATTTGTTCCTTGGGATGAATGGATTAAACTTCATAAGATTACTTATGATTGGGCCGTGGCTAAATGGAGAAGTCTTAAACCTACTGATTTCACATATATCTAAAACTTTTTATATTAGTTTGTGTATAAAGTATTAATAATTATTGATTGGTGAATTATCATGCGTATCCGTGAATTACTTGATAAATTTGGTTTAATCCTCAAATTATCTGATAAGGTAATGGATTTGGAAGTAGAAGGGGATTATGATTCTTATTCTACTGAAAGGTTTGAGGATGATACTTTTTATCGTTTTGAAGATGACTTGCATGAGCTTCTTATTAGTGAGACTAGTGATGAGGCTGTGTGGTATACTGTTTCTCCTGCTCCGGGTTTACCTGGTAAAGGTGGGGGTTATGATAGGTATGGTAATCAGATTACTATGACTTAATTATTTTATTCTTTTTTCATGTTTGCATTAGTGTATTGAGGTCACATTCATATTAATTGTTTGTGGCCTTTTTTAATAGATCATTACCAATAGTAAAAAATATATTACAATGTTACAATTCTTTCAAACCAACAACAAAAAATCATATGATGATTAACAAGGTTCAAACCCTTAAATCATCGCAAAGAAAAAATGGTGGGAAAAAATCTTCTGTCAATACATAACTAAAACAACCATTTTTTAAAAACCATAATTTAATCTTCGATGGAGTTTTTCAGACCCTTGAAACATGCAGTTTCTCCATTATCAAAAAACTGCCCAATATAAAAAGCAATAAAACATCAATAATTTATTCATTGATTTATTCCTCTATAAAAAGACCACTAGGTTTTCTAGTGGTCTTTAAAATCATTATCATTTCGCTACTTTAAAATGGTTTCCACCTGAATAAGTGGCTAAACTATTCACAGAAAAAGATTTGTTCGTCAAACAAAAACACATGCAATTTCCACACGCAATTAAGGACTTCAAATCACCAAAAAATATATCGAAATAGAGTTTTACATGACCAACATTACAGGGGATTAAAAAGTTAAGTCAAAAAACTGTCCTATTTTATCCCCCACACATCAACTATGTTGCGACTTTGCTTCTGTGTGCTTTTGCGTCTACAACAACACGTTTTTTTTAGGGTTTAAAAAAATGATTAATTTTTTTTGTGGATTATTAAATTCTCATTCACCCCCTTTAGAAATTTTACTCTATTGCAAATATCTTTTTTAATAATTTTTTTCACCGCCTCTGATTCTTTTTTTTCCTTGCTTCAAAAAAAGAATAGAACAAAAATTATATTTTTTAACTATAAAAAAAATAGTCGAATAAGAATTTAATTCACAAAAACCCTAAAAAATAATCCTAATTTTATTTAAGAAATCATATTTGTTCTTTAATCGTTAAATTAACTGCCTTAGCTATGCTAAGCTTTAATTTAACAGTCACTTGCAAAAATAGTGAGAAGAACTCCAAAAAATCTGAAAAATATATTTGTGATACAATGACAACCGAAGCTTTAGAGTATCGTGTCTATGGATTACCCATCGAATCAAAATCCTATGACATGAACGACGATGGAACATTAACAATAACAGGTGTTGCATCCACCACCAACAAAGACTATGCTAATGAAATAGTATCACCAGAAGTTTTAGAATCATTAGCACAGCAAGCCGTTGGAATCAATATCTACCGTGACCACAACAGGCATTACGATGGTGGAATAGGAGCAGTTACCAAAGCATGGGTAAAGGATAACCAACTTTGGATCGAAGGAAAAATCCTCTCAGAATATGCACCTGGAATAAAAGAACGCCTTGACATAGGCATGAACTTTGGTTTCAGCATATCAGGATTCCCAAAGAAACAAAGAACTCCAGAAGGCCTGTTAATTGTTGATTACGATTTGAAAGACATTACCCTAACATACATCCCAATGAACTGGGACACATACGGTACTGTTGAGTATAAAAGCCAAAATTTGATAGCCAGCAACTGTTTGACTGGTGCATGTTATCATGCGATAACAAATGATGATGGTGAAACTATGGAAAACAAAGACAATGATAAAATTGAAGACAAACTTCCAGAAGAACCAGTAGAAGACAAAGACATGAATGATGGTGCTGGTTTATCTGCTGAACAATTAAATCAAGTAAAAGATTTGTTAAATGAGGTCACCGCAGAATTAGAACCTCGTATAATTGACAATCTTAAACCAGAACTTGAAACAATAGCTAGCGATGTTGCAAGTAAAACTGCGGAAGAAATCGCCGAAAGATTAATTGCAGAATTTAAAGCTACACAAACCGTTCAAGAAGAAGCTGTTGATGAAAAAGAACTTCCTACCAATGAAGAATGTAAAGATGAATCTGAAATCATCGAAACTGAAGAAGAGGGAGTAAAAACAGAACCTGGAATAAGTGAACCTGAAAACGGTGAACCTGAAGAAGAAGAAAAAGACGAATCTGAACTTGAAGAAGAACCTACTGATGAAGAAGATGAAATTGATGAAAAATCAATGGATGAAAAAATCCATGATGAAATCATCAAACAAATGAACAGTAAATCCTTCATGTCAAAATACGACCAATTCAGAAAAGAACAATCTAAAAAATCTACCCGTAAATTAGAAGAAAAATCCGCTGATAATGAAATCAAACGTGATATGTACGGTAGAAACTTAGATTACATTTAATTAATTTTTAAAATTTCAAAATAGTTTTAGTTAATTTTTTTTTAAACTATTCCTGCTTTTTTTATATATAAATAAATTTTTTTAGGAGATAATTTTTATGATATCTTTAGAAGAAAGAATTTTAAATGAACAAAACTTTAATGTGAAATTTGCTGACGGAGCATTCGATGCAAACGGTAAATTAAACCCTGCATGGGCTGAACCAGAATTTGAAAATGATTTCTACACCCCTGTTCAAAAAGAACCTGAACTTTTAAAACAATCCCGTGTAATAACCATGAAATCATTAATGTACGATTTAGATGATCTTGAAATCAACCTTGATTTCGATGCACAAAGAGACACCACTACCGGTGCAAGTACCAACTTAACATCTAACGAAACCGTACCTAAATTCACCAGGAAACAATTATTAGCTAAACCTTTACAAGCTATGACCAGCATCTCCAGAAACTTCTTATTAGAAAACATTGCTGATGAAGAATTCTTATCCATCTACACCAGTTATGTTGGTGAACAAACTGGTCCTGCTGTGGAAAGATTCGGTGTTTTCGCTGACTCTACTGTTTCCACTCAAACTGGTGAAGCAACTGGTTTTGCAACTAACAATGGATTATTAGCTCAAGCAAAAGCTATTGCTGCAGATGCAACTAATCCAGCTGCAGGTTTCGCACCATTAGCATACTCCAATACTGCATTAGAATCATTATGCAATGCAATCGAAATCTACATCGACCAAGACGGTAACATGAAAAACGCTAACGCTGTTGTACCACCTCAAATGTACAGTAAAATCGTTAAAGACATTGCAGCTCGTGAATCTGAGTTTGGTGACGTAACCTTGAAAGATGGTAAAATCCCTATGGTAATGGGTATGGAAGTTAAACAAGATAACATCCTCAGAGAAACCCGTCACGCATGGGATACCATGAAATTTGATACCACCACTGGATTACCTAAAGGCAATGGTTCCAATGTAACT
>Ga0265299_10004670_pt1 | contig 12888 bp, 13 predicted proteins | sample AusTroGonzalo_MG_4_FD_193485 | JGI IMG/M metagenome (GOLD analysis project Ga0265299, IMG submission 193485) | Bovine rumen microbial communities from tropical cattle in Woodstock, Queensland, Australia - Gonzalo_02 | ecosystem: Host-associated > Mammals > Digestive system > Stomach > Rumen ...
GTATCCGAATAATTTTTCAAGCAATAGATTTTCTTCTTTGGGCAAATATTCTTCTTTATGTTTTTTGCGGGACAAAATAACTATTGGATAAAGGCCGTTTTTTATTATTTTTCTTTCAAGGTATCCTTTCATAATCAAATCTAAAATTATACAGGAGAATAATTTATCATCTACCATTTCATTATACAGATAGTAAGCAAAAGCGGGGGAGACATTTTCCGGCGGTTTATGATACGGAACGGATATATAAATAGGATCGCGTCCGACTTTAAGCCATGTCCCAAAAGTATAAATAATTAAAATTGAAAGCAAGGATAAAGAAATCCAAAAAACTATTCTATGATTAGCAGGATTTGTTTTAAGATAAGAAATCTCTACGGAAATATTACAAAGAAAAACAATGCCTATCAAAAGAAAAAGAAAACAAAAAATCATAAAAGATAAATACAGAATTCTTTTCATAAGGAAATTGTAGCAAAAATTAAGATATTATAAATATTGTTTCAACCAACTATTTAAAAAAGACATTTGCTCTGCGGTGTGAAACCAATGTTCTCCGTCTGGCATTATTTTTAGGGATGCTTTTGTATTTTTGGCAAAAGTAGAAATTGTTTCAAAATCAGTTAAATTATCTTTTGCGCCGTATAAAATATGCGTCGGTTTATTCCATAGAATAAGATTTTTACGGACATAGCAAAGATATTGCCAAGATAAAACTTCTCCAAAAGTTGTTTTTATTTCCTTTTTTTCTTCTAATTCTTGTTCCGTTATTTTTGCCAAAAGCATCATATTTTTTATGAGTTTTTCCATATCAACTATCGGCGAAATAAAAAAGGCCTGCTCAATTCTTACACCGCTAAAAGCGTTCATAGCAAAATATGCGCCAATACTGTTTGCTATAATACTTATATTTTTATATTGCTTTGAAAGTTGTGTATAAAAATTTAAAAATTCCTCTTTAGTTTCCCAAGGGGTTTCTTTTTTATAATCTAGTCCTATTATATGATAATTAGGCAAGAGCATTTGATAATGTTTTGTTTCCTCGATTGTTCCGCCTCGGCCATGAATATATAATATCGTTTTTTTCATAATCTTATAGATTTTTAAAAGATTTTTATATTTTTATTATATCAGTTTATTTTTTATATAATCTTACTATATGAAAAAAATATTATCTTTAGTAGCAAGTTGTTTTTTTGTTCTTCTTGCCAGTGTCGCTTTTGCACAAGAAGAGGCCTATGACGCTTTTTTCTTTGACCCGGAAAAAATTTATTTGTTTGATGTCAAAATTGATGTCCAAACGGACGGCTCAATAAATATTACCGAAAATATTACGCTTAATGTCAAACATCAGCAAATCAAACGAGGTATTTACCGCGATATACCTATTTCATTTGAGGAACAATTAAAACCTGTTTCTTTAACTCTGGACGGGCAAAAGCATCCCTTTTTTACTGAACACAAAGGCCGCAATTTACGCATTAACTTCGGTAATGATAATTATATAAATCAAGGCCGTCATACCTATTCTTTCAACTACACTTATAAAAATGCAATAAAACCCTTTAAAAATTATGATGAATTATATTGGAATATAACAGGTAATGAGTGGAATTTTATTATTGATAAAGCCCGCGCGCAAGTTGTTTTGCCTGCTTCGGCCCGCGTACAAACGGAGAAAATTTCTTTATATACCGGCTTGAAAGGAAGCAAAGATCATCAAGCCCGCCAAATAGATAATTTGATTTTTGAAACGACACAACCCCTTTCTTATAGAGAAGGATTTACAATTGCTGTTCCCTTTGATAAAGGGGTAATGCAAAAACCGCCTTTGCTTACGCGTATTAAAGATAGTTTTTCTTTTTCCGTATTATTTTCCTTTGCATTATTTGTTTTTCTTGTCCTATATGCGGTACTTTCCTGGTTAAAAGTCGGGCGCGATCCTATTTATTCAAATGTTACGCGTTATGAACCACCGCAAGGTATTTCTCCAGCTTTAACTTATTTCCTATATAACAAAATGATAGATTCAAACTTTATATCCTGCATACTTTTAGATTTGGCTATGAAAGGTTATATTGAAATACAGACAGAAAAAGGAACTTTCGGTTCTACGAAAATTACCCTATTGCGTAAGAAACCCGCCAGCGAATATTTACCGCAAGAAGAAAAAATGGTGCTTAATAAATTGTTTGGCTTTTCCGGAGGAGATGTTTGCGTATTGGATCTTACCGCCGGAGTTATGCTTAACGCAATTATGAAACAATTAGGCAATGATTTTCAAAAAGAAGGTGCTGCTTATATAATAGGAAACGGAAGATATATCGTAAAAGCCCTCATAATTGTTGCCTGCTTGGGAGTATTGCCGTTTATTTTTACATCGCCGGCAGCAATTTTTATAAATCTGCACTTTGCGGTGTTTTTTCTAGTTTTTCCTGCGGTTACCAAAAAGTCGGTTATAAAACTAATTATTAGGCTTTTCTTCCTTTGTTTTTATAGTCCTTTTTGGTTAGGAACGATTCATTCTCCAAGCGGCTTTTTATGTTTAGTGTTTTATATTGCGGCGCTATGGGGATTAGATTATTATATCAAGTTGATTCCAAATGTAACTCCTTTAGGCAGAAATATTTTTGAGCAGTTAAACGGCTTTAAAAAATATATTGAAACGGCAGAAGTTAACCGCGTTGCGGCCACTAATCCTTTGGATGAAGAAAAAATCTTCTGCGAATATTTGCCTTATGCTTTTGCTATGGGTTTGCATAACCAATGGATGAAGAAATTTACTAATATTTTATCTCAGGCAACTATAGATAAATGTATGGCTTGTGCAGGCGGTGTTGCTGCTGTTTCAGGATCGCTGGCAAGCGGAATTAGTTCTTCTATGCCTTCCGGCGGCGGTAGTGGTAGTGGCGGCGGTGGCAGCAGCGGTGGCGGCGGTGGTGGCGGTGGCGGCGGCGGCCGTTAGACACCAGTTAAACAAAGAAAAGAATTATGAATTTACCGCAAGATTTTATTGATTATACCTCTAATTTATTCGGTGCAGAAATGTGGCAGCGTTTCTTAAATGCTTTGGAAGAACCTGTCCCTACAAGTATCCGTTTTAACCCTTGGAAAGGCGGACAAGAAGATATTCCATCACAAGCAAACCCTGTGCCTTGGTGTAGGCATGGTTATTATTTAAAAGAACGCCCTGATTTTACACTTGACCCTCTTTTACACGCAGGTGTTTATTATGTGCAAGAGGCCGCTTCTATGTTTTTAGACCAAGTTTTGCGCGAATATATTAAAGAACCGCTTTTGGCTTTAGATTTATGTGCCGCACCCGGCGGCAAATCTACTTTAATGCGCGCTGCTTTGCCGCAAGGTTCACTGCTTATCAGTAATGAGCCGGATAGAAGGCGCGCAAATATCCTGCTTGAAAATATGCAAAAACAGGGCCATAGCGAAGTTTTGGTAACCCATAATTACCCCATTGATTTTAATAAAACAAATTGGACTTTTGATTTAATTTTAGTTGATGCTCCGTGCTCGGGCGAAGGTCTTTTTCGCAAAGATAAAGAGGCAATAAAAGAGTGGAGTTTATCTAATGTTTTATTTTGTCAAAAACGCCAACGCCAAATCTTAAAAGATATTTGGCCTTGCCTGCGCGAAGGGGGTTTTTTGATTTACAGCACTTGCACTTTTAATACGCGCGAAAACGAGGAAAATGTAAAGTTTATCGCAGAAGAACTCGGTGCGGATATTTTACCTGTTTCAATTAAACCTGAGTGGCAAATAACAGGTTCTTTGCTTGAGGATTTTAAACAACCCGTTTATCGTTTTATACCGGGAATAACAAAAAGTGAAGGCCTTTTTATGGCGGTTTTACGCAAAAAAGGTACGCCTAAAATGCCGGCAATTTTACCGCAAACGGCGCGCCGCCACGCTCAAGCAAATAAACTGATACATTTATTATATGACGGCAACCCTCTGCCCGAGCAAAAAGGTAAAGAACAAATACCCACTGCCGAGCAGGCTTTATCTTTGAACTTTCCCAAAGATAAATATCTGCAAGTTGAACTGACTTTAGAACAAGCGCGTCGTTTTTTACACCGCGAAAGTTTTGCCTTGCCCCCAAATACGCCAAAAGGTTTTATTATGGTTTGCTATAAAAAGAACCCGCTTGGTTTTATGAAAAATCTTGGTGATAGGGCCAATAATTTATACCCCAAAAACTGGGCTATTAAAAATTTATAGTTTAATAGGAAAATGCTATAATTTTTTTAAATTTTAATTAGGAGTATTTATAATGAAAAAGAATAGATATTATTTATTGTTTATTTGTATTTTAACGGCCGGGTTTTTTAATGCCTGCACTCAGGTTAAAAAAGATAATTTATCGCTTTGGTATAACCAGGCGCCGGCAAAGCAGGCTCTTGTCAGTTATATGCAAGATATTACCGACAAAAAATCGCCTAATTTTATACCTGTTGAAAACAGAATCGCCGTTTTTGACCTTGACGGCACACTAATTTTGGAAACGGACCCCACTTATTTTGATTGGGCTTTATTTGAACATCGCGTTCTTGACGACCAAAGTTATAAAGCAACTAAAGAACAAATTGAAGCGGCAAAAAACTCCCGTGAAAAAGGCATTTTCCCGTCTTTAAATGCAAACCGCGAAAAAATGGTTTCAGAGGCTTATAAAGGTATGAGTATTGAAGAATTTTACGCTTTTGTCCGCGATTTTATGCAGCAAGACCAGCCCGGCTTTACCAATATGAAACGCGGCGATATTTTTTATAAACCTATGGTAGAAGTGGTGGAATATTTATTAAAGAATCAATTTAGCATTTATATTTGCAGCGGTTCGGACCGCCTTATGGTGCGCCCTTTAGTTAAAGAAAATCTGCCCTATATTCCGCCAAGCCAAATTATCGGTTCTGATAGCACAATTATTTCAAATGCTCAAGGGGATAAAGACGGCCTTGATTATACCTTTAAAAAAGGGGATATTTTGATTTTAGGCGGAAAAAACATTGTAAAAAATCTGCAGATGAATAAAGTCGCTATTATTGAAAGGGAAATCGGTAAGCAGCCGGTATTGGCTTTTGGTAATACTTTAAGCGATGCCAGTATGGTAAATTATACAATTAACGATAATAAATATAAGGCACTCGGTTTTATGCTTTTGTGCGATGACTTGGAAAGAGAATACGGCAATCTTAATAAGGCCGAAAAAATGCGTCAGGACGCTGCAAAATACGGCTGGATACCCGTATCTATGCGCAATGATTGGAAAACCATATACGGCCCCAATATCCAAAAACGCCAAAAATAAATAATTTTATTTGCTAGAATATAATTTTTAAGGAGTATTTATGAAAAAAATTATATTGATGTTTGTTTTTTGTTTTACTTTATTATCTTATGCCTCTGCTGAAGATAAAATATCTTATGATAAAAGCGGGTTTGATAAAGTCTATAATGTTATTGATGATGCCGTGTTTGATATGCGCTATTACTCGCCTTATAATTTTACCGGTGCAAAAATAAGGGGTTATAAAGCGCCTGTTGCTTATATGACAAAAGAAGCCCTTAAAGCACTTGCCGTTGCCGCAGCAGATTTACGTAAACAAGGTTATAGAATTTTAGTGTGGGATACTTACCGCCCGCAAAAAGCAGTTGACCATTTTGTTGAGTGGATAAATGACCCCAATAATCCGGGTAATAAAAGTTTTTATCCCGATTTAGAAAAATCTGATTTAATTGCAGGTGTTTACATAATGCCCAAATCTGGCCATACACGCGGCAGCACAATTGATTTAACCATTATTAAACAAGACGGCTCTTTTGTAGATATGGGCGGAACTTTTGATTTGTTTAGCGAAAGATCTCACCCTGACTATAAAAAATTAACAAAAAAACAAAAAAAGAACCGCAAAATCTTGCGTGATGCTATGGTAAAAGCCGGTTTTAATCCTATTGATTCAGAATGGTGGCACTTTACTTTAAAGGATGAACCTTATAAAGATACCTATTTTAATTTTGATGTGGAGTAAAAATTTTTATGGCAACTTTGAAAACTAAAATTTTAGGAATAGATTTTGAAAACCCTTTTTTGCTTGCTTCCGCTCCGCCGACAGCGCTTATTGAAAGTATTGATATCGCTTTTGAAATGGGTTGGGGGGGAGCCGTTTTAAAAACCATTACGCCCGATGATTTAGAAATGATTGAAGCAAGTCCCCGTTATGCCGCCTTGCAAGATAGAAAGCATATTATAGGTCTTCAGAATATTGAACTTTTAAGCCACCAAACAATTAAATATTGGTGCGACGGAATTAAATTTTTAAAACAAAAATATCCGACTAAAGTTATTATTGCAAGTATTATGGCCCCTGTCAGTAAAGCGGCCTGGCAAGACCTTGTTAAAATTCTTAACGATACCCCCGCAGATGCTTTTGAACTTAATTTTTCCTGTCCTCATGGTATGCCGGAAAAAGGTATCGGCATGGCTATCGGAACGGATATGGGTATTTCCTCTGAAATTACAAAATGGGTAAAGGAAGTTGCCCAAAAACCTGTATTTATAAAACTTTCGCCAAATGTTTCAAATATTTCAAGTATCACTTGGGCAGTTGAGCAGGCCGGCGCCGACGGCCTTGCCGCTATTAACACCGTGCAAGGTTTTATGGGTTTTGATTTAAAAACTTTAATGCCTAATCTTAATGTAAACGGCAAAACAACTTATGGCGGTTGCTCAGGGGCAATGGTTAGACCGATAGGTCTTCGCTGTGTTGCGCAAATGCGCCAAACAAGTTCTTTGCCGATTTTGGGTATGGGCGGCATTTGCACTTGGGAAGATGCCGTTCAATATATGCTTGTCGGTTCTGATGCTGTGCAAGTTTGCACCGAAGTTATGCTAAACGGCTATAAAGTTATAGAACCTATGTTAAAAGGTTTGCAAAATTACCTTGAAGAAAAGGGCTTTAAAGATATTAGCGAGTTAAAAGATAAGGCAATACCTTTTATTTCCTCTCACAAAGATTTGCCTAAAACACCGCTTGCTTACCCTCAAATAGACCACGAAAAATGCGGCCGTTGCGGTAAATGTGTCAGTATTTGTTCCGAAATTGAGCACCAGGCCTTGCAATTAAATGATGGCAATGTCGTTGTAAATAAAGAGCGTTGCGAAGGTTGCGGCCTTTGCCGTTTAGTTTGCCCTGCCGGTGCAATAAAATAAAGGATTAAATATGAAAAAATTTACTTTACTTTTTGTATCGGTATTTTTATTCTTTTCAGGTTGCGCAAGCACGCCAAAAAATTATACGCAAAAAGCATTAACTATACAAGGCGATCACGGCAAATTATCTGCCCTTTTAAATACGCCAAAACACCAAAAAACTTACCCGCTTGTTATAATTTTACACGGCTTTAACGCAAATAAAGAAATGTATTTACTTGCCGAACTTTCCCGCCAGTTAAACGAGCGAGGTATTGCCACTCTTCTTTTTGATTTTAACGGGCACGGTCAAAGCGAAGGCTCTTTTTTGGATATGACAATACCAAACGAACTTGAAGATGCCCGCAAAGTTTATGCTTACGCCGAAAAATTGCCAAAAGTAAAATCTATTTCCGCAGCAGGCCACTCGCAAGGCGGGGTAGTTGCCGCTATGCTTGCTGGCGAACTTGGCAAAGATAAAATTAAAACAATAGTTTTAATGGCACCTGCTTCTGAACTAGTGCAAGATACTGCAAAAGGCAATTTGTTTGGTATTAGTTATGACCCAAAAAATATTCCGCCTTATATTAAATTAGTAAACGGCTTAAAAGTGGGCCGCGCTTATTTAGAAACAACGCCCAAGGTTGATATTTACGGTATTGCCAAAAAATATACAGGTCCTGTTTTAATTGTTCACAGCCAAGATGATGACTTAGTGCCTTATAAATATGGCGTAGAGTTTAGCAAAATTTATCAAAATGCAAAATTGGAAACTTTACACGGCCTTGACCATTGTTTCACGCAAGATACACCCACAGTTGATAAAATTATTACAGATTATTTTGCTAAAGAGTTATTATAAAAAAAGAACACCCTTTACAAAAAGTAGAGGGTGTTTTTATTGTTTTGCATATATCCGTAATATGTTAAAATAAAATTAAATGAATATTGGAGGTCATATGAAGGATATTAGATTGGTTAGATATCTCTTAATGATACCAGCAAGTGTGTTAGCAGGTAAATTGTTAACATTTTTAGTAAATGATAAAGATTGTTATATCTCAGCAATATGTGCATTTTTAGGGACTTTTGAGTTTATAATGCCTAAAAAAAATATTTGGTTTAGATTGTTAAATATTTTATTTTGTATAGGATATATCATTGATAATTCTAAATCTGATTTTGATGTCTATTTAGTGGTTGCTTTGATTATATCTTCTATTTATTTATTTATAGCTTATTGGGAAAAAATAAAAAATTTTTTTAAATCTACAGGAGATTTAGATTAAATCTAATTCATAAACAAACAGCAAGTAAATCATTCTTATAAAAAATTTTTATTTGTCAAAATAAAAAATCGGAGGTAAAATATATGGTTTCAGTCGCCATTATTATTTTATGCGTTTGTGTATTAATCTGCTGTCATTTCATTTTAAAAAATCAGACGGACAAAAACACACTAAAATCTTTAGAAGAAATAAATAAAGAAAGTTTTTGTAAAGGACTTCTCGATGCCATACTTTTGGCTACAGAAAATAAACATAAAGATATTTCTTTTACCCTTTCAACAAATTCTTTATCTTCCTATTTCGTATTAACCATATTTTTACCTGAAGGGCAAACACATAAAGAAATTATTTCAAATATTCAAACAATATTAAACGAAGTAAGTTTTGCCTTGTCCCTTTTTTCTTCCGAAGCAAATATCCATAGCAATATTTTAAGACAAAACCCACAAAAAGTAAAAGAAGAAATAATAAATCGTATTATGAAAATAAAGGGTATAAAAAACGAAAAAGTATTTTCTCATGATGGAAAATGGTTTTACACTTCAGATACTTATTTTTCTCCATTAGCACATTTAAACTCTTTTGAAGATTGCTGTAAATATTTAAAGGATAAATATTTTATTTCTTTGCAAATAAAAGTTTGTTCCGGCAAAAATACTTATTATGGTTTTTGCCCCTCATTATATCCAGACGACGAAATAACAAGAAAATCTTTTATAATAGATTTTGATAATGTATAAACTTTTATTTTATATAAATTAATTACGCCATTAAATCAAAAATAATATTTTTAGATTTTGTAGAAAAGTATATCAAATTGACACTTTATAATACCCATAATGTGCTAAAATAAAATTATCTTTACCTAAGGAGATTTATATGAAAATTATCGCCCTAAAATATTATGACGGTGGCTTTATGACACAAGCCTTCGCTTTTGGCGGTTCGCGCCCAGAACAATGCGAAAATGTTAAATACCGCTCCAGTTTGCAAAATTTTTTAATTGACGATGGAAAGGATGTTGTTTTATCTGATACCGGCCTTCCCAACGAAACAGCAGATATTCCTAGAAAAGAAGAGGCCTCTTTGTGGATGGGGGAAAAAGTTGCCACTTTTAAGGATGCACTTGCTAAAGCAGGCTACAACCCGGAAGATATAACCAAAATTTTCATCACTCATAAACACCCCGACCATACAGGCGAACTTAGAATGTTCCCAAATGCCAAAATATATATCTCCGCTAAAGATGCAGATGCTATGAAATTAACAGGTGATAATATTGTTCGTGTAGAATTTACCGACGGCCCTTATAAAAACTTTCCGCATAGCCAACGCATTACGGATAATTTGGTTTTGGTCCAGGCAGAAGGCCACACCAAAGGCAACTCCGTAGGCATTTTAGAAGATAACGGCATATATTATATGTTCCACGGGGATGTAACTTACTGCGATGCGGCATTAAAAGAAAATGCTATCTCTATCATTTTTGAAGATAAAGAAAAAGCCCTTGAAACTTTAAGCCGCGTGCGTGAGTTTGTAAAAAATAATCCGACTATTTATTGTTCCACGCATTGCCCCGAAGGTTATGAAAACTTAGAACAAAAAAAGATAATGAAATTATGAGCGTAAAAGAACTAGAACTTAACCGCGAAAAAATTATTGTTAAAACCAGTATTATCGGTATTGTTACCAATGTGCTACTAGCTGCTTTTAAGGCCTCTGTGGGGTTGATTTCCAATTCCATAGCGGTTATACTTGATGCTGTAAATAACCTATCGGATGCTTTATCTTCTGTTATTACGATTATAGGTGCAAAACTTGCAGGTAAAGCCCCTGATAAAAAGCATCCTTTAGGGTATGGAAGAATAGAGTATTTAAGTTCTCTTTTAGTTTCTGCCATTGTTATGTATGCAGGTATTACCGCACTTGTGGAATCTATTAAAAAGATTATCACCCCCGAAGAATCAAATTATTCTATTACTTCTCTTGTTATTATAGCTGTTGCAATAGCAGTAAAATTGATACTTGGTCGCTATGTTAAAGCACAAGGGCAAAAAGTTAATTCCGGTGCATTAGTGGCATCTGGCTCGGATGCTTCTTTTGACGCTATTTTATCGGCTTCTGTGCTTGCGTGTGCGATTATAAATTTACTTTTTCATATCTCGCTGGAAGCATATATGGGTATTATTATTTCTATTTTTATTATTAAAGCAGGTGTGGGAATGATACAAGATACCTTAAACGATATACTCGGGCAAAGAAATGATGCTGAAACAAGCAAAACAATCAAGCAATTATTAAATGAGGAACCCCAAATACGCGGTGTATATGATTTAATAATCAACAATTACGGACCGAATAAAAACTATGCTTCTTTACATATAGAATTGCCCGATACTATGGCAGTTGATGAGGTGGATAGTTTAACCCGAAAAATAGAAGAAAAAGTTTATAAGAAAACCGGAGTTATTTTAACAGGTGTTGGCGTATATTCTTATAATACAAAGAACGAAGAAGCCGCCCAAATACGCAATAATGTGCAAAAAATTGTAATGGCACACAATTGGGCTTTACAATTTCATGGCTTTTATGCCGATACTGCAGCAAAAAAACTTCGTTTTGATGTGGTGCTTAGTTTTGATATAACAAGGGAAGAAGCCCTTAATATCTTAATGCAAGAAGTTCAAAAGGCCTACCCTGATTATAAGATACAAATTGCACCTGATATTGATTTAATAGACTAAAAAATATTTATCAAACAAAAAACACCCTTTACAAAAAGTATAGGATGTTTTTTTGTTATTTTTCACATACTTGTAATATGTTAAAACATGTTATTTTTTGATGTATTTTTTGAAAACTTTAATAATTTCTTGGTTATTACTTTGCATAGCATAATCAAGAGGGGTATTATTTTTATTATCTGGAGATAGTGGGTTTGCTTTAAAACCTAACAAAATATCACATGCCGGTACATTGCCTACTAGTACTGCTAAATGCAAAAGGGTAAATCCATCTGATAATATCTGATTAGCCAATTCTTCTCGATTGTTTTTATTATCACTTATAATTTGTACAATTTTCCAATCATTTCCATCTAAAATAGAGCATGCCAACGGGTTTGCACGGATTTTAAATAGCGTTTCTTGAGGGAAAATTTTTTCGGCATTTTTTCCATAACCTTTATGGGTTTTTGTCCAAACCCAACTGATAAATGCTATAGTTCCAAGAATGACTCCGCTCAATCCCATCATGAATAATCCATCTGAAAGAGGGAATCCCGTCTTTTTCAAAACTGGTCCTACGTGGTTTATACAATAACCAAATCCCAAAATGCACCCTACAAAGAAAGTTCCTCCAAGGATTCCCCAAAATAACAAAAGAAGTATATCTTTAAATTTTTTCATAAAATTATTCTCCTATCTTAATTAAAAAACTATTTAACTAGTTTTTTTATTTCTTGTTTTACTTTGTTTAGGTCGCTGCAGGAAAGCAGCGGTATAAGGGCATCAATTTCTTCAATGCTTTTATCCCACCATTTTAGTTTTAGCAGTAAATCAATTAACTCATCATCAAAGCGTTTTTTTATAACCCTGCACGGGTTGCCAACTGCAACAGAGTAAGGTGCAATATCCTTTGCCACAACAGAATTTGCCCCTATAATTGCGCCATCTCCAATATGCACGCCGGGCATTATTGTAACATTTTGTCCTATCCAAACATCATTACCTATAATAGTATCGCCTTTCAAGGGTAGTTCTTTTGTTACGGGGGCAAGAGCATTTCCCCAATCACCGCCCATAATATAAAAAGGGTAAGTTGTCGCGCACTTCATTCTGTGGTTTGCGCCGTTCATCACGAACTCAACACCTTTGGCAATCGCGCAGAATTTGCCAATAATTAGTTTATCTCCTATAAAATCATAAAAGTGTGTGACATGTTTTTCAAATTGCTCTGCGCCGTTTACATCATCATAATAGGTATAATCGCCCACGATGATACGCGGATTTTTGACCACATTTTTTATATAACATAAACTTGGAATTTTCGGGTTTGGGAAAATTGTATTTGGATTTGGTTTATTTTTCATACTCTTATTATAGAATATTATTTATTTTTTGGTATATTCTTTTTTGCTATAATGATTTTATCGTAATCAACAAGGAGAAATTATGAAAAAAATATTTTTTTTAGTAAGTATTTTAGCATTACTCGCCGCCTGTGCAACTCCGTATCAACAGGCAAAAAAGGCTACTTCAAACGGATATTTTGATACAAAACTTCAAGAAGGTATGTATGAAGTGATTTTTAACGGAAATGAAAATACTAAAACTGCGCAAGCAAATAATTTTGCTTTGCTCCGCGCGGCCGAAGTTTGTTTGGAAAACGGTTATCAAT
>Ga0265299_10004674_pt1 | contig 12882 bp, 9 predicted proteins | sample AusTroGonzalo_MG_4_FD_193485 | JGI IMG/M metagenome (GOLD analysis project Ga0265299, IMG submission 193485) | Bovine rumen microbial communities from tropical cattle in Woodstock, Queensland, Australia - Gonzalo_02 | ecosystem: Host-associated > Mammals > Digestive system > Stomach > Rumen ...
TGATAATATCTCGCGAATTTGTCTCACCGCCGAAATATCATTAACATCAATGACCAATCCTTTTGAATTTTCGGTTATCTCGGCATCTAAAGTTCGAACCATATTGAAAACCATCTTAACCGGACTATCGTCCAAAGGCTTTTCTATTTTTGCCTGAACATAAAGCGGCAAACCGCTTTGCAAAATACCTTGACTTTGCGTATAGGTATCACCGAAAACCAATCCCTCATAAGACGATGATTCATCCGACAGTTTTACAATAGCAAACGGATTATTTTTCTTGCTTATTTTTTTAGAAAATGATTGCACACACCCGGCCAAATTGGCAACAACAACATCACCGTTTTTCATACCTTTTACAACGTCGGCATAAGTTTTTATCCCCAAACGTTCGACGCTATCGGAATATACACTGAGAGGATGAGCCGACAAATAGAAACCTATAGCCTCTGCCTCTTGTTGTAAACGCTCTAAATCCGGCCAATCCGGAACTTGCTTGAGCTTGACTTCGGAACTCAGCTCTTGAACACCGAACAAAGAAGATTGAGCGCTGGTTTTCAATTCACAAGATGCTGCCATATAGTTTAAAATGTTCTCTATATTGACAAACAGCTTATTACGATTATCATCCAAACAATCAAACGCACCGGCTTTAATCAAGGCTTCTAATTGTTTTCTGTTCATTTGCTTTATATCTACACGATGAATAAAATCGGAGATACTTTTAAATACACCGTTTTTCTCACGTTCTTCCGTAATAGCTCTCATTCCGGCTTCGCCAACTCCTTTTATGGCACTCAAAGCAAAACGAATATTACCGTTTTCAACCTTAAACAGAGTATCCGAATTATTTATATCCGGAACCAAAACTTTTATTCCCATACGTCTTACTTCATCAACGTAAAAAGAAATTTTATCGGTATTGGCAATATCAAAATCCATAATGGCGCACATAAATTCTACCGGATAATGCGCTTTTAAGTATGCTGTCTGATAAGAAATAAGAGAATATGCGGCTGCGTGTGACTTATTGAAACCGTATGAGGCAAATTTTTCCATTTGGTCAAATATAGTTTTAGCCACATCTTCATCTATACCTCTGGCAATAGCACCTTTGGTAAACATTTCGCGCTGATACGGTATTTGGTCATGCTGTTTTTTACCCATAACTTTACGCAATTTATCGGCACCGCCTAAGGTATATCCGCCCAATACTTGGGCTATTTTCATTACCTGTTCCTGATAAACCATAATACCGTATGTTTCATCAAGAATCGGCGCTAAATCCGGATGTAAATATTCTATCTTTTCGACGCCGTGCTTACGATTAATAAAGAGCGGAATATTATCCATCGGCCCCGGACGATACAATGAAATAATAGCTATCAAATCCTCGAAACGATCCGGTTTTATCTGTTTCATTACATCGCGCATTCCTCCGGATTCAAATTGGAAAACCGCACTGGTATCTCCACGCTGCATAAGCTCATATGTCGGTTTATCGTCAAGCGGTAATTCGGCCATTTTCAATTCAATACCGTGAATTTTTTTAACCCATTCAACCGCTCTGTTTATAACCGTTAGTGTTTTCAAACCCAAAAAGTCAAATTTGATTAAACCGGTCTCCTCAACATATTTCATGTCATACTGAGTAACCGGCATTTCCGCACGCGGATCTTTGTATAACGGGACCAATTGGTCGAGAGGTCTGTCGCCGATAACCACGCCGGCTGCGTGCATACCGGAATTACGATATAAACCTTCAAGTTGAATGGCAATATCAAACAATTTATTAACCTGCGGGTCGTTACGACGCATTTCCCTCAATTCAGGTACTTGCTCCAGTGCTTCCGTTAAGGTCGGATTTTTACCGCCCTGTCCCATTGGTATTAATTTAGCTATTTTATCACCTTGTGAAAATGACATACCGGTTACCCGCGCAACATCTCTGACCACCAGTTTTGATTGCAGTTTACCGTATGTTATGATTTGTGCCACATGGTCATGACCGTATTTTTCCTGAACATATTCTATCGTGCGATGACGATTTTCCTGACACAAGTCTACGTCAAAATCCGGCATGTTAACACGCTCCGGATTCAAAAAACGCTCAAATAACAAATCTAAACGAATCGGATCCAAGTCAGTAATTTTTAAAGCCCATGCCACTATGGAACCGGCTCCGGAACCACGCCCCGGACCAATAGCCACACCATGCGATTTCGACCAACGAATGAAGTCAGACACTATTAAGAAATATCCAGGAAAACCCATTTTCTTTATAACGCTTAGCTCATATTCCAAACGATTGTAATAGATTGTATCTGTTTGCAACCGTTCTTCCGAAGTCATTTCCTTGGTATAGACTTGGGCCTCCATTCTTTCATGCAGACCTTTATACGACTCTTCGGTAATAAATTCATCCTGCGTTTTACCGTCGGGACAAATAAAAATCGGCAATAACGCATCGACTTTTTTAGAAATATAATTACATCTTTTCGCAATTAATACCGTATTTTCAATAGCTTCCGGAATATCATTGAATAATTCGACCATTTCATCTTCGCTTCTCCAATGATTTCCCGGTAAATATTTACGCCGATTTTCATTGGCTACGTACTCACCGTCAGCAATGCAAACCAATGCATCATGAGCTTCATACATACTTTCATCAAAGAAAAACACGTCGTTGGTAGCAACCAACGGAACATCATATTTGTAGGCCATATCTATAAAATCGGCTTCGGTGTCTTTTTCACCGTCATAACCGACTCGCGATATTTCCATGTATAATCTGTCGTCAAAAATTTCCTTTAATTCCGCCAATTTTTTTTCGGCATCATTTCGGCGGTTTTGTAATATTAGCTTACCCAACGGTCCATCGTATCCTCCGGTAAGACATATCAAACCATCATTATAATTGCGTAAATCATCCATATTTATCTGCGGATAGATACTGTTCTCCATATTATCCAAATAATATCGATGAAATAATTTCATAATGGATTTGTAACCTTCTTCGTTTTTAACCAGAAGAATTATTCTGTTAGGCTCCAACTCGCGCCCTTTAGATATGGAGAGCACTTCCGAATCGTCATTATGAAGACTCATTTCCGCGCCTAAAATAGGTTTTATTCCTTCATCGGCGGCATAATGAGAAAAACACTTGGCGCCAAACATATTTCCGCGATCGGTTATGGCGCAAGCCGGAATTTTTAATTCATGCAGTTTATGCATAAGCTTTGGCACCGGAATTGCTCCCAATGCCAAAGAATAAGCACTGTGTACCCTTAAATGTATAAATTTAGGATCCTGCATAAATCACCTGACAATAATTTTATTTATTGTCACTACCTGTTTTTCTGTAACAACGACAGTGGCATATACCGTCACGTTCTATATCACTGCGACATAAATCAGATATACAATAGCGCTTTTCGTTGGTACCGTCACACGGGCAACGACGCCATTCTCCTTCGCCAAACATCATATTTTTGGCTTTAGCTATTTTTTCAATATTATCAGTCGGATAATATCCGGCTTTTTTACAATTTTCTAACATCATTTCTAAGATTGTTGCCATTTCTTTTCTCCTTATCGTTGTTCCAGTAAATCCAATATAGAGCTTAGCTCTGTCGGATTATTGTACTTTAATGTTACACTACCTTTTCCGTTTTTGCCAGCATTAATTTTGACTTTTAGGTTTAATTTATTTTCCAAATCAGTCATTATTTTCTGCAGGTCATAATCGACATTTTTTGCCGTTTTTCTTGTATTGTGCTTGCTGTTTTGAGACATCAATTGCTCAACCTGGCGCACACTTAAACCCTTTTCTATTATTTCTTTTGCCAGTTTTGAAGCCTGCGGATTTCCCACTAAAACCCTGGCATGACCGGCGCTTAAACTACCTTTTCTGATTAATTCTTGCACATCCGCCGGCAAATTTAATAATCTGAGAATATTCGCCACGTAGCTTCGAGACTTTCCTACCACTTTTGATAAAGTTTCCTGAACATAACCATACTCAGACATTAATTTATTGAAACCTTCGGCCTCTTCTATTGAGGATAAATTCTCGCGTTGCAGATTTTCCACCAAAGCAATTTCAAGCGTTTCTTTATCGGTTAAATCTTTTACTATGGCCGGAACGGTTGCCAAACCGGCGATAATAGAAGCGCGCCAACGTCTTTCACCGGCGACAATTTCATATTTTCCATTCTTGCGACGCAATAAAAGAGGTTGTAAAACACCTTTTTCTTTTATTGATTCACTCAATGATTGCAGAGCTTCTTCTTCGAACACCGTACGCGGTTGAAAAGAACAAGGGGTTATGTCGGCAACGTCTATTTCATTAGCATCGTCTTTTTTAAATACAGTGTTATTAACGAAACTCTCGACATCTTCGACATCATCAAGATTAATTTCATCATCTCCCAACAATGCTTCCAATCCCCGGCCTAATCCGTATTTCTTGTTATTTGAACTCATTTATAACTCCTTTTCTCTTTTCAAAAACTCTTTTGCTAACTGGATATATGCCTGTGCTCCGGTACTCTTAAAATCGTACACCAGAATAGGTTTTCCGAAAGAAGGAGCTTCGGCAATACGCACGCATCTCGGAATAACCGTTTCATATACCTTTTCTCTGAAGTACTTACGAACATCAGCCTCTATCATCTTGCTTAAGTTATTCTGTTTACTGAACATTGTCAGCACAATTCCTTGCAGACTTAGTTGCGGATTAAAATTACGTTTAATGGCATTGATATTTTTCATTAAGTCAGCCAACCCTTCCAGAGCTAAAAATTCGCACTGTAACGGTACCATTACCGATTGCGAACAAACCAAGGCATTTATTGTTATCAAATTAAGGGACGGCGGACAATCTATAAGAATATAGTCATAAACATTTTCCAACTGGCTCAGAGCCTTTTTCAGCATAAATTCTCTATCACTTATATCTACCAACTCTATTTCTGCCGCTGCCAAATCAGGGGCGGACGGTATTATATCAAACTGAGATAAATCGGTATTAACTATTGCTTCTCTTACTTGGCATTTACCTATTAAAACATCGTATGATGACTTTTGATTTTTATTTTTAACAATTCCCAATGAAGTCGTGGCATTACCTTGCGGATCAAAATCTATTACCAATACTCTTTTATTTATTGCCGCCAGCGCCGTAGCAATATTGATAGTCGTTGTAGTTTTACCGACACCTCCCTTGCGATTTGCTATGGAAATTATTTTCATCTGCATTTCCTTAATTTACTTAATTTCAATATCACGCCGTCATCACAATACTTATTGGAACATACCTGTAAATCAAACTTCCAGTTTTTTTGTGCTTCTGCCAATTCTGTTTCGTAACTGCGCCCCTTTAAGAATAAACTTTCCGTTTTATTACTCCCGATTTTTGCGGCATATCCGCATAATATATCTAATGACGCAACAGCTCTTGCGGTTATGATATCAGCCGCAGGCATGGAAATACTTTCAACTCTGGAATTAATAACATTGGCATTATCAAGATTCAGTTTTTCACACACATCTTTTAAATACATTGTTTTTTTTGCAATACTCTCGACCATAGTAACTTTAGCCTCCGGTATTTTTTCCTGCATTAAAATCGCCAAAACAACCGCCGGAAAACCTGAACCGCTACCTATATCCAACAGATGTGTAATTGATGTGGGAATATATTTTATGAGCTGCACAGAATCTAAAACATGACGTTCCCAGACACAATCCAACGAATTGCGACTGACTAAGTTCATTTTCTGATTCCAGCTTGTCAATAGCTCAACAAACTCATGCAATTTTTGCACTGTTTCACGTGAAACATTATATTGTGATAACTCTTTTGTAATATCCATATTATCCTCTTTCCGATAGTATGAAAGATTCTTTTATTTTTGCAACAAAATATAATGTTTATTAACTTAAAATTTCAGCCGATTAGCAATCTTGTGTTTATGCAACACTTCTTCGGCTTTATCAAAATCGGCTCCCAGTTCATCCAAATCATGGGCATCATCACTGATAACAGTTTTTATCCCTAATTTTGCTATTTCATCCAATATTTGAGCGCACGGATAAAAATCATTGATTTTACGCAAACCTTTAGTACTAACTTCTATTCCCATATTATTTTTTAGCAGAGCAACAAGAACTTCTGTTTTATTTTTTACATACATTGACGGTCCGCAAATATCATCACCTAATTTACGGATATAATCAATATGTGCCAAAAAAGAAAATAATCCGCTTTCCGTCGACTTTCTCATCGCCGCAAAATGTCTGACAATATACTCCGGCAAATCTTTTACCGTCTCCGTTCTTCCCTTAACGCAATCAATATTAAGAATTGTTTCACCGCTGTCATCGGGCATAAAATGATTTCCGCTAATCAAGTAGTCATAATCAAGCTGTGATAAGAACTCTTTTAATTCTTCAAGCCAACCGTTATAAGTAAAGAAATCAACCTCAAAACCGACATACAGTTTAATATTTTCTTTTCGGGAAACTTCTCGGACATGCTCGCAGTGCTTTTGAAAATCAGATAAACAGCTCTTAAAATCACTTCGATAAACTTCAGGAGCAGACTTTTTACTCATCATATCCCATGACGGGCTCTGTTTCATGTTTTTATGTATTATCAAATGGTCGCTGATACCCATTTCGCGGAACCCTATCTTTTTGGCTTGAGCAACCATTTCTTCCAAAGAGCATTTCCCGTCGGAAAAATTTGTATGGTTGTGATATGAAAAGTATTGTACGCTATGCATTTTACAGATACTCCAATAAAATTGCTATTGCAACTAAGCGATTTGCATACTCTTCGGAATTTGTCTTGATGTTATCATGTAAGTCTTTCGGTTTTATCCACCTTACTTCCGTAACCTCGCCGTCGGCAAAGATAAATTTTTGATTATTACCAACCTTAAGAAGAAACACCCCTATGATTTCTCTGTTCTTATTTTCTTGAGAATTATATCTTGCTTCACCTAATTTAATAAGGTCTTGGGAGCAAATATCAAGTCCAAGTTCCTCTTTACCCTCTTTTATAACGTTATCTATAAGTATGTTATCGATATTATTAATCTCCGTACAATGTCCTCCGAACGAAACGTCCCATTTCCCGGCGCTTTTATCTTTGGTCGGCGCTCTCCTTTGAATCAGCACATTCTCATCTTCATTCATAACCCAGCACTGCACGACTGAATGGAGAATACTGTTTTCATGAACATATTGCCGTTCTTTTAATCCGCTAATAACACCATTTTCGCTCAAGATATATATTTTTTCCGATGCTTTATCGGAACTTTTTGACTTAAGCATTTTTAATATATCCCAACAGAGCGGTCACGGCCGCCGGAGTTACACCTGTTATGCGTGAAGCTTCGCCGATTGTTTTTGGTTTTACACGCGTAAATCTTTGTACCATTTCGGTTGATAATCCGCCAATTTTGGAATAATCAACATCTTCGCGAATTTTCAAATTTTCATCACGTTTAAATACTTCTATATCTTCGTATTCACGCTTCAGATATCCGGAATATTTGGCATCTATTTCCACTTGCTCATATATCTTATCATCAATTTCTTTTACTTGCTGGTCAAAATTTTCTATTGTTTCACGTGAAACATTGGGGTAACTCATAACATCTTTCAGTGTTTTTTTACCGTTATGTTTTACCGCCAAACCGGCTTTTTCAATATCGGAATAGGATATTATTTTGTTGTTACAATACTCTTCAAACTTCTCAATTTGCGACATTTTTTGCTTAAACAGCGAATATCTCTTTTCACCCACACACCCTATTTGATATCCGCATTCGGTCAATCTGGCATCAGCATTGTCGGCTCGCAATAACAATCGATATTCCGAACGAGAAGTAAACATACGATATGGTTCGTCAACACCTTTGGTTATTAAATCGTCAATCATAACTCCGATATAACCCTGACTGCGGTCAATATAGAACTCTTTATTGCCGCCCTTAGCAAACAGAGCCGCATTAACACCGGCTACCAAACCTTGTGCTCCGGCTTCTTCATATCCGGTGGTACCGTTAATTTGGCCGGCCAAATATAATCCGTCGATTTTTTTCACGCCTAAACAATGATTTAGCTCTTGCGGATCAACGTAATCATATTCTATGGCATATGCAAATTGTAAAATTTCCACATGCTCCAACCCCTTCATGGTATGAATGAAATCACTTTGCACATCTGCGGGCAGAGAGGTTGATATACCGTTAGGATATATAACATTGGTGTCATAACCTTCCGGTTCCAAAAATATCTGATGTGAAGTTCTATCGGCAAAACGAACCAATTTATCTTCTATACTCGGACAATAACGAGGCCCTCTGCCGGTTATAAGTCCGGAGAATAAGGCACATTTATCAAAATTATCGCGTATTATCTTGTGAGTTTTCTCATTTGTTGAGGTAATAGCGCAATCAATTTGTTTATTGTTTATTTTATCTGTCAAAAATGAAAAGGCTTGCGGATTTAAATCACCGGATTGTCTTTCCAAAACACTCCAATCTATGGTATCGGCATTCAATCTGGAAGGAGTTCCGGTTTTAAGACGACCGACCTTCAATCCTTTTTGTTTTAAATACGGTGTTATTCCTTCGCAGGAAATTTCACCTATACGACCGCCTATTGTTGTTTTATGACCGGTAAACATTACCCCGTTTAAGAACGTTCCGGTTGTTAAAACAATTGCTTTGGCAAATCTTTTTTGCCCGTCTGCAAGCAGAACCCCGCAAAGTTTATCATTTTCAAACAAAAAACCTTCAACCGCGGCCTCTTCTATGCTTAAATTATCGGTTTCCGCCAAAGCCTGTTGCATATACTTCTTATATAAACTTCTGTCGGCCTGAGCTCGCGGTCCGCGTACGGCCGGTCCCTTCGATAAATTAAGCATTCTGAACTGAATCCCAGCTTTATCGATAACTCTACCCATTAAGCCGTCAAGTGCATCAATTTCTCTCACCAAATGCCCCTTACCCAGACCTCCGATAGCCGGATTGCAAGACATTTCTCCGATTGTGGATTTCTTATGTGTGACCAATAGCGTCCTTGCACCCATACGAGCAGCTGCGGCGCATGCTTCACATCCGGCATGACCGCCACCGACAACAATTACATCATATAAATTTTCCATACTTGCCTCATTTCTTATGCCGTAATAAAACACAAAAAATTTTCAAATGCAAATGAAATATCCTTAAAGCAATTTAAATACACCGTTCAAACAGTGTTTTACAATTTAATTTATCTTCGAAATATAACTTGTTGATTTTAAATTACTTAAATACACCGTTATTTACCGATACAAAAACTACTGAAAATCTTATCCAATATTTCATTAATTTCAACCCTACCGGTAATTTTACCTATTTCGCGACATGCAAGCCTGATATCTTCAGCTGCTAACTCTATTTCTTTGTTTAGATTAAAAGCTCTGAGATTATTCAAACACTCTTGTAAAGCCTGCTTATATCGCTCACGAGTTATAAGCATTCCCGATGCCGTCGAATATATATCATTGAAGCGCTCGTATAGCGTATTTGTTATAACATCTATATTTCTGTTTTGTTTAACAGAGAGTAATAAACAACCTTTTTGCAACAACTCTTTGCAGCGATTTCCATCAACTAATTCCGATTTATTGGCAACCAATAAATAATTTTTCTCTCCGTTTATATACTCTTCAAAAATCTCCGGCTCGGTATTTGAGGCATCAAATAAAAATATATTAAAATCAGCCGATGCAATTTTCTCGCGCGCTAAATTAACACCAATTTTTTCAATTGCATCGTCCGTTTCGCGCAATCCGGCCGTATCAGAAATAACAACCGGAAAACCTTTAATATCGACATATGCCTCTATAATATCGCGAGTTGTTCCCGCTATATCGGAAACAATTGCCACATTACGACGAACAATTGCATTTATAAGACTTGATTTACCGGCATTAGTAGGACCGGATATAACCACCTGAAAACCGTCTCGCAAACGCTCGTCAACATTATTTGTTTTAATGTGATTTTCGATTTCAGAAATTACTTTAAATACATTGTTCTCCAATTTTAAAACAACGTCTTGAGGTATATCTTCTTCCGGAAAATCAATATATGCTTCTATATAGGAAAGGATTGATACCAGTCTTTCACGCCAATCATCATATAGCTTGAACAGCGTTCCGTCCATTTGTTTTAACGCTGTTTTTCTCTGAACTTCCGTTTCTGCTTCTATCAGGTCAGCAAGCCCGTCAGCCTCTGTCAAATCCATCTTTCCGTTGTAAAAAGCTCGGCGAGAAAACTCTCCCGGTTCGGCCAAACGGAAGTCGTCAATCTTGGATAATTCATCATAAATACCGCGAATAACCGCTTTTGAGCCGTGACAGCTTATCTCTACCGTATCTTCACCGCTGAAAGAATGAGGTGCTTTGAATGCAACCACAACACATTTATCAACTGTTTCACGTGAATCAAACTTCAATATCGGAGTATAGTATGCTTTTCGACTTTCTATTTCGTCTGATTTTAATCTTGTCATTTTTTCGAAAACATCAAAAGCATGGTTTCCGGAAATTCTGAAAACGGCAACTCCCGATTTTCCAAACACGGTCGACAAAGCATATATCGTTTTATTATCCATTTTTATAAAAATCCTAAAATCAAAATAAAGACTGTTTTTTAACCGCTGGAGTGATTCTTACTGTTTTTGCGACTCATTAATCGTTTTTTTATTAAACCGCAGCTCAGCGGGCATTTTTCAAACTCGGTTTATCTTCCTGCATTTGACACTTTCATCGGATACGGAAACGCAACAATCTGAGCGCTTTGCTGAGCTGAATCGTTACCTGTACGGTGATTAAATTTATTAAGCTCTGCCGATGGCACTCCCTTCAATTTATTTATGCCCGATAAATCTTTAGGTACACGTCCTGACATTTTGCGTCCGTAATTAATACATGCCACATACAGCATAAGCGCCTGTTCTTTACTCAAAGTATCGGCAAACTCAATGGTATTATTTTTACTGCTCGGTTCTTTCAACAGTTTGACATACAACTCAAAATCGGCATTTGAGCTCACGTTGACATGATTTTTATCGCTATAATTGACTTTTGCATTTCTAATCTTAAAGGTGTATTCGTTTTCATTTTGAGTAATTTTCTTATAACCTTTTACTTTACTCCAATATCTTTCCAAATCACGACTCCAAGATACATTTTCCTCTGATTTTTCCTGTACAGGATTGTTATTCGGTTCACTGATACTTACTTCCGGAGCTTTTTCATCGTCAAACAATCGGCCGACGCTCATGCCGTCAATTTCGTTAACAACGGTTTGTGATTTTATCGTCCCTCTCATTAATTTTTTTGCCGGTGCCACCAAATCAGTATTAATCTCAGTTTTTGCCTTGCGTTTGCTAAATTCTTCCTGTCTTTTCTTTAACTCTTTTTCTGCCGGAATTATTATTTTGGCGCGAATTTCGTCAGTAATATCAACTTCTTTATTGCGTGATATATATTTAGAAAGATTAACGTATTCTTCTCTGCCGGTCGCCGGATTATATATCAAAAAATTATAATACAGTGAGCGCAACTTCTTAAATGTTTCACCGTTAACTTCTTCCGAAACGGTCAGAGGCGCCGTTTCAACCTTTTTCAATACATTGCCTTCAAACTGATTTTCATCATAGTATGCCTGATGAACCCGCTTAAATTGATCCATCATTTTATTTACCAATACGGGCCAATTTGTTGCATATGCAATTCGTTCTTCTTTGGTTGTCAGACTTTTTAAATACTTGGCGCAACCTCTGGATTCTCCGTCAAACATACTAAAATCGTCGTATTTTCCTTTCTTAAGATACTCATTAATACAATACACCAGTTGTTGCAAATATGCACTACGTTCATTTTCCACGCTTATACGGTACATATTGTCAACACTCATGCGTTTATAGTCTTCTCTAAGACTCAAACCGTCCGTAAAAACTTGGTTTTTAACGTGTTTTATTTCATGTTCCAATAAAGATGACAGATGTATGGCATCGTTATAATTTATTCGGTAAAAATGAAATAAAGCGACATCCTTGTCATCGGTTATACTTTTTTCGTAATCGCTTAACAAAAGTTCGGGATTATTATTTCTTTGGTTGTTATAATCTGCCAACAGTTTTTGTAATTTACCATAATCTTTTGAGTCAAATTCAAAGTGATTCCGTATGATAGTCAGCTCTTTTCTGCTGTAATTAACCTCTGCGGTCTTAATCTTAAAACCCTTTGCTTCATATTTATTTTCTTTTTTGTTATATACAACTTTATAAATTTTATCATCGGGTCTAACGTGATAGCTTATATTCTTCATCAGTGCCGGAAATTTTTTATCCGGTATACGATAATCAAAATGCAGCACGTTAGGTTTATTTACCTTTGCCGGATAATTATTGTTTTGTATTTCATTTACAAATTTTTCCGGATGTTTTCTGTAATGGTATCCGGTTATTTCATTGTGCAAAAATTTAGTATTTACGCCATCATAAGCAATATCGGCATCAACTAAATATTTGGAATTAAAGTCGCAATAGTCAACACTTTGACAATACTGTTCGCATTGTTTCACCAAGCGTCTTTTTTCGGATTCGTCGGAATATGAAATCGACAGTACAATCACATAATTGTCTTTAGTCTTAACTAATAAGGACTCTGTGGCCATTTATTGCTCCTTGTCTTAATCTGACGACAGTCTACATCTAGCTCGACAAAAAATCAACAAATTATTTAAGATTAACATTCATTTTTTGATTTTGCGCTTTTTGTAAAGTTTCCTGATGCTCTAAATAAGC
>Ga0265299_10004676_pt1 | contig 12875 bp, 8 predicted proteins | sample AusTroGonzalo_MG_4_FD_193485 | JGI IMG/M metagenome (GOLD analysis project Ga0265299, IMG submission 193485) | Bovine rumen microbial communities from tropical cattle in Woodstock, Queensland, Australia - Gonzalo_02 | ecosystem: Host-associated > Mammals > Digestive system > Stomach > Rumen ...
GGTTCATCTGGATACGCTTGTATTTGCGCAGGTCAAGTGAGCTCTTCTTGTATATGCCGCGTGCCTCGCCGGCTCCAAGCCCTGTCACCTTAAGGCTCATGGCCTGCTCGTTATCCTGTACCAGCTGAACCTGTGTAGGGTCAAGTATGCGGGTCACTCCGGGCGGTACCACGTAGTTCACGGGCTGGCGGTCACCGTTCTCCTCAATGTTGACAGATGTGGCCGAGAACTTACCCGATATGCTGGGCGTACGGTTGGTGGCACTGTATATGGGCTGCTCATAGTTACGCCACTGGCTGGTCATAAGCTCCAGCGTGCCAAAACGTACATGCACCTCATCACTGAAACCGGTAAGGAACATACGTATGAATCGTATCGAGCTGAAATCGCGAATGCCGCCCTCTGCTTTCTCATATTCGGTTACGGGGACGCGGAAACAGTACCAGTTCACGGTCTCGGTGTTGCCGTTGCGCAGCTTAACCTTTACCTCACGCTTATCAGTGATGTAGTTGCGTCCCGGCTCCAGGTCCGATGGGCGCAGCGATATGCGGTACTGGAAGAACTTCTCGTACTCATCCATGGTAAAGTCACCGTTGGCATCCTCCACGTCGGGGGTGGTACGTGATGACTGGTCATAGTTGGTGCCGCTGTTGGCCGAGTTGGGTGAGTTACCCTCCGTTCCGTTGAACTTACGGTAACGGTCCAGCACTGACATCTGTGCGTCATCATAGTCCGATCCGCGGTAATAGTGATAGTTGTCGGCCGCAGGATCGTCATAAATGGCGCTATAGACCTCAGGCTTTACTATGCCGCGTATTTGGCTCAGGTATGTGGCATATGCGGGCCAGGTTCTCTCCTCGTCCGATGACAGACCGTTCAGTCCCACATCCTGGAGCTCACGGCTATCGGCATTGTTGTTGTCAAAGGCATATACCAGGCTCTTGCCGGTGGGAACCTTACCCCATACCGATGACGCCCACTTGGCTGAGTCACCGTCCACAGGCAGGCCGTTCTCAAAGAACTTCTTACCGTCCAGCAGCACATCCTCCGATACCTCACCCAGGTTCAGGTAGAGGTCACCGCCTGCTGATGCCTGGTTATATATGAACGGATCCAGCATCCAGAACTCAATGTACTCAATGTTGGCCGCCTCAAAGTCTGTGGTGGTGAGACGGCGCATGATACCGCCCCAGTTATCCTGCGGGTTGTTCAGATGGCCGTCGGCATCCATGTCGGGGTTCAGGTTATAGGGACCGCGCTCACGGGGGTAGTATGCCAGGTTGAGCACCTGCAGGGTTGATGACTCACTTGACGTGGACTCCTTGTTGGGGTAGAGCTCACGCTCATATACCTCACGTACGTAATGGTTGGAGAGCTGTTCCAGGTCTGTCTTTATATGTGACGGGGTGAGCGGTGAGTTACGGCGTGTAAATAGCGGGTCAATGTTGAACCAGTTTATCAGGGCACGGTTGAATCCAGACTCCACCTGACCGGACTTGCCGTAACCCTTCATTCCCTTGGGTACGGCCGATAGCGTCCATGTTGAGGGCTGTGCTATGGAGATGCCGTTCTCGGCAGCCTCAAAGTCATCAATGTATGAAGCCTGTCCCTGCACCTTGTCCGATACCGATGACTGCAATGCCGCCATCTCGGCCTTGAAGTTGATGCTTGACGGCTTGGTGGCGTTCACGAACGGTATCTTGTCAATGAGCTTGGTTATAGCCTGGCTCTCATGTTTCCAGTTTATGTTAAGTCCGTACATGGTGTTCACCAGCGGCTCGTCACCCATGGTCACCTTGCTGGTGAGCGGTTTCTCATTCAGGTGCATGAATGTACCGCCCAGCTGCAGGTTGGGGCTGAAATCATACATCCAGTTAACACCGGCCATGGTCTTGCGCTGCATGCTGTACTCGGTGTTGCTCTCCAGCTGTACATCAACGCTGGTGCCGGCATCTATTATGCTCTGGTTTATGATGGTCACCGTACCGTTGCTGTAATCCACGGTATAGTCACTGTTCTCATTCAGTATCACGCCTCCTGCCGATACAACCACTGATCCGCGCGGTATGTTGATCGATCCCAGTTGTATGATGTTGCTGCTGGTGCCTGAGTACTGGCCCATGAGCATGAACTTATCCTTGTCGGCAATACGTTTGGCCACCACGCGCGTTGAGTCATAGAGCTCCTGGAATACATATTTCCGGGCTATCTCATCATTGTCAATCACCTTGCGCAGATGGCTTCCAAAAGGTTCCACTACCGGGAATATGATCTTACCGGCCGATGCCTGCACCGTGTATCCGTTCAGGAAATCAAACTGTCCGTTGGGGTGGGGGTTGTTCTTGTCATCCAGACGGTCCAGGTTCAACATACGTATCAGGGGGATGCTCTTGAGCGATGACTCCGGCAGGTATGTTATGCGGCTGCCTGTGCTGTCACTGTTGTAATATATGCCCAGCTTGAACTGTGAGCTCTGTATGGTACCCTGTGTGATTGAGTAGATGTTCTTCATCATCAGGTCCCATGTGCCGCTGCCCGGTGAGTTGGAGTTTGATTTGAGCAGCTTTACGAACAGGGCCTGTCCGGCGTCGGTGTTATCGGATGAGAACTCACCCACCTGATAGCTGTTGCCGCCGTAGGTGTACTCAAAGGCCACGGCCAGCACCTCATCCGATGACAGCGCGTTCCTTAGTGAGATGTATCCCAGCTCACTGTTAAGCGTGTAGTCCGATGTGCTCAGCTTGCGGGCGTTTGATATCTTCTCATAGTCTGTGCTGCCCTCCAGCACCGTTCCAATCGATGTGGCCACCTGCTCTATGTCACGTGCCGCCGGATAGTTGCTCACAATGCGCTGGTAGAGGTCATTGGCGGCGTTTGCCGGCGCCGGGCCTCCCATCACGTTCCATATGCTGTTGCTTATGTGCTGTGTCTCACCCAGGTCTGTGAAAGCCACAATGTTACGCGGGTTGTCATAGTTGCTGCGTTTGTTGGTAACCCATACCTCTATCCTGGTGATCTGCACTCCCGATACTATGTTGGGCAGCATGGCCATGTTGGCGTCATAGTTGTCACGGAAGAAATGTGCCAGGAAGAAGTGACGGTTCTCATCATAGCTGCTGGCGTCAATCTCAAAGTCTGTTATCTGCTGTCCGCCCTGTGAGCTTACCGATGTCGATGTAGACTCTTTCTGTGACAGCACCATCTGCAGCTTGAGCTTTCCAAACTGCAGGTCAGACCTTATGCCAAAGAGTGATGTGGCACCCTGTATCAGTGATGAGTTTGTGGGGAAGCTTATGTTACCGGCCTCGAGCAGACGTATTATCTCATCCTCCTTGCCCTCATAACGCATCCTTATCATACGGGCGTCAATGTCAAACGTAGCCTCGGTGTTGTAGTTGAGGTTCATGTTCACCTTGTCGCCCACACGTGCGTTGATGTTAAGGTTTATCTGCTCATCAAAGTCAAATCCGCCTGTGGTGCGGTTCTGCACTGACAGTGACGGGTTGTCAACCTTGTTGCGGTTGTATCCGAACTTTACCGCGGCCGATCCGCTGGTCCTTACCTGTACTCCGCCCGGACCGAATATCTTCTCGGCCGGTCCCAGGTCAAACTTCATGTCGGTAAAGTCAAACTTGTTGTCGCCCTGAGCCTTTACCTCCTCATCATATTTCTCGCGGTAGAAAGACTGCATGGAGCGGTGCATCATCAGACGGTTGTACTCATCGGGAGTCAACACGTCGGGTACCTCCAGATAGCTGTCACCCAGCTTGTAACCCATGCTGAATGTGCCGTTTATATCATTATACGTCACATCCTCTGTTATGTTCTCGGGATAGGGAAGAGTCCTTTTTATACCCTGGGCATAAAGGCTGCAATGGCCCCCGCATATGCAGGAGCCTATGAGCAGCAGTGCTGCAGCAAGGTTTCTTCCCTTAGTCATCAAGTATGGGCTGATGTATGTTGTCAGATTCGTTTCAGTGCCTCACGTATCACTGCCTCAACACTCAATCCGTCCTGTTCCTTGAGTATGGCCTGTACCACCTTCTGTGAAGCGGCCTGCGGGAATCCCAGTGTAACCATGGCTGTGACAGCCTCTGTTGCCACCTGTCCGGCCATGGCGCCGGTCTGCAGGTTGAGCGGAGTCTCATCAGACTGTGTTGCTCCTATCTTGTCATGCAGGTCAACGATGATACGCTGGGCGGTCTTGGCGCCTATTCCCTTAACCTTCTTGAGCAATGCGTCATTGCCCGAGCTGATGATACCTATCAGTTCAGAGGGTGAGAATGATGACAGTATCATACGGGCCGATGCTCCACCTATGCCGGGTACTGATATGAGCATGAGAAACAGGTCACGCTCCTGCTTGCCGCTGAATCCGTACAGGACGTACGCATCCTCACGTATGGCTTCATAGACATACAGGCGAGCCTCTTCCTTGCCCTGTATGGCCGAGTATGTATAGACGGATATGTTAAGGTCATAAGCCACGCCGCCAGGTGTAAACAGTACAGCCTGGGTGGGTGTCAGCTCCTCAATCTTTCCCTGAATGAATTCAATCATAATATGTCCCTTGGTTTATATTGCTAAGAAATAACGTCAACTGTGCGTTATTATTGCACGTACGCGTGTACATAGGAGCGAATTTTTTAATAATTTCGCAACCAGAATCAAAAAGAGAACCTTATGGAAAAGATTAAAGCAGCAATCGTAGGCTATGGAAACATTGGCAAGTACGTACTTGAAGCACTTGAGACTGCACCTGATTTTGAGGTAGCAGGAATTGTTCGCCGCAACGGCAGCGCAGACTGCCCCAAAGAACTTGCAGGTTATAAGATTGTAAAGAATATTTCAGAACTCCCCAAGCCTGATGTAGCAATCCTTTGCGTTCCCTCACGTAAGACTGAGGAGTATGCAAATGAGATCCTCCCGCTTGGAATAAACACCGTTGACAGCTTTGATATCCACACTCTCATCCCTGAGACCCGCAAGCGTCTGCAGCAGGTTGCAGCCAAGGCCGGAAAGGTGGCTATCATATCTGCCGGATGGGATCCGGGTACAGATTCAATAGTACGTGCCCTCATGCAGGCTATGGCTCCCAAGGGTGTAAGCTATACCAATTTCGGCCCCGGAATGTCAATGGGACACTCTGTTGCAGTTAAGGCCGTTCCCGGTGTCAAGGCTGCCCTTTCAATGACTATCCCTGTTGGAACCGGCATACACCGCCGTATGGTATATGTTGAGATTCTTGACGGTTATAAGTTTGAGGATGTAGCTGCCGCCATCAAGGCTGATCCCTACTTTGTCAATGATGAGACACATGTTATGCAGGTTGAGTCTGTAGATGCTCTCAAGGATATGGGACATGGTGTTAACCTTACACGCAAGGGCGTATCGGGCAAGACACAGAACCAGCTCTTTGAGTTTGACATGAAGATCAACAACCCTGCACTGACCGGTCAGATCCTGGTTTGCGCCGCACGTGCATCAGTACTCCAGAAGCCGGGCTGCTACACTATGATTGAGATTCCTGTTATTGACTATCTGTATGGTGACAGAGATGACCTTGTAAAGCATCTGGTATAAGCATTGATCGCAAAAAATATATTTATTTGCTGTCCCGGGGGGTTATCCTCCGGGACTTTTTTTCAGAATGCTACGCTCAGACCCATGAAGAAACCGTTCAGGTTACCCCAGCCGGCGCGCAGCGTGCATGAATAGAAGAGCGGTATAGTGCGGTTTATCATAAAGTCAGTAAAGATATCATAGTTGAACTTTACCCCTGACACCTGTTCGCGGTAGTAGAGTGTACCCGGCGCAAAGAAACTGTCATTGTGCTCCAGGCTGCGGCAGTTGCGTACCGTGTTGCGTATACCCAGTCCCAGGTCTGTGCCTATTGAGAACCAGCGCCAGCTCACTCCGCATTCGGCGGCCATCCGGAACATGGTGTATGTGTTCTCGGTCATTATCTCATCCTTGTAATCGTCCCATCCCACCAGGGTTATGCGGTCACCCGTCTCATCATCGGTGGTTACGGATGACTCGCCAATCTGGTATTCCTGCACGTTGAATCCAAGTGCCAGACCGGCAAAGAACCTTTCGGTGATATAGCAGTCAAAATACATTGACATTATCTCTTTTGATCCGTAGGTTACTCCCATGTGTACATCATTGCGGTAGTGGAAATCATCTCTGGGGTCAGTCCACGATGATATGGGGGTGGGGTGGTATTCGGACTCAGAGGGAGACTCATCCTCATAGCTGTTTATTTCATGACTGAACAGGTCATTCTCAAAATAGCCTTTCATGAGTGTCCCGGTGGATGCGTCATACAGCAGGCCCAGACCCTCTTTCATGTCATCCTTCCAGTTGCCGGCGTAGGTGCTGCCATCGGCATATGTCATTGTGCCGGGACCGTTGAACATGCCGTCCAGCCAGTATCCCTCATACTTGGCTCCGTCAGAATAAAGGTATGTGCCGTATCCGTTGAACTGGTGGTTCATGAAATCTCCCTCATAGCTGTCACCGTCAGGGTAGTGCAGCACACCCTTTCCGTTCCACATGCCGTCTCTCCATTCGCCCTCATAGACGGTGCTGTCGGCATATACCATCTTTCCGGTGCCGTTGAACAGGGAGTCTGCTATACCTCCCGTATACCATGCCCCGTCATCAAAACGGATGGTGTCAGGAACGGCATCCTGGGCATGCAGTAAGGTGGTGCATACGGACAATATTGAGAGTATAACTGCGTGTTTGAGTGACATATCGGTGTAAAGGTATTGAAAAATCATTAACTTTGCGGGTTCACAATAGTTAAACCGTAACTGCTATGAATGAAAAACAGGATTTGGTAAGCGTTTTCAAGGGGCAGCCCTTTGAAGCCGAGGTGGTACGGGGCCGTCTGGAGTCTGAAGGCATTCCGGCTATGGTCATGAACAACTCCATGAGCGCCATCTTCTCAACCTATACCGTTACCGCCGGCCCGGTAAGCGTACTTGTCAATCCTCAGGACAGGGATCGTGCCCTACAATTGCTTAACGAACAATGAAACAGCCCAAGAGAATAGCTGTCAAGGTAGGCAGCAACGTACTTACACGTCCCGACGGACGTCTTGACATATCACGCATGGCCTCTCTGGTAGACCAGATTGCCGAGTTGCGTCACAGAGGGATCGAGGTCCTTCTCATATCATCCGGTGCGGTGGCATCGGGCCGTGGAGCCCTGCCAGGCATACAGGATGACAGCGTGACAGGACGCCAGCTGTTTGCCGCTGTGGGCCAGGCCAAGCTCATTGAGCACTACTATGACCTGTTCCAGGAGTATGGCATAACGGTAGGCCAGATACTTACCACAAAAGAGAACTTTGTCAATGACAAGCTGCTCACCAACCAGAAGCGTTGCATGAAAGCCATGCTTGACAACGGTGTTGTTCCTGTCATCAATGAGAACGATACCGTATCGGTAGATGAGCTTATGTTCACAGATAATGATGAGCTGTCAGGTCTTGTAGCCCGTATGATGAAGGCCGAGATACTCATCATCCTGAGCAATGTGGACGGTGTGTTTACCGGTAACCCCGATGAACCCGGCTCAGAGCTCATCCATGATGTCTACCCCGATGATGACTACTCCGGTTATGTGAGCGTCACCAAGTCCAAGTTCGGACGCGGAGGCATGATGACCAAGATGAAGACAGCCCTGGGTGTTGCCGCCGACGGCATAGAGGTACGTATAGCCAACGGTCGCCGTCAGGATGTGCTCCTGGATGTGCTGTCCGACCCTGAGAATGCCCGTTGCACCCGTTTCCACGCATCAAAAAAGTAAACCATGATAGAGAATACCCTAGAACAGCTTAAGAATGCATCATACTCACTGCCCCTGCTTGAGGAGAGCCAGGTGAATGATGTCCTTATGTCTGTGGCCGCAGCCATAGAGAGCAATACTGATATGTTGCTCAAGGCCAATGCCAGTGACCTGGCACGTATGGACAAGGATAATCCCATGTATGACCGTCTTATGCTCACCCCTGAGCGTCTGGCCGGTATAGCATCCGATATGCGCAGCGTTGCCGGACTCAACAACCCCGTAGGCAAGGTCATAAGTGAGGCCATCCGCCCCAACGGGATGAGACTGACCCGTGTACGTGTGCCGTTCGGCGTGATTGGTGTCATCTATGAAGCACGTCCTAACGTAAGCTTTGACGTATTCTCACTCTGCCTTAAGACACGTAACGCATGTGCGCTTAAGGGCGGCAGTGACGCCTACAGCTCCAACTGCGCTATCGTGGACCTGATACACGGCGTACTCAATGAGAAGGGTATAGACCCCCATGTAGTGGAACTGCTTCCTGCCGGTCATGAGGCTGCCCAGGAGCTGATGCGTGCCGTTGGCATGGTAGACCTGCTCATTCCGCGTGGCAGTGCCCGCCTTATCAAATCGGTCCGTGAGCAGGCCCAGGTTCCGGTTATTGAGACCGGCGCCGGCGTATGCCACACCTATTTTGACTCTGAGGGTGACCTTAAGAAGGGTGCCGATATCATATTCAACGCCAAGACCCGTCGCGTGAGCGTTTGCAACGCGCTTGATTCACTCATCATACACAAGGACCGCCTCAAGGACCTGCCTGACCTCTGCATCCGCATGGCTGCCAAGAACGTTGTCATAGAGGCCGATGATGAGGCCTACAACGCCTTGTATGGCTACTATCCCGCAGATCTGCTGGTACATGCCACACCTGATAGCTTTGGTAAGGAGTTCCTTGCATACCGCATGTCTATCAAGACCGTCAACTCATTTGATGAGGCTGTGCTCCATGTACGCAAGTATACGTCACATCACAGTGAGTGTATCGTGACTGAGAATGCAGACAAGGCACGTCTGTTCCAGCAGTACACTGATGCCGCCTGCGTATACGTGAACGTATCAACCGCATTTACTGACGGCGGACAGTTCGGCCTTGGAGCTGAGATAGGTATCAGCACACAGAAGATGCATGCCCGTGGCCCTATGGCCCTTGAGGAGATAACCACCTACAAGTGGCTCATCAACGGTGACGGCCAGACAAGAAATTAAATCATCACACATATATGAGACATTTTACCAGTGTAAAGGATCTGGGTGACCTGCATGAGGCATTGCAGGAGGCCCTTGAGATAAAGCGTGACCGTTACAAGTATGTTGAGCTGGGCCGTAACAAGACCCTTCTCATGGTATTCTTCAACTCCAGTCTCAGAACCCGTCTGAGCACTCAGAAGGCAGGATTGAACCTGGGAATGAACGTTATCGTGCTGGATGTCAACCAGGGTGCATGGAAGCTGGAGACCGAGCGTGGCGTCATCATGGACGGTGACAAGTCAGAGCATCTGCTTGAGGCTATCCCTGTCATGGGCTGCTACTGCGACGTTATAGGCGTACGTTCATTTGCCCGTTTTGAGAACCGTGCCGATGACTATGAGGAGAAGATACTTAATCAGTTCATACAGTACTCCGGCCGTCCTGTGTTCTCCATGGAGGCTGCCACAGGCCATCCGCTGCAGAGCTTTGCTGATTGGATCACCATTGAGGAGCATAAGACCGTAGAGCGTCCCAAGGTTGTCATGAGCTGGGCTCCGCATCCCAAGGCTCTGCCCCAGGCTGTGCCCAACTCATTCGCACAGTGGATGGTGGCTGCCGGATATGAGGTGGTAATAACACACCCCCACGGCTATGAGCTTGACCCCAAGTTCACCGCAGGTGCCACAATAGAGTATGACCAGATGAAAGCCTTTGAGGGCGCACACTTTGTATATGGCAAGAACTGGTCATGCGCCAGCCCCGAGCACTACGGAGAGATACTGAGCAAGGACCGCAACTGGACTATCAGTGACCGTCAGATGGCCGTTACGGACAATGCTTACTTTATGCACTGCCTGCCGGTACGCCGTAACATGATAGTGACTGATGATGTTATTGAGGGACCGCGTTCACTCGTCATCCCCGAGGCTGCCAACCGTGAGATATCGGCAACAGTAGTTCTCAAGAAGATACTGGAGGGCCTTAAGTAAACCCTTTGCAGACAATAGTATAGCCAGCTGTGAGAACGGCTGGCTATTTATTTGTACACGTGCTTAATCTCATATTTCTTCTGATCAGCCCCGTATGCTTTCAGACATATGGTGTCATTCTTTGAGGCCGATGAGAGCGGTATGGAGAGATAGGCCTTCTTGGTGTAGACAGGGCTGTCTCCGTGAGCGTTGTGGTATATCTTGAACGTGGGGTTGGGGTAGGATGTGCGCCTGCAGTAGTTAAGTGAGTGATAGGCATCCTCCTTGGATACCATAATCTCCAGATGCACATTCAGATAGCCTCCGCCTATGTATGATGAGACAATCTTTACAGGATCCTTGGTCTTAAGCGAGTCATGGAGCTGAATGTCTGACGGAGCCTCATTTGACATGGGATAAAGAAGACTGGTTATCCTGCCGCGGGGCTCCTTAAGAGGGTCTGTATCATCCAGCTCTAAGGTGCATACCACCCTTGTGATGGTGTTGGGAGCAAGGTTACGGCTCTTGGTTATCTCATATCTCTTGCCAAAATCATCAATCACATAGTCTATTATGCCGTCTTTGCCGGAGTGGGCTGTAAAGAATCCGCTCACCAAGGGCGGTATCTCATCATCGGCCTTTTCACTGCATGATGATGCAAACGGCATGAGGCATGCCATGAGCAGATAAACGAATATGGGCAGCCTTCTCATTGCTTTGTAACGCTATACTTGTTTATGAGAGGGTTGGCATACATGGTTAGTATGCGCTCCTTAAGGAAATCCCAATCGGGGTTGGGAATGGTTATCTTCTTAAGCTGTCCGTCCAGGTACTCCTGGAACTGCTGTCGGTCTTTCTCCGTGTAATGGGCGCTCTCGGCGTCGTTGCCACGGAGCATGTCAAGCGCAATATGGTTGCAGGGATAGATACGGTATCCCTCAAAGATATGACGGTCTATTATCTGAGCCACCTGGTCCAGGAACTGGTTACGCGGCACGGAGCTGTCCAATGCCCTTATCTCATCGTCTATGGGGGCCGATGCCTGATAATGCATGCGTCCCTTGTATCCCCATATGCCGGTCTTCATGTTATCCAGGTCAGACTTCTTGGTCTTGCGGTAGCCCGGATTGTCACGCTTAAGCTGGAACTCCTCGGCCTTGAGATAGTCACAGGGGTCATATTCATAGCATATGGTGAGCGGTGCTATGTGCAGTGAGCTTAGACGCTCTGCAAGCGGCATGTCATCGAGACCTGACATAGCCAGCATCTTGAGCACGCTCTTCTGTGTGCGGTCATCCGAGTCCTTGGCACGTCCCTCACGCTGCGCCAGCCATACGGGAGCCTTCTTCTGCTCAATTACAAAACGTATGTAACGTGACAGCTGCTGTGATGACTCCAGAAGCTCGGCGGCTGTGGCTGAACGGTTAACCACGAAACTGCGGTTAAGACGTACTATGGTCTCAATCCAAGGGTAGATAAGCAGGTTGTTTCCAATACCTATCTCTACAGATTTCTTGCCCGACAGCAGCAGGTGGTAGTCCAGGAAAGCGGAGTCCAGCACTATATCCCTGTGGTTGGACAGGTAGATAAAATCCTCGCGTCCCTCAGGCATGGCCGTAAAGTCGGCCGAGTATCCGGTGCATCCCTTCTTGAGTATCCTCTTAAGGATAGGGTAGATCATACCCAGCTGGAAACCGTTCACGGTCTTGAACCGCCTGGTATAGAGCTTGAGCAGCCAGATAGGCACAAACTTGACATTGGCCTTTGCTATCCTCCTGAATGAGGGGTCATCCAAAAGAGAGAGTATGGCACCGCGCACCTCATTGTCCTCAAAGGAGCGCATCTTTTCAAATTCAGCAGGTATGATCATAGTCCTTTCGGTTTAAAAACTGTCCTCAATAATCTCTGTCAGTACATCGGTCAGGTTCAGACCGGCGGCACGGATCTGCTGCGGTATGAAACTGGTGGCTGTCATGCCGGGGGTGGTGTTCACCTCCAGCAGGTTTATCTTGTCACCGTCAGTGATTATGTAGTCGTTACGTATTATTCCGTGGCAACCCAGCAGGTCATAGATCCTGGCTGTGAGATCCTGGATGCGGTCACGCAGTTCATCGGGAATGCGGGCGGGGGTAATCTCCTCAACCTTGCCGTTGTACTTGGCGTCATAGTCAAAGAAATCAGTCTTGGGAACCACCTCGGTCACAGGCAGCTTGACCTCACGCTTGCGGGTCTTGAAATAGCCGTTGGTAACCTCTATGCCCAGCATGAATGACTCAATCATGATCTCGCTGTTCTCCTTGAATGCGTCGTTTATGGCGGGGATGATCTGCTCTACGCTCTTTACCTTGGTGGTGCCGAAGCTGGAACCTCCGTCAGTGGGCTTAATAAAGCAGGGGAGTCCCACCTTGCGTACAATCTTGTCGGTATCAATCTCATCGCCTTTACGCAGACGAACTGAGTCCGATACGTTCACCTTGCAGCTCTTCATGGTCTTGTTGAGCACGAACTTGTTGAACGTAAGGGCCGACGGCAATACGTCACATGTGGAGAAGGGTATGCGCATAAGGCGCAGGTAACCCTCCAGCACGCCGTTCTCGCCGGGTGTGCCGTGGATGATTATGTATGCGTAGTCAAATACCGTCTTCTTGTCCTGGAACGTGAAACTGAAATCATTCAGGTCTACGGGAGCGGTAACGCCCTCCTTTACGTGAACCTGCCATTTCTTTCCTTCAATCTCCAGGATATAGGGTTCGTACTTATCCTTGTCCATGTACTCAAGGATTGTTGCGGCGCTGCGCAGAGATACGGGGTTCTCGCTTGAGTCACCGCCTGCTACGATTGCAATGATGCGTTTCA
>Ga0265299_10004679_pt1 | contig 12870 bp, 8 predicted proteins | sample AusTroGonzalo_MG_4_FD_193485 | JGI IMG/M metagenome (GOLD analysis project Ga0265299, IMG submission 193485) | Bovine rumen microbial communities from tropical cattle in Woodstock, Queensland, Australia - Gonzalo_02 | ecosystem: Host-associated > Mammals > Digestive system > Stomach > Rumen ...
TATCATTATTAATCTTACGGGTCTCAAACCGCAGCTTGCACAGCCGAAGGCCACATGGCAGAACGCTGTGACGGCCAAGCGCGGAACCGTCTCCATCATGGATATGCAGGGTCGCAAGGTTTGGAGCGCAAAGCTCCCGGTGAACCCGGCTGAAGTGATGAATGCCTCCGCTCAAGTGCAGGGCCGCAAGATCCTCCGCGTGAACAACCAAACGTGGACGATTAAGTAGGTTGTGAGCTCGGGCTTCGCCCTCTGAGGTATGAGGGCGCTACGCTTTGAGCACTGTAATATGAAAATGTCACCTTGGCCAATGTGTCGGGGTGGCTTTTTTTATACAGTTATTATTAGCATGTCATTCTGGAGGGTTCGTAGAACCCGATAGAATCCATCAAATTATAAAGCAAAGGCTCCGCATTCGCGGAGCCTCTTTTATACTCAAAGGCGCTTTGCGCCGAGCTCATGCCTCAAAGCCCGCCGTGGCGGGCGACCTCAAGCCTATTTAACGAGTGCTTCGGTGTCGAGGGCGATGAGGAGTTCTTCGTTTGTTGCAACGACGATAGCCTTCGGCGTGCCGTCCTTCGTGATGAGGTGGTTGGATTCCTTGCCGCTCTTGAGGTTGCGTTCTTCATCGACCTGGTAGCCGAGAAGCTTTAAGTTGTCCAAAGCCTGCTTGCGAACGTAGAAGCTGTTTTCGCCGATGCCGCCCGTGAAGACGATTGCGTCGATGCGCGGGAGAGCCATGGCGAGGCCGCCGATTTCGCGAGTGAGGCGGTAGCAGAAGACATCGAGAGCGATTTGAGCCTGCTTGTTGCCTTCGCTTGCAGCCTGCGTGAGTGTACGCATGTCGTTAGAGAGACCGGAAAGACCGAGAAGGCCAGATTCCTTGTTTACGAGATGGTCGAGCTTATCGATGGTGCCGTATTCTTCACCGTACTTCTTTGCGATGTAGAAGAGGATGGCCGGGTCGAGGCTACCGGAACGGGTACCCATGATAAGGCCTTCGAGCGGTGTGAAGCCCATCGTGGTATCGACGCACTGGCCGTTCAAAATAGCGGAGCAGCTGGAGCCATTGCCGAGGTGAGCCGTGATAAGGCAGGTTTCTTCGGGCTTGGTGCCGAGCACCTTGCAAGCTTCTGCTGTAACAAAGCGGTGGCTCGTGCCGTGCGCGCCGTAACGGCGGATGCCGTCCTTTTCGTAGAACTTGTACGGAATACCGTAGAGGTAAGCCTTTTGCGGCATCGTCTGGTGGAATGCCGTATCGAACACGGCGACCTGCGGAAGGCCTGGGAAGAATTTGGTGGCGCATTCCATGCCGGTAGCGTGTGCCGGTTCGTGAAGCGGGGCAAAGAGCGTGATGCTACGGATGTAGTCGATGACTTCTTGCGAGACCTTTTCGCTTTTGATGTACTTACCGCCATGCACGACGCGGTGACCGATAGCTTCGATGGTTTCGGTGAGTTTCTGGGCGTCAAGGAACTTCTTGACCTGATCGACGGCTTCTGCATGCGTGGGGCAGTCGAAGTTGAAGTCAATCTTGCCTTCAGGGCCCTTGGCCTTAGTGTGGCCGTTCACGCCGATATTTTCGACGAGGCCGCTTGCGATGGATTCCTTGGTCTGGGTGTCGATGACAGCGAATTTCACAGAGGAGCTGCCGCAGTTAAGAACGAGTACGCGCATGAGATTTCCTTTATAGATTAAAGACGAGAGATTAAAGACGAGAGACTAGAGACGAGAGAATTTTTCTTTTCACGCGAAGCGTCTTACTAAATCTTTCCTCTAAATAATAGCATTTTGGGCGAGGGTTGGCATTGATTTCGTTGTAAGGCACCACGATCATCACGCTGCCGTGGGTGTGCCAGCCGATTTCGAAAGATAAGCCGTCAAAACCGATACCGTCTTTCTTCAAAAAAAGCTCGCAAAATTGGCGTTTTTTGTATATTATGTTAGGCGTAATTTTTTTTGGTGCTTAGGAGGATGAATATGAAAAATTGGCTCTTCCTTGAATTGCTGTTTGCTCTTTGCTTGTTGGTGGCGTGTGGCGATGACGAACCTTCTTCACCGATTATAGATGAACCCGAAACGACGAGTAGCTCTTCTAGCGAAAAAGAAAAATCGAGCAGTTCCATCGATAACGGCTGCGATGTCAAGCCGTATTATAGGGAAGGCTGGCCTACTTTATTGGACCATGTTTCTTCGCTAAAGAATTTTTATGCCTACGGAAGCGATTTGGGTTGCCTTTTCGACATGGAAAAGGTCGAGGCGACTTTGTACAGGTATAAGAATGTTTCGGCCGATTCGAACGCTTGGGAAAAAGTCGGGTCGGCGCCTATAAAAACCATCTTGCTGAGCGATACTAACGACACCAAAAGATGGGAGACTAGTTGGAAATATACGACGGATTTAAGCAGCTTGGATAGCCCGGCTTTGCCGGATGGCGAGTATAAGGTTGCTTGGGGCGAGGGCTTCAATGTCACTTTTTACTTGGAACGAACATTCCCTGAAATGGAATGGTATGTAAATGTCAAAAATAAAGTTGCTCATGTGAATTACGACAAGGAATCTCGAGTTGATTTTTTGAGACGAGTTTATTTGTATGACAGCACTAGGACGAACGCGACGCCGATAGAATGCTCTAGTTATTGGAGCTACCTGGATTGCAAAACTTCGCAAATTCTGGATACGTTAAAAGAGGGACACTATGTTTTAAGCTTGGAAGCTGTCTTAAAGTCGGCACCGGATGTCGAGTTCGATTACGCCTTACGCGAAAGCGATTCGCTTGCGTGGTCACTTGCGATTGATTCTGACGGCAACTTCCGTGAAGATGTAGCAGGGATCCATTTGGAATCGGATGTGTTTATCGACCGTACTGCGCCGAAGGTCATTAACGTCAATGAAGCGAAGTATTCCGTCAAGTCAAACGGTAAGCAGTATGAACGCCAGTATTCTTTTGACTTGAATGCGTACGAGAACTTGATGGGGCGCGAAAGCCAGACTCTGGCTGTCTCGTTCCTTGTGAATGGAAAGCTTGCCTATAAGGATTACGTGGAACAGACAAAGGACTCGGTTCATCTCGCCTATAAGTTTGGCTATACGGACTCCCAGCGTGACTTGTCTGTGAGGGTTATTCTGAACGATGGCTTTGACAATTCCGACACGCTGAAAATCGAGGCGCTCACCGTAGTAGAATCTCAGACTGTGGAAGGTTCTCTCGATAAGCCGCTTGTTACGATTCCGGCGGACAAATACGATTGCGGCAAGTATAAATGTGTTTTGACTTCTTACTTGAACCCTGATGTGGAATATGGGGAACTGCTGGATGCTCGTGACAATCAAGTGTACAGAACTGTGAAAATCGGTAAGCAGGAATGGATGGCACAGAACTTGAATTACGAGGCGGATTCCAGCTTTTGCGATGGTGGCGATCCTGCTTTTTGCGAGAAGTATGGGCGCCTTTACACCTGGAATGCGGCCGTGGGAAAAAGTATGAGTGAATGCTCGTATGACGAGGATTGTGATTTTAGCAAGGATACAATTCCGTCTATTTCGCGCATCCGGGGCGTTTGTCCGGACGGCTGGCATATGCCTTCGTTCGATGATTTCTATACATTGCAAACGACAGTTGCAGAACTCTATCCAGAAAAGTTTGGTTTGCTGGGGAGTCGTCTCATGAAATCCCAGAATGGTTGGGAAGAGGGCTTGGCGACGAATGAAACCGGTTTCTCCGTTTTGCCGTCAAAGGGCTGGACTTTCAACCAAGAAAGTGCCGCGTTCTGGATTGCCGAGGTGCATTTGGAATATGACGACAACCCTAATTTCCATAAATCGCAGTATAGCCACAATTCGAATATCTACATCGAGTTTACGGCACGAGATGATGCTTTCCCGGAATACGATGTCACGAAAAAGGGTTACCACTTCTCGGTGCGTTGCCTGAAAAATTGATAAATACTAAATTCATAACAATGTTTCGTAAGATTTCTGATTTTGACAATTGTGTTTCGGTGTATTGGACAAACCGGCATTTTTCCGCAAAGACGACCAAGTTCCTCAAGTTTTATGTGCGTTTGGGCGATGGCTACATTTGGGCCTTGTTTATTGCATTTTTGGTTTGGAAAATCGGTTGGGAAAGTTTCTTGCCGATTCTTTGGCAGGCCCTTGTTTCGCTCGCGATGAGCCTCGTGATTTATGAGGGCGTTAAGCTTAGCACCAAGCGTCCGCGCCCGTTTGCGGCAAATCCGCAGATTAAAGCCGAAGTTCCGCCGCTCGACAAGTACAGTTTCCCGTCGGGCCATACGATGAATAATTTGGCGGTGGCAAGTACGGTACTCTTTTGCGTGCCGCAGTACGGCTGGATCATGATGCTGTTGCCGCTCACATGGGGACTTTTGCGCGTGTACTTTGGTGTACACTGGCTTACAGATGTCTTGTGTGGTTTTGCCCTTGGAATCTTGAGCTTTGTCGTTGGGCATGCGATTTGGATTCCGCTTTCCGCCGCAATTGGAATTTAATTGCTTGACATTGAATTCTCTCAACCTCAAAACCCGCTACAGCGGGCGACCTCATACCTCACAACCTCAAATGATTACCGACTTTCTCCCCGCTTCTGATTTTTTTGCACAGGCTGACTGGAATTCCAAGATTTATTTGCTGTTGCGCCATGCCGAACGCAACCACATTACGCCGCAGGATAAAGACTTTGGTGCGCATGTTGGGCTCACGGAACGTGGGCGCCGTCAGGCTGTTTCGTTGGGGCGCGTTTTCCCAGCGTTTGGCGATGCAGTGTATTTTTCGAGCCCGGTCGGGCGTTGCGTGGAAACGGCGCAATGCATTGCAGAAGGTCGCAAACTCGCGGGTTACGTGGATGGCGCGGCTGTTTCTGCAACTTCGAATGGCGTGGCTTCGAAAGGTTATGCGGCAACTGTTACTCCGCTCGATTGTTTAGGCGATTTCTTTGTTCGTGATGTGCCTGCTTATGAGCAGACGTTGAGGGAAGGATTTTACGAAGGAATTTGCAAATGGCTTGATGCGGGCGAGCATGATGCGTTTTATCCGCTTCATGAACGTGCGGAACAGATGCGCGAGATGATGTTTGAAAAAGCAAGTTCGCGCTTCAATTTCTTCGTGACGCACGACGCCTGGATTGTGCCATGCCTCTCGCATTTTTGCGGTTTCAAGTTTGAACCGAAATGCTGGATGAACTTCTTGACGGGCCTTGCTTTTGAAGTGCCGGAAAAAGGCAATGTCAAAGTGACTCCCATAACAGCGATGGAAACTGGCTGGCTGCATTTTTAATTCGAAATTTTTGGGTTTAGGATTCCTCGCCTAGCTAATCACCGTTAGTTGTTTGCTGTAAATGTGTGTGATGTTCTTTATTGTGAATGTTTTTTTAGTTTGTAAAAAAAATATTCACAAATGCTGTTGCTTATTGACAAAATAATATAACTTTATTAGTATTATATTATAAGCAAAAAATATTCTTAAGAGGGAGTGTGAAATGAAAACCTTGCGAGGGTTGTTCATGGTTAGTGCCATGATCGGTTGCGCGTATGCGCAAAATCTCGTTTCCGTAGAAGCATTCGATGAACAGGGAAATAATCCTAGCCAGTTGACGCTTCGATTGAAACTTACAAATAATACGTCTGATACGCTGAACGATGTTCGTGCCAGATATTTCTTGAATTACGACAGGAACAAAGTCCTTAATGTGGCGCCGTATTATATGGCTGGGGCTACCACATCAATTGATACATTGGGCGATTTTCTTGCCGTGAATATCAACGTTGTTAAACTTGCTCCAGGTGTATTCCCGAATGCAGGCGGGATTAGCCTTGGCATGAACTATGCTGATTGGAGTACGTTTAATAAGCAGAATAACTTCAGCTACCCCAATGCAAGTAATTTTGTTATTTCGAATAAAATCCCAGTTTATGCAAATGGGGCGGTTGTTGCGGGCGTAACTCCTGTCAATACACCCGTCAACGTAGAACCTCCCAAGATTCGCTTTATCGGAATCCAGCCTGAAAATACGGCTACGAGGTCTGCTTGGGTTGAATTGCAGAACTATGGAAAGACCGGCATTGACTTGAACAGCCTCTACTTGAAATGGAGCGCAAGTGACAGCGTGGGAATTGGCGGAGGAACGCTCTCCGCTGGGCAAAAGGTGAGAATTTGCCAGTCGAGTTCACTGGAATGCCCTGCAGATGATAAGGTCGTTGTAAATAGTCATTATCCAATAGGTCTTGAAAGAAGTATTACCCTCAAGAAAGGAATTACTGCAATTGATTCTTTGTCATTGGGTTTGTGCAAACATACAGACAAAGTATGTTTGCAAACTATTGTTGATTCAGCGAAATCAGGAGTATTCAATCAGTATTCTTTGGGCAAATTTTTTAGGTATGTTGAAAACATTGGATGGAATGTTTATTCTGCAGGAGAAGTGAACCGTAATTCTGATGCTTTGCCTATGGCTCAGTCATTTATTTTGCCTGATACCGCTTATGTTGCTATTGAAAATGGTCAAAAAGTCAAGTTGAGTTGGAATCCTGTGAAAGGTGCTAAAGCCTATGTTGTATCAGTTTACAAGAAAGCTGACAAATCTTTAGTGGCTCGTCAGACAGTTCAAAATAACTTTGTTGAACTAGATTTAAATATGGGGGCTTATTCATGGAAGGTTGCGAGTTTTGCTAGTGTTAATGCTGCGAACGGCAACATGAGTCTTGATGGAGGTGATGAAGATGAAAAACATACTGTTTATGTTCTGGATTTTGACCGTCAAAGCATTAGGTTAAAAGAGAAAAAAATCATAAATGTCACTCCGTTTGCTGCTAGAAAAGATACGAAGTTGCTAGATCCGTTATGGGGAAATTTGATTGAGGAAAAGGAGTGGAATAAAGAGCATACAAGTCATGCAAAATATGATGAGGAGGAAAAAGGACGTTGTTGGGCTGTGGCTGCATATACGCTCAATAATTATTATGGCGGGACGATGACTCAAGATGAAATCAAAATTTATGGAATGAAATACCAGAATCCCAAAATTGGGGCGCACTATTATTTCCTTCATGGAGATGATGGTGGTGCTGTTCAGGAAACAGAAGAAGAAGTATTACGCCATTTATTTGGTGAACCTCCTACAGTGGGTAAAGGGGAACCGTCTTTATCAACGATAAAGAATGCGTTCAATCGTGCTATTCCTGATCCTATTTATGTGTCTATTCATGCTACAGAGAAATTTGGGCATGCGATGGTAATGGATGGCTATGCTGTTTTAGATCAAGAGGTTTCTTACGATGATGGAAAAAAGATAGAAAAGGGGGGTGTTTATTATCATTTCCTAAATTTGGATAATAATGGAACGTCTCATTGGGTTTCTGCAAATTCGTTTAGTTATAGGTTTTATTTAATCGCTGAGAATAGGACTAAAGTAGGTCGCACTGATTATCGCGTTGATGCAGATAGTGATGGTGATGGAATTAAGGATTATGATGAAATAGAAAGATTCCAATCAGATGCCTATAAGTACGATAGTGATAACGATGAATTGCATGACTTGGAAGAGATAGAAGCTTATGTAAAGCTTTGCAAAGTTGATAATCCTGAAGTAGGATGTGAGTTTTTCGAATACCAAGATTCTGATCATGATAAAATCCCCACATATTGGGACTGGGATTCTGATAATGGTAAAGAAAAAGATGGTAGCGAAGTTGCACATGGAAGGAATATGTTTAAGAATGATGACGATGTGCAACCTATTGATGATGAGACTAAGGTCACATTTAATCTTCCTCCTGATATTACGATTTACGCGTTGGATGCGATGCGTTTGAACGACAGGACCGTTTGCCATGATGGTGAAGGATATTGCAAGATCGCCTCTGAATCGGGACGCGTGGACTTTGCAATCAATGTAGGCGTGCAGTCTGTTGTGGGCGACATTTACAGCCGAGGCGGAGTGTGGTTGCGTTCACGTTCCGAAGTCCACGGGAATATATACACGTATTTCAAGGATGGTTCGAACTCTGCGGTTCAAGTTCAGGGCGGGACCACGCTTGAAGGCAAGGAAATCCCTCGTAAATCCAATGAATGGACGTATTATGTCTGGGATCCTACAAAGTATTACCCGTTAGATATTGAAACGGATGAAACTTTAGTCGTGTCTGCCGGTCAAGAAAAAACATTGGGCGATGGTGATATATATTCCAAAGTTAAAGTCGAATCCGGTGGAACGTTAAAGATTGAACCGGGATATATTCAGGTTGGTGATATTCAGTTTGAATCGGGTAGTGCAATTACATTTACTAATCCAGGAAGGAGGACTATTTTAGATGCCGAAGGGACTACAGTTTGGAGAGCGACAATTACCAATGAAGACAAGGAACTTGTCGCTAAAGGGTTTAAATTAATTCAGAATAGCGATAAAAATGTCAATATCGAAGGGGATTGGGCGGGTACAATCCATGCAGCAATGTCCCGTTTGATAATGGGGCAGACGAAAAAATTGATGTATGGAAGATTTCTGGCAAACGCCATAACGATACATCAGGAATCGAAGATTTATCGTGTCGATTTTGAACCGATTACCTCATCGACGAACCTCGCTGGAATTTATCAAGTCAATTTTGATCCGAATGTTCAATTGACAAATCTTGCTTTAAGATAAAAGTTTAAAAAAGGATAAGAAAATGAATATGAAGAAAATTTTTCTTTTGACGGCTTTTTCTGTAGCTCCGCTCATGGCGTCCGAATCGTTCGGCGGTATCGGCGTGTCGATTTACCAGTCTTATGATGGTGTGAAGATTGCCGAAATCATTCCCGGTACTCCCGCTGCAGAAAGCAATATGCAGGCAGGCGATGTCATCGTTGCTGTAGACGGAGAGCCTCTCAAGGGCAAGACTATCGAAGAATCGAAGGCAAAACTTCGCGGACAAAAGAACAAACCGCTTGAAATTACTTACGTGAACAAGGGCGACACGCTTAAAACGACGCTTCGCCGTACGCAAATTACGGTTAAGGATTTGGAGAGCGAACGCGTTGAATCTTGGTATGGTGACAAGACTGAGTTCAATGCTCAGGAAATCGAAACTTTTGCAAGTGCCTCCGAAAACAGCAAGCAGCTTGTTGCTGTATTGCAAAACGGAGCGCTTGTAAAGTCCGATGCCTCGGTTTCTGCGAAGTTGTTGAACGGAATTTATGTGGATCGCGTTGACGAATTTGCTCCCAAGGAAAAATCGCAGGGTGTAAGCAAGCCTTCTTCTGCAAAGTTAAAGGGGTTGACTCGCACAACTGTTGGGTTTGAACTCAAGTCGGCTGGGAAGGCCTTTGTCTCCATCATGGACGTCGATGGCGCTGTCATTGCGAAACTTGTCAGTGAAAATGCTCGTGCTGGCTATAATTCCTTAAATTGGAATTCTAGGAACGTGCCTAGTGGGCGTTATACGGTGGTTATTGAGCATAATGGTTCCATCAGCGGCAAAAACGTCTTGTTAAAGTAATTCACCAGACATAAAATAACAGACTCCGTCACTTAAACGTGACGGAGTGTTTGGTGCGTTATGATGGACTTTTGCAAGACTGTCATCCTCGCGTATGCTGACGGCATCTAGCTTGTCATTCCGGCCATCGTGCCGGAATCTCCTTACACATTTTTTTATTTCATGTTCTTTTCCATAAATTTGTATTTATTTTTACAGATTGCAGGAGGATGGTATGAATTTTTTCAAAACAGTGTTGTTCATAATGTTTTGTGCCGTGTATTGCATGGCTGGCTATTCTTTTGACTCCCCAATAGTACGTCGTATGCCAAAGCCGGATGTCAAGCTCACTCAAGGTGATGTCCGCGTGTTGGTTGTTCTTGTGGAATTTTCCGATGTACGATTCAAAAACCCTGATCCAGTATCACAATTTACAGATTACCTGAATAAAGAAAAATATCACAACCTCGGCAGTGTTAGGGATTATTTTATAAAAAACTCCATGGGAAAATTTAGACCGATATTTGACGTGTATGGACCGGTGACGCTATCTGAAAATAAAGATTATTATAATGTGGATAGTGCAAAACAAGTTATAAGCTTAGCTTTAGATTCGCTTGATAATAGAGATGAAGTTGATTTTTTTAAATACGATAACGATGGTGATGGTGCTGTTGATTTTTTTATGGTATTTTACGCAGGTATAGGTGGAAGTGAATTCATGCTTGCTAATAATCTTTCTACACATGCGGGGGCGCTCGGAACCTGGAAGAATTCTTTGTCAGGAAAGAAAATGAAAAATGGTTTATTTGTCAATTTCCACGCTTTTATTAATGAAATTAGTGGTAGTGCATATGAGCGTGATAAAACGACAACAGCTTTAAGTGAAATGGGTCTTACCATTCATGAATTTAGCCATGTTCTTGGGCTTCCTGATCTTTATGTTGGAATTGGATCGCTTTACCCGGAGAACTGGTCCGTTATGCAAAGCGGTGGTTATAATTGTTCACCTGATTATGACCAAAAATGCATTCCGCCACTTTATTCCGCTTTTGAAAGAATGTCTTTAGGTTGGCTGACTCCAACAGAAATAAAGTCTAGTGGACTTATACGTTTAAATAAACTAGATGACAATGTTGCCTACAGCATCACTAATCCAGAAAATCCTGATGAAATGTATTTATTGGAATACCGCTCTAATAAGGGCTGGGATATAGGGCAAGACACTTCAGGAATGTTGATATGGCATGTTAACTATGTCGAGTCTGTTTGGGAAAAATTTAAAGTAAATGACGAAAATCCTATGAATGTTGATTTAGTAGAAGCCAAAAGTTTAGGGTCTCGTCCGGGGCCATGGGATGCTTTCCCTGGAAGAACGAATGTAACGGAGTTTAATAAGTTCGTCTTCTGGAACGGTCTTGACATGAACATTACCCTTTCCGATATAACAGAATCACCTGATAAAGAATATGTTACGTTCAACGTGACCATGGGTGAGCCGTTCATGAGGGAATTGTCTAGCAGTTCCTCGTTTGATCCCTATGGCAGTAAAAATCCAAGTTCATCAAGTTCAAGATCAACTCCATATTCGTGGCCCGGTTTTTCAGTGATGTTTCCTATTTCTACATCTTCTATAAAAACTACTCGAAAAACACTTCAACAGGCGTATGTTATCTCGCAAAACGGAATAATAAATATCACCACGCCTTTACCTGGAACGAAAAAGGTTCACATGTTCTCGCTAAATGGCCAGCTTTTGTTTGAAAACCTGATGGATGGTACGGAATTGCAATTTGCATGGCCTAAACGTTTGGGCGAGCAAAAGGCCGTCTTGTGTGTTACGCAAGGGAATGCGAACTTGTTTATGGGCGTAGTTGATGGACTCTAAATCGGTTTAGGATGATTCCGGCTTAGTGGTTGGAGATTCAGTATTTGTAGGATGGTATGAATTTTTTCAAAACAGTGTTGTTCATAATGTTTTGTGCCATGTATTGCATGGCAGGCTATTCTTTTGAATCCCCGATAATACGTCGAATGCCTCCACCCGACTCAAAACTCACTCAAGGCGATGTCCGCGTGTTGGTTGTTCTTGTGGAATTTTCCGATGTCCGATTCAAAAGTCCAGATCCTGTATCTCAATTTACCGATTATTTGAATAAAGAAGGATATAATGAATACCACAATATTGGCAGTGTTAGGGATTATTTTATAAAGAATTCCATGGGTGAATTCCGTCCGATTTTTGATGTGTATGGACCGGTGACGCTGCCGGGAACGCAAGCGTATTATGCAACTGAACCTCATGGTGATGATTTGGCTCTAACGCAAGCGCTTGATTCGCTTTCTATGACTGGTGAAATCAATTTTTCGCAATATGACAACGATGGTGACGATATTGTCGAATATACGTTTATGCTTTATGCAGGTATCGCGACTAGAGAATCGTTTGATGAAAAAACTTTTTGGCCCCATGCCAATACTCTTGGTGAAATAGGTGTTCTATTGTCTGGGAAAAAAATGGAAAATGGTCCATATATCAAGCGGTATGCCTGCTCTAATGAAATCAGCTATAGTGCGTATAAAAATGATAAATCTACAAGTATTTTGGATGGCATTGGTGTCTTTGTCCACGAATTTAGCCATCTCCTTGGTATTCCTGATTTTTACGGACATCACTCGACTAAAACTCTAGGTTCCTGGTCTGTTATGGATCAAGGATTCCATAATTGTCCTTCGAATGCGGAATATGTAGATGGTTGTGCTCCACCATTTTATTCTGCTTATGAACGAATGCTTTTAGGCTGGCTTACGCCGACAGAAATCAAAAGTAGTGGAAAGTTTCAGTTGAATAAAATAGATGACAATGTTGCCTACAGCATCACTAATCCAGAAAATCCTGATGAAATGTATTTATTGGAATACCGCTCTAATAAGGGCTGGGATATAGGGCAAGACACTTCAGGAATGTTGATATGGTATGTCGATGATGTAGATTCTATTTGGTTTGGCTCGGTTAATGGGAATAGGCTTTACTTACATGTTGATATCATCGAGGCACAAAAAAGCCGTTTAGGCGAAATCTATGGTTCTTGTGCCTATGATGCATTTCCTGGAAGGGCGAATGTAACGGAGTTTAATAATTTCGTTTTCAGGAACGGTCTTGACATGAACATTACCCTTTCCGATATAACAGAATCACCGGATAAGGAATTTGTTACGTTCAATGTGACTATGGGTGAGCCGTTCATGAGGGAATTGTCTAGCAGTTCCTCCTTTGATCCCTATGGCAGTAAAAATCCAAGTTCATCAAGTTCAAGATCAACTCCATATTCGTGGCCCGGTTTTTCAGTGATGTTTCCTATTTCTACATCTTCTATAAAAACTACTCGAAAAACACTTC
>Ga0265299_10004682_pt1 | contig 12867 bp, 6 predicted proteins | sample AusTroGonzalo_MG_4_FD_193485 | JGI IMG/M metagenome (GOLD analysis project Ga0265299, IMG submission 193485) | Bovine rumen microbial communities from tropical cattle in Woodstock, Queensland, Australia - Gonzalo_02 | ecosystem: Host-associated > Mammals > Digestive system > Stomach > Rumen ...
GACAAGTGCAAACCTGCAGAGAAGAGTCCGAAGTAGTCGAACTTGTTGGGGTAAAGCAGACTCACGTGGAAGGTGTGGCCACCACCCATAGACAGACCGCAAATAGCTCTGTGAGCACGATCCTTTAGGGTGCGGTAATTGGCATCGACATAGTTCACGATATCCATAAAGCTCTCGGGAATAGAAGCAACAGCGGGCTCAGTAGGACCAGTGCCACCATCGCGGAAGCCAGGAGTGTACATACCCCATGACCACTCACCAGGGGCAGCCTGACAGTTGGGGTTACCATTAGGCATGACCACAATCATGGGCTTTGCCTTACCTGTAGCAATCAGGTTGTCGAGGATCTGAGCAGCACGTCCGAGTTCGCTCCAGGCGTTCTCGTCGCCACCTGCACCATGCAAGAGATAGAGCACTGGATACTTGCCACCCTTATCATAACCTGCGGGGGTGTAGATGGTCATACGACGCTGCATCTTCAGAGTGGGACTGTTGTACCAAACCTTGCTGAGGTTGCCATGAGGAACCTCGTTCACACTGTACAGATCGCCCTTGTCACCCTTCTCATCACTGACGATGAAGATATTGGTGAACGACACGATGTCACGATTGACGTAGATGTTGGCAGGATCCTTCACACCCGTCATACCATCGATATTAAAGGTGTAGCTATACATCTCGGGAGCGAGCTTGTCGGTAGTGTAGCTCCACACACCATTTTTGCCTTCCTTCAGCTGAGCCACGCCAGGGGCATCGTAAGTGCCGTAACCCTCGATCTCGATGGGCTGTGTGGGCAGGAAGTCACCTGTTACCTCAACCTTCACAGCCTTGGGGGCGAAGAGGTTGAATGTCACTGTACCGTCTTTGTTAACTACGGGAGATTGAACACTGGCACTGTTGAAAAGCTTCTCCTGTGCCGAAGCGCCGAGGCAGCATACAGCTGCGAGGGCGAGAGTCATAATAGTCTTTTTCATTTTTACGTTTTTTGTTAGTCGTTGCAAATTTACGATTTATTTTTTGAATTCTGGTGCAAAGGTAGAGAATAAATCACAAATGGGCTTTCTGATGCGTTCGATAGATATTTCTAAGTGTTCAAAACTGACGATGGCTTTTCCAATTTGTTCAAACTTGTTGCAATTTGTTCATAATTATTGTTAATTGGATTTGACTTTTGCCTATTTGTTGCATCAAAAGAATGATATTTAAATATTACCACTATGAAACTAGACGGAAAATTACGTGTCGGCATTGTCGGTACGGGTTGGATTGCCGAAAAGGCAGCCATCACGCTCAATGGTCTCCAGGAGTGTGAAGCTTATGCTGTGGGATCACGCCAACTGGAGAAGGCAGAGGCGTTTGCAAAACAATGGAACATCGGAAAGGCATACGGCTCGTATGCAGAACTGATCAGCGATCCTGACGTGGATCTGATCTATGTGGGCACACCCCACTCTCACCACTACGATGTGACAAGAGAGGCCCTGAAGGGAGGAAAGCCTTGTCTGGTGGAGAAGGCCTTTATGGCCAACCATCGTCAAGCCAAGGCTATCGTGGAGTTGGCCCATGAGCACAAGGTGTTTCTGGCTGAAGCCATCTGGACGCGCTATCAGCCTGTAGTAGGTATGGTACGCGACCTTATTAATAAAGGGCGCATTGGCACACCAAGACTGCTCACAGCAACACTGGGCTACTCGATGGGCGACAAACCTCGCATCATGAGAGCCGACCTCTGTGGAGGTGCCTTGCTCGATCTGGGCGTGTATGCCCTGAACTTCGTGAGGATGTTCTTCCCCGCAGACATTGTGAGTATGGAGAGTCAGTGTGTGAAGAGCAAGACGGGCATGGATCTGACCAACGCCATCAGTCTGGTACTGGCTGACGGGATGCTCTGCAACCTGCAATCGAGTGCAGCCTGCGTGGGTGACAACATCGGTGTGATAGCTGGTACGGAAGGTAACTTGATTATCGACAACATCAACAATCCGCAACAGATTACGGTGAACGGTCCCGACCGCACTTATATAGAGACCATCCATGTGCCCCAGCAGATTACGGGCTACGAATATCAGTTCCAGGCTTGCAGGAAAGCCCTGTGGGATGGACTGTTGGAGCCTGTGGAGATGCCCCACGAGGAAACACTATACATCATGGAACTGATGGACGGTTTGCGCAAAAAATGGGGTGTACACTACCCGATGGATGATGAGCAATAACGCAACGCTTTGCGGTGTTGTTTTTAGGAAAAAGCTTGGACTGTATGCAGCAAAATGCCTATCTTTGCAGTACTAAAGCAACACAAAAAAATATATTGCATAAAAAACTCTCATCCACCTGCTTGCGAAAGTCGGTGGATTTTTATAGGCAAATTTGCGCAACGCGTTGCGCAACGATAATAATTAAGTTGCGTAAGATAATGAAGGATTTTTTGTATTTTTGTAGGTGCTAACTAAAGGGTCTTTTTAACAGTTGACACATGAAAAGAATATCACAGCGGGATATAGCTAAAAAACTGGGCGTGAACGTCTCCACCATCTCTCGCGCACTCAGAGGACTTGAGGGTGTGGGAGAGGATCTTCGGCAGAAAATAATGAGTCTGGCTGAAGATCATGGCTATCGTCCAAACCCCTTTGCCATCAGCCTGCGCTACGACACAACACATACCATCGGTATCGTCATGCCCGACCTCTCATACAACTACTATGCCCAAATTGTCAGACGTATTGAAGCTGATGCCCGGAAACAAGGTTTCATGTGTATCATCACCGACTCTGGCGACAGTTACGAGGGGGAGGTTGAATGCGTAGAACATCTGGAAAAGTTGCACGTTGATGGCATCATTCTCTGCGTGTCCCAAGAGACGACAAACTTCTCACACCTCGAGCGTCTGAAGAAAAACGGTATCCCCGTGGTATTGTTTGAACGATCGGTCAATGCCAATTTCTCATCAGTGTGCATCAACGACTACATACTGACACGTCAAGCTACGCTCCATCTCATCGACGGTGGTGCAAAGAGCATTGCCTTCCTTGGAGGCCCTAACACCATGAACCAGAGTGCCGAGCGCAAACATGCCTATCTGGAGGTGCTCCGCGAGCGGAAGATACCCATCAGGAAAGAGTTGGTAAAGTGCAGCCCTCTCAGTCTCAACTCTGGATTGGCTGACACCCTCGACCTGCTGGACTTGCCTGAGCCACCCGATGCCATTCTGGCTACACACGGAATGCTGGCCCTCTCTTCAATTCAGGCTGTGCTCAGTCGTGGTTTACGTGTACCCGAAGACATCGCTATCATCGGTTTTGTGAGCAACTGGGTGTCGGACATAACTAATCCTCGTATGACTTTCGTCATGCAAAACATGAAGGAGATGGGAAGCAAGGCTTTCCAATTGCTCATCGATCAGATGAACGGTGACAACAGCGTGCAGCACGTGTTGGTCAATGCACGCCTGGAGTTGAGAGACAGTACAAAAAAAATAATTATATAAACAATAGACAGATATGAAAAGGTTAATGTTACTCATGATGCTTCTGACAGCAGTGGTTGCAGGGCATTCGCAGGACCTGCAACTGAACGACCAAGAGTATTTCGAGCGGCAGGGTGTGAACGTATTAGTGTTCAGCAACAGTTTTAATGGCGGATTCAACGACGAGAAGAACTCGGGTATTGAGATTATCCACCACGGGGTGAGAACAGTGCAGGGCGGTGCCGTGCGACTAAACAACACACCAGAGCAGTGGGACTTGGTACCGAGGATGACCGATCGTAAGGTGAATCGTGAGAATGGCAGCATCGAAGTGACTATGCGCTATGATGACTACGACTTCGACAGCAGAGTGATAGTGACAGCGAAGGGTAAGGCTGTAGAGATAGCCGTTTGGCTCGATAAGCCAGTGCCCGAGAAGTTGGCTGGTGAGGCTGGTTTCAACATCGAGTTCCTGCCTTCGCAGTATTGGCTGAAGACCTTCACGATGGATGGTCGTATCGGTCGTCTGCCACGCTATGCGACGAGTCAGACCATTACCCGTCCGAACAGCGAAAAGCCCCGTCAGTTTAAGGGATTCAAGACCTACGACGACAGAGGGACGAACCGTTTTATCGATCCTCTGCCCATCGAGACTGGCCATGAGATCGTGATGGCTACCGATTCGCCTGAGCGCATGGTCCGCATCAGCAGTAAGGACGCAGAACTGAAGCTCTTCGACGGAAGAATGCTGGCACAGAACGGTTGGTTTGTACTTCGCAGCGTACTGCCAAAGGGCAAGACAGGAAAGGTGATCACCTGGACTGTAGAGCCCAATGCTATTCCTGGATGGATACGTGAGCCCAACATCGGTTTCTCACAAGTGGGTTATGTGCCTGAGCAGCCTAAGGTGGCTGTGATAGAGCTCGACAAGAAAGATCAGCCTCAGCCCACGGCCTCGCTGATGCGCATTAATCCCGACGGCACAAAGGTAGAGGCCTTTAAGGGTGCCATTCAGAATTGGGGGCCTTACTTCAAATATAACTATGTGAAGTTTGACTTCTCGCAGGTGAAAGAGCCTGGCGTGTACTATATCCAATACGGACAGACCAAAACCAATGATTTCATCATCGACGAACATGTGTATGACAAGATTACGGATGCCACCACGGATGTCTGGGTACCCATCCACATGAACCACATGTACGTGAACGAGGGCTATCGCACCTGGCATGGTGAGCCTTTCAAGGAGGGTTATCTACAGGCACCTGAGAGCGATCATTTCGACTTGCATCGTCAGGGAGCCCAGACTGATACGAAATACAAACCTTACGAACTGATTCCTGGTCTGAACATTGGCGGATTCTTCGATGCTGGTGACTTTGATATCGAAACAGGCTCGAATATCAACGTGGTGCAAAACTTCATCCGCACTTGGGAGCTCTTCAAGCCTCAGCGCGACGAGACCTTCGTGAGCCAGAAGCAGCGCTATGTGGATCTGCACAGACCTGACGGGGTGCCCGATATTCTGCAATTCATCGAGCATGGTACACTGAACCTCGTGGCACAGGCAGAGCAGATAGGACACATGGCCTCGACGCTCTCGAACTCCGTCCTCGACAACTACCACCACCTGGGTGATGCAGCCAGTATCACTGACGGACTGCATTACGACCCCTCACTGAAGCCCTATGAGGTATCAGCTGATGGCAAGCGCAGTGGTACGCCCGACGATATGTGGGCATTCACCACTCGCAGTCCGCAACTCGACCTGCGTGCTGCTACGATGTTCGCTGCTGCTAACCATGCCCTGAAGGGTTATAACGATGAACTCGCTGAGCGCGCCCTCACCCAGTCGAAACGACTGATGAAGGAAGCGACGGAGATCATCGCCCAACATACAGCTCAGCAGAATGATGAATTCTCATGGCTCGAAGGCACAGAACAAACAAGCATCGCCAACCCCAGACAAGTTGGTAACAAACCTGACAAGAAGCGTCAGAAAATGTTGGAGCGCAGTCGTAAGAACCGTGAGCAATTAGGCGATATGGCCACAAACCTGATGCTCTATGGAGCCACACAGGAGAAGCAGTATCTCTCAAACTTCGAACAGCAGATTTGGGACGCTCTTGAACTTCGTCTTTCAGGCAATATGCAGACCGCTCTCGATGCCGTGCCCTACATGGACGAGGCCTACAAGGCAAAGCTCCGTCCGTATGTAGAGAAGTACGAACAGTACATCAAGGGATTCGACACCAACAATCCTTATGGTGTACCCATCGGACTGGGCAACTGGGCTGGTGTGAACATGGTACTGAACTTCGGTATCACCGTGAACTATGCGCATATCTACTTCCCAGACATCGTAAGTAAGGATGAAGTGTATCGCGTGGCCAACTGGCTATACGGTTGTCACCCATATCATAACTATTCGTTTGTAGCTGTGGTGGGAGCAGCTCGTCCGAAGCAGGTATTCTATGGCAACAACCGTGCTGACTTCTCATTCATCCCTGGCAACGTAGCACCTGGTCTGCTGTTCCGTAAGCCAGATCACTTCGAGAACTACGATGACTGGCCCTTCCTCTGGGGACAGAACGAGGGTACCATTGCTGGTAACACACAGTATGTCATCTTTGGCTCTTCACTGAAGAATATTGTAACAAACAAGTAGAAAACCTATGTCACCGCTACAGAAGATACGAACATCGTTCTCCACCCAGCTTTCGCTGTGGGTAGCGGGTTTTGTGATGGTTACGTCGGGAGTAGTCATCTTCCTATTGGTTAGCTTCTCGGAAGATGCTATTCGCGACGAGACCATCGAAACGACATTGCAGGCTCTGGAAAACACAGCGTTGCGTATAGACAATACGCTGAGACAGTCGGAGATAACGGCGCGAATGGAGAAGCAGCAACAGTGGGTGAACCGTTCGCGCATAGAGCGGTATCTCGAAGAGAATGGCTCACTGGAAGAGTTGCGTAAGACGTTGCCAAATGCACAACTATACGTCACACGTCGCGATAGCAGCCAATTCGATGCGTATATCACTGGCTCAGAGAGAGGCTACCGTCAGATGGTGTACGAAGACAGGGAAATCTATATCTTCTCACAACCTGTTGGCAACCGCCAGTATAATCTTGCAGCCGTATGTCCTGTGCAAGATATCTATGACAGGTTCTTGCGCATGCGAATCGTGATACTGCCTTGGGGCATCATCGGTACACTGCTGCTAATCTATATTCTCTACATCATCATTGCCCGTCACCTGCGTCCTCTGCACCGCTTAGCCGACTCTGCCGAGATCATTGCAGACGGGAATCTGGATGCACCTATTGAGAAAACTCATCACCAGGATGAGACTGGTCGCCTGCAGAATAGTCTGTCGATGATGCAACGCAAGTTAGCCGCCTATATGGACGAGATGCAACAGAAGCAGGCTAAGTTGAGTCAACAGAACGCAGAACTGCAAGCCGCTTATGGAGAGGCGAAGGCCTACGAGGAGATGAAAGCTAAGTTCCTACATGACATGACAGACCGTATAGTCAAGCCTGTGGACCAATTATGTCGCAGTACTAATGTTATCTGTCAAAGTTACTCAAAGATGACGAAATCAGAGATGATGCGTTGTCATCAGGAAATCGTGCAGGCTACCGAGAACATTACAGAGCTGTTGGATCAGTTCATGAGCAAAACTTCAGCGCCCCCACAGCCCACATCACTCATCAAAAACATCGCTGCCCAATGAAACATCCGATTTCATACATACAGCAGCGGTTGTCCCTCCGCCTTGGTCTCGTCATCACTCTCATAATTGCGGTGGTGTTCATGCTGCTCTATGGCTTTCTCTTCTACCGTTGTAAGCGCTTCATCCAGCGTGTTGCCATCGAACACGCTAACCAGTTGCTCGACAATACTGCTGAGCGCATCAATGGCATCATTGACGAAACAGAATTGGTAACCAACTATATGGCTGCCACTGTACCCCATAACTTATATCCTGACTCGTTATTGGCCTATACACGTCGTACGGTGACGGAAAACTCATTCCTCACAGGTTTCGCCATCTCTATGGAACCAAATTACTTCCCCGAGATGGGACGCTACTATTCTGCTTACACGCTACGACAGGACAATAAAATCACGACCGTACGCGAAGGACCGTTCGAATATTTCGATGCTGTATGGTACAAAACGCCTCGCAAACTCGGTAAGGCCTGCTGGGTGGATGCTTTTGACGACTATAACGAGGGAACGCTCTCTGCACGTGATATCCTGACATCCTACTGTTGTCCGATGCGAGATGCTAACGGTCAGTATGTTGGTTCCATCACTGCAAGTCTCACGCTGAAGTGGTTGTCGGAGGCTATGACAGCCATCCCGGCCTATCCCAACTCTTCGGCTATCATGATCGATCGCAATGGCACCTACATTGCCCATCCCGATACAGCAAAACTTTTCACTCAGACCATTTTCAGTGATGCTGCACCAGAGGCACGTCAGGACATTGACGGCTTAGGTAGAAACATGCTTGCAGGACGTAGTGGTATGATTGAAACCTTCGTTGATGGTCATAATTCTTTTATCTTCTACCGACCTGTGGAGCATATTGGCTGGAGTATCGCCATCGTCTGTCCTGAGAGTGATGTGTTTGCTCGCTATAACCGTTTGTTCTTCACGGCTTGGATCATCATCTGCCTCGGTCTGTTGCTCCTCTTACTTTTCTGTTATCAAACCATACGCCGTGCCGTGCAACCGTTGAGCCAACTCGACCGTCAGGCACGTCATATAGCAAACGGACAGTTTGATGAACCACTGACTAAAAGCACACGTCATGATAGTGTGGGCCGACTTATCAACAGCTTTATCCGCATGCAGAGTTCACTGGCTAACTCCGTTGCCTCCATCCGTCGAGTCAATACCGAGTTGCAACAGAAAAACGACGAACTGACACATGCCTATCAACTCAAGTTAGAGACTAACCGCCAGAAGGCAGCCTTCATTCAGGATATGTACCACCAGATCCGCACCCCTCTTAACATCATCAACGGGTTTACGCAAGTACTGTCAGCCAACTTCACGGAGATCTCAGAAGAAGAAATCAGCGACATTACTACCCGTATGAAGTCGAGTTCGAAGGCCATCAGTCATATTACCCGTCTGCTGATTGCAGCTGCTACTGAAGGCGGACAAGTAAGAGAATATACGTCATTCGGGTGTAACGCCATCTGTAAGGAAGCTGTAGATGCCATCTTGCTTCAGGCTCCAAAGACTATCAACATCACCATCTCCAGCGACGTGTCTGACAACCTCATCATCCACTCTGACCATAGGGCTTTGCTTTCTATCCTCATAGAACTGCTTGATAATGCCATTAAGTTCGCTCCACAAGGAACTATCGAGATTGGATGCTGTCAAAACGACGAACGAAGTGTTAACTTTAACGTGAGCGACACTGGACCAGGTATCTCGCCCACTGACAAAGAGCGCATCTTTACGGAATTTACCAAACTCGATACCTTCACAGAGGGTATTGGTCTTGGACTTCCTTTGAGTCAGCGAACAGCCCGCCTGCTTGGAGGCGACCTTATCTTAGACGACAGCTTCAGCCCTGGAACACGATTCATCATCACATTACCATTATAAACCATTACCCTATGAACAAAAAAAATATATTATTACTACTTATGCTCGTATTGACCGGCTCCATCTCTGCCCGTCCAGGCAAGTTCCAGAATTTCAAAGTCTCAACCTATATCAGGGCACAAGACGTAGCAAGAATGGCAGATGACAAGTTCCTTAACCAGACATGGGAAACAGTCAGTTCGCAGGTGGATCTCGACAAGATATATCTGGAGACCCATCGCGATGCCTTTACCGTGGATGAGAAAACGATGCAGAAAGTAAAGAAGTTCTTCCTCTCGAAAGGCTTAGAAGTGGGTGGCGGTATCACCTATACACGCTCTGAGCCCACTGATTTTGAGACCTATAGCTATGCTCGCGAAAATGAAAGACAGATCGTGAAGGAGGTGGCCGAGTACACCGCGAAGCTCTTCGACGACTTTATCCTCGATGATTTCTTCTTCATCGATCTAAAGAATGACGACGAGATTGCAGCCAAAGGTTCAAAGAGTTGGACGGAGTATCGTCTAAGACTAATGGCCGATGCAGGGCGCGAACTGGTAATGGAGCCTGCAAAGAAGGTCAATCCGAAGGTAAAGGTCATTATCAAATATCCCAACTGGTATGATCACTTCCATGGACTGGGATTCAACCTTGAAGAGGAGCCCCAGTATTTTGATGGTATCTGGACTGGTACAGAGACACGTGATCCCGCCTCTGCTCAGCATCTGCAGAACTACCTGAGTTATAACGTAGTGCGCTACTTCGACAACATCGCTCCCGGTAAGAATGGTGGTGGATGGGTGGATGCCGGTGGTATCCACATGAGCATGGATCGCTATGCAGAACAACTACATCTGACGATGCTCTCGAAGACGCCTGAGATCATCCTATGGAACTATATGCAATTGAATGATGTAAAAATCACCCCCCAGATGTGTGCGACGTGGCAGCTTTTAGGCGGCAACAGTTTCAGTTATAAGGAGGCGGTGGCACCGTTCACGAAGGACGGCAAGACCATCACCCCCACCACAATGGCCCGCATTGCCAACGTCACATTGCACCAGACAGACAAGTTGATAGGATTATTAGGCAATCCCGTTGGTCTTGTTTCCTACAAGCCCTACCACTCTTCTGGTGAAGATTTCCTACAGAACTATCTCGGCATGATTGGATTGCCCATGGATATGCATCCACAATTCTTGAACGATCGTCAGCAGATACTGCTCACTGAGCAAGCTGCTAAGGATCCACAGATTGTGGAGAAGATCAAGCAGCAATTGAAGAAGGGTGGCGATGTGATCATTACAACAGGATTGCTGAAAGCTATCCGTTCTGAACTGGCTGATGTCTGTGAACTCTATTGCGGTGATCTGAAGGCCATCGTCAACGATTTCGGTTATTTAGGTAAATCGGAACGTGAGTTTATCATTCCACAAGTGAAATACTTCACTAACGATGCGTGGGAAGTGGTCAGTGCTGGTCGCCCCCTCAATGGCGGTGTCTCTGGCTATCCCATTCTGTTGCGCGACACCTATTCGAAAGGCATGCTCTTCGTGCTCACTATCCCCGACGACTTTGGCAATCTCTACGATTATCCTGCTGGGGCACTCAACGTGATCCGTCGTGCCATGAGCAAGGATGTAGGCGCCTATATCGAAGGACCGTCGAAAGTGGCACTCTTCCCCTACGACAACAAAACGCTTGTAGTAGAGAACTTCAACGACGAGGCAGTAAAACTGCGCGTGGTCATCAATCACAAGGTGAATGGCCTACGTAACCTCCTCACTGGTGAACAACTGAAGCCTACAACATTACCAAATGGTCCTGCAATGCCCTTCCGCAATCGTTTCCAAGGCTATGCCGAAGGAGTGACCGTGTTCGACGTGCAACTCCCTGCTCACAGTTACATCGGACTGGGATATTAATCAAGCCTACCTCAAAACAAAAGAATCATCATATACACACAATGAAGACAAAGAAAATCATCATTCTGGCAATAGCCATCATATCTGCAGTCATAACTCAGGCGCAAGTCTATCCAACGAAACTGTTGGGTCATGAACCAGAGATCGAGTCTATAATCAAGGACATGACACTCGAAGAAAAGATTGCCATGCTTCATGGAAAGAATATGTTCTCATCGGCTGGCATCCCACGATTTGGCATCGCTGACGTAGAATATGCCGACGGTCCCTTTGGCATCCGCGAGGAGATGGAACCACACTCCTGGAACTCAGCCCATCTGACCACAGATTCTGCAACCTTCTTCCCAACAGGCTCTGCATTAGCTGCCACATGGAGTTATGAATGGGCTTATGCCTACGGACGAGGCATGAGTCGTGAAGCCAGACTGCGCGGCAAGGACATGATTCTTGGACCAGCCATCAATATCCAACGCATCCCCACAGGTGGACGTACTTATGAATACTTGAGTGAGGATCCTCTGTTGAGTGGGGTGTTGGCAGTGGCATATACCAAAGGTGCACAGGAAGACGGAACAGCAGTATGTCTGAAGCACTATGCACTGAATAACCAAGAGAACTACAGAGGTTTCGTGGATGTCCGTATCTCCGATCGTGCAATGCATGAAATATACCTACGACCATTTGAAATGGCTGTTCGCGAGGCTGACGCCTGGGGAATGATGGCGGCCTATAACAAGGTGAATGGACGTTGGTGTTCGGAAAATGAGGCTTTGCTTACTACCATTCTGCGCCAGCAGTGGGGATTCCCAGGAATGGTTATCAGCGACTGGGGCGGTGTCCATTCAACGGTTGATGCCGTCACAGCAGGTATGAATGTGGAGATGCCAGGTAGTCGTTTTATGGGTCAGGCTTTGCTCGACTCGGTAAAAGCTGGAAAGGTGAGCGAAGACGTCATCAATCAGCGTGTCAGGGAGATCCTGCGTGTAAGACTGACGGTCAAACCCATTGCCAAAGAAATAGCTAACACTCAGCCAGTAGGCAACAAAGAAGAAATGACGACAGCTCTTGAAGTGGCACGACGCTCGATTGTACTGTTGAAAAACGAAGGTCTTCTTCCTATTGATCCAAAGCGTACGAAACGGATTGCCATCATAGGCGAGAATGCCGTTACCAAAATGGCACTTGGCGGTGTGGGCGCTGGTGTAAAGACACGTTGTGAGATAACACCACTCGAAGGGTTGCAAACGATACTCGGCAACCAAGTGAAACTCACCTACACACCAGGCTATAAGAGTTTCGACAGAGACAGTCGGAATAAGCGCCTCGATCCTGTTCAGTCAGTTGACCGTCAACTTATGGCAGAGGCTGTTAAAGCAGCAAAACAGGCTGACCTTGTCATCTTCTTTGCAGGCGATAATCGTGAGGTGGAGACTGAGGGCTCTGACCGCAAGACCATCACCCTACCCTCGGGTCAGGACGAACTGGCCACTGCATTGGCAAAAGCCAACAAGAGGTTGATTACCGTCATCGTATCAGGCGGGCCTGTGGACATATCAACCGTAAATGATGTCTCAAATGCTTTGTTAGCCTCTTGGTTCAATGGTTCCATGGGGGGACAGGCACTGGCCGAAGTTCTCACAGGACAAGTGTCGCCATCAGGCAAACTACCTATGAGTTGGCCCAAGAAACTGGAAGATGTGCCTGCCTATGCCACCAACACCTATCCTCAAAATATAGAAAGAAATGACCAAGGCGATATCTTCGTCGATATTACCCAGAACCGCAGTAATGATCGCCGCCAGCAGTTGATTGCCAACTATGCCGAGGAAGACCTTGTTGGTTACCGCTGGTACGACTGCAAA
>Ga0265299_10004685_pt1 | contig 12860 bp, 8 predicted proteins | sample AusTroGonzalo_MG_4_FD_193485 | JGI IMG/M metagenome (GOLD analysis project Ga0265299, IMG submission 193485) | Bovine rumen microbial communities from tropical cattle in Woodstock, Queensland, Australia - Gonzalo_02 | ecosystem: Host-associated > Mammals > Digestive system > Stomach > Rumen ...
TTTTTTGGAAGAGGACCAAAGCACAGTGTATTTTCCGAAGTGGAAGTTATAAAGGGAGTCCACGTCCGTATGAATGCCGTAAAATCCAGCAGGTAGGATGGTGAAGCCTGTTTGGTTATTGGCCTCGGGACTGTTTCCCACAGCAAGATCATAACTGCTGTTCACCCATCCGAATTGTGATGCCATGGCTTTGGCAATCATGTTTGTGTCAGAGCTTTGAGTGTAAGATGCCTGATTCTTCACGTAATGGATAAGTTGATGCCATTCTGCCTGACTGGGAAGATGCCAACCATCAGGGCAAACCCCTTGCACGCCGCTGGGGTTGGTGTTGCTGAGGCATTCATCGCGCATGGCAGCTTTCCAGTTGTAAAGATAGCCGAAGGTGGTCACGTACTCTAAGTTGCTGTCTGCGGGACAACGATAGGGTGTTGTTTCATCAAAATCATAGCTGTAGGGGATGGATGTGCCGTCTGCGAAACGGGTGGTCCGTAAGTTCTCTTTCATCCAGCATTGGTCTCCGATCTTCACGGTGTTATAGACGTTGTTGTCAATATCGGTGAGAATGGGGGTGCCGGGGCAAGTTTGTGCGTCCCCGGAAGGGGTGTTGGTGGTGTCCACGAAAACTGTCGTGGTGAAACTCATTTCGTCACCGTAGGTGGTGCCCACGCTGTTGGTGGCGTATGCCCGCACGAAGTAAGTGGTGCCGGGGGTAAGTCCTGAGAGCAGACTGTTGAATGTGCCGATTCCAGCCCCGTCGGTGGTATGGCTGTCGTTAATCGTAGGATTGTGCGCCGTGTTCCAGCAGATGCCGCGTGCCGTCACCGTGGCACCACCGTCAGCGGTCACGTTGCTGGTGATGGTGGCGGAGGTGGGAGTGATGTTGGAAGCGGAAGGGGGAGTGACGGAGGGGGGCGTATTGTTGCTTACAGTGGTGAAGGTCAGCGTATTGGACCATTCTGAATATTCTTCGGAGGAGCAGAGCTGTCGTACACGAACTTCATAAACCGTGCCTGGCATCAGTTCTGTGAGCACTATAGAGTTGTCCATAGCGATATAAGCCCACCATTCGCTGTCCGATTGTCTCTTAATTTCCAATTCTTGGTACATCGTGCCACTTCCTGAACTCCAACTGACGGTTGCGCTGCTCATGGTGATGTTGGAGACGGCGAGGTCGGTGGGCGCACCGCATAAGGTGGTAAACCATTCGGTACTGTTGCTGTATGCGATGCCGACACTGTTGATAGCGTATGCCTGAACAAAGTAGGTGGTGCCGGGGGTTAAGCCAGTGAGCGTGCTGGAGAAAGTTCCCACACCTCCGCCTTCAGTGGTGTGCGGGCCGTCAATGGTGGGAAGAGGGGATAGGCCCCAGCAGATGCCGCGGGATGTTACTGCTGCCCCGCCGTCGTTGGCCACCTCCGCACTTACAACGGCGGAAGTAGTGGTGATATTGCTCATTTCGCTGATATGCACCGCAGGAGTGGTGGCACACGGCGTGAGGGTCAGGATCAGTGTCTCCATGCTGGAACAGCCGTATGCGTTGATGTAGGGATAGGTGTAGGTGCCGCTTTGGTAAAGAATTTGGGAGGAGCCATCCGGACGGATCCAAGTGTAGCTGCCGCAAGCCGTGACAGTTTCTGTATGATTCGTCGAAGGGTTGACACTGACCGAAATGGATGCCGTGCCTGAGCACCCGTTCGCGTCCGTTCCCGTCACACTATACGTGTCGGCACTGTTCACGGTAATGTTGCTGCCGCTCTGCCCGTTCGACCATGCGTAGGTTTGCGCACCGGCAGCCGTCAGCGTGGTGCTGCTGCCCGCGCAGATGGAGGTGTTGCCACTAATGGTTACGCTCATTGAGGAACACACCGTGGTGAAAGAGAGCTCGTTGCCGTAGCTCGTCCCTTGAGCATTGGTGGCATACGCCCGCACGTAATAGGTGGTGTTCGGCGTAAGCCCCGTCAACGTACTCGTGAAACTTCCCGTTCCCGTACCGTCAGCGGTGTGGCTGCCGTTTACGGTGGGATTAGGACTCGTGCTCCAGCATACACCGCGAGCCGTCACGGTGGCTCCGCCGTCTGCGGTTACGTTGCCGGAAATCGTGGCGGTGGAGGAGGTGATGTTGGAGACAGTACCAGAGGTGACAGAGGGTGTGATGGCAGTCGGGGTACTACTGGAACCGAGTACACAGCGGACAGACAAGCCATATTTCTCGCTTTCTACCGATCTGTTAACTTTATCGCCTGAGAATCTAATCTCGCGAGACCAACTTTCGGTAGCAGTCCAAAAGCGGGCCTCTGCTTGGATTGAACCATAGGTGTTGCTGATGCCACCGTAGTAACCTGCAGGTTTTGCACTGAAGCCGGAAATGTTGTTTAAGATGGGATAGTGGCCCGGGGTGCCGTAATAACTGCAAACAGGCCATCCTTCGTTGGCCGATAATGCTTTGGCAATCTGTTCGTTGTCGCCAATACATCCATAAGCAGGAGTACTCTTGAGATAATCGGTCAGTTGAGTCCATTCCGCATCGCTTGGCATGTGCCAGCCCGTCGGGCAGATGCCTTGCACTCCACTAGGATTATTGGAGCTGCTGGTTTCCCCGTGCATCACTGCGGGCCAGTTGTAGAGGTAACCGTACATGTCCAAGTTGTCGCTGTTGTTGTTGGGGTGATAGCGATAAGCTGTCGTAGTGCTTCCGACCATGCCTATAGGTATTACTGTTCCATCTGCATAGTGCTGAGTCTTCAAATTCTCCTTCATCCAGCATTGCTGACCGATTTTCACCGTGTTGTAGGTGTTGCCGTCATAGTCGGTCACGGTTTCGTGACCGGGGCAGGGGATGGCGTCGTCGGATGGCATGGGAGTGGTATAGAATGTGATGACCTCGCCATAGCTCGTGCCCGAGCTGGTGGTGGCGTATGCCCGCACGTGGTAGTTGGTGTTTGGGGTAAGGCCGGTCAGCACGCCGTATATGTCGCCGCTACCGGTACCGTCATTTGTGTAGTTGTCAGAAAGGATAGTGGGGTAGCTTGTTTGACCCCAGCAGATGCCACGAGCAATGATGGATGTGCCACCGTATGAGGTAGCATTTCCGGTAACAACGGCTGAAGTGGGGGTCACGTAAGAGATGTTACCCGTGACAACAGAGGCGCAATCGTCCATCGTCAAACGCAGCGTATCTACCTGCGTGCATCCGTAACTGTCTGTGTGCGTGTAAGTGTAGGTACCGCCTGACGTATAAATCTGCCCGTGCCACGTGTAACTGCTACAGGTGGTCACGTTCATGCTCTCGTGCTGCGGGATATGCACGGTCACGTTCGCGGATGCCGTGCCTTTGCACCCGTTCGCGTCCGTTCCCGTCACACTATACGTGTCGGCACTGTTCACGGTAATGTTGCTGCCGCTCTGCCCGTTCGACCATACGTAGGTTTGCGCGCCGGCAGCCGTCAGCGTGGTGCTGCTGCCTGAGCAGATTTGGGTCTCTCCGCTGATGGTGACACTTACGGAAGGGCAAGGCGGGGTCAGGGCACCTGGGTCACGCAAGCAACGCACGGACATGGCCCCTGTCAATCCACAATAATAATTCAAGTCGCAAGTGGCTAAAGGATAGTCCAGTCTGAAGATTTTCGCTTCATTCAAATTGTTCGTGGATTGCGTCGCACTCCAAAAATAGGCGCGTTCTCCAAAATAGTGCGGATCGTTTCCCCAAGATTCCCCGGCAGGTAGCGCGGAGAAACCGGATGCATTGTTGGCAGACAAGTCGGTGCCGATAGCACAGAGATTGCCGCAGTCGTCACGCCATCCGGTTTGTGCCGACAATGCTTTTGCCACGTTATAGGTTTGGTCGTTACAAATATACATGCTGTAATTCCCCATGTAATCCACCAACTGTTGCCATTCCGCCATACTGGGGATGTGCCAGCCATCGGGACAAATGCCTTGAACCCCACTCGGTATCGAATTGTTCAGGATAGACGTGTCATTGGTACGGAAAACCGCTTCATAATTGTACAAATATCCGTAGGTGGCCACATTATCAATGTTATTGTCGGGCTTGATTCGGTTTGGACCGTAAGGTCCTTCGTTGTAGTAGTAACTGATAGTGGTAGAAGGGATTATGGTTCCGTCTGAGAAGTGCCACGAGCGCAGGTTCTCCCGCATCCAGCACTGGCTGCCGATTTTCACGGTGTTGTAAACGTTGCCGTCCCAGTCGAGTACATAGGGTGCCTCAGGACAAGGATTGGCCGGGAACACGCTGTCGTGCGACACAATCGGGCACGGAACGTTGACACTGTCGATGTAGGTATGGGCCATCGCTTCGGCCAAACTGTCTAAATAGTGCTTGAAAGCATCGGTGAGTTGCTGGCTGAGAAGGTTGTTCACCCTTGTAGTCACCACACTGTCCACGTACAGTTGCATGCTGCTGCAACACTGATGGATCATCTGGTTCACCTGCTCCTCTGTCAACGTTTCCGGCAACTTCACGAAACTGCCGCCCGTGAGGAAGATGGTGTCGTGACGGATGCTCAATACTTGTTGTTCCGCAGTCAAGTAGGGCACATCGTTAGTGAATGCACTCACATTCGTCGGCACAGTCGGGATGACCGGCTTGTTCGTCAAATCGTTGTAGTCCCCGCTAAACAGCGAAGGCTTGTTACTCAATGAGTTGTAATTACCGTCAAACAGTGTGGGTTTGTTCGTCAAATCGTTGTAGTTTTTGTCCCATGCACTGAACAGGGGATCGGTTTCAGTGTAGCCGGTTATATAGCCAGCATCGTTGGTAAACGCGCTCACATTCGTTGGCACGGTGGGAATGGTCGGACGGTTGTTCAACGAATAATAGTCCCAGTCGAATAAGACGGGTTTGTTGCTCAAGTCATTGTAGTTTCCGCTGAACAGCGAAGGTTTGTTCGTCAAATCGTTGTAGTTTTTGTCCCATGCACTGAACAGGGGATCGGTTTCAGTGTAGCCGGTTATATAGCCAGCATCGTTGGTAAACGCGCTCACATTCGTGGGAACAGTGGGGATAGTGGGCTTGTTGGTCAGGTCGTTGTAATCCTTGTCCCACGCGTTGAACTGCGGGTCGGTTTCGGTGAAACCCGTGATGTAGCCCGCGTCGTTGGTGAATGCGCTGACATTTGTGGGAACAGTTGGAATGGGCGGTATGGAATCCATCGTAATATACCCCGCATCGTTGGTGAAATAGGACACGTTAGCAGGGATTTGCGGAATCTGAGGTAGGTTGCTCAAATCGTTGTAGTCGCCGCTGAATCCGTTGGCTGCCTCGCCCGCATACAACGCGTATGGCACGCTGAGCATCTGTTGCGTGCTGGTGATGGTGTAGTTGGTTCCTCCGTTCGGGTCAATCTCCGTTTGCAAGAAAAAAGGACCTTCTCCCCAGTTGATTCCAGAAATGGATCCCTGCAGCAGGTTCCCGCTTCCAATGACAATGGTCACCAATCCATTAGCGTTTGAAACGGTGTTTTGCGTTTCCGCATACATGATATTTCCGTTTACACCGCCTTGCATGATGCTGATACGCATTCCCACTGGTGAATTGACTACCAAATGGTTTGTAGCGTCTCGCACCACAGCCTGATAGGTGAATTTTGCTGGTGCTTGGGCGAATATTAAGCTCACGAAGAATGAGAATAAAAGAGAAAGGAATAATTTTTTCTTCATATCGGCGATTTTTAAGGATGACAAATGCGAAAAAAAAGCTGTTTTTTTTCAAAAAAATACAATGCAAAAATACGGATTATTCGTTAGGTCAAGTAAATAAAAATACAACCACTTATCAACAGTGTTGAAAAGCGGCTTGTTTATTGCGAAAATAAAGGAAAGAATTATTTTTCCAAAATCTTTGGCTTGATGGCATCTTCCACGCATAGACTCCCGATTCGCGTCCTGCGCAAAGCGGAAAGGTGCGCGCCGCTGCCTAACGCCTGACCGAAGTCACGGGCGATGGAGCGGATGTAGGTGCCTTTGGAGCAGCGGATCCGGAAGTCGATTTCCGGCAGCTCGAAGCGGGTGATTTCGAACTCGTAGATGGTAATGTTCTTGGGGGCTAGCTGGGCCTCTTCGCCCCGACGGGCAATTTCGTAGGAGCGTTCCCCCTGGTGCTTCACGGCGGAGAACATCGGCGGAACCTGCTGGAGGTCGCCTGTGAACTGCTTCGCAGCCTCTTCGGCCATCTCCTTGGTGATGTGTTCGTATGGGTAGGTCGCGTCAACGGGCTTCTCGAGGTCGAAACTCGGGGTGGTCGCACCCATTATGAACGTCCCCGTGTAGGTCTTCTCCTGCGACTGCAACACATCGACTTGCTTGGTCATCTTGCCGACACAAATCAGCAGCAACCCTGTGGCAAGAGGGTCTAACGTTCCTGCATGACCCACCTTAACCTTATGACCCACAGCACGTTGTACATGCCGACGAACCCTGCCAACCACATCGAAGGAAGTGCATTTGTATGGTTTGTCGATCAACAACAAGTCACCCTCCGGATTGATGATCAAGTCCGAAGGCAACTCGAAGGTGACATCGTGGATCATCTTCTTTATCATAACCCTAAAATGATGGCTAAGATGCCGACAATCAGGCAGTAAATGGCGAACCAGATCAGCTTGCCCTTCTTCACGATGTTGATCATCCACTTGCAGGCCAAGCATCCTGTGATGAATGCGGCAATGAAACCGACAAGCAAGGCAACCGGGGAGATGCCGCTCATGGCGGTGCTGAAGCCGTTCTTGGCAATGTCAAGGGTGTCCAACAGCGCTTCGCCAAGCACAGGCGGAATGACCATCAGGAAAGAGAATTGGGCTATTTTCTCCTTTTTGTTGCCCAACAGGAGTCCCGTTGCGATGGTTGTTCCCGAACGGGACAACCCCGGCATCACCGCCAAAGCCTGTCCGATACCGATGATGAACGCGTGCCATCCGGAAATGTTCTCGCGCTGGCGCGGCTTGGCAAAATAGGAGAAGGTCAGCAACGAGGCCGTTACCAACAGCATGATGCCCACAATCAACAAACCGGAACCGAAAATCTCCTCCACCGTGTCTTTGAACAGGAAACCGACAATGCCCACGGGAATCATCGAAATCAGGATGTTGATGGCGTATTTGGTGCCTTCGTTCAGACCGGAATAGCGCTTCCAAGATTGCTTGGAGAACAAATCCTTGAAAATCCATACGATTTCTTTCCACAAAATGACCAAAGTGCTCAGCACCGTGGCCACATGCAGGGTCACAATCATCGTCAGGTTGGATTCTCCTTCCAAACCGAAAAAGTGGGACAAAAGCGTCAGGTGTCCGCTGCTGCTGACAGGCAAAAATTCAGTCAATCCTTGTACAATTCCAAGTATCAGGGCTTCTAACCAGTCCATGGCAAGAAATTATTCGTTTTCTGACTTGGTTGCTTTCGGATGCCACATGATAGCGACGATTTCGGTCACTAAACCCAAGAAAATTAAAATGGGGGCTACCACGAGACGGCGTGTGTTAAAAATCTCACCGTCAAACACTTCATCGGGAACCTTACCCCCACTCAGGCAGAAATAACCGATGATGAGAAGCAAGGCACCGGCACCCATCAGAATGTAGTTCATCTTACGGAACAAGGGAGGACGATTTTCTTTTGTGTTATTCATATTCAAATTATTGTTAGACTGTACGTTATAATATCTTGAAAGTGGATTGTTTACAGATAAAGTCGTTCGTCATCGATGCGGATGTAGCGGTTGACGGAGAAGGCGGAGATGATCATAGTGAACAACATGCTGAAGAGGAGTACCGCAGACAGGATGATGACAATGTAGAACATGGCAGAAAAATCGACAAAATCCGGTGCCGCGCTGTTGCCGTAGAGCAACACCAAAGCGAGCAGTGCAACGGCGATAATACCGCCCCAGATTCCTTGCAGCAACCCCTTGGTGATGAAGGGCCTGCGTACGAATTTCGGGGTCGCGCCCACTAGGAGCATGCTTTTGATATTGAACCGTTTGTCGAAAATGTTCAGTCGGATGCAGTTGGCTACCAACAGCATCGAAATCAGCATGAAAACGAGGCATATCGCCAAGATCACCCATTGGATCTTGCGGAAGTTATTGCTGATGGATTTGACGATAAAATCCGGATAATCAACGTCTTGTACAATTTCATAACGTTTTAGCTCCTTGGAGATTTTGTTCAGGGAGTCGGTGTTTGCATATTCCGGTTTCACGTTGATGATGATGGAGGCGTTGATGGGATTGGAAATCACTTCGGTGAAGTTGCTGCCGATGATTTCCTGTGCGGTGCGCGTGTTTTCCTCTCTGGAGGATACCCGGGAGGATTCGATGTAGGGTTTCAGTTTGATTTTCTTTTCCAAGGCGTCAATGTCGGCTTCCTTGATGTTGGAATAGAACAGCACCTCCATTTCGATTTTTTGTGACAGATTCTGGAGGTATCTCATGGAGAAAAAGGCAAAGAAACAGAGTGCACCAATGAAGAACATGGTGAGGGCGATGCTGAAGATGGAACCGAAAGTCGAAAGCCGGAGCCGCGCTTTCGTGATTCGGTCAATGGTATCCGGATAGTTTGCCATAATCAAATTTTTCGGGCGCAAAAGTACATAAAATCCGAATACATACGGAGGGAAATTTTGTCTAAGGGGGTTGTACGGTTAGTGGATTAATGGTTTACATGGTCAGAGGGTCACACGGTTAGCGGGGGAAGAGGGCGAAGATGGCGGAGCCGCTGCCGGACATGGCGGCATAGAGTGCGCCTTCTCGGTAAAAAGCCTCCTTAATTTCTATTAATTCCGGGTGCTTTGCGAATACCGAAGCTTCGAAATCGTTGACAACCAAGCCGTTCCAGATTGTTACATTTTGCTGTAAAACATTGGGTAAGAACACGTTGGATTCCTTCGGGGTGATGCCGGCGTAGGCCTCCTTGGTGGAAACGTGAATATCGGGTTTAACAATTTTTAACCTATATCCCGACAAGTCCAGGTCAATGGGGGTCATTACCTCCCCGCGCCCGGTGGCGTAAACAGGCCGGTTGAGCAGAAAGAAGGGTACGTCACTGCCCAATTGTAGGGCGTATCCTATCATTTTCTCCTCATTGACTGGGAGTTGGAAGATCTCCTTGAGCATCTTGAGGGTGAAGGCGGCGTCAGCAGAGCCCCCTCCCAAGCCCGCGCCTGTGGGAATGCCCTTTTTCAGGAAGATTTTTACCCCAGTGATGCCAAAGTCTTTCTGTAATAACCGGAAAGCCCTAACACACAAGTTGTTGTTGTTGTCCCCTAAGTCCTCGTCACTCTCCATTTCGAACAGAAAGTCCGAATGGCAGGACGAAAGGGTCAACACATCGTGAAAGAAGTCCGTCGGGTAAAAAACGGTCTGGAGATCATGGTATCCGTCGGGGCGTTTCCGCACAATCTGCAGGCCGATGTTGATTTTGGCATTGACCCGCGTGGAAACGGGGTCGAAATCCTTCTTCATATTTTGATATTGTCGAAATTCTTGCCAAAGACGCTGGCGGTTTTCGAAATGGTGATGAACGCATCGGGATCGATATCCTTGATGATGCGCGTGATGGCACTTTTGTCGGTCTTGTGCGCCACAATCAGCAGCACGTCGCTTTCCTGTTGGTTGTATGAGCCGTAACCTTTCAAAAAGGTGGCGCCGCGTTTTAGTTTGGTGTTGATTTTCTGGGCAATCTCGGGATTGTGCTTGGAAAAGACCATGAACTGGTAGGTCTGACGGTAGCCGTCAATCACCAGATCCGAGACAATGATGGAAACCAACAGCACGACAAAGCTGTAGACCAGTCGTTGCACATCGTGGAGCACAAAGTAGGAGGAACCCACAATGAGGATGTTGGAAAACAGGCTGACGCGCCCGTAGGAGATGTTGCGGTATTTGCCGATCATCAGGGCAACGATGTCCACGCCGCCTGTGTTTCCACCCCAGTTGATGGCCATGCCGACGCCGCAGGCCGCGATGGCCGACCCGATGATGACACTCATGAACATGTCCTCGACAATGGGTTTGGGAAACAATGGCTGGAATACCGAGAAGAACCCGCTCATCACCACTGTGCAAATCAGAGAGTTAACGCAAAATTTGGTGCCCAAGATCTTCCAGGCAACGGCAATCAGAATCGCGTTGAACACAAAGGTGGTGACACCGATGGGGATGGTTTTGGTGGCGAAGTAGAGGATGGAAGCCGCACCGGCCACACCTCCACCGGAGACCTCGTATGGGGTCAGAAATGCCGACCATCCGAAAGAAAACAAGGCCAAACCAAGGAAGATGAAAAAGTAACTTTTCACCTCCTGAAACACTTTCTTGGCCGACAGCTTGTTTTCCATAAAGGTTAATGTTCGTTTTTGTTGCTGGATATCAGTTCGTTGAGCCATTCCTTGAATAGCGTGAAGAGGGCTCCGTTAAAAATATGCCGGAACATGTAGCGGTCTTCAGAGTAGTCTTGCCGGATCTCCTCGGGGTGGACTAACGGCATGATAGGATAAGCGTTGCGCTTCATCCGGCGGATTTTGCGCTTGGCCTGCTTGCGGAACCCTACATTGGAAACCAGATTCAGGTACGGGGTGACACACAGCCCGTTATGTGCCCAAATATGGAAATTGTATTGGTAGTCCCAATAGGTGGCGTTGTACTTTTTCAGGGAATTGAACCGGTTCATCCAGTAGATTTTCTGTTTCCGCTGTTTCATGTAGGGGTCAATCATCTCTTCAAAAGCTTCCTTGTTGTAGGAATCCATGGAGAGGTTGAAATCCGTCCACCGGTTTTTCCAAGTGGCGAACCCCCATGTGGAGGCGTATGCAGAGAAAAAGTAGGATGATTCGCCTTTTTTCATCCTCTTCTTGTATCTTTTCCGGCTTCGGTGACGCCAGTAGAAGCCTCCGATGCTGTAGATTTTCTTGTCGTTTCGGTATTTTTCGAGCAGTTGTTCGCAATAGGGGAAGAAGTCGTACCCCGGGACGGTGTCCTCGAGAAGGATGACCCCTTCGTCCTCATGTTCGAAGAACCATTTCATGGCGGTGGCAATCATCTGGGATTTCCCCAGATGACTGTCCTGCCATAAAGTGTGCAACTGGCACGGCCACTCGGGTTGGATGACGGCCCGGGTCTGGTAGGTGCGCATGGTGTCCAGCATGGACCCCGGTTTGGCGGCATCACCGGCCACATACAACTGAGTGGGCTGCACCGTGCGTAATACTTGAAATACGTCGTGTGTTTCCTCTATTCTGTTGTACAGAATGAGCAAAACGGGAACTTTGTACATATTTATGCTAATTCGTGAATCACAAGGCCGGAGCGCAACTTAGGCTCGAACCAGGTGGTTTTGGGAGGCATGATGTTGCCCGTGTCGGCAATGTCGATGATCTGCTGCATGGAGACAGGATACAAAGCGAAAGCCACTTTCATCTCGCCATTGTCCACGCGACGTTTCAGTTCGCCCAGACCACGGATACCGCCCACGAAGTCGATACGCTTGTCGGTGCGCAAATCCTTGATGCCCAACACTCTGTCGAGCACCAAATTGCTGAGGATGGTGACATCCAGCACGCCGATGGGGTCGTTGTCGTCAAAGGTGCCGGGCTTGGCGGTCATTTTGTACCAATGGCCGTCGAGATACATGCTGAACTCGTGCAGTTTGCCGGGTTTGTAGATGTCAGTGCCCATATCCTCGACCGTGTAGGCCTCGGCGACGGCTGCGAGGAACTGCTCCTTGGTCAGACCGTTGAGGTCTTTCACCACGCGGTTGTAGTCGATGATGTTGAGCTGGTTGTCTGGGAAGATCACCGTCATGAAGTAGTTGTACTCTTCCTTGCCAGTGTGGTTCGGGTTGTGCTCTTTCTTCTCCTGGCCCACGAGGGCGGCGGCGGCGCTGCGATGGTGACCGTCGGCGATGTACATGGCGGGAACCTGCTTGTCGAAGATCTCCACTAACTCGTCGATGAGCTTGCGGTCGTCGATGACCCAGAAACGGTGGCCGAAGCCGTCTTCCTTGGCGATGAAGTCGTAAACCGGCTCCTTGGCGGTCACGGAAGCCACAATCTCGTCAATACGGGCGATGGCGGGGTATGCGAAGAACACCGGCTCCACGTTGGCGTTGGTGATGCGCACGTGTTTCATGCGGTCTTCCTCCTTGTCCTTGCGGGTCAGCTCGTGTTTCTTGATGATCTTGTTGACGTAGTCCTCGCTGTAAGCGCATGCCACGATGCCGTACTGCCAGTGGCCGTTGGGATTTTTCGGGTCCATGCTCTGGGCGTAGATGTAGAGTTTCTCCTCCTTGTCCTGCACCAACCAGCCGTAATCTTTGAAGCTGTTGTAGTTTTTCACCACCTGGAGATAGACTTCGAGGGAATGCTCGTCAGTGCCTTCGGGCAGGTCGATTTCGGCCTTGGTGACGTGCAGCAGGCTGTATGGATTGCCTTCGCATTCTTTGCGAGCCTCTTCGGAGTTCAGCACGTCGTACGGACGGGAAGCTAATTTTTCAACGATTTCTTTCGGAGGACGGAAGCCTCTAAAGGGTTTAATGACTGACATATCTATTTGATTTATTGATAAATAATAGTTTAGTTTGAAAATTTCCACTTTTGAAAACCAACGGCAAAAGTACATTTTTTTTCGGTTAGTCGGTTAAGTCGGTTAGTCGGTTAGTGGTTTAGTGGTTTATTGGTTTAGGGATGGCTCTTTGAACTTTGAACTTGAAACTTGAAACCTGAAACTTTAAACCTTCCGTACTAAAAACGGTCGCGAATGTTTTATCATATTCAATTTTTTGTTACCTTTGCAATTTATAAAAAATGACCTATGAATCTGATTAAGATATTGAAAAGCAGTTCATTACCAAAAA
>Ga0265299_10004688_pt1 | contig 12853 bp, 6 predicted proteins | sample AusTroGonzalo_MG_4_FD_193485 | JGI IMG/M metagenome (GOLD analysis project Ga0265299, IMG submission 193485) | Bovine rumen microbial communities from tropical cattle in Woodstock, Queensland, Australia - Gonzalo_02 | ecosystem: Host-associated > Mammals > Digestive system > Stomach > Rumen ...
TCAAGTCTTGACACGTTGAAGAGGTATGATGTGGTAGTGATGCTGAACGCCCTGCCTTACAGTGCACCTGCCCGTAAGGCGTTTCAGAGATATATGGAAGAGGGTGGAGGCTGGCTCGGATTCCATGCTACAGGATATAATGATAGGAATACCCATTGGCCTTGGCTGAATGAGTTCCTGGGCTGTGGCCCTTTCTTAGCCAACAACTGGCCGCCGCAGTCTGTACTCGTCGATGTCGAGACGCAGCAGAGTCCTGTGACACGTACCCTGCCAAAGAGTTTCGTGGCCCCATCGAGTGAGTTCTACCAGTTCTCACCTTCACCTCGTGCCAACAAGGATGTTGAGGTGCTGGTCAGTATCTCGCCCAAGAACTACCCCTTCGGTTTCAAGGATATTGTCACACATGGCGACTTCCCGATTGTCTGGACCAACAAGAAATATCGTATGGTCTATCTTAACATGGGACATGGTGACGAGGCATTTATTGATGCAACCCAGAACCTACTCTTCACAAATGCATTCCGCTGGGTGGCCTTTGAAAATGCCAAAAAGAGGCGATAATTGTATTTTTACACCTCTATATATTATCCACTTAAAGCAGTGTTAACAAAGAGCGTAATTGCTTGTTTTTCAGCATGTTGATGTGCTGGACATGCTATTGTCGTCCACTTTTATCTCTATACGTGGTCATTGCTTGTTATTATTTTGTGTAATTTTGCAGCATCGATAAATTTAAAGCCAGATGATGAAAAAAACAATTATTATGATGTCGTTCCTGATGCCGGTTATGGCCCAAGCCCAGACGACTCCTGTATATCTCGACGAGTCGAAAAGTATAGAGCAGCGTATTGACGATGCGCTGAGTCGCATGACGCTCGATGAGAAGATTGCAGTCATACACGCACAGAGTAAATTTAGTAGCCCGGGCGTGAAGCGTCTTGGATTCCCCGACCTGTGGACCGACGACGGTCCTCACGGCGTACGCCCTGATGTGTTGTGGGATGAGTGGGAGCAGGCCGGACAGACCAACGACTCATGTGTCGCTTTCCCTGCACTCACCTGTCTGGCTGCCACCTGGAATCCTGAGCTGGCACGTCTCTATGGTATGAGCTTAGCCGAGGAGGCCCTCTATCGCAATAAGAACGTGATGCTGGGTCCTGGTGTCAACATCTACCGCACACCACTTGGTGGTCGTAACTTCGAATATATGGGCGAGGATCCCTGGTTGGCATCGCGTATGGTGGTGCCCTACGTTCAGGGTCTGCAGTCTAAGGGTGTGGCTGCGTGCGTGAAGCACTACGCACTCAATAACGACGAGGAGTATCGTCATCAGGTTAATGTGGTCATCAGCGACCGCGCTCTGCACGAGATCTATCTGCCAGCCTTCAAGGCCGCTGTGCAGGAGGGTGGAGCATGGGCCGTCATGGGCGCCTATAACCTCTACCAGGGCGTGCACAACTGTCATAACGCCACCATGCTCAACAAGATCCTGAAGAAGGACTGGGGCTTCGATGGTGTAGTCATCAGCGACTGGGGCGGCTGTCACGATACCGAGGAGGCTATCAAGAACGGACTCGACCTCGAGTTCGGATCGTGGACCGACGGTCTCACCATGGGTGCCACCAACGCATACGATAATTATTATCTGGCTTTGCCTTATAAGAAACTCATTCAGGAGGGAAAGTACACCACCAAGGAACTCGACGAGAAGGTTCGCCGCGTGCTGCGCCTGTTCTATCGCACCACCATGAACCGTCAGAAACCCTATGGCTTCCTCTGCTCTGAGAGTCATTATGATGCCGCACTCAAGATTGCCCAGGAGGGTATTGTGCTGCTCAAGAATGATGATAATCTATTACCACTTAATATAAATAAAACAAAAAAGATTCTGGTTGTTGGCGAAAATGCCATTAAGATGATGACCGTCGGGGGAGGCTCTTCTTCCCTGAAAGCACAGAAGGAGATTCTCCCCCTCGACGGCATCAGTGCCCGCTTCTCAATGATCAATTCTCAATTGTCAATTGACTATGCCCGTGGCTATGTGGGTGATACCGTTCAGAGTTACAACGGCGTGAAAGTAGGCCGCTCACTCTACGAGACCCGTACCCAGGCCGAGCTCACAGCCGAGGCTGTTGAGAAGGCTAAGCAGGCCGATGTTGTCATCTTTGTGGGTGGACTCAACAAGAGCGACCATCAGGACTGTGAGGGTCACGACCGCAAGAGCTACGATCTGCCTTACGCTCAGAACGAGGTCATCGAGGCCATCCTGAAGGTCAACCCACGTCTGGTCTACGTCAACATCTCTGGTAATGGAGCCGCCCTGCCTTGGATCAACAAGGTGCCTGCTGTTGTTCAGGCATGGTTCATCGGCAGTGAGTCGGGCGAAGCTATCGCCTCAGTACTTGCAGGCGATGTCAACCCATCGGGCAAGCTGCCATTCACATGGTATGCCTCACTGGGTCAGTGTGGTGCCCACGCCACAGGCAGCTATCCTGGTACCTGGCGTGAGGATTATAAGATTATCGACGAAGAATATAAGGAAGGCATCTACGTGGGCTATCGCTATACCGATGCCAACGGCCTGAAGCCACTCTTTGCTTTCGGTCACGGACTGAGCTATACCACCTTCAAGCTCGGTAAGGCAGTAGCCGATAAGCAGGTGATGACTGCCGATGGCAAGCTCACCATCACCGTGCCTGTCACCAATACAGGCAGTCGTGCCGGTAGCGAGACCGTACAGCTCTACATTGCTGCTAAGGGTAGCAAGGTCGATCGCCCTGTCAAGGAGCTCAAAGCCTTCCAGAAAGTATATCTCCAGCCTGGTGAGACCCGTGATGTAACACTCACCATCGGCACCGATGCCCTGAGTTATTACGACGAGACAACCAGTCAGTGGCGTGCCGATGCAGGCAAATATGAGGCGTTGCTGGGTACAGCATCCAACAAGCTCTCAACCAAGTACACATTTAAACTGGAAAAATAAAGGTTTCATACTCATACATAACAATTGTTTTAGGTACATACATAGTTGATATTAGTTAGTAATTAGTAGTTCAAAAGATTGATTTACCAGAATTACACAAAGAATGGAGTCTGCAGTGATGCAGGCTCCATTTGCTTTTCTATTCGTTGATGCCGATCTCTTTGACACGGCGCTCGAAGGTGTCGCGGTCGCCTATGGCTTTGTTTTTTATGCGACAGCGGTAGTTGTAGATGGAGTTGGGCGAATAGCGAAGGAACTCGGCTATTCGTGAACTCTCGTCGATGCCCAGTCGGATGAGGGCGAAGATACGCAGATCGGTCGTGAGGTGCTTTCCGTCAGGCGGTGTTATCTGGCCCTCGGGTTTGAGCAGGGCGTTGAACTCCGACACGAAGTTGGGAAAGAGATTCAGGAACACGGTGTCGAAGTTCTCGAACAGCTCCTTGACCTCGTCTTCTTTCATCTGCGTGCTGCCGGTCATCAGTTTCAGGTCGTCAAACTGGTTGGCCTTCAGTTTGCGGTTCACCTTGATACGGTAGTTGTCGAGTTTGTCGATATACTCAGAGCAGAGCTTCAGGAACTTGGTGATATACTCATCTTTCACGCGGTTGGAGTCCTTGAGGCGCTTGTTCACGTCTTTCAGTGTCGAGTTGATGATTGACAGCTTAAACGACATGAGCAGTATGCCCACGGCTAAGATGCTGATGAGTATTAAGGCCCATATCAACCGGTTGTTAGTGGCGTTGAGCTCGGCCTTATGTTGGTCGTTGATACGCGTGAGGATGGGCGATACCAGCCACGAGCGCATGTGTGGACTGAACTTCGAGATACAGCCCCACGAGAAGTCGATATAGCGATAGGCGCGATCGTAGTTGCCCTCCTCGTGTACCAGCGAGTTGGCCAGATTCCATAAGGCCGACTGATCGTTGATGGCCAGACGAATATCGTTGAGTGCCGACTGTATGAGCCAGTAGCGCTGCATCTCGACATCGCCCTTGCGCTTGTATATCTCAGAACGGTAGAAAGCCATGATGGCATAGTCGCGCGTGTTGGGCTTTACCTGTCTCAGCCATTTGTCGTTATAGGGTAGGGCATCATCGGGGCGCCGCTTGTTGTTGAGAATCTTTGAGATGAGGGCAATATAGTCGTTGGACTCTGGGGGCAGCAGCGTTAGCAGACTGTCGCATATCTCGTGCGAACGGGCGTAGTATCGCTGTTTCAGCTGGTAGTCGTGCGAGTAATAGCCCATCTCGCCATAGAGATGGTCGCGGCCTGAGAGATAGGTGATGAGCAGCTCATCCTTCAGGAACTCCTTGGGAACGGCCTTGAAGTGGTATTCGGCTTCGGAGTAGAAGCCCGAGTCAACCAGCTGACAAGCCAGTTTGAGCTCGCTTTTGGCTTTCAGGTCGTTGCGCCCCATGTGCTCGGCTATGTCCATGCATCGCTGGATGTAGGTGAGTGCCGAGTCGTTCTCATAGGCCATATACGCTTCATACAGTCTGTAGGCCATGTCGTATCTCTTTTGGTAGGTTGGTGCATCGGCATATTGGTCTTTCAGTTGCTGTATGGCATCTGCTTTCTGTTTCTGGAAGTAGGCCGAAGAGTCGATGGTGGCATCAAGCACCTTGTATAGGGCGCTGAGGTTTACATGGTCAAAGCTATACGAGTAGGTAGTATTGACCAAGAATAAAGGTATTAATAATAGTCGTTTCATAAAATTGTTTATCCATTAATTCTGCTACAAAAATACATCTTATCTGTCAATTATGCAATAGGGGTTCTGAATAATATAGACATGTAGTAGTGATAATAATATCGAACTGTTTGATAATGAGGCTTTTACAAAATGGCTGATGTAGAGTTGATGTATTGATAAAGTGGAACGTGCTGCATACTTGCAGTACCGAAATTGTCTACATCGGCCGCGATTTTCTGGTAATATCTGTGCTTGATTATCAGATAGTTATATTTTTATCACCCTGTTTCGTTCTACATCCCTATCTATATCCGGCTACCCATGATAAACTATTTGTCTACTTTTGCACGCGAAATCAAAATTTCGTATTTACATCTAACAAACTTAAACAATTTATGCAAAAAACATTTTTATTCCTTATTCCAATTGCTTTGGGATTGACGGCATGTGCTGACAAGAACGATGATTTCGATGATCGCGGCTCAGCCTCTGTTGTTTCCTTAGCAGCCCCTACCGCAGCGTATATGGGCGACAGTGTTCAGGTGTCTTTCTCGGTGAAGTCGTCTGAGTTTAAGATGAACCAGAGTAAGATTCAGCTCTTCTTAGGCAACGAGCTCACCTCTGAGCGTATCATGCTCACCCCGCGTGACGGCGAGTACAGCGGTAAGCTGATGATTCCCTTCCGCAAGGACATTCCCAATCAGGATGTCACTATTAAGGTACGCGCGCAGAACGAGCGCTATGTGGCCGATGAGCAGCAGACAACCATGAATATCAGCCGCCCCAAGTTCAGCAAGCTCACCCTCTGGGTTGGTAACCAGTCGTACGACATGACACCCTCGTCAACCGATCCTTATCAGTTCTCAACCCAGCCTCTGCCATTGCCCGAGAAGGTGAATGCCATCATCAAGGCCGATGCCTACGGGGCCGACGGCAATGCCATGACCTTTGGAATGGTCGACGGTAAGATTACCAACAATGTCACCGATTCCATCGCGTTCTCAACGGTAGAGGGCAACACCGCGCTCTATCCCATCACCTTCAACACCCTGACCTTCGAGGGCTCGCCCTTCATCAAGTTCGGTGTCATCTGCGGCAAGCAGATTTTCGATTTCGATGGTGCTGGTCAGGCAGCCAACTGCTATGCAGCTACCTGTACGTTGAACAAGAACGACCTGATAGAAATCTCGGGTGTAGCGCCTGCTGAGTATGCCGACTACTGGATCAACCCCGCCTTCTTCCGTATCGTCAAGGGCACTAACCGTACCCAGCTGCGTTTCCAGGGTATCAGCGGTACTTACCGTATCGTGTGTGATAAGGGTCGTAAGTACCTGCGCGTATATCCTTTGGGAGCCGACGGCAAGAGCTTAGCCAACCTTACCAAGGACGAGGATGTGATCTGGGTCATTGGTAGTGGTAATGTGGGTATGCCATCGTATGCAACCAACAAGAGTAACTGGTCGCCTGCCGAGACCAATGCTATGGCTTGCTGTCAGATTCGTCCGAAGGTACACCAGATTATCTTTGAGAACGGAAGGACTCTGAACGGTTCGAATATCAACTACAAGTTCTTCTATCAGAACGGTTGGGGCACCGAGTTCACCGGCGACAAGATCAGCGTGACCGACGGCTCTACCTGGTTCCGTGTCAACACCGGCAGCAGCGACAGCGGTAACATCTTTGCCGGTTCAACAGCGCTCAAGTCGGGTTACTTCTATATTGTCACCATCGATGCTACCGAGGGCTATACCAAGTGTAAGATGAGCGTAGAGGAGGTAGCCTCTATTCCTGAACTCGACGAATAACAATAACGAATACAAAAAAACAGGTTTATCTATATGAAAACAGATTATAAAATATGGTTGATAGCTGCCACGATGGCTCTACCCACGAGTCTAGTGGCTATGTCGGCTAACGCAGAGACAAACGACATTTATTCAGTTCAACAGGCTGGTCAGCGTAAGATATCGGGACTGCTCACCGAGTCGAATGGCGACCCTATCATCGGCGCCACCATCAGAGTGGTCGGCAAGCAGGGCGGTGTTGTGACCGATGCCGAGGGCCGTTACATCATTATGGCTAAGGACGGCGATGAGCTCCAGTACTCGTACATCGGCTTTGTGACCGTGAACCGTAAGGTGCGTAAGGGTGAGGAGGTCATCAACATCCAGCTGCAGCAGGATGATAAGACACTCGACGACGTGGTGGTTATCGGTTACGGTCAGCAGAAAAAGGAGAGTATGGTGAGTGCCGTCAGCGTGCTCTCAGGCGACGACCTGCACATCACCACCCGTAACCTCACCAACTCACTGGCAGGTAAGGTGAGCGGTCTGCTGGCAGTGCAGCGTTCGGGCGAGCCCGGATGGGATAACGCCACCTTCTGGATTCGTGGTGCCAGCTCATGGGCCGGCGGTACCGACCCCTTGATCCTGGTCGACGGTGTGCCCCGTAAGATGAACGATATCGATGTCGAGGAGATTGAGTCGTTCTCGGTGCTGAAGGATGCTGCCGCCACCGCTGTCTATGGTGCCGAGGGTGCCAACGGTGTGGTACTCATCACCTCTAAGCGTGGTAAGAGTCAGAAGACCGTCATCAACATGTCGGCCGAGTACGGCGTGTCTACCCCCATCCGTCTGCCTAAGCTGCTCGACAGCTATAACTACCTCAGTCTGCACAACGAGGCCAGCTGGAACGATGCCGGTAACCCCACATCTGGATTCGTCATGCCCCAGAGCGACGAACTGCTGGAACTCTACCGTACCCATGCTGATCCCGACCTCTATCCTGATGCCGACTGGATGAGCATGCTGCGTGACCACACTCACAGCACACGCTATACCGTGAACTTCCGTGGTGGTGGCGACCGCGTGCGCTTCTTTACCTCAGGTGCCTACTATACCGAGGATGGTATCTACAAGAAGAACCGTGGTGCTATCTTCGACTCTGACGTGAAGTTCGACCGTTACAACCTCCGTTCTAACGTCGATTTCGACCTGAGTCGCACCACCCGTATGACCGTCGACATGTCGGGTCAGTATATCAAGCGTATCGCTCCTGTGCGTACAGCCTACGATATCTTCAACGGTATGACGCTCACACCGGTGCACCTCATCCCTCAGATCTACTCTGACGGTACACCCGCCGAGCATCCTGACTCTGATAACTCTGGTCTGCGCCAGAACCCTTATAACTTCCTCTACCTGAGCGGTTACGACAAGTCGTGGGAGGTGAGCTTCCAGAGTAAGGTGACCCTTGAGCAGAACCTCGACTTCATCACCAAGGGGCTCTCAGTAAAAGGTACGGTGAGCTTCGACGGTGTAGCCGGTCAGTATATCAACCGTACCATGTCGCCTAACTCGAAATATGCTACCGGTCGCGATGCCGAAGGCAATCTGGTGTTCACCGAGCGTAATGCTGGTTCGGCCCTCAGCAATCCTACCGCCGCTTCATCGCAGGGTGAGAAGAAACTCTACCTGGAGGCCATGCTCAACTACAAGCGCCTGTTTAACGACACCCACGATGTGAGTGGTGTTGTCGTGTTCAACCAGAAGGAGACACAGTATCAGAACGTGAGCGGACTCAACCTGCTGCCTTATCGCAAGCAGAGTGTGGTAGCCCGTGGATCGTATGGCTACGACAGCCGTTATATGATTGAGGCCAGCTTCGGTATGACTGGTTCTGAGAACTTTGCGCCTGGCAACCGCTGGGGATTCTTCCCTGCTGTCGGTGGTGCGTGGTTCGTGAGTCATGAGAAGTGGTTTAAGAAGTTCCATAGCGTCGTTAACAAACTCAAGCTCAGAGCCTCATGGGGTTTGACTGGTAACGATCAGGTGTCATCAGGCCGATTCCCTTATCTCGAGTCGATGAACGAGAGTGCCGGCGGTCGTAACCTCGGTATCACCGGTGTCGGCGGTGTAGGCACCAGCGGTCAGGGCACCACCAACTGGATGGGCGGTCTGGCCGAGGGGCAGGCAGCAGCCACAGCCCTGCAGTGGGAGATAGAGCGTAAGGCCGATATCGGTTTCGACCTCGGTCTGTGGAACGGTCGCATCGACCTGCAGCTCGATTACTTCACCAATCGTCGTAAGGACATCCTGCTCAACCGTTCTACCATCCCCTCGATGACCGGTCTGCGTCAGGGCCCTGCCCAGAACTATGGTGTCGTTACCAATAAGGGTGTCGATGGCGACATCACCTTCAAGAACCGTATCGGTCAGCTCAACACCACACTGCGTGGTACATTCACCTATACCAAGAATACCATCGTGGAGTGCGATGAGATTCCACATATCTATGGCTATCAGGACTATACCGGCTGCACCATCGGTACCCCTTATGTATATGTAGCTGAGGGCCTCTATACCCCCGATGACTTCGACATCGCCTACGACCCCGTTACCGGTGCGCAGCAGTACACCCTCAAGGCAGGCATGCCTAATCCCGGTGCTGCCGTTTCACCTGGTGACATCAAGTACAAGGACCTGAACAACGATGGCGAGATCAACGACTATGATATGACCTACCGTAGTGGCGTGAACTCACAGAGTCCTAAGGTGGTATACGGTATCGCCCTCGATGTGGAGTACAAGGGCTTCTTCGCTGCCGTGTTCTTCCAAGGTGTGGGCGGTGCATCCGTCAACCTGCTCTCAAAAGCCTCTAACTTCATGCCTTTCAATCAGGGCCGCGATGCATCTTCAGCACGTACCGAGGCCATGAGTCGTTGGACCGCTTCCGACCCCTACAACCAGAACGTGCTCTATCCACGTTTGCATGCTCAGGAGTTCTCTTATAACCTGCGCAACTCTACCTGGTGGTATCGCTCTGCCTCGTTCCTGCGCTTCAAGAACCTGGAGTTCGGCTATCAGTTCAACAAGAAGCAGCTCAAGTCAGTTGGTCTCACCAACCTGCGCGTGTATGTCCAGGGCACCAACCTGCACACCTGGGACAGCGTGAAGTACTGGGATCCCGAGCTGGGTAACGCCAACTCAGGTATGTCGTATCCTATCTCCAACCAGTGGAAGATGGGCGTAGAGGTCACATTTTAATCAATAGTAAAGCGATTTTTTAAAACAATACAAACAATATGAAACTAAGAAACATAATATATTCTGCCATCCTGGGCAGTACGGCTCTTGTTGCCGCCAGCTGCTCTGACTATCTGGATGTGTCGAAAGAGATGAACGAGAACCTCACCGAGGACAAGGTGTGGGAGAACCCTAACTATACGCGCAACTGGTATGGTAATATCTACCAGTGCATGTCGGAGTTCTCGGAGACGGGGTCTGAGTCTAATGCCTTTAAGAACCCCTGGTCGAACATGGCCGGCGAGATATCGTCGCAGATGGGCCCCAGCCGCGATGCGATGGTGTCGGGCTATACCGCCAGCAGTGCCTCGTTCCACCGTTGGGCCACACTCTATCAGTATATCCGTCAGGCCATGATCTTTATCCGTGATGCCCACGATGAGGGAGTAGGTGCCGACCAGAACATCATCACCGCTGCCGAAATGGCCCGTATGAAGGACGAGGCCCGTTTCCTCATGGCCTACAGCTATTTCTCTATCTTCGAGCTCTACGGTCCCTTTGCCATCGTCACCGAGATCGACGATGCTGCCTATCCTACCATCAACGACTACGAGCGTGCATCGGTCGACGAGTGCGTCAAGTTTATCGATGATATCTTGGCCGACGTGCTGAGTCGCGATAATCTGCCTGAGACCATCATCACCGCTACCGGCAATGATGACCCCTCGAAGGATGCCTTCAATACCCGTGAGGTGGTGCGCCCCACCAAGATCACTGCCCGCGCCCTGCGCGCCAAGCTGTGGGTATATGCCGCTTCGCCACTCTTCAATGGCGGATGGGATGAGGCTATGAAGCTGCAGAACCCCGATGGCAAGCAGTTGTTCCCACAGAAGGATGCCTCGAAATGGCAGACAGCCAAGCAGCATCTCGAAGAACTCTTCCAGGCTTGCGAGGCCGACGGACATGGTTTGTACACCTATTCCATCAATGGCTCTGTACGTCCTGATATGTCTATCTATCGTCTCTTCCAGGACTTCAACCGTGAGATTCTCTGGTGCTCGGCCGAGAACAGCTATAGCGACCAGTACAAGATGGAGAAGCGTACCAACCCTCGTGGTGTGAACGGTTGCTACGGCACCATCGGCCCGAGCCAGGAGTCGGTCGACAAGTTCTTTACCGATAAGGGCCTTACCATTGCACAGGACCCCGACTATCGTGAAGACCAGCTGGTGGCAGTGGTGAACACCGCCTTTGCCGATGACGGCATGAACACTAAGACCGATGCCAACATCTTCAGTATGTATGCCAACCGCGAGCCACGCTTCTATCAGTCGGTCATCTATCAGGGCAAGAGCTGGTATCAGGTCTATGCCAACAAGGGCGATGCCGAAGCTGCCTATACCGTTGACTTCTCTGTTCATGGCGATGCCGGTCCCGACTCGCGCGACACCCCACTGGTGGGTTATCTCTTAGGTAAGTTCAAGAACCGCTCTGTCAATCACGCCAGTGGCGACCGTCAGAGCTACACCCGTGTCAGCATCATCTATCGTCTCGCTGAGTTTTATCTAATGTATGCCGAGGTCCTGAACGAACTCGGACAGACCGACGAGGCCATCAAGTGGGTTGACAAGATCCGCGAGCGTGCCGGCATCCCTACTTACCAGAGCATGATAGGCAAGACCACCGTGAAGGGTGGCGGCAAGTTCCAGCTCTCTGGTCAGCAGGCTGTACGCGAAGCCATCCAGCGCGAGAGCTTTGTAGAGCTCTTCTGTGAGGGTCAGTGGTACTTCAACATCCGTCGTTGGATGATCTGCGGTAAAGGTCAGCTGGCCGATCAGACCCAGTTCCACGGCATGAACGAGTACGGCACCACCGATGTAGCCATTGGCACACAGGGTTCTTATTACAACCGTACGGTGATAGAGAACCGCCAGTGGAATGATAAGATGTATTTATATCCAATTCACCATAACGTGATTCAACTGGGACAAGGCCTGATGGTCCAGAACCCCGGTTGGTGATTATTCAAGAATGGAGCCTGCAGTGATGCAGGCTCCATTTGTATTCATGTAAGAGAATCATTCTCTCCTATTCGGCTTCCGACTGATCTATCTGGTCGTCAACCAGGCCTATACTCGATCCTAATACGTTGAGGGTGATAGAACCAAAGCTTATCACACTGCTTCCTGTGGTGGCGGCAGTGATGGTGACCTGGCCAGCGGCAATTGCCGTTACCAGTCCGTTCTGGTCAACAGTGGCTACTGCGGGATCGCTCGATGTCCACGAGAATCCAGTACCGGAAATCAATATACCTTTGGTAGCCTTCAGCTGAAGTGTCTGTCCGGCCTCTAAGGTCACCTCGTGGTGCACCACGCCGGGGCCTGATATGGTTACAGCCTCACTCAGCCAGTTGTCTTCATTATCGCAGCTGCTCAGCGCCAGCGGTGCCAGCACTATGGCCACAGCCATCAATATCTTACTAAAAATATTCTTCATAATTATTACATTTTTAAATTGTATAATATTTAAATTGTAAATTGGTCCAATTTACTTTGCTCCCGCTTTTACCAAGCTGAACACCGCCTTACAAGCAGGCACCTTACCGCTACCCGACATGGTGTGGAACTGGTTGTCCTTCATGATGAGGTAGTTGCTGGCTGGTGTGAAGTTGTGCGAATCGATGGTAGGCATCAGACAGTTGCCCTCGTAGCTGTTAGCATCCTTGTCAGGATCGAGCTTGGTGTTCTTATCCTGATTACCAGGGTTAGCCACAATCTCGTAGGCATTACCCTTCACGCTGGCCAGCAGCACGCCGTTGTTAGCCTTGATGATGGGCTTGCCGTCAACCTCCAGTTCATCCTTAGTCAACTCTACTATACGTGGCTGTCCAGCATCCCAGATGGCCTTATAGACTGTCACGCCCTCGGGCAGTATGCAGTCAACGCCGCTTGAGAAGGTCCAGAACTTGTTAGGCGCTGTTACTGTGGCCGAGATCTTCTGGGCTTCGAAGGTCTCCTGCATGGTCTCCGTAGTAGCGTAGTCGTCGAGCAGTGCCAGTGGTGCAACGACATCCAACAGTTCACCGTCGGGTTTCAGCGCACCTTCAGCAATCTTGATAGGCTCTTCTGTTTCTGGCAATATCACCTTTGTCAC
>Ga0265299_10004690_pt1 | contig 12851 bp, 27 predicted proteins | sample AusTroGonzalo_MG_4_FD_193485 | JGI IMG/M metagenome (GOLD analysis project Ga0265299, IMG submission 193485) | Bovine rumen microbial communities from tropical cattle in Woodstock, Queensland, Australia - Gonzalo_02 | ecosystem: Host-associated > Mammals > Digestive system > Stomach > Rumen ...
TCGCCCTGCTCCTTGGCATAGTTGCCTTTTTGGAGGGCATACGCTGCTTCTTCTGCTGCGAGACGTGCCTTGTCGTTAGCGTTTTGTGCAGCAGCGTTGGCGGTGTCTATGGCTCCGCTTATGTCCGTTTGCATCTGCCCGAAGTCCTCCTCCATCTGCGCAAACTTCTCCTCGCGCTCTTGCTCAGCCTCTTGACGCTCCTTCTCAGCAGCGTAAGCCGGAAGTGCGAACTGAATCTCAGGAGCCGTCTGTCCCGTGAAGTCGAGCATGACTTGATACGTCTCACCGTCTATTTCTACGGAGATACTGCCAGGGTTCAGCACTTCGTCCTCTGTGTCGTTCGGAAAATCATCCATTGTGAAATGGTAGGCCACTTGATACTTCAATTCGCCGCAAGGCAAATGATGGTCATCGAACTGCACCGTGATTTTGTCCGGCTCGCTTGGGTCATACGAGCAATGGGTATATGCCTCACCGTCCCACTGCGCATAGAAAGCCTGCGAGGGCGCACCCGTCCAGAACTTGATGCAGAAGGGGACAAGCCACCCCGCATCGCTCTCCAAAGTCAGAATGAAGTCCGACTTATAATTGATTCTAAAGATTTTTGCATCCTGTGCCATATCCTTCTGTATTTGATTGTCTGTATTTGTCAGAAGCCAGCTTCATGTAGGGCTTCACGCGCTTGTCGTAGCCATAGCCGACTATGTAGAGGTTCTGTGCGCTGACAGGCTCGCGGTGCGCATAACTTGCGGCCACCAGCATAAGCGAAGCCGTGACCAAAGGAGCCGGGACTTCACCGTAAAGTTCAATCACCTCCGTATAGCTCCGATTGATGTCATTCAGCACCATCTCCTCCGCATCCTTTCCGTAACTGACAAGCAGGTCATCCTCGAGCGTGAAGTCCTGTTCAATGCGAAGCTGAGCCTTGATTTGTGTTAGGGTCAACCATTTCATATTTGAGTGTATTGTTTTCTACACTACGGACGTTTACGGCCGTAGGGTTTACTACGGCCTAAATGATAAATGATAAATGACAAATGATAATGGCCACCGTCTTTCGTCCGTTAGGGGGAAAGAAAAAATAGCCCCGCTTCACAGCGAGGCTATCCCATGCAAACAAAAATAAATAACTAAAAACTAACACTAAGCAATGAAAAAGATACTCTTTTCTTTTATTTACGATTTAACGATTTACAATTTCTTGGATTCTTTAGAACCAAGGCGCGCTTTTTATGCGCGGACTCCTATTTATGTACTATTTAATCATTTTACAATTTCCCATCACTTTAAGGGAGGGGTTAGGGGTGGGTCTTCTTATTTTCACAATTTCCTATTTCCCTTTTAGAAGGTCATTGATTACCTGCTTCCTGTTTCTCGTGGTGCTGTAGGAGACATGCACCCAATAGTTGCCTTTCTTGTTGTGCTCCCAAATAAGTTGGTCAAATGGCAGATGGTCGCGGATGTATGCAAACCAGCGTTTGCCTTTCTCTTTGTCGCCGTCAATGCACAAGTCGGCTGCTTGCCCGGTCATGTGCTGGGAGTTGCTTACACCGCCAACGGCCTTGTTCAGTTCCTTGCATCTGTAGCCGCTGCCTATCTTGATGGGGTGTCCCATAGCGACGCGCAGAGGTTCCAGGACATTTATGCAAAGTGCGTTCAAGTTCACTACTGCCTTTGTGTCGGGCAGATTGTTAATACCTCTTGCCTTCGCGGTCTGTGAGGCTATCAGCTCTTCGAGAGAAAAATGCTTTGTAATCTGTGGCATGGTTGTTTAGTTAAGAGTTAAGAATTAAGAGTTAAGAAAGACACAATTTACTCGTTTACTCGTCAACTTGTTTACTTGTCAACTCATCCCCGGACATTGCCGAGCAAACGCGGAGCTTGCAGCCTTCACGCATACAAACCAATGGACGCAATAGACGTAACTGACGGCCATTCTCGGCAACTTCACTTTGGAGTTGCCGGATGGTCTCTTCCATCTTGTCTATGCGTCCACGGAGTTCGTCGCGCTCTCGTCGAAGGTCATCCCGGTCTTTCTTCACGTCCAGATTGTAGGCTTTCATGTCGTCGCGGTCTGCTTTGAGGTCAGCAATTATCTGCTGATATACGTCTTGTTCAGCCTGTGCCGCCGTGCTTGCAGCTTGTTCTGCCTCTGCCTTGGCTTTCAGCCTTACCCACCGCCAAGTGAAAAACGCACCGCCACCGCCACCAATCAGCAGCGAAACGACATTTATCAATGTATCAATGTTTATTTCCATGTCATATACTTCTTTACCCTTCGGAGAGATTATCATGAGAGGTTTACCAATCGGCGTGCCGCCGAAGCGAAAAGTGAAAAGTGAAAAATAAAAAGCCCGCACCTGACTGAGCAGATGCGAGGCTCCATCCATGAGATAAGGCGGTATTACCACTCCGCCTGCTGTCAGTTTCTCGGCGGTAACGCTTCTGCGCCATACCCCGCTTCGACTTGACGGCATATTGTATGAAGACACATACGAATGGCCTCGCGGCCTTTTATCGCTTGGGGCTCAGTGAAGCATGCGCCAGAGCTTCCATGCCTCGCGCCCGAGGAGTACTATTATTATTATTATGGCTATGGTGCCGATGGTCATCCGGGTCTTTTGCCACCAGGTGAGGGACTTTTCGACGGCTACCTCTACGGGGTAGGGTTGCGGAATGGTGTCGTGCGTTGCGTGGTAGAGTGTGTCGTGCGTGGCGCGTTCGATGTACTTCGTATGCCAGCGGTCGCGCAGCAGGTAGATGGTATCTCCGCTTTGCCGCTCCAGGACATGCACGGAGTCATGGAGCCAAATGGAATCGCGCTGGTGCTTGGTGATCTGCACGGTGTCGGTGCGCTGTGTGGTCACGTTGATGATGCGCTCCCGTGTGCCGCATGCGTTGAACATCAAGGCCAGCAGGATGATGCAGACCGTTGCTATGGCTGTCAGGAAAAACTGCCAGCATGCTTGCATGATTTCGTTGTTTGGGTCATTGTCTGTTGTTCTCATTGTGCGAAGACGTGTTTGGAGCGCGGCAGACGCTCGATGTTGGGATAGTGGTAGTATGGCACTTCGCGGTAGATGTACGATTGTGTGGAGACATCAAAGAGGATGTAGTGGTACTGTCCATTTCTAATTACGGCCACCATGTGGTTGCTCTTGTCGATGTAGAGCGGTTCCTGCTGTACGTTGGTCATTATTGTCTGACCCTGACAGCCTGCTATCGTCAGGGCTGCGAATAAGATGAGGAGTTTTTTCATATTCTATAATACATTTAAATTAATACTATGGGTTTACAAGACCCCCCAGCCCCCTTTAGGGGGAGCAAGGGAGGGCGGTTTTCTTAATTTCTTATTTTCTTAATTTCTTATTCCCCAGCGGGCGCAAATCTTTCGCGCTCCTGGTCAACGGCTTTGTTTAGGCGGTCTCGGAGGTCGCGGAAGTGCTTGAAGGTGTCGGGGCTGGTTCGGGGACATCCGTGCATCCATGACTTCAGGTTGGGTGTGGGCAGGTTGAACTCGTTTGCTTCTACGCAATAGTCAAGCCATTCCATATACTGCATTTCGGTGACGTTGTTCTCTACGCAGTAGATGATGTCGTACATGTTGATGGTGAAGCCGCCGTCGTAGTCGTAAATGCCGCCTACTTCGTCAGCTATCCAGTAGCCGTAGTGCATGTCTAATCCCCACGCTTCTATCAACGCTTGCAGGTAGGCGTTGCAAGCCTTTTCATAATCAATCTTTAGTTTGTTCATAGTTTACTGTTTATTTTCCTTCAATTTTAACATAGAAGTTATGCCCTTTGTAGTGGAAGAAGCAGCCTTCTATTGAGCCGCCGCCGTGGGTGTGGATGTAGCTCCGAACCACGTCCATGATTTCTTGCTTGACTTTTTCCATGATGTTTGTTTCTTATTTTCTTATTTTCTTAATCTTTTATTTTCCCCTTCGGATTCGTCCGCTCGTTTGTTGAAGTGGAAGCCGTAGCGTTCCTGGAATATATCGTCTATATGGTCGGGGACGCGGCTCTCGCGGTCTTGCATGAGTTGCAACTGCTCAACGTAGGACTGTAGCATAGCGGCAAACTTGCGGTCGGGAATCTCGCTGCCGTTCAAGTGAAACCGCTTTTGGGCATAGCGCAGTTCTGCAACAAGGCGGTGATTGTGCGTGAACATCTCATGATTGCCCCATACCAGCAGCATTGCACAGATGATGGCGCACACCTCAAAGGGTACTATCTCCAGTTTCATTTGCAGCGAAGCGTCATACACCGCCTCACGGAACTGAAACATCTTGTTATCGAGTAGGTTTTCCATCTTCGTGATTTACTATTTGACAATTTACGATTTGACGATTTATGTACTATTTTACTATTTATTCCCCCTAAAGGGTGTTAGGGGGTCTATTGTATTGGCAGATACGTGACGCGCCTTTCGGCAAAGTATGCCTCGCAGGATTTCACCTTGCCTTTCTTGTCGCGGACGTGGTTGCGGTAGCATATCTCATAGCACCCTTCCATGAAGAGTTGCATAGAGCGTTTGTCCTTCGTGATTAGGCTGAGTGTTGCTTCGCGGTATGGCTTCTCCATGCCTTTCCACTCTTCGCCATATATCAGTTCTATGACCTTCTTCGCGGCCAGCAAAGCCCCAAGGTAATAGGCTCCGTAATATCCAAGGCTTTCAGGTTTCATCGTTATGTCTGTTCTTTGATTTTCGGGAACATCTTTTCTATTTCCTGCTGCATATAGACGAAGGTATTGCCCCGGTTGTGCTGGTAGTCGAGAAGCATGCGGTAGAAGTCGGGGATGTCACGCTCCGCTACTATTACGGTCAGATTCGCCATAGTCGTATCTTTCTTTAAGGTTTATTCCAAGTTCCTGGGCTTTTGCTTGCATCATTGCGATGTTCTTCCAGGGGTTGCAGTGTATCTCGCGGTGGCATGGATGACAGAGGAGGGCGATGTTTGCCCTGCGTCCCCGGAGTTCGGGGAATCGTCCCCACGGCAGGACGTGGTGCAGCTCCATGTCGCACAGTTCAAATGGCTTGCCGCACTCCGGGCAGATACCGTGCTGCTGTTTGTAGCGTTGTCCTTTGATGTCGCGCAGGTTGTCCGTGAGCCTTGGGCTGCACTCATGGTCGCAACTTGTAGGCCGCTTCTTCACGCGGCAATTCGATATGGTGATATACAGCCGTCCGCGCAACAGGCGAAACGAGCGTTTCCACCATTGCTTTTGTTCGTTCATGGTTCTTCTTATTTTCTTATTTTCTTATTTTCTTATTTTCTTATTTTCTTATTTTCTTATTTTCTTATTTTCACAATTTCTTATTTTTCACCATCGGCAACAGCCGATGGCGAAACATCCAATTTGAATTCGTCTGTTGCGATGGTGAAGCGTTTTGTGCGGAGTGAAGGCCGCTTCTGGAATATCTCTCCGATGACATTCTCCAAGTCAACGCCAAAGCAAGGCAGATACCTGTGCCGCATAGTGCAGTCATAACGCCCGCCAATGTAGATGTCGTAGAATAAGGTCTTTTTCATTTACGATTTGACGATTTGACGATTTATTCCAATTTCAATACCTTGAAGCCGTCTTTTATCAGATTGCGCTCAAAGCGTTCGCCGCGCTGGGTATGTTCGTCGTAGTAGATGTTATAGCGTTCGCCCGACTGCTCTGAACAATCCTCCATGACGTAATACCCGCGCCGCAGTGCGTTATATCGGTGCGCCGTCTGACTCTTGGTGTACTTGTAGAGCACCACCACACGGAGCTTTGTCTTGCGTTTCAGTCCGTAGGTGGCTCGGAGCCGTTCCTTGCGTATGGTCTCCTTGCACTCCTCGCTCTTGTTCTTTAACCATCGGCGATACCTGGTGGGGTTCTTCCGCTTCATGATGAGTATGGGGTGCTCTCGCTTGCCGTCGCGGATGTCCTGCCACATCTTGGCCGTGCCTTGGCGTGTGGCCTCGCTGACTGGTTTGCCGCGCAGACTGGCATACCATCCGTTTTGCTCGCATATCTTCTTGCATAGTTTGGCTTGCCGCTTCATGATGCCGTGCATACCCTGCTCGCTCTTCTTCAGACCGAACTCGCGGGCGAAGCGGTGCAGCGTGGCATGCCTCAGTCCGCTTGCCTCCATGATGCGTGCGTTCTCCACTTCCGGGTACCATTGGAAGAGCCACGCCCGCTGCTCATCCGTGAGCACAATCTTAGGCGCATAATGCCCGGATACCTGCTTTGTCAGCACACCGGGGAAAGGGGGAAGTTTCATGGTGATTTACTATTTGACGATTTACGAATTACGATTTAACTTTTCGGAGGCTTTTATCCAGCGTTCGTACAGCTGACCGCGAAGGCGACCGCCGGAGTCGCTTATGCCGTTGTCGCGGAAATAGTCCGTTATGAACCGCCGGAGCTTTGCCTTTACACTGAGATTCTGAATCTTTTGGGGGAAACTATCGAAGATGCGCTTTGCATCCTGTTCATAGTCCAGCACGTCGCGCTCGAACTTTGTGCGCCTTTTCTTCGATGTGTCGGAGTGGTACGCCTCAATGAGTTCGTCTGTGCGTCCCTCGTAGTATTTGGAATAAGTCTTGTGTGATATGTGCCAGCCGCAGCAGGCAGGGCAGTAGTAAGGGCGCAAGCGGTCTCCGAACTCCATGTCTTGTCCGTTGAAGTCGATGAACCGCTGTGCCTTTGCCTCGCTCTCGAAGAGCATCTTAGGCCGTGCGCAGTCGGGACACATCATCCTGTTTCGTGTCGGTTTCATTTTTGAAATTAAGATATTGAGAAAATAAGAAAATAAGTTCCCCTCCTTTTAAGGGCGACTGGGGTATTCATAGCAGTGACTGAATGTCACTGAGGCCCCACAAAGGGGAGCAAGTACCCACTTGCGACGGGGGAAGGTCAGGGGTGGGTCTGCTCGTGCCTTTTCAGCTCGTTGCCTATATCCTCATACATCTGCCTGAGCAGGTCGTGGTAGATCTTCGTGCTTTCGTCGAGAGCAGCCTTGTATGCTTCCATGATGAGATTCTTGCTCGTTGCCTCAATCATGCTGCCGTAGGCTTTGGTTTCCTTTTTTGTCATAGTTTTGTTTTTAGTTGACGAGTAAACGAGTTGACGAGTTGACGAGTTGTTTGTTTCTTCATTTGGCTTGTCAACTTGTTTACTTGTCAACTTGTTTACTTGTTTACTTTTCTGCGCAAAAGGCAATAATTTTATTGTATTTTATGCGATTTTCGGTATAAAGAAGAGAGAGCCTGCGCCGTGCGCCTGCCCTCTCGTTCTCTTGTTTAGCCCAAATGTCGCTCGCTTACATCTTCGTCGGTTCTTCGCGGAACTTGTCGCTGAACTCCTTCGGCACGATGCAATCCACGTCGAAGGGCATAGCCTTGCGGATGGTGCGCGTAGTGTTCGGGTCATCCCTGTCACCCTCCTTCTCACTCTCTGCCTTCATGATTTCCAGCAGCAGTGCAATGCGTTCCTTCGCCTCTCCTACGTCCTTTGCGGCAATGATGTAGTATGTGTCCGACTTCCGCAGATTCTCATCGTCCACCCACTCCGTACGCACTTGCACCTTGAAGTAGTCCTTGCGCTCATCCGCTGGCTTGCGGTCAGACTCAGGTATGCAGGCGTGATCGTCCGGCACAATGCGTGCATCCAACTGTACCACCCGCGTTGCTCTCAGATAGCCCTCGAATCCACGGTACATCTGCCCGAACTCAGCCGCTATCTGTATGGCTTGCGGTATGGTCTGCGCACGGACGGAAAAGTGGTTCTTTATGATTTTCTCTCCGTTGAAGACGGGTATCTCTACCATGTAGTTTGTCTCGTATGCCGGAGTGTAGAGCGTCATTTCCTTCACGTCCTCCTCGCAAACCTCTACGTCCGCGATGTCGCCCGACTGGATGGCAAACTGAATCTCTGCCAACTTATTGCGGTCAATGTATCCGCGTGCCACTACTACCTGGCTGCGCTCTATGCTGACAACTTCGCCCGTGTCTTTATCCTCGAAATCCTCGTTCCATTTCTTCAGTACATGCTTTGGCAAATACTTTCCGAGCATTTCATTTGGGTCACTTGTGCGGAAGGTCAAAATATCCTGTGGCCGCTTCCATTCTTTCTTTTCTTTCATGATGTTTATTTTTTCTGTGAAAGGCAATAATTTTATTGTATTTTATGCGATTTTCGGTATAAAGAAGAGAGAGCGGACGCCGTGCGCCTGCCCTCTCCGTTTCTTATTCTCTACATTTCTTATTCTCCCATTCTCACTATTCCTTTTCCGCGATGGTTTCAAGACTTGCTTCCATGCCGTAGGTGTCGCCTTGCATCTTGTAGAGGCTTTCCGCTATCTGGTGGATGGGGTCAAGCTCCGCGTCGCCCTTGTCGGACAGGGCTTTGCTTATGTTAGCAAGGTAGCCGTCCGTATCGTCGAACTTGTATGCCAAATGATAGACGGCATTCTCCAAGCGCGTCAGAGGTGTATCTTCTACATCAAATATCACAGTGCTGTGGTCGCCTTTGCTGCGCCACCAGTCTTCCAGCTTTGCGGCAAGTTTATCAGCCACGTTGACAGCGGAAATGGCTACCTCTTCGGCCTTGCTATCGTCTGTCAGGAGCGACACGTCGTTGGTATATACAAATTCCCTGCTAATCTGTGCTGCTACCTTTGCAGCGGTCTCGGCTACGAAAGCCTTGTAAGTTGTGTTCATGTACATAGTTTTTAAATTTAGAAATTAATATAATAAGAAAATAAGAAATGAAGGTGTTGTGCATCCATTTCTTATTCTCTTATTTTCCGCATTTCAAATCAGACGTTCTTTGTCCAGTTGACGTAGTTGTCGAAGAAGGTTTCATTGTCGCTGTAGCGTTTCAGGCCGCCGTCTGTCTTTTCGTTCTGGAAGTCTGCCTCAAGTTCGTCGGCAAGCATCTTGGCGGCTACAACACTACCGCGTGCAAAATCCTTCAACTCTTCATTGTCTGCGAACAATTCGTCAGCCTTCATGAATCCGACAACCTCTGACAAAATCTTTGCTGATGTTTCAGCAACAAAATCTTTGTAAATCATAGTTTTTTTGAAATTAAATTATTAAAGTTTACCGTTTATGGTTTAGTGATTTTTCACTTTTCACTTTTCACTTTTCACTTCACCGCGAAGCGGTGACTACTCCCAACCTTCGCCGCCGGGGGTGTCGCCACCGCCGCTGTTGTCGCCGCCCGTGGCGGGTTCCGGGTCTGCCGTCTGCTGGTTGGCGTTGTAGTCCACGCGCTCAGCCTGCTTCTGTAGGGCAAACTGAGTGGAAATCTTCTTGCCTACACGCGCACCGAGCGACCAGGTGAGCATGTCAGCGGTCAGCATTTCGGGCTTGGCTACCGTTGCGCCATTGTACTTCTCAGGGTTGGCAAGCACGTCCTTGTCGCTGATGGAGCCGGAGCACTGGGGGAAGATAGATACCAGCTGACCGCCGTCGCCCGTCTCCAACTGTACGCGGTTGTTCTCAGCCGTTTCCTGTACAATCACCTGCGCGGCCACTTCGAGAATAGCCTTGATTTCTGCCGGACTGCTTATTGAGCCTATCTGGTGAACCTTCTTTGCCAGCTCCGCGTTGGTGATTACATTGTCAATGACTGCCTGAGCATAGACTGAATGTGTGCCTATCTGCCCACCTTTGGGCTGATGCTCCAAAATACGATATTTTACTTTTGCCATAACAAAAAATGATTAGATGTTTAACTATATTTTATTTGTCTCTACTATACGCTAAAAATAAACCATAAGGTTTACCACCTGTAAAGTATATGGTTTACCAGTGGTAAAGTATATGGTTTACCAAAATAAGGGTTTTTCTTGGGTACAAAAAGAGAGGCACTGCCATCCGTGGCGGTGTCTCTCTCCGAGGTTATCTGTTCGTCCTTCAAAGGAAGGCTGTGGTAGAGTTTCAACAGATATGTTACAACCCTTCTGCTATGCCGCAAAGCATTGCAAGGGCAACGAGGGCAAGGGCTGACAGCAGCCAGTGGCGCAGGGTGAAGCCGTCTTGACTGAGGTCGGCTTTAAGTGTTTGGATAGTCCGTTTCATGCCACTTGTGTATTAAGGAACTTGTTGATGAAGTAGATTTGCCCTTTGCCCGTTACCTTCGTAGTGTTGCGGGTGCGCATTTCTCCGTTCACGCTGAATACGTTCTGCTTCATGGTGAAAAGTCCCTGCTCAATGTACTGCTGATATGGCTGGTTGAACCTTTCGCCGTAGGCGCACAGATAGTGATTGTCGCGCAACCATTGGAAGAGCCTCTTTTCGCCTATCATGTAGCCGTTCTGTGCTATCATCTTTGCGAGTTCCCCTATCAGGCAGGCAGACGTGGAGCCTTCCACCGCTTCTGCATATACCACCTTGGGGCGGTTCTCCATTTCCTTTGCCTCCAGCCTTTCCACCTCGCGTTGTGCCGCAATGCGTTCCTTCCTCTCCTTCTGTATGGCTTGCAGAATCAGGATGGCATTGTCGGGGTCTTTCAGAATCTTCTCAATCGTTTCACCTGTTGCGTACATGCCATGTCTGCGTATCGTTGGCAATACGTCGGAGGTCACCCAGTTCTTAAACTTCTTTGCGCTTTCCAACTTACTGCCAAATATGAGAGAGTAGAGTCCAGATTCATTGACGAAAGTCATTTCCACGTTTTGGATAGCATCCTCTCCGTCTGACCTTTTGCCCGTAACTACCCCTACGTAACGTTTCGTTACATCGGGGTCATCGCAATGGTCGGCAATTGCTTTCCTACCATTAGTGAAACCTAATGCACGGCAAATGTCAGCCGCACAGAATAGAGGCTCGTCGGGAGTGCCACAAGTGCGTATTGTCCCGAACTGCTCATTGTTGAAAACTTGAATGTCGTTCATAGTTTCGTGAGTTTAGAATCGTAAAGTTTAGAGTTGTAAATTTACAAATGTAAAGCGGTAGAGGTGATGTCCGCTGAACGGACACCACCCTTTAACATGGCATAGAATTGCATTAACAATTCTGAGATTCACAGAAAGCCGACCTGCACATCTTTAGCGCAGGGTCTTCGCCTCCACACAGATGACTTAGCGGGCCAAGCAGTTCAATAATCCGGGAAAGGTAGTAGATAGCACCCCTCATGTCGTCCGCATCTACGGGCAGGAACAAACGGTCTTCTTCATCCGTAGCCTCTCCAATGCTCGTGATTACGTTAAGGGCAACGGAGGCAAACGTCACGTTCACCGTGTTCATTGCGCTTTGCAGTCCGTGCATCGGACACTCGCTGAAGAATGGGATGATTTTCTCGATACACATAGCCACATCGTTTGCGTGTGTACCTACAAAGTCCACCAGCAGCTTGTGAGCTGCCATCCTCTCGGCTTGTTGAGCCTCAAAAATTTCTTTTTTCATAACTCTAAAGTTTGACAAATAAATAAAAATGTCCGTACTACGCGCTGTCAGGCCCTTAGAGCGAAGCCCTGGGGGTGTTTCCACTACCCCACGCGGTTACGGACGTTTAATTTCCTTATGCTGGCAAAATAAATGCCGCTTGTTCAGCGACATCAACTTGCCGCTCTAAGTTTTGACGGTGCAAAGGTAAGCAATTATTTCCGAAACCGCCAAACATTTGCCAAACTTTTTAAGATATTTTAAGAAATCGGGGCTTATTTTCTCAATATACCACAATTTCCCCCGCGTCTATCTTTGCCATAGTGCTGAAGATGTCAGATACATGCGAACAACTCCCCTTCACGCAATTGCTCTTCGTACCGTCCAGATTGTCACAAGCGGACAGCACCCCATCCCTTGTGTACCTCGGGCAGTTCCAAACCAGCGCATCGACGAGCCGTTCCCGTGTTATCTTGATATTCTTCTGTGACATATTATTTTTCACTTTTCACTTTTCACTTGTTCCCACTAAAGGGGGATAGGGGGTCTTTTTCAGTTCGATGATTATCTTGATGGCTTCCGTGTCGCCATTGAGCGCATTTTGCAAGAGTTTCATTGCGATGGCTTCCTTGGCGGTCAGCTCATGTCCGTCGTTAGGGTCTTTGGCGGTACGCTTCACCTTTGCGCCCGTCACTTCGTCAATCTGAGTGGTCAATACCGGCTGCTCCAGTTGCGCCACCAGGAATTCAGTCATAGAAAGGTCTTGTTTCATTTACTATTTTACTATTTACGATTTGACGATTTATTTACTATTTAATTATTTGGCAATTGTTCTAAATATAGACCACTTTTTGTTTCCAGACTCCTTTCTGATTTCCCGCTGTCTCTGCCATAATGAAAACAATAGGATTAAGGCCATTATTCCGAAAAACAGCATGAATCCCACAAAAACACCTAAAGTCTTACAAAGTATATCCATATTTTCTTATTTTCACAATTTCTTGGATGCTTTAGCACAAATGCGCGCTTTTTATGCGCGGAACTTATTTTCATTGAGCGGGTTCCGCTCAATGATTTTGTCCTTCGAAACGTAAGTACACATCCATTGCCTCCACCAATCCTTGAACGGGATCTACTTTGCATGAGTCAGTCTGTGCGCGTTTCACGGGACGTACATTCTCGCGGCTGTCGGTCTCCAAAACAGCTGAGCCAAAGCAGAACGGCCACAGGGGACTGTTGCTGAAGGTGATGAACGGCACGGGCGCAAACATTGCGTCGTACAGGTTCTCGGTGGGGCCGCTGAACTCAGAGTTTAGCTGGCTGACTACCTGGACGTGCTTCTCAGGTTGCGCCACGCCCATCTCCGATTGTAGGCATGCTTTGAGCGTGTTAATCGGGTCTTGGCTTCTGTACTTGTCATAGCCGAAGTACATAAACTGACAGCCCTTTAGCCAAAGCTCTTTGAGGCGGTTTGTGA
>Ga0265299_10004691_pt1 | contig 12849 bp, 13 predicted proteins | sample AusTroGonzalo_MG_4_FD_193485 | JGI IMG/M metagenome (GOLD analysis project Ga0265299, IMG submission 193485) | Bovine rumen microbial communities from tropical cattle in Woodstock, Queensland, Australia - Gonzalo_02 | ecosystem: Host-associated > Mammals > Digestive system > Stomach > Rumen ...
CAGAGCATACTTCCATGATGATTGGCAGGTATTCATACGGGATATCCTGACACTCATCCAAACCTATATGAGCGAGTCCAGACAGACCACGCAAACGGCTCGGTTCTGCATTACCACCAGCACCACAATAATCCAAATAAGCAAGACTTCCATTGTTATAGGTTTTAAGTGCTAATTTATTGGCTTCTACTGAAGGCATGAAATATTTAATCAGTGGCATACCTTTCAGTAGAGGTTGATACACAGATGCATTAAGTCGTTGAATCTGATCAGCTTGTGGCTGAAGTAACAGCTGGTGATAGCCAGGAATTACCATGCTGCGCAGGATACTAGAAGCACACAAGCTATAAGACTTGCCAAGCTGACGGGCGATCATAAAAATCATCTGTGGAGTTTGGCGAGTATTAAACATAGGGGCGAACATAAAGTGTCGCTCCAAAGTAAAGGGTCTACCATTAATCCGTAACAAAGAAAGGAGAGGTATTAAAGTCCTCAATTCGCCCGATTTGATTTGTTTGTAAATTTCGTCGAACTGCTTATACACAGCAGGTGGTAAAGTGATCATGAAATTCTCCGTATGTATTTGATGCTTCTGTTAAAGTAACACTAATAGAGGAGCGAGTACAATGCGGGTATTAATACAACAGTTCCTAAGAGAGAAGAATTTGATACCGGCTGGACAGAACCTCAAGAAAGACTCTTGGGGTACATCCCGAACACAGGAGAAAAGGAGACCTGATAGGACGGATGTCGTTCCAGTGCAGAAACGTAGCAAACCACTCTAAGGATGCACACCACTCTACTACTCAAACTGGCCAAAGCAATATTGCTTGTGGCCTTTTTCCTAGCCAACCCAAAGATCGTAGGAACAGTCTATGCTGGATACATAGTGTTCCATATCACCTCCAAATCCATTAACAATCTATTCGACCGATATGTGGCTATGGGAATCGCGTCGCTGTTTGTGGGGCTTATAGCTCCACTGTTCTTCCAGCACTATCCTGGCGTATTGTTTGGAATCGCATTTGCAGCCGTTTTGACGTGGGTTTTCACGCCAACCGATGTCATAGCCCAGGAAGAGTCTGACGTCGATTCTAGGCCCCTTACAGGTGGCTCAGATGAGATTATAGACGTAGAGGTTATTTCTGTCGAAACCATAGAACACTAAAAATCTACTGGTAGTATAATCTACCAAAAGGAGACATCCAATGACCAGAAACACAATTAATCAAATCTGCGACAAGTTGACAGACATGGCTGACAACTTCGCAGAGCAGGAACGTATCTTGAGAGGACTGATAGCAGTTATCAGATCCTCACAGGATGATCAAGAACAAAAAATAGTCAACACGCTACCAGAAGATAAGCTTGGTGTAATTGAAAAGCTTATGAGAGAACTGCTAGAGCAAAAAGAAGGCAAATCAAGCCCATTTCCAGGTCAGTTTCCATTCGACACACATCCGCATCTTAGCCCGAAAGTCGGCGATCCTCCAGGATGGTGGAATAATCAGCCTTTGTGCAATCCCTGCAGAAGCGTCATATATTCAGATCCCAACATATTCCCGAATGGCAGCAGTTTTATCGGAGGCAGCTCGATAACAGTAGTGCCTTGCAGTAATCCTTCTGATCAGAAGATTGTTTATGCAGACTCCAACGGCACACATATAGTGGAGAAAGACCAGAAATGAAAAAGCTGCTATATACAGGATCATTCGATCCGTTAACATGGGGCCACATAGAGTTAATCAAAAGAGCCTATAATCTTTGCGATTATCTATATGTGGGTGTTGGTGTGAATGTGCAGAAAGCATATACATTCACGATCCAGGAACGCGTGCAAATGATAAAAGAGTGGGCTGGTAATCTAGCACACTTGGAAGTTATCGAGGTACCTGGTCTCACAGCAGATAAAGCTAAAGAACTGGAATGTGACTTCTTGGTACGCGGTGTCAGAAGTAATGCAGACTTTGACAGAGAGATGCAGATAGCGCAGATCAATCAAGAACTGCATTATATCGACACTATTCTGCTTCCGGCAGTTGATCATGGCTTTGTTAGCTCCAGCGCTGTCAAAGAACTCGCTATGCTCGGAGCCAGCGAATACGAGCTCAAGAAGTTTGTACCAGAGCATGTTGCAAAAGCATTGATAGCAAAACGAACAGCTGTGACTGACTACTTGAAGACAATGAAGCAAGCGTTTGAAGCCAGTCTCGAAGAGTCAACTGATATGCATGTTCAGGAAGCAGCTCATAAAGGTCTAGCTCTGGTCAATGAAACACTTGGCAATATGGTAACCAAATCTTAACATCATGCACGTAAGAGCTCGTGCGCGCACACGCGCGCGTAGTTACATGAAACAGTACCCCCATAAACACGGCGAGTACGCCCACTTGTGACTAACGTCACAACCAGCAAATAAACAATACATACACGTACGCACGCGTATATAATACAATAATCAAAAAGATGGGAATATATACGTAGTATATATTCCCTTCCTTCTTGACTCTTGTTTTATCTACGCCTGAGTAAGTGTCTGTTTGTTCATATGCTTGTGGGACCCTAGCCCAAGGGGGTAATCGCAGTGATATGGAGGTCCTGTTTCCGCTTTTTCGATTTTTGAAAGAACTCAAAAATCTCAAAAGTGTTAAAATTATACCAGATAGTATAATTTTGTCTGGTGTATCAAAGTTACTTTAAATAAACCAACAGAGGAGAAAAATCATGTCTCATGCTGTTACATCAACAGCTCCACCTAGACAGTTTATGCTCTTTACAGCAGACTGCCATATCAAACAGAGAACATGGACTAATAGCGCATTACTCAAAGGTGATGCTATCAATGCTTTTGGCAAGATGATTTCAAATACTGTCAAATACGGCGAACCTTTGAAACATCTTGTTATTGGCGGCGATCTGTTTGATAACAACAGACCAACATCTCGTGATTTGGAATCTGTGCATCGTATGATTGCAAATTTTGCTAGTGTGTACTACATACGGGGTAATCATGATAATGTGAATCCATCTTATCTAGAAGCTATTCGGCCTCAACTATCTATGGATAACTCACATTTCAATTTAGTGAAGCTCTGCTATGAGGAGATACCTACAGGAGAGCTCCTTGCTTACGATGCTATCCCTATCGAGCATGTACATATTCAGGGTCTTTCCTGGGATCCATCTGATAGTAAGTTTATCAGTTCCCTTGATCGAACTATTAATAACTGGAAAGAATTCCAGAAATCGAATCCGGATGATACTTTGTATTTGGTGCTACACTGTGCTTTCAAGCATCTACTTGGCTTCGACGGTGCCTATACACTGGACATCGACATGATTAAGAATATGTGCGGTAATGCCCACATCAATTTTTTGGTCGGTCATATCCATACGAGAGACACAACAGTTTATAACGAGAATGGTAACTACATTCATAGTCCTGGTGCTCTCTATCCATTATCAAGTGATCATATGGGTAAGCAACATTTCGCTTCATTGATCAATATGGTGGATGGACGTATCATCGACGTCCCTACAGACGTAAGAAACTATGTGCGTGTCAATATAAAAGATATTGATAAGGATATACCAGGATGGCTAAAAACTGTACCCACTTTAGGAAGCAACCGTGATCTTTGGGAACTTCCCGCATTCATAACCATAACTGTGCCTGAAGGCTATGATAAAGAAATCATACTGCCAGAAACAGATCAGTATGTTTTCAAGATTGAGCGTCGTTTGGCTGACATTCATAAAACTGCAACAGTTTCCGGACCATCGTATAGCATCAACGATGCAATCAGAGAGGAACTTCAAAACGAAGCTAATCGTGAGATGATTCTTGAGATGGCTGAAGAGCTGCTGGCATCCGACGATCCAATCACAACGCTCAATGAGTGGCTGACATTCTGGGGAGTGAGAAAGGCAACATGAGTAACTCAACAAAACAAGAACGTATACAAGCTACAATTATACAAGTATGCGCAATGATAGTTGCTTTAGAGAATGGTATAGAGCATTTTGATTTTGGTGACAACACAGTAAAACCTGGTAGCGAGCTGATATCAGCTAAAGAAGCTTTTGCTATGCTAGATATCCCTGAATCTGCTTTAAATAGAAAGACAGAACAGGGCGATGTTAAACCAGTCGATCTTGCGGCATTACCGATATTCTTTGATAAAGCAGCAGTTGTAGCTCTAGCAAATAGCGAGGGTTGAGCTATGCTAACGGTAACAAGATTAAAACTGTCTAACATATGCCAGTATGATGATATAGATATTCCTATATCAACGGGTTTGATGGCAGTATGTGGACGCAACGGCTCAGGAAAGTCAACACTGTTGCGTGGGCTTATGTATGGGCTCACTGGTCTTGTTGATGGTTCCTGGGGTACACAACAGAATCTTCAGAAAGATGGTTGTGCGATACCTGGATATGTAGTGGTCACGCTGAAAGATGATTTAACACACAGAGAACTTATCGTGAAGAGGTTTTCTGTATCTGGTGTGAAGTTCCCAGATAGCGTGACAGAGTTCAAAGATGGTAACTATACAGAGGTTGCTACTCGCAGAAAGACTGTAGATGCTTATCTTGGAGAACTTTATGGAATATCTTGCTCTCTGCTGTTCCAGCTTGTATGGGGCAGACAAGGCCAGCTGGATCTTCTACTTACTGCACCTGCAGCATATATAAGTACTTTCTTATCAAGTGTTTGGAATACAAAATATCTCGAAACACTTAGAGATAGACTTAAAGGTGCCATCGACCAGATAGCTGCTATGGCTGATCCTATGCCAGAAATAATTACGACGGCTAAAGAGCTAGAAGAGCTGAAAACAAAAAGCAAAGATTACTCGAAAATCTTGGGAGAATTGGAAAATCAACTCAAAGATTTAAGAGCACAAAAAGACCAGATCAGCGCAAATATCACCAGTGCCTCGGTCGAGGAAGCAAAACAACGTGCAATACTGACAGAACGCTTACGCCAGATAGAGGACCGAATCAACGAAGTGCTACAAAAGCTCGCAAACGCCGATTTGGACGCAGTTAAGACGACACCCATCTCTGATATAGAGAAAGGTCTTAACGACGCTGAGAGCCTGGTTAAAGGCCTTTCTGAGGGCCTTGAAGCAATGCAGCAACGTGCCACCGATCTGGCGAATATCCTTGGACCGCTGAGTCAGGAGCATAAACAAGCTATTGACAAGCTGGACGAGGCAGAGCGCCAGAAAGAGCGCATAGATAGTTTTGTTGGTTCTGACAGAAGTACTTGTGCATTCTGTGGAGGTCATGTGGACGATGATGATGCTTATATGGGGCATATCATGATTGCACTTGGCTATCCGTCTGGAAGCTCCTATGCAACATTTTTGGAAAACATAAAGATTTTAACCAAAAAAGCGTATGATCTGCGGAAAGAATATGACCGCATCTCGGATCAACGACAAATGCAGATCAAGAGCATATCGGAAACACGTTTTCAACAAGCTGACATGCAGAGGCTTCGGGATAAGCTGGCCTCACAGTTGGAAACAGCCAGAAATCTACAGGAATATGGTGTATTGGATGAGCAGCGCCAAAGCGTACAAGAGGAGCTGTCACAATACACAACTGATACAAAATCCCGAGAATATGAGCAAGCTATGCGCGTAATCTCTGATAAGCTTGAGACCGCTGAGCAGACAAAATCACAACTACAACAGGCTTCTATGAGCACTGCAGGCAGAGTGGAAGCTTTAACACAGATACAGGAACGCCTGGAAGTCGAGAAGGAGCAGTATGACGTCAACTCCTCGGCCCGTGCGGTACTGTCTCAACTGAGAGATGTGTTTTCTCAGCAGCGCGCGCAAGCACGTTATTTCGCATCAAAAGCAGTCGAGCTCAATCAACACTTGGAAGCGTTTTTGGAACTGACAGGTATGCCATTCAACCTGCGGCTGGATCCCGACACACGTATCTTTAGTTATACAACCGAAGATGGCTTCGAGCATCCGACAGCACATTTGTCTGGCGCGCAGAAGAATATCTCTGCTGTTGCACTACAAATGGCTCTAGTGGAAGTAATTAAACCGAACATTAATCTGTTCTTGTTCGATGAACCCAGTGAGAGTTTGGATGTGGAAAACAAGATCGTCATGTCTGAACTATTCAGACGTATGAATCGCATGTTACCATCAATTGGTGGTACTATGCTTATTGTCAGTCGTGATGAGCAGCTTATTGAAAGCTGCGAAAACATAATAAACATTAACCAGAAGGAGGAGCAGCAATGAGCTCTTTTCATGTCAATGATGTGGTTTATATGTGGTATCCACAAACAAATCACAATTCAACCGGTTTGTTAGGTTCTATACTTAAAGTAAAAATTACCGAATGTATAGATGATAGTTATCAGGTAGTAATTCTATTATCTGGGCGTCCTACAGTGGCAACAGCAAAGGGTGAAGTATTGGGTGCTGAGGAGGATGAATTGTTCGAAACTACTGAACAATTGTTGATCTCTTTGCAGGATCAATATCAGACTTACCTAAGTGAACAGGTAGATAATCTGGTAAAGTATAAGGATCGCGAATATGATCCAGGTAGAGATAGCTGATCCAGCCATAACTATACATGGTTGGATGCCTGCCATGGATTCGATAGGAAGCTATTCGCTCAGAGTACGAAAAACTCCGGAGGAAATGAAGGCAGAGAAAGAGCGTTTAAAGAAGGATTATGGCGGAAATCCGAAAGTTTCCCCTATCCGCTTCGAACGCGGAACGGTAATCGAGCACTCAGAAGATGATCCGAATACCGTGTATATTCTACCGGGTCTTTGGCCACGTGTCAAGGGCTGGATGGAAGAGCGCGGAATTGAGTACGAGATTACAGCCGATTATAGAGATCCAGAGATCAGACCACAGATAGACTACGAAGCTATCAAAGATGTGCAATTCAGGGAAACGCAGGATCTGGCTTTAGCGCTGGTTGCTACTGCTGATTGTGGAATAATAGCTACGACTACCTCCTATGGAAAGAGCTTCCTGGTCGGTGTTATTTGCAAAGCATTTCCTACATTGCGAATCTTGGTATGCACTGGCTCAACAATGGTGGTATCAACTTTGTATGAATATCTGTGTAAGCAGATTCCAGGCGAGGTTGGTATCATCAAAAATGGTAAAGATACATCTCACAATAAACGAGTTGTAGTAAGTACTCTGCGAAGTATAAACAAAATACCTCCAGAGGGACCTCAGCTCGTGATATGTGACGAGTGTCACGACGTTGGTGCTACAAAGTCTGGACAGGATCTGATGAAGTTCTGTTTTGCAAGACGGTTCGGATTAACTGCATCTCCAATCAGAAATGATGGAAGTGCTATTGTCATGGAATCTATCTTTGGACCCATTATCATGACAATGACATATGAGGAAGCTCAGGAGGCAGGTATGGTAACGCCAATGAAGTATACCATGCTGAAATGCAACTGGGTTCCAAATATATGTCATAATCTTGACTTGAATGAGGTTTTGATGAAGCGTTATGGCTATTGGCAGAATACTGTCAGAAATAAAACTATAGCAAAATTTGTCAACGAGGTACACCGTGCAAATAGAGATGCTCAGATCCTCATAATCGTCGCAACTCTTGAGCACGCAATAGCGTTACATCAACATCTACCATGGTTCAAAGTAGCCTCTTATGGTGGTTCTGATCTAAAAGAAGTATCTAGACACTTCAAGAAGGAAAAGTATCCAGATCTCGATTTATCTCAATACAAGATGACACAGAAGCAGCTCGATATAATGCGAGCAGCTTTTGCCAAAGGAACATTACGATTCGTCATATCAACACTGGTCTTTAGACAGGGTGTTTCATTTGACAATCTGCGTGTTCTTGTCAGAGCAGATGGAGCAACATCGGAGATCATGGGTATTCAGATTCCTGGGCGTCTTGCGCGTCTCCATGAAGGGAAGGATTTCGGCTATCTGATAGACGTAACTGACGAAGGTTGTGTCTGGACCGAGAAGCGAGCTATTTCCCGCGAGAACTTATATAAGAGGCAAAACTGGACAAAAATCAAGCCAGAGGATGTAATACATGATCTCAGCGCAACAGCTTCGGTCAACTCTTCTGAGAATACTGGATCAGAAAGTACCGAAAAATCTTAACATAGATAGCATAGCTAATCAGCTCGATGCACTGGAGAAATCCGAAAACGTGCAACTGAGCGAATATGGCTATGTTATGTATGTGTTAGAGCACGCAGGTCTTGGAGGTATATACCACGGCAGATTGTCAGATCCGATTCTTATTAAAGGGTATGCAACGGAAGCTAGAAAGCATAAAGAAGATATGCCAACATTATTGGTTAATGCTCGTAAATATGCTGAAAAAGTTTTCCAGGTTGTACAAGACCCCGATATGTGCATGCCACGTCTGGAAGGAATGTCATTTCCGTATGTATTGTTTGTATTGTTCGCAGCGTTGAATCAACCAAATATGGTTAGCGATTATAGAACAGACACTCAAGAAATACTGGCGCGATATCCAGGTACATTAGATGCACTACCCGAAAACATCAAAAATGCAACTTTGGAGGCATTAAATGCAGACTCTCAATAATGCAGAGTTAGCATTCCTCTCCTTGTTGTCCTACCAAAAACTAGCAATCAAATCCTTAAAGCTGTACAGCAACGAAGCTGTGCTATTCCCAAAGACTATCTGGCCTCATCTGGATATTATGTGGGAAGCATATATGACACTATTGTCTACCAAAGGATTTGGACAGGGTAAGGACACAATAGCAGCCACATTGTCTGAAGCAGTCGTAAAAGACCACTATATGACAGTTGAGCAAGTCGAGAAGAGCGATGCTATTTTACAACGCTTCCTGTCTGGAGATGTGCCAACTGAAGAAGATGGCATAAAGTTCATACAAAAGGTTGCACAACTTGATGCGAATAGAAAGCTAATGGCATCTATCAGCAATAATGCTGATTTCCAAGCACTGGAAAATGTTCTTAGCACTGCTAGACAACAGGTAGAAGACCTAACTCCAGACGAGGACGATGACAGCGATAAAGTCGTCTACAAGCCATTTCAGGAAATCGAGGAGTTGACACCAATGACTCCGCGAATACCGACAGGTATTAACTGGTTAGATGAGTTAACATCTGGGGGTGGACGCGAGGAAGAGGTTTGGCTAATCCTCGGTGGTACATCGAATGGTAAGACCAGTCTGACAATTCAATACTCATGTGCTCAGGCATTAATGGGTAATTCAACTGTGTTTGCCACTTATGAACAGTCACTGCGAGGTGACCTGGCCGAAAGAATCATATCGAATGTAACAGGCGAAAGCTTGGATAATATTCGTGATATTGGTTTCGCAAATCTGCCAGAAGAACTACAAAGAAAGTTCTGGGCATCTGTGGCTGGCGCGGATGATAAACTCACTGTGTTGGATATGACACATAGAACTCAAGTAAATCCACTAGATCCAAAAGACAACGGAGGAATGTATTCGGTATGGCAAGAAGTCAAACGAATCAAGGAATCCGGACAGAACGTTAAAACAGTTTTGGTTGACTGGGTCGGTGCAATGCTTGAAATCGTGGCAGCCTGCACAGGAAAAGAACTTGAACATGCATTCCAGTTCATGGCGCAACGCGAAATACGTATAGCGCGACAGATGGCTAAGAAAGAAAAACTTCTGGTCATACTGTTCCATCAGACTAATACTGAATCGCAACACGCTAAGCCAACATATGCGCCAGACAAGACTTGTGCATTGAATATGAAGACTATGGCAAATTTCATGGATTTGTGTCTGACACTCGGTAATAGAGATCCGCATAACATCTTGTGGGTCAACGGTGCCAAGGTTAGAAAAGCAAATAACACCAAGATGACCATACGACTCATAGGCGATCACTGCAAGTTTGTACCAGCGCCTGGCTGGTATCCGAACACCGATGGAAACTTCTACAACCCCGCTGAAGTGGAATTAGCACCACCTCAGCCAACAGAGAACGAAGTAACAGCGTTCTCAAGGGAGATAGAATGACAACCGAGCAATTTCAACAACTTATACAGTTGGTCAGAAAGGCTTGGACTAAAAGAAATGGCATAGTCATCAGGTTGCAATCCCAGGAAGATGACAGACACCCACTTATGCTATGTGTGGGTGCTATGGCAAATACTGGCTTTATAGCGCAAAACTGTAAAGTGTGGCAACATGATGACCTGCTATATGAGGGACCACTAAACTCAGAAGATCTGCACAATTTATTGACAGAACATGACATCTGTTATACCGAGGTAAATAATGTAAAACGTCTCGACGTGAAGCGAGGTGTGTACATATGCCTTGGAAACAGAGAAGAGTGTCAACTAGATTGTGAGTTACGAAGAGCAAAGAAAGCCCAAGTAGGTTCAGTCGATATTCTGATCAGATAACGAGGCCGAAAGTGCTTAACGAGCAACTATATAACTCCCTGTTGCGAGCCTTCGGCAAAGTCGAGGTAGCAAATGAGGGCGTTCACGCAACTATCGAGATCAGTCCATCAGGTGATGGCAGTTGGTATATAAGTGATCAAGGTGAGGGCGGAGAGGAATATCGTGTAAACTGTCCGTTCTGCCGCGATCATAAAGGACATCTCTATATCAGCCATATGAGCTATGCTGCCCCAATCGTGAGAGGCACACAGTTACAAGTTGGCGGATTGCTTGCACACTGTTTCAGACGAGAATGTCTGCGGGATCCTAATAATAAAGATATACTCGCAGGTAAGATCGGTATGGCAATGTCAGGTGAGGGATGTGCACCAACAGTAGATATGTCAGAACCTGATGAAACTGATATTCAACTAAATCTATCTAACGAGTTAACTCTGGAAGGCTTGCGTACATGGATTCCAGATTGGCAAGAGATAGATCCAAACACAACCGACCCAGATATAATGGAATATCTCGGAGACAGAGATATCACGGTGGATATTGTTGAATGGCTTAATATAGGTTGGGGTCCTATTAAGTCTATGAGAACAGGTACATACCTGAATAATGGACATCCGTGGGTTTTGTTTCCGGTGTTGAGAAATGGAAAGCTAGCAGGCGTACAAGCTAGATGTCCCGACAAGTTTCTCAAAGAAGACGGCATCAAATACTATTTCCATCCAGCATGCAGAAAGAAGACTATAGTCTACAATCTCGACATAGCTGCACAGATAGGAATAGGAGTGGTATGTGAGGGTGTATTCGATGTGGCCCATATTGGTAAGGCAGGCGTATGTGTATTTGGGCATACACCAAGTATCACACAGAAAAGGCTACTTGCATCAAATCTGCAAGGAGTAATATGGCTGCCGGATACTGATGTGAGCGAAACATTGAATCCTATCGAAATAGCCACAAAACAGTGTGCAGAATGGAACTCCGCAGGTATATTTTCCAAAGGAGCCCACGTAGTAACACTGCCAGCAAAAGATGCCGGTTCCATGCAAAGATTTGATATCTGGGAAACAATAGCAAAACAAGTACCATCAGATTTAAGAGATTATATCTTGGATAAGGTGGTGGCTAAGCTTTGAAAGGATAGCATGCAAACCCTTGCAATTATCCATCCTGAAATAAAGGATGTGTTTGAGGGGCCGGTTACGATCAAACTTTGGTCGAGAACCGATCCTTTTCCGACCCTGGGTCCAGTAGTTGGGGTGGACACAGAAACTGAACTAATAACCGAAACAAATCTGGCCCCACCGATGGTGGTAATGGGTGTGTTCGACCCAGCTAATAAAGTATGTTATATCTGTTACTGGGAAGACGCCGCTTCATTCATCAATCAGCTCAGCAAGAGAGAAATATATCAGTTCTATTTCAATCTTGGTTTTGATGAGATGGTTGAGGACAATGAAGACAATGAAAAAGCCCTAATGGATGCTATAGAGTTTGGAAGAGTGCGTGATATGCAAATACGCATCCAACTAAATGACATAGCTACAATTGGTTACATTCCATGGAATCATTGGTCATTGGAGGATTGTTCGAATACCATATTGAATGTTCAGCTTGATAAGGGCGAGAAAGACGACCCAGAATCACACAGGCTCACATTCAGACGCGGTATTCAAATAACTCCTAAACAAGCAGAATATCTGGCATGGGACTGTATGAGTACATGGGCACTCGGTGTAAAGGTGCCAGAACAACCTACTGAAGTGCAACACACAAAAGGTATGGTAGTTCTTGCTCATATCAGTGCAAACGGATTTCCCGTAGACCCGTTGGTGTTCGACGAATTCGAGCGTCTGTTGCAGAAGCAAAGAGACGAGTATAGGCTCAAATTGCTAGATTTTGGTTTCCCAGACCCATATACAAAAGAGGTTGATGAGAATGCCAATTATAAGCAATTTGTGCTTACACAAGCCACTTTATTTGGTCAGTTGAGCGACATGGAGACGGAAAAGCCATATAACCTAAATAAGGGAAATATGCGTATGGCTCTTGTCTATATGTTCAACTTTGCTGATGAACCGCAACGTACCATAGAGTTCGAGGACAGTGTTAAATACTGGCTGACACAAGAAAAGTCCAAGAACTTGCGGAAACAAGAAAAGATTCTATACGACATGCTCGTAGACGAGTTTAACTTGCTACCGTATATGACAGCTGGTAAAGATATCGCTATGAATGCGTTCTTTGGACACATTCTGGAGAACCTGCTGACGCAACAGGAAGAAAAGGTTACAGCTGGTTATAACATCAGACAAGCGATAGAATATGCATCGGAAATAATGGATGCACATCCTCATTGGCTATCATCTGAGAAACCAGTCGGACCTAGAACATATCTGCAAAACCACT
>Ga0265299_10004694_pt1 | contig 12841 bp, 9 predicted proteins | sample AusTroGonzalo_MG_4_FD_193485 | JGI IMG/M metagenome (GOLD analysis project Ga0265299, IMG submission 193485) | Bovine rumen microbial communities from tropical cattle in Woodstock, Queensland, Australia - Gonzalo_02 | ecosystem: Host-associated > Mammals > Digestive system > Stomach > Rumen ...
CCCTACTACTTTTAATAAAAGCAAACGGTTTTCTAAATACGAACAACCTCGTTGGCCTTCTACTGGCAGTATCGCTAAAATACTTAACGCTACTAACTCTACACCTAATGATTTGTTCAAGTATATTGTCAAAGATTCTGATAATTGAAAACGACAATATTTTTATGCTGAACTCTGTCTTATTGTAAAGTCTTAGTGACTAGTAAATAATTATGCTCAGGGGGATATAAATTACGTATCTGTTGATTCCGTGGTCTATCAGGTTATCCCCTTTTTTTCTTTCCATAAAAAAACAAAAGACGCTCATAGTTTTCTGAACGTCTTTTTATTTCTGAAACACTAAAAATAATACAATGAAAACTGTAATCGTAAAAAGATGCATTATTTACACTTGAGCTTTTATTATACAACGGGTAAATCAAAAGGTTTTTATATAATTTATGAAAACCACTTGAAAATAGCAAATTTTATTCTATAATCAAAGATGAAAGCCGATAATCCACTAACAATGGGGAGGCGGAAGAAGAACGGCGGCAGGCAACTGCGCTTATTAGAACTTCCCGGGATTGCCCGTTATAGCAAAAGACTCTTTAATGGTATGGCGAACCCAGCGAGAGCCCAAAGGCAGCATTGGCGACAGTGTTGCGAAACAAGGTGGCACCACGTTGTGTCATGTAATCTGAAAAATGATATGCATGATATTTTACGTCCTTGTGTTCTTATTAAGATAAATAACGAAACACAAAGGAGGTAAAAATGTCAATGATAAGAACGCATATCGCCGAAATTCCACAAAAAATTGGCGAAACAATAACAGTCAAAGGTCACGCACAAACTTTGCGCATGCAGTCCAGTATTGCTTTTATTGTTTTGCGTGAGATAACCGGAACCGTTCAATGTGTTGTTGAAAAGGGATCGGCGGTCTTTGAGAAAGTAAAAGAAATCACAACAGAATCTGTTATATCTGTGACAGGTAAAGTTGTGGAAACAAAAAGCACAGAATCTGGTTTTGAGATCCAAGCATCCGAAATTGAGATAATGTCACTGGCCGAGGCAACACCGATACCTGTCACACAAAAAGGTAGCGCGGAAGTGACACCAGAAAAATCGCAAGATTGGCGTTTCTTGTCGCTGCGTAGCCCACGTGGTGCAACGATAATGCGTGCAATATCTGCGATGACAGCTGGATATCATGAATATCTGACAAAACAAGGTTTTATCGAAATCCAAACACCAAAGATCATGGCGACACCATCGGAATCCAGGGCAGAATTATTCAAACTGGAATACTTTGGTCAAACGGCATACCTTGCACAATCGCCACAGTTATTCAAACAAATGGCGATTGCATCGGGTTTGGAACGCGTGTTCGAGGTTGCACCGGCATTTCGTGCGGATCATTCATTCACTACGCGTCACGCGACAGAATTCACATCTTTCGATGGTGAAATGGCATACATTGAAAGTTTTGAAGAAGTGATGAGGGAACTCGAAAGTGCGATTTCATATATGCTGACATCAATCAAAAAGACATGCGGCAAGGAAATCGAAAAGTACTTTGGTATTACCGAGTTCCAATTGAAAAAGCCGATTCCGCGCATAACTATGGCAGAAGCCAAAGAAATCCTGCGTGAGATGGGGTGTGCATCTGAACAACCGGACATTACAACCGCCGAAGAAAAAGCACTTGGCGATTATGTAAAGGAAAAGTACGGATCTGATTTCGTATTTGTGACCGAATGGCCATGGGAATCCAGACCTTTCTATCATAAAAAAGCGATAGACAAGTATGGACACGAAATATCGATATCCGCCGACTTGCTGTACAAAGGCGTTGAAATTGTGACCTGCGCCCAACGTGAAGAATCCTATGCAAAACTGTGTGAACAGTTAAAAGGCAAAGAATTGCACCAAGAGGGCCTACAATGGTACCTTGATTGTTTCCGCTATGGCATGCCGCCACATGGTGGTTGGGGTTTTGGAGGCGCACGATTTATAAAGCAGCTGTTGGAATTACCAACGATCAGAGAATCAACGTTCCTGTTCCGCGGACCATCAAGACTGATGCCATAAAAGAAAGGTGCCAATCGGCACCTTTTTTAATTCTGTATCCCAGATATACCTTTGCCACACAGTTTGGCATAGATTGGTTTATCTAAGCCATAAGCACGAATAAGTATGCTTGGTTTTTGATTGCACCATAGGTCATGATAGGAAACTATTCCGTTTTTAATCGTTTTTATCAGGCCACTGGGCAGTTCATTACGTCCGATACACGAAGACAGGTAAACAAAACATTCGTCATTGTCGGCCAAGTTTTCGCAGGCTAAGATACGGGCATAGACATTAAGGGTCAAATCTGCTTTGCTAGCGTCCTTGGTCCATGGAGAGCCACCACCAATCGGGCAAGCGGTAGAATAAAAGTCACAAGCCAATTTTCGCCCTGTAATGCCACAGTCTGCGATGGAACCATGGTATGTATACCGTCCAGTACCATTTACAATGATTTGCGCTGGCTTTTCGCCTAGGACAGAAATCACAAAATCCGTCAGATCTTCGTCTTGTAACATCGGAATTGCCACAATAGCCGTTTCTATCTGACCATCATTCAATGTGATTTGTGTCTTAATATCTATGCCAAGATTATCAGATTGACGTGCTTTATCATACAGGGCTTTGTTTAGTTTCCTTGCTAGGAATAATTCCCGATTTATCTTACCTTCGCCTTGGCATGCATAACCAACAAACACCCCTTGATCGCCCCAGCCATCAGCAACAACCCCACGATTGATATCCGCGGATTGTACACCAATCAAATTGGTAACCTTTATTTGCGCTGGGTTAATGGCAAGGTCGCCCCATATCGATGCGTACCGGTCATCATACCCGATTTTGGCAAGGGCGGCCTTAACATAGTCGGTCAAATTACCAAGTGGGGCAGAGGTGGTAACTTCGCCACCAAGGACGACATTGTTGTCTTTTATCAAGACTTCAACGGCATATTTGACCTGTGGATCTTGCTCGATTATACGATCCAAAATGTAACTGGAAATGTAATCGGCTACTTTATCTGGGTGTCCCAAAGACACCGCTTCTGCTGTTCTTTGCATGATTTACTCCTTTGGTTTTTGCAGTAAGAACCAAAGGTGGATTCATGTAGCTACCAACACAGGTGCAAAAGCACTGTGCAAAATGCGGCATAAAGTATAGGAAAATTTGCATATAACAACTCCTTGTTTAGTCCATTTAGAGGTAGGACAAGTCAGGTTAAATCCACCTTTATCAGCCGCTATTATATTTTACTTTTGAATACAATTCAAGTGCTATTTAGAAAAACATACGCATATCCCGTATGTAAATATATGTTTTTATAACGCATCTAGGGGCTGTTTTAGGAACTTTAAAGCACTTTTGTTAAAAAGCATGATTTTTAATAAACGTAAAAAAATCCGCAGAAATCTGCGGAAATCTTGGCTCAGATGTATAAACATAGGTCGTACAAGAGACATCTTAGATTTACTTAGTTTGGGTAAAAGTATTGAAAAGATTTTGCAGCGTTATCCGGTGTAAATCATGTCAACCTAGCAGAAATCAGGCAAAATCGTCAAAATGACACCGAAACCATCCTATCTGCTCAACTGACATACGGATTAACAGTGCTTTTTTGACAGCTTTAATAAAAATTAATAATTTTAATTTTTGCTTGATATTCTGCGGGTTATGTGCTACAAATCAATTAGTCAAGAATAATAAAAATCGGTAGCAAAAAACGTTCGTGGTAGCAAATAGGTAGCAAAAACGACACACATATAAGTAAAAAATAAGAGGTATATAAAAATGAATGTTGATAAAAAAATAATTATAAATGCCCAACAACACAATTGTGCACATTGTGGTACAAAAGGTGCAAATTTTTATGATATAAATTTTATGGTAATTGATGGTGAAAAAAATAAAAAATTAGGTGTTTTATCATTCAGATGTAGTTGTTGTAAAAAAATTTCAACGCATTTGATAAAAAATTTATGTGTACAATCCTCTGATTTTAGTTGTGCTGGTAGTAGTGAAAGTTCGACAAGTTTCTTATTTTTTGGTGGGATACATTATATTACTGAAAGCGTAAAAAATTTGAATGATAACATTATAATGAGTATCCCAACACCAACATTTGTTATTGATTCTGATATTCCAGCAAAATTACGTGATCCTTTGATAGAAGCTGGTAAGTGCCTTAAAGAAAATGCGCTCGTTGGTGCGTCTGCTTGTGTACGTAAAGCGATATATGAATTTTTATTAATGGAAAAAGCTACTGGTGATAATTACGATGAAAAAATAAAATCTATAAAGACCAAATGGAAACATCTTGAGGAATATTTAGATGTTTTAACTGGTATAAAGGGTGTTGTTTCAAATCAATTACATGAGAACGGCTTTGAGGCTTTTCGATCGGAACAAATTAAAAATTATGTTGATATATTGGAAGAAATATTCAAGGAAATATATGTTATTCCTCAAAAAAGACAAGCTCGGAAAAAAGAAATATTTGATGTGTACGACACGATAAAGAAAGGGAAGACACCAGATGCCAAATAACCACATAAATTTCACAGAGAAAAACTTATTAGAATTGCCTGTTCCAATGGGTGATAAAGCAACTGTATATTATGATACAGGTCAGGCAGGGTTGTGTGTGATGATAACATATGGTGGTACCAAAACATACTATTTTTACACGAAGTTTTTAGGGGTTCCAAAACGGGTCAAGATTGGTCGGGTCGGCGTAACCAAACTGGTTGATGCCAGAATGAAAGCCCGTGAATTGCGAACAGAGGCAGATAAAGGCAACGACCCTGCGCAAGAACGTAACGAGGCCCTGCGGGATATGACATTAAAACAGTTTTTTGATACCCAATATTTCCCACGACATGTATTGGTGTACACTCGTCCAAAAAGCCAAGCAAAAGCCGAAACTATGTTCCGTAATTACCTTGGCGAATTTCATAATCGTAAAATGATAAGTATAACCAGGGCAGATATGGAACGTATGCATGCGGGTTTGCGTGACAGAATAAGTCTTTATACTGCTAATCGTACGCTTGCGCTGGTAAAGCATATGTATAACAAAGCAATAGAGTGGGGATACCCGTCCCGGCACGGTAATCCAGCTGTTGGAATCAAGATGTTTCGTGAAAGGTCTCGTGAACGTTTCTTGTTGCCAGATGAAATTAAACGTTTCTTTGCAGCGCTTAACGAAGAACCAAACGAAGTATTTAAAAACTATGTTTTGTTGTCACTTTATATTGGTCAACGTCGTCAAAATATGTTGTCGATGCGCTGGTCAAATGTGGATTTAGATCTTGGATATGTTTTGTTTCCAGATTCTAAAAATGGCGATCCGCAAAAAATACCATTGATAATTCAGGCAAAGGACATACTGACAGAAATGCGAAAGTATGCGATAAACGATTGGGTTTTCCCAAGTGAAGGTAGTAAAAGTGGCCATCTGGAAGATTTGCATCGTCCTTGGTACGCATTATTAAAAAGAGCAGGTATAGAAGATTTAAGAGTACATGATCTGCGGCGTACATTTGGTAGTTATCAAGCAATAACTGGCGCTAGTTTGCATATAATTGGCAAAGCGCTTGGTGATAAAACAAGTATTGCCACTCAAGTCTATTCCCGTTTAACCATGGACCCAATCCGTGATTCAATCCAACGTGGCACAGATAAGATGTTGGAATTTGTGAATATGGATAAAGACACCATTGAATCATGATAAAAAACTATAATAGGTTGAAATTATTTAAAATAAGTTCTAAAATCGCAAACAAGAATAGGTGTGTTATGGCTGATCACAACAATGCAATTTTATTTCACTTTACAGCTTTTTCTAACTTGGAAAGCATATTGCGTTGTGGGTGTTTAAAGAGTGTCCATCTACTAGTTAAGGACAAAATTAAACCCACTAATTTAGCGTATTCGCATATACAGAAGCGTAGAGAGGATAAATTTATACCAGGAACGTTATTGTGTTTACATGATTTTGTACCGTTTATGTTTGCGCCTCGTTCGCCTATGTTATATGCCATTATAGGTGGAAAAGTTGCAGAAGCAGAAGAAACAAATCAAGATAATTTAGTGTATTTTGTAACAGATGTTGACACTGTTCAAGATATGGAATTTTGGTTTAGTGATTATCATCCTGTACTAGCGGATGTGAATTTTTATAATGATTTAGCTGATTTGAACAAAATTGACTGGTTTGTGATAAATCAAGATAAATCAGAGGGCATGATTGGCGGTTTTTGTAGATATTGGACACCGAATAAAATAGAAAATGGCGTACGTGTTCCGTGCGATAGGTATGCAAGAAGACAAGAAACCAGACAAGCAGAGTTTTTGATTCATGATGTAGTGCCGCTTGATAAAATTTTAAAAATTTGTGTCAGGACCGAAACAATGGAACAAAAAGTTTTACAATTATTAGTGAAATATGGTAAAATTAATGATATAAAAGTAGAGATAAAACCAGATTGGTATTTTTAAATGATTGATTTTAAAAGCAATTTTGATGTCGTTGAAGCCTGTACTGATGCTGTTGTGAACACAGTAAACTGTGTTGGTGTTATGGGAAAAGGTGTGGCTTTACAATTCAAACAAAAATACCCAGACAATTTTAAAAAATACAAAAAAGCATGTGATAGCAAAAGAATTGTTCCGGGAAAAATGTTTGTGGTAGATACAGGATTATTACAACCTCGGTTTATCGTAAATTTTCCTACAAAGGATCATTGGCGAGGTAATTCGAAAGCAGAATACATAATAGATGGATTAAAAGACTTGAAAAAAGTGCTTGTTGAAAATAACATCAAATCTATATCTATTCCGCCATTAGGGTGTGGAAATGGTGGATTGATGTGGGAAGATGTGAAAAGATACATAATAGAAGCATTAGCGGATACAAATGTAAACGTTATAGTTGCTGAGCCTTATGATAAAAAAATGTTTAATGTGATAAAAAATTCTACTTCTGATACGATAACAGATTTTAGAGCTTTAGTGATACTTGCAATAAGGATGTATAATTCGGCATTGTCTGGAATATATGAGTTAGGTAACATCGAAATACAGAAATTAGTTTATTTTTTAGCGTATTTATCTGGTGATGTTAAATTGATTAAGCAATATCAAAAAGGCCAGTACGGCCCATATAATCCTCAGCTAAGAAATGCATTGATAAATATGTCTCATTTTTTAACTGGTGTAGGGGACGGAATGGTTGTTGATCATATTGATGTTACTGCAGAAGCATTAGAAAAATCTACAGACTTAGTAAAGAAAAACGCTAAGTTAGGATTGATTCTGAAAAAATTAGAAAAAATTATATATGGCTACGAAACATTATATGGAATGGAGTTATTGGGGACGGTTCATTGGATATGTAAAGAGAACGACGGTCAATCGTTGGACGAAATCATTTCTCGTGTTCAATCATGGAATCCACGTAAAAAAGCCATTATGTCACATCAGGACATCACGAATGCTTATGAACATTTGGTAAGTTGTGGAATCGTCTAGTATTTTTGTGGAAATATAAAATCTAAAAATTTTTAAGGTTGATTTTTTATCGCTTTGGTGTTACATTAGCACTATGCCTGTTGGAAGGCTGGCCCGTTCGTGTAAAGATTTCATCATCCAACAATTTAGATAATATAACCCACCGAGCTTATTATCTAAGCCAACAGACTACGAACGCAAAATCACTTTTAGATAATGAACTTGGATAACTCCGCAAATGCGGTAAAGGATTATATTATGAAAAACATAGACTACTTTAAATTACAAGCAAAAAATTTGCTTAAAGACTACCAAACCCGCTATCTTTCTGAAGATGGTGAAATTTATGAATACGAACCGAAGTTTTTTGATATCGTAGGTATATTCCTTGAATACGGGATAATGGATGACGACAAGAACTTTGAATTTAAATTAGGTAATGCTCAGCATTTAATCGCACAATTGGCTGGTTTTGCTAGTTGGAAAGAATTGATAACTGCACCAGAAGCAGATCAATTAAAAGCACGCAAATCACTAGAAAGAAGTATTCATAATGAATATGGGTGTACAAGTTTTATATCGCATAATTTGACACCTGATGGTCGTGAAATAACGGAATATTCACACGAACCATTAGATAGTGATGTGCCTTATCACGAAGAACTGTCTGGACAAGAATGGAAAGACGGTATAGATGAATGTTGGAAGAATGGTATGGGGTTTGATTTAGATACGATAGTTGAATGTCAACACTGTGGAAACAGGTTTGCGTTCAAAGAAGTTAAAGTCAGACGATTGAAACCTGAGTACAACAATGGTAAAGAAGACGAGTTTAAAGAAATCGTATGCAAACATTATCCGGAATGTAACGGTAATTTACTGGATCTGATACCAGCGGAAATAATTGATGATGAAAGGGAGGATGAAAATGAATAGTAAATTCTCTTCTTATTCTCATAGCATAACAAAAACATATACAAACGCCAATGGTTATAGAGTGTATAGAGATTCCGGCCAACTGGTTCATAGACATATGGCGGAGTTAAAACTTGGTAGACCTTTACAGCCTGGTGAAGTTGTACACCATATAAACAGAAATAAACAAGACAATCATCCGTCAAACTTGTATGTATTCCATGACCAACAAGCACATTGGAACGCTCATAAAAAGGATGCTCAAACTTATGGAAACGATTATAGCTTTAAAGGCAAAAGATAAATTTATAAACATTTGATTGTTAAGAGATCAGTAATACTTACTGATCTCTTACAGGTTTATTCTTTTGAATTATAAACAGAAGATTATTAAATAAATACTTCTATTGGCTTCCAGATGTTACGATTTGTCATATCTTCAGACCATTCGGTATTGCTCAGATATAATTGAGTCCCAATTGCACGTACAAATCCCCATTTAATTTCTGGATGTTTTTCAGCATATGCTTTTAATGCATCAAATTTATTTTTTGCATAACTATCAATATTTCGAGATGTGCCGTCAGATGACATGCCGCCCTTAGCTTCAATAATCCAAATATCTCCATTTATAGTTTCAATTATGTAATCTGGATAGAAATGATTCCTTCTAAACGCTTTGCGATATACGATGCTAAAGTATTCATCACCTTTATCGCCGTTTTTATAAACAGATTTAATAGCATCATAGGTTTCGCACCATCTTTCAAATTCTTGTTCTGAATATGTGCGATTTGGCTCTATCAAAATATTATTACCATACCCTTCAAACATATTCTTCTGTAATATCTTCGTAGATTCTACCTTTTTATGCTGTTTGTAATATTGTTGTACAGGAATTCCCCAAGATATTTCCTTTATGTTAGTTTCCTTGAATTCACCTATATCAGTTTGATTGACCTTACTAAATACTTCTATTAACCGATCTCTATTGTTAACCAAAAATGCATTATATTCACGTAGTGACATATCAATGATGAGCTTATTAGTGTATTCGAAGTCTTGCTCTTCTTTAGACAGCAAGGACATTTGTTTGTCTGCTGGCCCGAATAATATTCTTAGGGCATTATTAGAGATGTTTTCATCTATCCCCATAGATGCTGCTATTTTTCTTTTTGCATCTCTGATGATAAAACCGTCTTCATGGTTATCTATTTCGTGCTCCCCACCAAATACAGAATTTAAGGTCATTATAGCATGGGTTGTTCTGGCGACACCTTCAATGGCTGTTGTTTTTAAAACAGTGCCAAATACATAGCCTTTTGTTATTTCTAATTCTTTTCTTTCTAATCTACCATTTTTATTAAGGTCGCTTTCTTGTAACATTGCATTCCTTATAGCCATTACAACAGCCTCTGGATCTACGGCAAATCTATCACTGCCATCAAGGGTTTCTTTTGTTAATTGGATTGCTGGGGCAGTGCGTTTTTTCTTATACTGATATAGATAAAAAGAATCTGATATACTGTTAGTTAACCCCTCTCTGAATTGACTATCAAGAGTGTATAAGTAACAATTGTCAATAATCGAATTGTCGTAATGATGTCTTTGTGGCATGCGACGAATGCGCCCAATCGTTTGAATATTGAATCTTTCTGTGCCACCTTCACGTAATTTAACTAATATTTTAGCGCGTGGGCAATCCCATCCTGTAGCAATTGCTTGTTTAAACAATAAGAAGGCGTATTGTCCATCTAGTTTACTTATTTCTTCTGGGTTATCCGGGTGGTCGCCACTAAACCAAGATGCTACCAGTCCAGATTCTTCAGAATAACCCATTTGGGCCAGAGAAATTTTTACTCGTTCAATCCATTCCTCACGACCATTCGGAAATTGAATTAAAACCAAAGGACGTATATTAAGACCAAGTTTATTATATTCTGCTTGTACTTCTTTGCGTTTGCTGTCTGCTAATTCCAATAAACGCAAGTCGTCATCTATATTATTGTTATCTTGAATGGCTTGAGACAAACCTTCGTTAATCGATATGCCTGCTGCGATAAGTCCAGCAGAAATTACTTCGTCATCTGTGATTTTTTCTTCTGCATCGCCTTTACCAATAGGGGTAGCAGAAATTCTTAAAACATGTACAGGTTGTATGGTTGCTATGTATTCGTTTGCAGTATCTCTGTACTTATGTTCTTCATCAATCATCATGAATATATTTATATTACTGTTATGGCATGCCAGTACTTTGGTCATTAGATCTTTGTGTTCGCCTTCTCGTAATACCACATTGGATTTTTTATTTATTTTATCCCAGTTTATAAAATAAACTTTTCCTCTCGGATTAGATTCATTTATAAAATCATACACATCACCATCTTGAATCCCGGATGTTAGTTCTTCAAATGTTTGTTGTGATTGTTTTTCTAAGCCACCAGCACCGGGACATAACCATAAAAACACGGTGTCTGGGTTTTCATCCAAATAGTCGTCGATAAATCTGCTGGCTATCACTGTTTTACCAGAACCCGTTGGAGCACACAAAACGACTTCCTCGTGGTCGGCACACTTCTTTAACAAAGATTCTACATGTCTTGTTTGAAAATCTACAATATCACCTAAAAACATTATTCTGCTGCCTCCCGCAGTTCTTGTCCAAAGAATTCTTTTGGAATGTATTTATATTGTTTTGATTTAAGCATCTTCAATTCAGATGCATTAAATACAATGTTTTGGTTAACCCATATGTTCTCGATTTGATCGATTGTTTTCTTGTCGCCAAAAACATTTTTGAAATCTGCTTTGTTTAATATCAGAACGTTTTTCTTGTTATCGATTTCAATGGCGTATTGTAATTCGATCATTTCTTTTATGTGCAGCCCCAGCGCATTACTTAACAGATAATCTTGAGGTTTTCTTGGAGTCCATTCGCATTTTAGATATTTAACATTGGCGTCAAACCCGTCCGACATAGGTATGTTGCTGCCAATGTAATCGCCTTTTAGTGCATTGCCATTAACATCCACACCGTTTATGCTACATATGGTTCTAGGCCAAGTAACGTATTTGGCTATACCTTTTTCTTCCCATTTCTTATCGCCTTTTTTTATACCTTGTTGTTCAAATTCTTTGGCTTCTGCTTCTGATATTTCATTATTGGTAACCATAATCCACGTACGATTACCTTCATCTTCAGCATTTAATAGATTAACAGCATGGCCAGTTGTGCCAGAACCAGCAAAGAAGTCCAAAATAATTGCGTTGGGCTTATCTGCTATAACAAAGTTCAGCGCATCGTGAACAGCATATAAAGACTTCGGATAAGAAAAACGGTTGTCATTGAAGATTTTCTTTAATAATTGAGTTCCATTTGTAGATGCGTTATGAGACGCTTGGTTCCAGGTTGTAACAGGCATAATATCTGTTGGTTTAAATTCCTCAAATATTAACATACCATTTTCATCTTTGCCGCATGCTTTCAGCTTCCCGTCTTCATATTTTTTCTTTGGGCCGGAAGGCATATATTTTATTGAAGATATAGTATTTCGTTTGTCGTCCCATTTCCCGAAACGCAGCAAACCACGTTTATATTGATCTTCGAAAGATGTGTTTTGTAAGCCCCAAGTCACTTCTTGCCCATCTTTACTTATCGGCCATACGGCTATTGTGCCATCGGGAGATACAAAATCATTTCTGTCCATATCCAAAGGTAACGGTGCACCAACGCCAACGTATTTTTTCGAGATTTTATCAAACAGAATAGGATAAAATAAGTTCGGTCGAGCTTTTCTTTTCCCGTTTGCTCCGCCTCTCATTAATCCATGGCGTGCGTCTACCGTTTCTGGTGGTGGAATTAGCATGTTACGGTCTGTGTGTAATATACGAGCTTGCCCAATTACGATATAAAAGATGTATTCATCCGAACGTGCAAACATGTTCTGTCTTGCAGAACCCTCTGGTTTTATTACACTACTAATCATTTGTATATTAGCAGTAGGAAATATCTCTTCTAATAAACAGCCTAAGCGTAAATACTCTTTTTCGTCAATTGTGCATATAAGAACAGAATTGTCCGGATTTAATAGTTCTTTTGCTATTGTAAGGCGTGTTTTCATCATTGATAGCCATTTACTGTGGCGATATACATCATTACCGTCAACATAGTCATTATTATATTTCCAGTCACGTGCACCAGTGTTGTACGGGGGGTCAATATAAATACAGTCTATTTTTCCTTTGTGGGTTTTTTCTAGCAGATATAATGCTTGTAAATTGTCGCCTTCGATAATGAAATTCCACGGTAAAGATGTATCTTTACATAAACGTCGTTCTTCGTCAGCCACTAATACAGGGATATTCTCTT